>Ga0116223_10002425_pt1 | contig 17671 bp, 17 predicted proteins | sample Sb_taG_3_FD_90092 | JGI IMG/M metagenome (GOLD analysis project Ga0116223, IMG submission 90092) | Peat soil microbial communities from Weissenstadt, Germany - Sb_50d_a_PC metaG | ecosystem: Environmental > Terrestrial > Soil > Wetlands > Peat | place: Germany: Weissenstadt | collected 2010-09-21 | reverse complement strand
GCACAGTGAACAGCGGGACCTGCTTGCCCGCGCCGTCCATCCACACCAGCGACTCGGACGCCAGCGAGGACCTGCCGGCCAAGTAGACCAGGGTACCGCTCTGGGAGAAATCGAGCTGCCCGCCTCCCTGGACGGAGCTGCCCGCAACGTCTTCGAGCTGGGGCGCGGGCATTCCGGTGGTTTCGAGGCGCTTGAGGTCGAACGGCACGGCGAACAACGTGCCCTGGCGGACGTAGATCAAATGGCCGCTCGGCAGGTAGCGCCCGAAGTAGCCTCCCCGTTGCACGACCTTGACCTGCCCCGTCTTCAGCGAGACGGCGGCGATGTTGGCATCCTCGTAGTTCGCGGCCATGTTGTGCGCTGTGACGAGGAGCGTATCGCCGCCCGGCAGGATCTGCGGCCAGCGGTAGGTGCGAAGGCCCTTGTCTTCCGGCTTCGCCAGCAGTTGCGGCGTCCCGCCGGCGGCGGGTATGCGGAAAAGATGAAGGAGGTCCAAGGTCGCGATGATGTTGCCGTCCTCGCCCCAGGCGGCGCCGCGCAGTGAGGTCGCCTCGCACAAAGTGACCGGAGCGCCTCCCCGCACGGAGATCTTCTTCAATTTCTGGTCGGCGCCGAATCCGATCCATTGGCCATCGGGAGAGAAGAAGGGATCGGTGGCGCCTTCCGTGCCGGAGAGGATCGTGGCCTTGGACTGGTCGATGAGCCGCGTGGCGATCTGAACACCGTTGGCTCCGTGGACGGGGAACGCGATGCGCGTGCCATCGGGCGAGAGGATCGCAGTGGTGCTCAGGCCGGCCACCGCGTCCGGCCCCAGATCGGCGCTGAAGCGCATCAGCGGGCGATCGACCGGGCGCGTCGCACGCCAGAGTAGGGCCAGCGCGGAAACCGCGGCCAGCGCCAGCAGTCCCGCCACCCAGAAGGGAACGCCGCTGCGTTGCGACGCTGGAATCACTGCCGGCTCTTCCGCTAGTGCGCCCGCCAGCACCTCTTCGAGAGCAAAGCGCGCTTCGCCGATGGCTTGCAGCCGGCGGCGCGGGTCCTTGTCCAGGCAGCGCCGCAGCATCTTGCGAATACCGGCCGGCGTCTCCGCGGGCAACGCGTCGAGGTCCGGCACGTCCTTGATCACCGAGGCCAGCGTCTCCGATACCGTCTCTCCGGCGTACATCTGCTTTCCCGACAGCATCTCGGCAACAAGGACGCCGAAAGCCCAGATGTCGGCGCGGCGGTCCACCGGCTTGCCTTTGGCCTGCTCGGGACTCATATAGGACGGGGTGCCCATGATGACGCCCGCTACCGAGGCGCCCATCGTCATGGTGGCGCAGGCTTCAGCCTGCGAAGGCTCGCTGGCCAAGGCCTTGGCGAGGCCGAAATCCAGGACCTTGGCGCGTCCTTCGGGTGTGACTTTCACGTTGGCGGGCTTGAGATCGCGATGCACGATGCCCTTTTCGTGCGCGTATTCCAGCGCCTCGGCGACCTGTTTGGCGATGGGCAGCGCCTCGTCCAGCGGAATCGGTCCCGCCGCGATACGCTCGGCCAGCGTGGGGCCTTCCACCAGCTCGAGCACCAGCGCGCGGTCCTCCACGCCGTAGATCGCCGCGATGTTGGGATGGTTCAACGACGCCAGCACCTGTGCTTCGCGGGTGAACCGCGCCATGCGGTCGGGGTCCTGCGCGAACGATTCTGGAATGACTTTGATGGCCACGTCGCGGTTCAGTTTGCTGTCCCGCGCGCGGTACACCTCGCCCATGCCTCCCGCGCCGATGGGAGCCAGGATTTCGTAGGGCCCAATTCGAGTCCCAGTCTGGAGGGGCATATCGGATTGGACCCGATTATACCTCCGCCGGGAGCCACGAATCATTTGATTTGACAAATCAAATTAAAATCGAGTAGCATTGCGTCATGAGCCGGGCGGACGTGGAGACGGTGCTGCGGTGCTATCCCCGTATCTATTTCGCCTGCCACCGGCGCCACGTCCGCGACGAGCGGACCGGAAGCGTCATCAGCGCGCACCAGGCCAGTGTGCTGGATCACCTGGACGATGTGGAGAACACCTCCCTGCTAGGCCTGGCGCGCCACATGGGAGTGACCGCGTCGACCATGTCGCTGACGGTGGACCGGCTGGAGCGAGGCGGGTACGTGACGCGCGAGCGCAGCGGCGAGGACCGCCGCCGCGTCGATCTGCGGCTGACTCCGGCCGGCGTGGGCATCAAGCGCCAGCAGAAAGTGCTGGAGCCCGAACTGGTAGCCGCAGTGCTCGATTGCCTGAATGAGCGCGATCGCCGGCGCGCGCTGCGCGGCCTGGAAATGCTGGCGGAGGCGGCCTCGGATTGGCTCGCCTCAAAAGGAGCAAAAACATGAAATGGGTGTTGCTGGCGGTGGTGGCGCTGGTCCTCCTGGTTGGACTGGCGGCGATGGTTGGTGGAGCGATGCTGCCGCGGAGTCATCACGCCACGCGCAAGACCCGCCTGCGCGTGTCGCCGGAAGCTTTGTACGCGGTGCTCGCCGGCCCGCCCGACTGGCGGACCGGCGTCAGGAGCTTCGGCGTCCTGCCGGAGCAGGACGGCCGCAAGCGCTGGTGGGAGGAGGACACCCACCGGCAGAAGGTCACGTTCGAGCTGGTGGAAGACCAGCCCCCCGCGCGCCTCGCCGTGCGCATCGCCGGACGTTTTCCCGATGGGGACCTGCCCTTCGGCGGAACCTGGACCTTCGAGATCGCGCCCGCCGAGGGCGGTGGATCGGACCTGCGCATCCGCGAAGACGGCGAGATCTACAACGTGATCTTCCGGTTCATGGCGCGCTTCTTCTTCGGCTACACGGCGAGCATCGAAGGATACCTGCGCGACTTGGGAACGAAGTTCCACGAATCGGTAGCGATCGAACCCTGATCGAGATCGAGGTGTCCACATGGGACAGGAACTGGAATGCACAATGCGTCACCAGCGGCGGACGCTGGCGGGGAAAGCGCAGCTCGAAACGGACTACCTGTTGTTTCGAGCGCCTCCTGCCGAGCGCCTCAAGGTTCTCTTCAAGGATCTGACCGGCGTGAAGGCGGCCGGCGGCGTCCTCAAGCTGGAATTCGCCGGAGGCCCCGCGGAATTCGAGTTGGGGCGGGCGGCGGAGAAGTGGGCCGCGAAGATCCTCGATCGGCCGTCGCGGCTCGACAAACTGGGGGTCAAGCCGGGTCTGAAAGTACGCCTCGTGGGCGAATTCGAGGAGGACTTCCGCCGCGAATTAAGCGGACGAAACGCGGGATCGCCGGAGGCACGCGCGAAGGCCGATGTGGTGTTCTTCGCGGCGGAGGCGGCGGGCGATCTCAAGCGCTTGGGGAAGATCGCGGCGGGAATCGAGGCGCACGGGGCGGTGTGGGTGGTCTACCCCAAGGGCGTGGCGGCCATCCGCGAAATCGAGGTGCTGCGGGCGGGCAGGGAAGCGGGCCTCAAAGACATCAAAGTCGCGAGGTTCTCGGCGACCCACACCGCGTTGAAGTTCGTAGTGCCAGTGGCGGCGCGTTAGGCACATGGTTTCAGCGGTCCACCAACGGATCGCGGGACCGCTTGCTGACGCGCGCGGCTCTGTTCGGAGCCACGAATTAAGTCCGCCGCTTGTCGGAAGTGGTGGTAAGGTTGCGTTGGATGGCGAATTTGACCAGGCCCACCAGGTCGTGAACGTTCAGCTTGCGCATCAGGCTGGCGCGGTAGGTGTCCACGGTTTTGGGGCTGATCTCCAGCAGGTCGGCGATGTCTTTGGCCCGCAGCCCGTTCACCAGGTACTGGAACACCTCCATCTCCCGCGGGCTGAGCGAGGCCAGAGGATTATCCGCATGGTTCTTGTCGCCCCGGGTAAACAGGCCCACGCCGCGCAGCAGCGGGGAGATCCAGACGCCGCCATCGCGCACGAACGAGATGGCCTCCGACAGGTGCCGCGAGGGCCCGTCCTTCAAGAGGTATGCATCCGCTCCGGCGCGCAGCGCCTCGATAACGGAGCTGTCTTCGCGGGTGACGGAAAGGATCATGAGCTTCGCGGTGGAACCGGCGGCGCGCAGGTTGCGGATGGTCTCCACGCCCGTCATGCCTGGCATCTGCATGTCCAGGATGGCAAAGTCCGGCTTGAGGCTCATCACCATTTCCACCGCCGAAGGACCGTCGGCGCACTGCCCGACGATGCGCAGGCCCTGCTCGGCGCACAAGGCGGCGATGCCCTCCCGCACAATGGCATGATCGTCCGCCAGCACGACTGTGGTTTCTCGCGATTCCATAATTCTCCTACGGTCCGAATGGGACCAAGACCTCCAGGCGGGTGCCCGCCGGGCCGCTTTCGACGACCAGTCTGCCTCCCAGCGACTCCGCCTGCTCACGAATGGAGCGCAGCCCAATACCCGACTCCACGCTGGCGGGAGCCGAGAACTGCCGCCCGGCATCGAATCCCACCCCATTATCCCGCACCCTCAAAACCAGGCGCTCGCCGCCCGCGGCGAGCGCCATATCGATGCGCGTCGCTCGCGAATGTTTAACCAGGTTGGAAAGCGCCTCCTGCGCCGCGCGGTACATGAGAACCTTGACTTCGAGCAAGGGCTCATGCGGCAGGGGTGGAAGATCGAGGGACGCTTCGAAGCGCTCGGGAATGCCGCTGATCTCCCACAATTGCCGAAGGGCATCTTCGAGTGTGAGGCGCAGCCATTCCGGCGGGTGGAGCTTCCGGGAGACCGAGCGCACCTGCTCCAGAGCCTCGCTCAGCAGGGTAGAGATGCGCTCGAGCGCCACCGCGACCGAATGAGGCGGCGCGGGAAGTTGTGCCACGGCGATCTCCAATTGGGTGCGGATGGCGACCAGCATCTGGCCGACGCCGGTATGCAATTCCCGGCCCAGACGCTGGCGTTCCAGGTCGATCTGGAGGACCGCCCGCCGGCCGCCTCCCGGACGCATCTGCCGCGCCCGCGTGGAAAGAACCCGCTCGGCTTCCTGCAAACGGAAACAGTTGCGCACCAGGTTGTCCCGTAGGTCGAGCAATCCGACCACCTCCTTCCGCCCGACGTTTTCGGCCCCGACGTTTCCAGCGGAATCCCCGAGTTGCACGCCGATCAACAGGCTGTCCCTGGTCTCGAACACGAGGGAGAAGCGCACCGCGGAATCCGGCGGAATGGCACTCACCAGATTGTCCGCGTCGCCCAACGCCAGGCGCGCCGCGGCGCTCAACCAACGCACTTGACCCTGCCGGTCGCACTCCATCAACAGCGGAGGGGCAACTGGGGCTCTCCCACGAGCGGGCCCGTCTTCCCCGATGTCACTCAACCAGACGTCTCCTATTGTAGCGGAGGACTCCTAGGTCAGAATGCCAGTTAACCAGGGTTATGGGCAAGTTGTGTACGTACCCGGTACTGCGATTACTAAGAGTAGTACTTGCAACAAGTTTCGCAAAGTATTATAAGTAGATCACTGATGGAAAAACCTATCAACTTCGTGCCGCGAATCGCGATCTTCCTGGCGGGAGTCGCGGCCGGCGCTCTGACCCTCTCCCGCCGGGAAAGCGGCAGAGCAGATCCGGCTGCCACGCGGGATCTGAAAGACGCCGTCACGGGGTTGGAAAACCGCGTGGCGGCTCACGAATCGGCCAACGCCGCACGGTTCACGCAAATGGAAACGCGGCTCGACGAGCACGCGGCCAAACTCGCGGAAGTGCCGTCCACCGCGCAGATCGTGGCGGCCATGGAACAACTGCTGTCCAAGACGATGGCTTCACTGGACGACCGGCTGACCACCCAGGCGCACTCCATAGAGGTTCTGAAAACCACGGTCGCGCAGACTGACAGTCTTCTCGAGCGCGTGCTCGAATCGCTCGACTCTCTGCAGACCTATACGGAGGCGCCGCAACTGGAGAACGACGCCTTGCTTCGTCCCGTCTGAGTGGGCCAGCAGAGAGATTTCATCCACTGACGACCCGCTGGAATTGCCTAGTCGGTACTAGGCAAATTCCTGTTTGATTCGGCACCAAAAACGTTACTATTCTCAGAAAGCCGCCGATGGATCTCACCAAAGTACTCCAACAACTACACGAGGAACTGAAAAACCTCGATATCGCGATCCTGAGCTTGGAGAAATTGCAGGAATCCGGCAAGCGTCGCGGCAGACCACGGGAATGGTTGGGGGAAGTCGATCTGCGAAACGCCGACAAGCCAAAGGGCAAGCCGGGCCGCAAAGAGCCCCAGGACGAGTCACAGTAGACTGGCTAACCTGCCACCACACCCGCAGCCGCACCCTTCTGCGATTCGAGATCGGCGGCCAGCATTTCAGTCACAAGCCCGCGGAACGAAGTGCGGGAGTTCCATCCCAAATCACGTCTCGCCTTGGCCGCGTCTCCCAGCAGCACATGAACTTCGCTGGGCTGGTACAGGTTGGGATCGACCACCACATGATCGCGCCAGTCGAGGCCCGCGGCGGAAAACGCCACCTCGGCGAACTCCTGCACGGAATGACTTTCACCCGTGGCCACTACATAATCGTCCGGCCGGTCCTGCTGCAACATCAGCCACATGGCTTCCACATACTCGCGGGCGTGCCCCCAATCGCGGCGCGCCTGCAGGTTTCCCAGGGGCAGCTTGGATTCCTTCCCGGCGGCGATCTTGGCCACCGCCGCCGTAATCTTGCGGGAGACGAATTCGAAGCCCCTGCGCGGCGACTCGTGATTGAACATAATCCCGCTGCTGGCGTGCAAGCCGTAGGCTTCGCGATAGTTTCGCGTCAATTCATAGCCTGCGACTTTGCTGATGCCGTAGCAGGAGCGGGGCCGGAAGCGCGTCTCTTCGGTTTGCGGCGTCTCTACCACCGCCCCGAACATTTCGCTCGACCCGGCAAAATAGAACCGGCACTTGGGAACCAGGCGCTTCACCGCCGAGAGCGTGAAGTGCGTGCCGTTGATGTTGGTATTCAGAGTGGAGAACTCATCGTCGAAGGCATAGGTGACGAAGCTCTGCGCCGCCAGGTGGTAACATTCTTCCGGCTGCGTTTCTTCCACCACCGCATGGATACTCGCATAGCTCTCCAGGGACGCGGCGTGCAACTTCACGCGGTCGAGCAAGTGGCGGATCCTGCTCAGCCGGTGCTCCGGATCCTCGATAGCAACCCTGCGGACTATGCCATGGACCTCATATCCCTTCGAGAGCAACAACTCGGCAAGGTAAGAACCGTCCTGACCGGTGATTCCCGTGATGAGGGCTCGTTTGGAGGGCATACCTTGGGCCTTCGGTGAATTCCCTATTCTACCCTTAGGGCATGACCCGATACAGCCCCGAGGCGTGCGGCCCCACCTGAAAAGTATATCCGCCGGGCGCCGTCCCCAGATCTTTCCGCTCCCACAAATCCCGCAGGCCGCATTTCGGCGGCAGCCCCAGGTCGCTCCACTCTACATGGATCTCGGCTGGTTCCTTGTCTCCTACGTTAAATACCGCCAGGTATCTGGCATTGGAGCCCTCCGCTTCGGAAATCCACGCGATCCGGCCGGCCCGCTCAAAAAGCTGCCGGCTGTGCGTAGCCTTCTGATTCACCGCGATGGTCTCATCGTTGGCCAGAAGCGAGAGCGTGAACTGGTCGTTGCTGGGGAGGTCGCCGCCGAACATCAACGGCGACCGCGCAATCGACCACAGGCTCATGAGCGTGCGCTGTTCGTCGCGGGTGAGCCGCGTCGGACGGTCGTTGCCCCGCTCGGCGCGGATTCCGATCCGGCCCAACGGCAGCATGTCCGCGTCGGGCCATGCGCCCGGCTGAACGTGGGTGCTCCACGTGTTGAGCAATGCGAAGTTGGCGCGCAGATCCTGCCAGCGGTCCCAGAAATCGCCGGATATCCGCCAGAGGTTGGCGTTCTCTGCATAAAACGACGCCCTGGCCACATCCGCGGGACCGGGCGAAAGGCTCAGCACGATGGCCCTTCCCGTTTTTTGAATGGCGCGGTGCAACGCCGCGATCTCCTCCCCGTGGAAGGGAGTCGCGATATCGTCGGCTTTGATGTAGTCGACGCCCCAGCCGGCGTAGAGCTGAAGAATGGAGTTGTAATAGTCCTGCGCGCCGGGCTTGCTCATATCGACGCCGTACATGTCGGTGTTCCAGCGGCAGATCGACTGAGGGTCGGCGATGTCCGCGGCGTGGGCACTCGCGCCGAACACCGGCAGGTTTGCGCTCACTGCCCGGCGCGGAATCCCGCGCATGATGTGAATCCCGAACTTCAGCCCCTGGCGATGGATGGCATCGGCCAAAGGCGCGAACCCCTTACCGTTCGCCGCGGAGGGAAAGCGGTTGGGCGCGGGTAGAAGCCGTCCGTACTGGTCCATGGCCAGTTCCGTGTTGGGGCGGTAGCCATGGACCTGGGGATTGGGCTCGGACCACTGGATGTCCACCACCACGTACTGCCAGCCGTGGCTCTTCAGGCGGGCCGCCATGTAGCCGGCATTTGCCCGGACTTCGGCCTCGGTCACACCGGTACCGTAGGAGTCCCAACTATTCCAGCCCATGGGCGGCGTGGGGGCGGGGGAATCGGCGGCGGCCGCCAGCCGGGCGATGGCGAAGAGGGCGACAAGTTTCATGACTCCGTTTTACCACCCGGCCAGTTAATGGAGGCCTGGACTACTTCTCTCACGGACCCGTCGAATCGCCCGAAGACCGGGGCGGGAGCTGCCACGCCTGTCGTCCGCGGCAATCAGGCCCCGACTTCCCTTTGTCGGAGAAAGCGGCGATGAGGCACGAAGAGTTTATCTGCGGCAAAGCGTCGTGCACATTGCGCGTCGCGGCACCGTCAGGGACGCCTGGAAAACGGAATTGGAAGGGCGGCTAGTCGATTTTGTGCATGCGCGTTGATCCATTAGCGGGCGTTACTTGCCGGTCCCAGTGAGACTCACCTTCTGCGGGGTGTTCGCGGCATTGTCGGTGATGTCAGCCATGACCTTGGACCCGATGATCACCGCCTCGCCGCCGGCATCCACCAGGAAGCGCGCCTTGCGCACGCCGCCGGACTCCTTCGCAAGCTCCAGTTCGACGATCGGCGCGTTGCCTTCCAAGCTCATGGGCAGGGTGACCGGCTGGGCAAGCGCGGGGCACGCGTATAGAAAGAGGGAGGGGAAGCACTCTCTGCATGGGTGAGACTTATCCTACAGTATTCCGGCTGTATACTTCAAACAAGGGACCATGCTGAAACAACCAGGCACAACCGCGATTCCGGACCGGCGGGAGCGCTTCAGGGCATTCATGAAGCGATTCAATCCGACTGCTCCGCCGAGGGTTGCGATCGGCGATGGCCTGGTCTGCGAGCAGGCTGGCCGCTCCGTATACAAGAAGCTGGCAGCGGGGGCGGACCTGACGCCTGGCAGCCAGCAACTGGTGGTGGGAGGAATCGGCTCAGGCAAGACTACCGAATTACTGCTGGCCGAGCGCGAGTTGGCCGATCAGGAACAGATGCTACCGGTGTACGTCGATGTGTCGGCCGAAACGGACTTGAGCGCAGTGAATTCGGGGGCACTGTTGGCCAGTTTGGGAATGCGCGTTTGGGAGGCAATCGCGGCAAACTATCAGCCTCCGGACGCCCTATTAGAGGTTCACGAAGAGGTCAGTAAGGCCGCCTACGGGTACGAAAGGCTGGTTCTCACCCAACGGGCTTTCGACCGCCTGGCGGAGGCCGAAAATTCCCTTCTGTCGCCGGGGGGGTTTCATACCGTGAAAGTGGCCGGCAAGCTCAGGCCACCGTTTCCCGCAATTCGAAGGGACGTCAAGGATCTGGCAAACTCGGTCTCCAAGCTCACCGAGTTCTTAAAGGGACAGGGACGAGAGATTGTGGTCATCTTCGACGGCCTGGACCGGCTCATCAAGGTGGATCAGTTCTGGTCCCTAGCGGAACAGGATTTACGCGCAATCAGGCCGCTCGGGATCTCGGTATTGGCTGCCGGTCCCTTGTCGATCCTGTTTGGCCAAGGGCGCCAGATCAAGGACTATTTTGACGAGGTCCATTACTTGCCCCCGGCGATCGCCGATCCCAAGGTATCTCCCTTTTTGTACGAAGTTCTTCGCCTGCGGGGTGCCGAGGAACTGATGGACCCGGACCAAATGCAGAGACTGTGTCTTGCATCGGGTGGAGTGTTGCGCGATCTGATCTCGCTTGCGCGAAATGCCGGAGAGAACGCCTATCTCGATGATGCCGATGAGATCGAGAAGCCTCACGTGGACAAGTCCATCGAGCAGCTAGGCAACAGTTATCTGCTGGGGCTCGGCACTCGCCAGAAGTCGAAACTCAGGAAGATGCTGGATGGGCAAGGTTTTGCTCCCTCGGATTCCGAAGGCTTGGAACTCTTGATCACCAGGCGGGTACTGGAACAGTCCGAATCCCGGTACGAAGTACACCCGGCACTCGCCGCAGTTCTGGCCCGTACGCCGGATGAAGCGGAATGAAGTTCAGACCGGCTCCCATATTCGAGATCGTTCGCCTGATTGATCTTCAACCGCCGGGCGAGACCGGATTCTGCATGTTGGTGGCGTCCTCCGCCGCGACGGAGTTCGTCAGCGAGCTGCGGGAGGAACTGGACCTCCAGATCGCCGGATCTTTAGGTCTCATCGAGGTCGCGGAATTGACGGCCATCGCCCTCCTCGATCAGCTCCGCACCGGTGGGGACGCCGTGGTGCTGATGGCTGGCTTCGATCGGTGGGGCGACAGTCAATTCGTTGCACTGGATGTGAATCGAAGCCGGCTGGACACCGGCGCTTTTCTCATCTTCCACGTCGATCTCAAGACCGCCGGCCGTTTCCTCGACCATGCGCCAAACATACGCAGCTTTCTCGGACCGAACATCTTCGCGCCGGTTCCCGACACATCATCGATGGGTCCTCGGGAAATTTCCGATCGCCTGAATCAATTAAGAACACACTACGGCATGAGCGATGCAGAGGTCATCGACCGCGCCGCGAAAAATGACCTTCCGGCCGAGCCCGACTTCATCGAGTGGCTGGTTCTCTTAGGGAGAAGCGAGCTTGTCCTCTAGAGGCTGGAATCGGGCTGGGGCCGCCAGAGCCCTGGAGGCAAGGACTGCCGCAGACCTCGTCCATATGGACGTCTCCGCGCCGCATGAGTGTTTCAGGGAAATCCGTTTCTACCTGCAGCGGGCCACAGACACCGGTCGGACCAGGAACGGCGTTCATGTGCTCTCGCGACGGGAACTGGAAAACGGCGACACCCAGATCAACGCCGGTCCCACGATATTTCGCGAGCCTTGTGAAACCTGTATTCAGTTCCCCTCCGGCGCACAGCTTTCGTTCGGCATTACCTTGCGCTTCGACGGGTCACAGACCACGTTGTTAGCCTACCGTTTCTACCTTCATCTGCTCCCTGCGAGCGGCCTGCGATTCATTCGAATCGATCTGAATTCACCCAAGGAGGACTACGATCCACTCCATCTCCCCCGATCCCACATGCATCCCGGATTTGAGGGCATCCACATACCTTTTCCGGCGATGCGGCCCCTGGAGATCCTGGATCGGATGATCCATGTCATCGAGCCGCATTTCACCGCGTGACCCTACGACTCCAGCCCCATTTGCGTCAGCCGATAGCGCAACGCGTTGCGCGTCAGTCCCAGCAAGCGCGCCGCCTGGCTCTTGTTCCCATCGGCCCGGCGCAGCGCCTCGCGAATGATGTCCTGCTCGTACTGATCGAGGCTCATCCCCTCCGGCAGGAAATGCGAATCGCTTTGCGGCCGCGGGCGCGGCGCGCTTTCCAGCTTGATGTCCGCCGCGTCAAGGGCCGTCCCGGTACACATCACCAGGCTGCGCTCGATCACGTTCTCCAACTCGCGCACGTTGCCCGGCCAGTGGTACGACATGAGCTTCTCGATGGCCGCGTCGGTGATGGATTCCACGCGGCAGCCCGTGTCGGGCGCCAACTTGTGCACGAAGTGATTCGCCAGGAACGGAATGTCCACCTTGCGCTCGCGCAGCGGCGGAATATTCAGCGGGACCACGTTCAGCCGGTAATAGAGGTCCTCGCGAAACGTCCCCTGTTCCAGCGCGGCGCGCAGATCCTGATTGGTAGCGGCCACCACGCGCACGTCGATATGCCTGGTCTGGTTGCTGCCCAGGCGCTCGAATTCGCGTTCCTGCAAGACGCGCAAAAGTTTCACCTGGATAGCCGGTGGAACGTCGCCGATTTCGTCCAGGAACACCGTGCCGGTATCGGCCTGCTCGAACTTGCCCGGCTTGGTGGTCTGGGCGCCGGTGAAGGCGCCTTTTTCGTAGCCGAACAGCTCGCTTTCCATCAGGTTCTCCGGAATCGCGGTGCAGTTGATCTTCACCAGCGGCCGGTCGCGCCGCGGCGAATGAAAATGAATGGCGCGGGCGATCAGGTCCTTGCCCACGCCGCTCTCGCCCGCCAGCAGCACCGTGGCGCGCGTCGGTCCGACGCGCTCGATGGTCGCGAAAATCTCCTGCATGGGCGGGCTGCGGCCGATAATATTGTCGAACTCGTAGCGCCGGCCGAGCTCTTCTTTCAGTTGGCGGTTCTCATCCCGCAGGGCGCGCACCTCGAGCGCCTTGTTGACCACCTGCATCAGGTGATCGAGCGAGAACGGTTTCAGCAGGAAATCGGTGGCCCCCGCCTTCATCGATTCCACGGCGGTCTCGATGCTCCCGAAGGCGGTCATCACCACCACCGGAACGTGCGCGTTCTGGCGGCGGATCAGCCCCAGAAGCTCCAGCCCGCCCATGCCCGGCAGCTTGAGATCGGTAAGCACCAGGTCGGCGCGGTCCACGATCTTGAGACCGTCTTCGGCGGTCGCGGCTTTGTCCACGTCGAACCCCGCGGATGACAGTTGCAGCTCGATTACGCGGCGCAGCTTGTCTTCGTCTTCGACTACCAGGATTCGCTTCTTCATGCAGGTAGAGCAGGCGTCGCGGCCTGCGTTTTGGCAACTCGTTCCATGGGCAGCAGCACGCGGAAAACGCTGCCCTTCCCGAGATCGCTCTCCACCGTTATCTTACCGCCGTGCTCGTCCACGATTTTGGAAACGATCGCCAGCCCCAGCCCCACGCCCTCCGGCTTGGTGGTGAAGAACGGGTTGAAAATGGTCTCGAGGTGTTTCGAGTCGATGCCCGCTCCGCGATCGATCACCGCGGCTTCGGCCGTTCCCACCGCGGCGCGAGTCTTCACCGTGACCGCGCCGCCCGGAGCGGTAGCCTGCACGGCGTTGAGCACCAGGTTGTAGAACACGCGCTCCATCAGCTCGGCGTCGAAAGGAAACGGCGCGAGCTCCGGAGCGTAGTTGCGGTAGATTGCGATCCCCGATGCTTCGCGCTCCACCAGGGCGATGGCGCGGTCGATGGTCTGCGAAAGATCCGCCGTGGCAAGCTGCAATTGGAGCGGCCGCGCGAACTGCAGGAACCGCGTGATCAGCGAATTGGCGCGGTCTACTTCCGACGAGATGAAGCCGGCCACCTCGCGCGCGATCTCATTTTCCGCGCTGATGTTGTGGTTCAACATTTCCGACGACGCCTTGATGGTGCCCAGCGGATTACGCAACTCGTGCGCCAGCCCCGCGGAGAGTTGTCCCAACGCGGCCAGGCGGTCGGAGCGCGTCACGGCCTCCTGCGCCTCGCGGATTTGCACGTTGGCGGCCCCAAGTTGTTCCGCGGTGCGGCGGTGCTTTTCGGACTGAATGCGCAGTTGCTCCGCGAGGATGTTGGCGAGGGTGCCGATCATGGCTAGAAAGATCACCGGCAGAAGATGGTGAGCCTGTACCTCCTCGCCGTGGAGGTGCAAAAAGAAATACAGATAGCAGACGCTGGCAAGCACGATAAACGCCAGGGTTCCCCTTAGCCCAAAAGTAGTGGCCGCCGAGACGACCGGCAGCAGCAGGACCATCGAATACGGGCTGTTGATGGAACCGGTGAAGCCAATGAAGATGAACCCCAGGACGATCTTGAGAACGACCCAGAAAACCCGGCTGCGCGTGGTGGCGCGAGCCGGAAATCTCGGCTCCAGGATTTGAGCGATGCCCAGCGCGGCCAGCGGAATGATTTCCTGTGGGTCGCCCTGCCCCGGGTCGGTATCAACCACCGGCGGCGGCAGAAATTTCAAACTGATCAGCAGCCCCGCGAACAACAGAACCCAAACGAAATCCTGCGGTCGGAACAGGCGGAGCCAGCGGCGCATCTCAGTCGGGATTATGCCACAATGGGAAAAGTAACGTCTCATGGCCAACTCAACCCTGGATCGCAACCGCCGCGCGGGTTCCGAATCACAACCTACCAACGAGTCCGACGAGTCTTTTGGCGACATCCTCTCGCAATATGAACAGGCTCATTCGCACAGATCCGAGGAAGGCGGCAAGGGCCTCGAAGGCACCGTGATCGCGGTGTCCGGCGAATCGGTGTTTCTCGATATCGGCTTCAAGACGGAAGGCATTATTCCCTTGGCCGATTTCCAGACCACCGGCGACGAGGTCAAGCCCGGGGACAAGCTGCCCGTCTCGATCAAAGGCCGCGATCCGGAAGGTTACTACGAGCTCTCGCGCATCAAGGTCGAGCGCCCCCGGGACTGGTCGTCGCTGGAGAAGGCGTTCGCCGAGAAATCCGCGATTGCGGGAGTGATCACCGCAGTGGTCAAGGGCGGAGTCAGCGTGGACGTGGGTGTGCGCGCGTTCATGCCGGCTTCGCGCAGCGGAGCCAAGGACGCGGCCGAAATGGAAAAGCTGATCGGCCAGGAGATCACCTGCCGGATCATCAAGCTGGACGTGGCCGACGAGGACGTGGTAGTGGACCGCCGCGCCGTTCTGGAAGACGAAGAGCGCGCCGCCAAGGAGCGCCGCTACACCGAAGTCAAGGAAGGCGAGACGGTGCATGGCACGGTCCGCAGCCTCACCGACTACGGCGCCTTCGTGGATATCGGCGGTGTGGACGCTCTGCTCCACGTGGCCGACATTTCCTGGGGCCGCGTGAACAAGCCCGCGGACGTGCTCACGGTGGGACAGGAGGTGGAAGCCAAGGTGCTCAAGGTGGATGCCGCCAAACGGCGCATTTCCCTGGGCATGAAGCAGCTTCAGCCGCACCCGTGGGACCTGGTTAACGAAAAATACAAGATGGGTGAGCGGGTTCACGGCACGGTCACGCGCGTGGCCGATTTCGGCGCCTTCGTGGAGTTGGAGAAGGGCATCGAGGGCTTGATCCACCTTTCCGAGATGTCGTGGTCGAAGAAGGTTCGCAAACCGTCCGACGTGCTCAAGCCCGGCGAGCAGGTGGACGTAGTCGTCCTCGGCGTGAACCAAGCCGACCGCCGGATCTCGCTCGGATTGAAGCAGGCGCTCGGCGACCCCTGGGCCGACGCGTTGCAGAAGTACCCCGTCGGTTCGGTGGCCGAAGGAGCGGTCACCAGCCTGCAGAAGTTCGGAGCCTTCATCCAGCTTGCGGAGGGCGTGGAGGGCATGATTCACATCGGCGACATCAGCGCCGAGAAGCGCCTGAACCATCCGCAGGACGTCCTCAAGATGGGACAGGTGGTGAAGGCCCAGGTGCTCGAAATCGACACCGAAAAGCGCCGGCTGCGGCTGGGCATGAAGCAACTGGTGCCGACCAGCCTCGACGAGTACATCGCGGAACATAAGGAAGGCGACGTGGTGACCGGGCGCATGACGGATGTGTCCGGCGGGCGCGCTCGGGTGGAACTGGGCGAGGGCGTGCAGGGCACGTGCCGCATGAGCGCCGAAGCGCCGGAGAAGGAAGAGAAGCAGGCCGACGCTTCGGCGAATCTCTCGTCGCTGTCGTCCATGCTGGCGAAAAAGTGGAAGGGCGGCCAGGGCGAAGGCTCCAAACGGGAATCGGCCCGGGCCGGCCAGATTCGCAGCTTCCGCATCGTCAAGCTGGATCCGGCCACCAAGAAGATCGAGCTGGAACTGGCGTGAACCCTGGTAGCACAGGCATTCGTGCCTGTGTGGCTTTGCTGCTTGCCACGGCCGCCGCGCTCACTTTCATCCTCGCGTTTCGCACCTTTTGGTATCTCTTTCACTCCATCACCAATGTGCCATTCACCGACGGCTGGGTGATTCTCGACGAAATCCGCCGTTTTCGGGAAGGCGCGCTCGACTGGACCTTCTTCTGGGCGCCCTACTGGGGACAACGGAACCTGGTGGCGCGCCTTTTGTTCTTCCTCTCGGCGAAGTATCTCTCCTTATCCGCCTTTCCGCTGATCCTGATCAACGTCGCCGCCTGGTTGTCGATGCTGGCGGTTCTCATCCGCACCTCACGCCACTTGTTTCCGGAGTCCTGGCTGGTCTTGTTTGCCTGTTCGATCGCGCTGGCTCACCTGCTGCTTTCGTCGCTAGGGATGGAGGTGCTGGTGATCGCGCAGAATGTGCAGCACAGCATCGGGTATGCGTCCGCGGTCTCGGCGATCCTGCTGTTCGGCCGGCGTCCGTGGGTGGGGATCTCGCTGGCAGTGCTCGCCACGGCGAGCCTGGCGATCGGCCTGTTGGTGTGGCCGATTCTGCTCGCCGAAGCGTGGTATGCGCGGGCGCGCGCCAGGACCTTCGCCATTCTGCTGGCCATCATGGCGGCGACGATCGTGCTGTACGCCATCGGATACACCCGTCCGCCGTCCTTCGGGATCGGGGTCGCGGGCGCTCTCCGGCATCCCGGAGTGGCGCTGTCGATGACCTCGCTCGTGTTGGGCGGCCCCATCACGCTATACTCGCTGCGGCTGGGAACGGCCGCCGGCGGTATCGGCCTGGCGGCGCTCGGTTGGTTTCTGATCCGCCGATCCGAAAACAAGGTAGCCTTCGCTTTGACGATGGCCGCTTGTTTCCTGGCCGGGTCGGCCGCCAGCCTGGCAGTGGGCCGCATTTCGCCGGAGTGGCTGGCCAGCCTGCATGGAGCGCAACCGCTCCCCAGCCGCTACATCGCACCGGCGCTGGTCTTTTGGGGATGCCTGTTGGTGCTAGCGCTCGAGCGGCGTCATGCGCTGCCGCGGGCCGCCGTCTCGGCCCTGGTGCTGGTGATGACGTTCGGCACCTGGTCCTGGCAGTGGCGCGTCTCGCGCGAATGGGCCGTGGCCCTGCAGAAATTCGACGCCATCGCCTCCGGCTTTCTGAGCGGTGTTTCCGACCCCGAGCTCATGTCCCTGCTGCTGAACGATGGGGCGCTTCGCGACCACCTCGTCGACTACATGCGCCGCGAGCGGCTGGCGGTATTTGCGGAGCCGAGAGCGGCATGGGTCGGACGGCGGATTGATCCGGCTCCGCCGATGTGCCGCGGATCTTTTTCCACGGTTCCGCTGAGCGACGGACTGCGCGTGTCGGGCAGCCTGGAGCGCGATGGCCTGCCTTCCGAAAGCCCCTTCGATCTCCTCCTTACCGATGGCTCCGGCACGGTAGCCGGCCTGGCGCGCTCCCTCCCGGCGCAAAGCGAAGGCCGGCACGCCATCGACTTCCTCGGGTATGCTCACACCGGTGCGCCCGCCGCGCTGCGCTTGTTCGTGGTGCGTGCCGGCGGACCGTTCTGCGAGGCCCTGCCCTGATCGGGCGCGACAATTCGTGACATATAATCACTCGTGTCCAAAACAGCAGTTACTCTGAGTGACTTCGCCAATTCGTATATTTTGGGCGTGACATCCACGCTGCAGGCCGCGGTCCACCGTCTTCGCTGCCTTGCGTTGGGGCGGCCCT
>Ga0116223_10002422_pt1 | contig 17686 bp, 15 predicted proteins | sample Sb_taG_3_FD_90092 | JGI IMG/M metagenome (GOLD analysis project Ga0116223, IMG submission 90092) | Peat soil microbial communities from Weissenstadt, Germany - Sb_50d_a_PC metaG | ecosystem: Environmental > Terrestrial > Soil > Wetlands > Peat | place: Germany: Weissenstadt | collected 2010-09-21 | reverse complement strand
TTCGATCCGGTGATCGCGGCCCTGATCGGCTGGCTGGTGTCCATGACCTCGCGCCAGGCTGGCCACTTCTTCTTCGAGCCCAAGGGGTACGACCACATCAACCGGGCGACCCATGAGCACAAGGAAGAGATCAAGGTCGGCTACAATCTGCAGCGCAAGGTCGTGCTGATGACGATCTGGGCGCTGTCGCCGGTGGTGATCTATTTCGATCCGACCCTGTTCGGAATCTTCACCCCTTGGGTGTCGCCGGCCGATTTCATGCGGCAGGTCGCCAAGATCTGGCTCGCGATCGGGATCGGCGGATTGTTGTTCCGCACCGTCCATCTTTTCTTCATTCGCGACGTCGAGACCGGCCTTGTCTGGATGACGAAAATCCTGACCGACCCGTTCCACGATCTAAAACTCTATCACAAGGCGCCGCTGTTCCTGTTGAAGGGCGAGCTGATCGATCCGGGCCTCGATATCATCGAGCACGATCTCGAAGAGCAGCACGCCTGAGCTTTTGCGCTCGAGACTCAAGCGTGCGCCTAACAACGAAACTCGTCATGCCCGGCCTTGTGCTGGGCATCCACGTCTTTGCAGTTGAGCCGCGTGAAAGACGTGGATGGCCGGGACAAGCCCGGCCATGACGGAAAGCTGGGCATGACGGAGAATGAAGCCCGCTCAGCGCTTGACGACGCGCGCGACCATCTCTTTGAGGATTTGGCGGCGGATGTTCTTGTTGGTGAGGGAAGCCTCGTGCCACCACCAGCCGTCCCGCTTCATCTTTTCGGCCGCGGCCACGAAGCGCTTTTCGACCTCGGCAAAATCGGCGTCGGTGTAATTCAGGCTGAAGACCAGCCGGCCGGTTCCGACCCAGCTCAGCGCGAGCCCCTCGGCGCGCAGGTAATACTGGAACATCCAGTTGTAACGGGACGGCTCGGTATAATGCACCATCCAGATCGAAGACAGGTTGGAAACCTGCACCGGAAGGTCCGCGGCGGCGAGGGCGTCGTTCAACTGTCTGGCGCGGCCGTTCCAGGTCTCGTCGAGCCCGTCATAGACGGCGCGGAAATTCGGACTGGCGAGCCGCGAGAGGAACTCGTCCATCGCCGTCATGACGTAGGGGTGGGAATTGAAGGTGCCGCGGGCAAAGCAGATGTCGGCGGGGGCATCGTCGCGGAAGCGGCGCATCAACTCTTTGCGTCCGCACACCACGCCGATCGGAAGGCCGCCGGCGAGGCTCTTGCCGTAGGTCACCATGTCGGCGCGGACGCCGAAATATTCCTGCGCGCCGCCGGCTGCGATGCGGAAGCCGAGGAACACCTCGTCGAAGATCAGGACGATGCCGCGCTCCGTGCAGACTTCGCGCAGCGCCTTCAGCCAGGCGCCATAGGCTTGCGGGTCGAAACGGCCGGCGCGGGAGCTGTCGACCAGCGCCGAATCGCCGGGGGCGTTGGCGTTGGGGTGCAGCGCCTGCAACGGGTTGACCAGCACGCAGGCGATGTCGCGGCGGGTTCGCAAGACATGAAGCGTGCGCTCGGACATGTCGGCGAGCGTATAGGTCTCGTGCGGCGAAACCGGGTTGCCGACGCCGGGCTGCACGTCGCCCCACCAGCCATGATAGGCGCCGGCAAAGCGAACGAGATGCGTGCGGCTGGTGTGGTAACGGGCAAGCCGCACCGCCTGCATCACCGCCTCCGTGCCCGACATGTGGAACGAGACCTCGTCGAGTCCGGAAATCTCGGTCAGCCTGCGAATGTTATCGAGAATGACCGGGTGATAGGGCCCGAGCACCGGTCCAAGCGCATGGGCGCGTGCTTCGCCTTGCGCGATGCATTCCTTGTAGAAATCGTTGCCGAAGATGTTGACGCCGTAGGAGCCGGTGAGGTCGTAGAACACATTGCCGTCGACATCGGTGACGGTGACACCGGCCGACGACTGCATGAAGGTGCTGGTGCCGAGATTTTCCCGCACCAGGCGGCTATACTGGAACGGCACGCGGTAGGTTTCGGTGAATTGCAGGTCGGAGATGCGGTGACTTGCCTCCATCGTCATCTGCCGGCCCTTGGCGTAGCGCTGCTCGTAGAGGCGGGCGAGCGCAAAGAAGGCGTCTTTGCGCTTTTGGGCGATCGGCTGCGGCGCGCCGTCGGAACAGAAGTACTCGCCGATGGAAAATTCATAGAACGGGATCAACCGCGCCACCCGCCGCGACATTTTCGAATGTCCGCTCAGCGAGCGGTGCTTGGCCCGCGACAGCGCCAGCCGCGCCTTGAGCTTGGGGAAGACGACCGCGGCGCCGGCCACTGCTGCGGCGGACAAAGAGAGAATCGGGAGAGGCGAATCCATGCCACCAGCGCTAGTGGGTCAATCTAACAGAATCATGACAGTGAAGGGCCTTATCTCCGCCTTCACCCAGCAGGAGGACCTGAACTTTCTCCTGACCAACCGCATCCCAAGGGCGGCGCTGACGCGCTTCATGGGCTGGTTCGGCAAGATCGAGAATCCGCTTATTCGCGACGCCTCGATCGCCTGCTGGCGGGTGTTTTCCGATCTCGATCTGAGCGAGGCCAAGAAGACCGAATTTGCGAGCCTGCACGATTGCTTCACGCGCGAGCTCAAGCCGGGGCTTCGCACCCCCGATCCCGACCCTTCGATCATGGTCAGCCCGTCCGACGGCATCATCGGCGCGCATGGCGCCATTGAAGATACCGAACTGTTCCAGATCAAGGGCGCCGGCTATTCCCTGCTCGATCTGCTCGGCGATCCCAAACTGGTCGACGCCCACCGCAACGGACGCTTCGTCACGCTGCGGCTGACCTCGAGCATGTATCACCGCTTCCACGCGCCCCATGATTGCCGGATCGAGCGGGTCACCTTCATTAGCGGCGACACCTGGAACGTCAATCCGATCGCCTTGAAGCGCATCGAGCGGCTATTCTGCAAGAACGAGCGCGCGGTGATTCAAACCAGGCTTGTATCGGGCGAACCGCTGACGCTGGTGCCGGTCGCGGCGATCTTGGTGGCGAGCATCCGGCTGCATTTTCTCAATGTCGTGCTCAATGCGCAAACGCGGGGGCCGTCGGTGTTTCCCTGTGACGTGAACGTACACAAGGGCTGTGAGCTCGGCTGGTTCGAGCACGGATCGACCATCATCGTGCTGACGCCCGATCATTTCGAATTTTGCGACAATGTGCGCGAGGGCGGCCGAATATTGGCCGGTCAGCCGCTGATGCGAAAGCCGGGCTGAAGAAATTTACGGCGTGCGCGGCTCTCGATTTTGCTTCCGCTCTTCATTATATGGTTCGCGGTCTGAAAAGCGTTAAGGGATCGGGATGGCGCGGGCGCATGTTTTGGCGGCGGGAGGAATTGTGCTGCGGCAGGACGAAACTCCGCTGATCGCGGTGGTGCGGCTGCGCAAGCGCAACGAATGGGTTCTTCCCAAGGGCAAACTCGACGACGGCGAAACGCCGCGGGACGCCGCCGAGCGCGAGGTGCTGGAGGAAACCGGCCACGACGTTTCGGTACACGACTTTCTTGGAACGCTGGTCTATGAATCCGGCGGACGCTGCAAGGTGGTTCATTACTGGCGGATGGAGGCGAGCGCCGAGCCGTCGCGCGCGCTGATGAACGATGTGAGGGCGGTCGACTGGTTGCCGCTTGAGGACGCGATCGAGCGGCTCTCTCGCGCTTACGAGCGCGCATTTCTTGAAAATGTCGGCCCGCTCGCGCTTGAAGCGGCCGCCGCCAAACGGCCGAAGGTCAAGAGACAGTCTGTTTTCGAAAAGCGCCGGCGTCAGCCGGTTCCTGCTCCCCAGCCTACGCTGCTGCACGGCGATATGACGCCGTCCGTGATAGCGCCGGAGGAGCCACCTTTTGCAGGCGACGACGTTGTCGATGCGGTGACGACCTCAGCTGCGGAAGAAATTTCCCCAACCATTGTTGTGGGGCCTCCATCCGGCAATCGTGCTCCGGTTGGAGCTATTCGAGGGCGGCGCATGAGCCTGGTTCAAAAGGTACGGAACTGGCTGCGGCGCGCGGCCTAGCCTCCTTGCGCAACATCGATCGCCGTTTTGCATCGATCACGCCGGGATAATTCCATGGCCACATGGTTCGAGACGCGCGAAGACGCGCTCCTCTCCATGAGGGTCATTATTCTTCCCCCTCCCCCCGCGAAGCGGTGGGGAGGGGTCGGGGGTGGGGGGTCTCTCCGCAGGAACCGCTGCTTCAGTGAACGCCGCACCACCCCCCACCCCCGACCCCTCCCCGCCACGCGCGATGCGCGTGGAGGGAGGGGAATTCATGACCTCATGAGCAGGCCGCAACGCGGCCGTCTCGAAGGATGAAGCCACCGCGATATCCCATCCCTCAGCGTTTCTTCTCCTTCGGAGGCGGCTTGCCTTTCGGCGGGGCCGGCCGCTTCGGCAGTATCGCCGGCTTGTTCGGCAATCCCTGCTGACGCAGGAGGCCGGGCGCGTTGGGTTGCCCCTGCACGACGGGCGGTTGCTGTCCTTGCTGGCCCGTCCGGTTGGGCGAAGCCGGTAGCGGCGGTTGACCTTGTTGGCCCGCGCGGTTCGGCGAGCCCGGTTGCTGCGGGCCGCCTGGTCGTTGCAGATTGTTCTGCCGCTGCGGTCCGGGCTGACCCGGCTGATTGCCGCGCGGATTGGTCCGGTTCGGATTGGCCCGCCGCAACGCGCGTTGTTGCGTGACGACCTGACGGCCGACGACCTGCGCCGCGTGCACCTGGCGCACGATGCCCTGGTCGCGCGCCGCTTGCTGCGGCGAGATCACAAGCGGCGTGGCGGTCACGCGGCCACCGGCGCCGGGCCGGATCGTAAAGCCGCTCGCGCCTTGCGTGAGTGAGCCGAGCCGCGCGCCGGTGCGGCGATCGTTGACGTCGATATGCCCGACGCTGCCGTCGGGATCGGGGTAAAGCTTGATGTTGTGGCCGCCGCCTGCGGTCCCATCGACCTCGACAAGTCCGGTGGTGCCGCGAATGCCGAGCGAAGCGGAAGGCGTCGTGATCTTCATATCGCCGGTCTTGGCGACGGCCGCGGCGACGAAAGCCACGGTGCCCTTGGTGACGTCGAACGCCGCCGAGTTGTTCTTGCCGCCCTCGTCATAGACGTAATTGTCCACCGTGATCTTCGCATTGGCGGTGAGGTTGAAGGTAGTTGCGTCGTTGAAGGTGACGCCGAGGGTGGAATTGGCCGACGTCTGCAACACGTCATTGAGAAAAATGTCGTCCTGCAATTTCAGCGGCGTCGAAGCGTTGTTGCGGGTCACGGTCGCGGTGCCCGTCAATGTCGCGACGTTGCCGATCGGCTCGTCGGCGGGCGCCGGCGCGGCCGGGGCAGGGGCGGCTGTCGGCGGAGCCACCGGACGCGCGGGTGGCGGCGTGGGCGAGGGCAGCGGGGTCGGCGAAGGCGGCTGGGTCTGCGCAAGGCGTATCAGCGCGGAGATTGCGGCCGATGGCGCCAGTCCGTCGTCCCCGGCAGAGGGCACCGCGTAAGCCATCGCCTTGCCGGTCAGCATCAGGCAAGCGAGCAGCGCGTAAGCCGGCAGCGCAAGCGAAAGCCGCCGCCGCGCCGCGCTCACGCTTGATCCTTTGGAGCGCGAGCCGGTTGATGAAAGGATCATGCCTGCCTTCGATCGTTTGAGAGCGCGGGTGGGGGCGATTTCTGGAATCCACTTTTGCCGATCGTCTCAAACCCGGCAAGATCGGAAATGGCGATCGCGGGGCCGATTGAGGCTGCTTTCGGCTGAACGCAGCATGAATGTGGATGACCTTGCCGTCACGGAAAAAGGGCCCGGCGGCAAGATCCCGCCGGGCCCTCTTGCAGCAAAAACAGTTTTTGCTAGCTCACGCGATTCCAGACCTGGCCGCCGCAGAACATTCCGCCGAACGCGCAGCCCTGAACCCGCAAGGTGTTCGCGCCCTTCATCGCGATCGTGGAGTCGTAGTTCTTGCCACTGTCGGGATCGTGGATGGTGCCGACCCATTTCGTCTCTTGCGGCTTCATGTTGATCAGGATTTCCTCGCCGGACTTCACGGCATATCCGCAGAGATTCTGTCCGCACTGCTCGATGCGAACCTGGCCCTTGTCGTCTTCGGCGGCCCAAACTCCGATCGGAGTGGTGGGCACTTGCACGGGCGCGGCGGCGACCGGTGCGGGCTTCGGCGCGGCAGGTGGAGCCGGCGGCGCCACCTCCTCCTTGACGGCGGGCTGAGGCGGCGTGGCCGCAACCGTCACCGGTGCGGGCGCGGGATTGGCTACTGGAGCCGCGGGCGCTTGCGGCGCGTTGGCCTGCGCGGCCGGAGCAGGCGCGGGCTGGTCCGGCTTCGCGGCAACGTCGTCATCGTCGTCGAAGCGCTTGGAGTTGAGGCCCTTGAAGTCGAAGCCCGAGACCTTCAGGCACGACAACTGGTCGCAATTCTTCGGTGCCTCGATACGGATCTTGTGTCCGTCGATCTCGAAGGAAACGGAATTGCCGCCGGCGTAGGCGTAACTCGTGGTCGTCAGCAGCGCGGCGAGGATGGTGAGCTTCTTCATGACGGTCTCCAGCGGTTGAGCACAAGGGTTGATCGGCTTCGTGAACCTGCTCGGACCCTACGCGCCGCTACTCCCGTATTCTGTGATCCGCATCACAGGATGAGGGCTGCGTTCCCCGGACGCTGCGCAGCGCGCGAAGCGGTGCGCTGCTGATCCGGGGTCCATGGGTCCCGGCTCTGCGGTGCATCGTGAAGAACGCTGCACCGCGTCCGGGACACGAGGCGCATTGCTTCACAGGCTCTCAGGAGTACGCCGGCGCGAGCGGCTCTCTCCCAGTGCACCCGCTGGGTGACTCAAATCACATTCAGCACCCCATCCCGCGGCGTAGCTTTGAGCCACATAACAGAGGGTCCTGCCATGAAGCGATTTGGATGTCTCGTCGTGCTGATGGTGCTCAGTTCATCGGCGCATGCTGGCGGTTCGTATTCCTTTGTCGTCGGCGGCCACCGCATTCACATCGAGGCGCCGCGCGGCTGCAGCTCGCCGTCCTGCGCCTCGATCTCCATTCCCGGCATTTACGAATCGCGCCGCCGGCGCGAGCAAAACGACGACGTCGATGCGGCTGCGGCGCCCGCGCCCGTGAAGCAAGCGCCGCAACTCGCTTCAGTACCACCGGTGACGCCGCCAAGTCCGCCGCCTGCCGCAGCCCCGGCCGCCGCGCCGCCATCACCGCCGGCGGCGGCTGCTCCAGTGGCTGCTCCCGCGCCAAAGGAAGCGGCAGCGCCAACGCCACCGCCCGCGCCGCCACCGCCGGTGGCGCCGCCCGCACCGCCGCCGGCCGCACCGGCGAACATCATTGTTGCACCCGCGGCCGCGCCCGTCGTCAAGGCTTCGCGCGAGACCGAGGAGCGACCTGCGGATTCGCCGCTCGGCGACTGGCGGACCGAAGGCAACAAGGGATTGGTGCGCATCGGGACATGCGGCAAGGCGCTGTGCGGTTATGTGCTCGATCCGAAGTCCGATGCGATCGGCGAGTCCGTGTTGATCAACATGAAGCCGAAAGGCGCCGACGAGTGGTCCGGCAATATCTATAGCCGCGCCAGCGGCGCCACTTACTACGCGACGATGGCGATGAAGGGCGCAAATTCGCTTCGGGTCGAAGCCTGCGTGCTCGGCCGCTTCTTCTGCTCCGGCAACGTCTGGAGCCGCATCGTTGCCAAGCCGCGGGAGGTGATCACCTCGAGCCAGCCAGCACCGCAACCGAAGTCGTAAGAGCCGGGCCGGTAACGACGCCGCACCTCGACCCCACGGTTAGTCCTTCAGCCGGCTGATTAGGCCGTGGATGTCGCCGAGTACATAGAGGTCTCGCACCTTGGTGCCCTCGAAAGTGAAGATCGGCATGCCCGTCCACCACACGTGACGGCCGCTCGGTGGCACTCCAAACAATTCCTTGCGATGAAAACCGTGGAATCGCATTTTGCCGCCGACGCGATTGCCTTCCTCGATCATCGCCAGAATGTCTGTCGTGTATTGGCCGAACGTTTCTGTCACGAAGTCGACATAGCCGGCAAACTGCTCATGGCCGACGAGTGTCGGTCCAAGCGAGCCACGGAAGGTGAAACCCTCGTGGAAGATGACCGGTATGAGACGCTTGTCTGCGTGGTCCCACAATTCCTTGTAGAAAACCCGGACTATTTCTTTCTGCGGTGAAAGGGCAAGGCCCTCAAATTCGAGCGCGGGTTCGTCCATGGACGACAAACTAGCGCCTTCATGGCTCGCGATCTAGAGACTTAAGGCCGGCACCAGGGGCTTGCCAATCCTCTCGTGGTGTTTGTCTGGTGTTGGCGCCGGCTCAGACGTGCCGACCCTCCTGACGAACGTCGGCCGTTAGGGAGATAAGCGGAAGCCACTCGGACGTCGCCAAGCCGGCGCGGATGGGCTGTACGGAAAAGCGGTCTTGCTTTGAACGTCGGACCGAGACAGGTTTGCAATGGAGGCTGTCTCGGAAATCGCAGATGGAAAAAAGCGGGGAGCAAGCCATGAACGGTGCAAGGCTAAAACATTACGGCTGGGGCCGCGAAGGCGAGGGCATGACTGCCGAGGAGCAGGCGTTCGTGCTGGACCGCTACCGCGCAAAGTTTGCGCGCGATGCATTCGAGACAATAGTCGTGCCGCGCCTCGAGGACCTGGTACTGCGTGCGCCGCGCGTGTCTCCGCCAGCTTCGCTTGCCGCTTTCTGCACAAGCGAACGCTACGACCGCGCGGCGCACGCCTTCGGCAAATCCTTCCCGGATTATGTGCGCGCCATGCTCGGCGACTACGATAGCTTGCCGGACGTCGTCGCATACCCTCGCAACGAAGCCGAGATTTCCGCTGTAATGGATTGGGCCGGCAGTGTCAGCGCTTCGCTAACGCCATTCGGAGGCGGGTCGAGCGTCTGCGGCGGTGTCGAGCCGCGAGTAGACGGCATTCGCTACAAGGCAAGTGTCACACTCGACCTACGCAATCTCGGTAAGGTTGTCGAGGTGGACCAGATGTCGCGTGCCGCACTGATCGAAGGGGGCGCCTACGGTCCATCGCTGGAAAATCAACTCAGACCGCATGGCCTCACGTTGCGGCATTTTCCGCAGAGTTTCGAATATTCAACCCTGGGCGGCTGGATCGCGACGCGATCGGGCGGCCATTTCGCCAGTCTTTATACGCATATTGACGATTTCGTCGAAAGTTTGCGTGTCGTAACCCCGCGCGGCGTGCTGGAAACGCGCCGCTTGCCCGGATCTGGCGCTGGACCGAGCCCCGATCGCATGTTCATCGGCTCGGAAGGAACGCTCGGCGTGATTTCGCGCGCGTGGATGCGATTGCAGCCACGTCCGAAATTCCGAGCCGGCGCGTCGGTCCGATTCCATTCGTTCTTCGGTGCGGCAAGCGCCGTGCGCGCCATCGCACAGGCCGGCCTGTTTCCATCGAACTGCCGCATCCTTGACCCGCAAGAAGCATTCAACACCGGTGCGGCCGACGGCAGCGTTGCGATCATGGTGCTCGGCTTTGAATCCGGCGACCATTCGCCGGATGCCCGGATGGCACGCGCGCTCGAATGCTGCGCCGACCATGGCGGAACGCCGGAGACCGCAAAAGCTGGCGATGGACATCTCGAAGGCGCGGCAGGAATTTGGCGCAACGCATTTATTCGCATGCCCTATGCGCGCGAGTTTTTGACACCGGCCGGTCTCATCAACGACACCTTTGAGACCGCTATCACCTGGGACCAGTTCGAAGGTTTCCACGAGAAAGTGAAGGCGGCAACGGAGCGCGCGATCCTCGAGGCGACTGGCGTGAAAGGCGAGGTCACCTGCCGCTTCACTCATGTCTATCCGGATGGGCCCGCGCCCTATTTCTCTTTCCACGCACTCGGGCGGCACGGTGCTCTTCTGGAGCAGTGGCAGGCGATCAAGAATGCGGCCAGCGACGCGCTGATTGATGCCGGCGGTACGATCACGCACCATCACGCGGTCGGCCGTGATCATCGGCCTTGGTACGATCGTCAGCGCCCGGCGCTTTTCGCGGCCGCACTTCGGGCTGCAAAAAGAGAACTCGATCCGCAAAGCATGCTCAACCCTGGAGTGCTCGTCGATCCGTAAGGCTGAGCGACGCGCCAGCGGGCGCTAGCCTCAAAGGGGGAAAGTTCCATTCTTGTCATCTCGAAACCCGACTCGCTTTTCCCTGCAATCCCCGGCTAGACTCGCCCCATGGCGTTCTCCACGGACATCCATTGCTGGGATGTGTTCGGCAGTTGGGCTATGGCCTCGGCGACCGGAATTGTCGTCGTGGCGGCGCTGGGCTTATGGGGGCAATATTTTTCCCGGTCCATCTCGCTGCGCATCTATCTGCTGGTTTTCGCCGGCTTCACCTTGTCGATGGCAAGCCTTCTTGCTCTTCAGAAGGAGCATCGTGAATCGATGCGGGCGGGAAATCTCGCGACGCTTAAAGCGTTCAATTCCGAGGCGAACCGGCTCTTCGAAGAGAGTCTGACGCTCGACAACGCCGCCGACTATGCAGCGTACACGGCGAAGGCAGATGGCTTTTCGGGAAGGCTGGAGAGGTGGGTCGCTGACAATATAGGACCCCGAGCATCCGAAATCCTGCTGCGTCACGATCCGAAGGAAGCCAATATGACGTTTGAAAATACCATGGATAAGGCCCACGCATCGGCGATGGTTGCGATCATACAGACGAGAGAAAATATTGCGGCATTGATTGAGGCCAGGGCCTCGGACAAGTGCGTGAAGTCGACGACGGCAGAACATCCGATTCCTCAAGCCATAGATTAAAACCCGATCGTGGACAGAATGAGCCGGGAGAGAACGGGGAATCGGAGGAAGGGCAAGGCGAGTTCTCCCGCGTCACCTCAAGCCAGGCCGCAACGGCGTCGTGCGCTACGTGGTGAAACGCATCTTTTCCAGTTGGATAATTGATCGCCGAGCACTCACGGCCACATGGTTCGAGACGCGCGGCGTTGCCGCGCTCCTCACCATGAGGGACAGAGGACCTCATCCTGAGGAGCTTGCGCAGCAAGCGTCTCGAAGGATGAAGCCACCGTGCTAGAAAAGCTCCAGATTTCCAATTTGTAATCGTCGCCATCTGAACCCGCCCGAGCGGCCGATGGCAAAAAAAAGCCCGGCGGCTGGATCGATCCAGACCGCCGGGCCCTTGAAATTCGAAAAGAGGTCAAGTGACGCTAGAACACGCCCAATATGATGGCGCCGACAAAGGCGATGGCGATGTACGCAGTCACCACGCTCAATCTGCTGACGAAGGGACGAAAGGCCATTGGAATTCTCCGATTGGTCACGTCACTACCCACCGTGTATCCATAAGTTAGCAACGCGGATTTGGTCAAAAAAGTCAGACTTGCTGTCACTCCGCTCCATCTCGGCGGCGCACAATCGCGGGCCACGTGGTTAAAGAGTCGTGAAATCAAGGCATTGATGAGTCCTTAAATAAATTCGTTGAAGTTCTCCGCATGGCGCGCGGAGTTCGTCTGTATCTCGTCGGCTCCTTCGTCCTTGTCTCGCTAACAGCTTGCGGCCGCGGATTTTTTTCCGAGGAGCGTGAGCCGTGGCGGACCGAGGCTGAAATCGCATGCCTGAAGTCCGGCGCCGTCAAGGAGAGCGCCGATCTGGTGCGGATGAACCCGATTTCGGGCCCCGGTGCTTGCGGCGCGGAATTCCCGCTCAAGGTCGCAGCGCTCGGCGAAAGCAGCGGCACGTTCGGTTTCGCCGACGATGATTTGCGGCCGCCGGCCCCGATCGGCAATCAGCCAACGCGCTGGCCGATCGGCCAACCGCCGCCGCCCTCCGCCCCCTATTATCCGGATGTGCCGGCACGCGCGCCCGCCTACGGCGCGCAGCCCAGTGGCCCCATCCCGTTAACGGCGCCGGGCGTGGTGCGGGACGAAGGCGAAATCGACCTGCCGGCCGAGGGCACGCCGGCATGGCGGAACGCGCCTGCGCAAGGACCCAATCCAGCACCGCAAGCCTATCCTTCCCGCGACCGTTATCAGCCCTATCCGCAAGGTCGCGTCGATGCGCCACCGCCGGCCGATCGCTATCGCTCGCCGCGGCTCGCCCCGGGGCCGGACAATTCGGTCGCGGCCTTCGGTCCGGTGGCAATGAGGCCGACGGCGACGCTCGCCTGTCCGATCGTCTCGGTGCTCGACCGCTGGCTCGCCGAGTCCGTGCAGCCGGCGGCACAACGCTGGTTCGGCGCGCGGGTGGTCGAGATCAAGCAGATCTCCGCCTATTCCTGCCGCGGCATGAACGGCGACCCGCACGCGCATATTTCCGAACACGCCTTCGGCAACGCGCTCGATATCGCGGCCTTCACGCTCGCCGACGGACGGCAGGTGACGGTGAAGGATGGCTGGCACGGTCTTCCGGAAGAGCAGGGCTTTCTGCGCGACATTGAAGCGGCGGCGTGCCAGCAATTCAGCACCGTGCTGGCGCCGGGCTCCAACGCCTATCATTACGATCACATCCACGTCGACCTGATGCGCCGCGCCGCACGACGCCTGATCTGCCAGCCCGCCGCGGTCTCCGGCGAGGAAGTCGCCGCGCGCGCCGCGCAGCGCAATCCTTACGCCTCGCGCGAGCAGTTCGTGACGGGATCGCTCAGTGGGCACAAACCTTCGCAGCCGCGCAAGCCGGCCGAGAAAGTCAACGAGGAAGACGAGTTCGAGGACGATTAGGTGTACCTCTCGCGTCCTCTGTTCTGCTCCTGCTCGTTAGCAATTCCGACTAGTGATCTAAAACAGACATGACGGCCTTACGCCGCCATGCCCGCCAATGACGCGGAACGGACACCTCATTTGCCGTTGCTACCAATGGACCGGCGTATCTCGGAGGCCAAAACGCGCGAAACGTCCGTAGCCGATTGCAACAACTGCTACATCGAATATTCTTGGGCACGGAGGGCCAACATGAGAGGCGGAAATAAGATAGGTCGTCGGATAGCATTGATACTTGTATTCGGAATGCTTGGGTCCTTTGCGGTGGGGGCGACGGCATTCGCACAAGCGGGCTCAACCGGCGGCACGATAGGAAAGACGGACAAATCAGTGGGCGGCGAAAGCCCGCCAGAGCCGCACGCACCAGCAAGTTCTCGCTCGAAGGGCCAGCGGCCGATCAATAAGGACGCCAGTCAGTCATCCGAGGTTTCTCCCGCCGGCAAATGCGCAAGGATCGTCGGCACTTGGAATTGGGTATTTGGATCCGGTGAAGTAACGGCTAAGTCCAACGGAACCTATACATATGCTGTCGGCGGCGATAGTGGTGTCGGCAAATGGTCGTGCAGCGATGGGACGCATGTCGTAATGCGAGCCAACGGTCATGAAGACCGGATGACCCTATCCGACGATGGAATGAAAATGACCGGCGTGAGTTGGGTTACTAATTTTACCGTACCCTTTTCGGTCCACAAACGGCAGTAACCCGCATAGACTATCGTCGCCGAGAACGATCCAACGATTATCAATTCGCGAGCCGCCTTCGATCGCGGGCTAGAACGCTATCCCTCCGCGCGCCGATTTGCTAAACTCCACAAATCATTTCCCGGGAGCCAATCGTGTCCCTCATCGAGGCTGCATTGCGGGGCGGGGCGGTGGTCCTGCTCGTTCTGGTCGCCGCAGTTCTTCTTCGCGACGCGCGCCGCGTTCCGGCCGGCGTTTTCTCGGCGCTGTTTGCGTTGGGCGCCGCCTGCTACACGATCGTCTCCGCTTCCGCCCTGGCTTTTGAGCCGTCTCCCTGGCTCTTGCCCCTGCGTCTTGTTGCGATCGGCAACCCGGTCGTCTTCTGTTTGTTTGCCGCGGCCTTGTTCGACGACGACTTCAAGCCGTCATGGCCGCACGGCCTCGCTTGGCTGGCGGTGGTGGCGTTCGGCGTTTTCAGCATGTGGAGTGGCGCCAGGTCTGCGGGCTGGATTTGCAGCGGATTAGGCCTCGCCTGCAACGCCATCGGCGTCTGGTATGTGCTCGCAGGCAGCGCGCTCGATCTCGTCGAGGCGCGCCGCAGGTTGCGCTCGGTGATGGTGATTGTGATCGCGCTCTATTCGGCATTGATCATCGTATCCGAGATTGCGCTGCCGGGCGGCAGCGGCGGGCCGGCGCTTTTCCTGGCCAACAGCTTAGGCGTGCTGGCGATCACCCTGGTTTTTTCCGTCATGCTGCTGTCCGTCAGCCGCGACGGCGCGCTGATCTCGCTGCCGGTTTCCGTTTCCAGGGTGCAAATCATCTCGCCACGTCGCGAGACAGCGATCGCGCAGGAAGATCAGGCCGAGCGGAATGAAGATGGCAAGCAACTCGCGACCTTGCGCCGGCTGATGGATCACGACAAGGCCTATCGCGAGGAGGGGCTTTCGATCGGAAGCCTCGCCGCCAAGCTCGGCATCCCCGAATACGCATTGCGCCGCCTGATCAACCAGCGCCTCGGCTACCGCAATTTTAATGCCTTCCTCAACTTCTACCGTCTTGACGATGTCATGGCCGCGCTTGCCGATCCCTCGCAGGAAGCGGTTGCGATCCTGACCATTGCGCTGGATGCCGGTTTTCAGTCGCTAGGACCCTTTAACCGCGCATTCAAGTCCCAGACCGGGATGACGCCCAGCGAGTTCCGCCGTCAGCAGCTCAGCCGAAGCGAACGCGTCGCCGCCGAATAGCGGCCAATAATCCAATAATTGGGAAATCGGCTAGCCGATTTCGAATTCGGCCTGCATCACCTAAGGACTTGGCGAGAGCATCGGACCCATCCGCTCCAAAGTGACCGGCAGGACAGGCGTCGTCTGTCCGCAAACTTTGGCGGAGCCCTCCGATGCAAGCTATCTCCGATGCACTGGCCAGCTTTTGGCAAATCTGGTCTTTCACCCTCACCATGGATGTCGGCCGTTACGTCATCGCGGCCGGCGGCATGGCCTTGATCCTGAAACTGTTCTGGAATGCCGGACTGGGCCGGCGCAAGATCCAGGCCCGCTCGGCTTCGCGCGCCGACGTCGGCCGCGAAATCCTCACCTCGCTTCGAACCGGAATCCTTTTTTCGCTGTCCGGCGTTGGAATCGTCCTCGGCGCCATTCATGGTGTCTTCACGATCTATCCGGACTTTGAAACCGCTGGCTTCGGCTATCTCGCGCTCAGCCTGGTCGGGATCATCGTCGCGCATGATGCGTATTTTTACTGGACGCACCGGCTGATGCACCATCCGCGCCTTTACCATTACTTCCACCGCACCCACCATCGCTCCGTCACGCCGACGCCGTTTGCCGCCTATGCGTTCGACATCCCGGAGGCGTTGCTGATGGCGATGTTCACGCCGCTGTGGCTATTGCTGGTTCCGATGCATGCGCTTGGGCTGTTCCTGTTCATGGCCTTCATGATCGTGCGCAATGTGATGGGCCATGCCGGCGTCGAGCTCATGCCCCGGGCACTCGCCGACAGTCCGTGGTTCGGCTGGATCAACGCGACCACCCACCACGACCTTCATCATTCGAGCTTCCACTACAATTACGGGCTCTACTTCACCTGGTGGGACCGGATGATGGGAACCGAACACCCCGCCTATCGCGAGCAATTGCGCGGCGATGGCGAAACCAGCGCGGCGCCGCGTGCGGTTGCGCAGTATCGGCCGGTTGTGGCGGCGGGCGGAGCGGCTTCAGGCGAGTGAGGCGGGGAAGCGTAAAAGCTTTGCGTCGTCCCTGCGAACGCAGGGACCCATAACCACCGGCCGCCCTTGTTGCAAACGGCGGCCGTCATTGTGCCCCAAGAAAGGCCGCGGCGTATGGGTCCCCGCGTTCGCGGGGACGACGATGAGATAGGGCTCGCTCAGCCCTGCTTCGCCCGATATCCGGCCAGAAAAATCCGCGTCGCGCTATCGATCACCTCGGCGATGCGTTCGGGCGAGGGCGGCGGTGCCGCCTGGAAGATGAACGGCAGGAACAGCGACGCCTGGCACATCAGAAGGAATTGCGACGCCGCGAGCTGGCAATCGTCGATCGCCAATTCCTTCAGCTTCACGCGCGCGTCGAGATAAGTGGCGAGACGGTTGATGGTCTGCTCCAGCACGTGTTCGTAATAGCGGCGGCCGACGTCGGGCATCCGCTCGGCAATCGCCATCACGGTACGGATCGCCGATCCGCCGCCCGGCCGGCAAATCATCGCGATATAGGCCCGCCCGAACTCGGTCAGCATCGCGGTGGGGTCCCGCTCCGGGTCAAAATTAAACGTGATCTTGCCCTGCCCGAAGGTCTCCTCCGCGACGATGGCTTCGAACAGGCGGCTCTTGTCGGCGAAATAGACATAAAGCGTGCCCTTGGAGACGCCGGCGGCGCGGGCGATTTCGCCCATGCTGGCGCCGTCAAAGCCTAAGTCCATGAACACCTTACGGGCGCCCTCGAGGATTTGCCGGCGCTTTGAGGTCTCCTCGTCGCCAACAATTCGGAGATCGGTGGATGGGGATGCAACCATTAGTTTAGGTTCTCTGAAAGATTTACGGCTTGGAAACAACTCGGAAGGAACTCCCACTCTAAGATCGGCATTGGAATATATCTTGACCGAACCGTTCGGTCAATGTTAATTTGAGCTTCGAGAGCAGCAGAGGCTTTTTCCGGCCTCGTCCGCGTCGCGTTTTGTTAATGGGGAGGCCGTTATGGCCGCAGCGAGAGACCAGGCCGCGCGTATCCTTCGCCCTGAGCCGACGACGGCCGAGGGTGAAACCGCGCGCGAGGCTCAAGCAGCCATCGCGGACTCCATTCGTTCGCATCTTTCGGAAGACACCACCGGCCGCCGTTCCGCGGAGGTGACCGAAAGGCCCGCGGTCGCCAGGCCCGCGGCGCAGGAGGCTCCCATGACGGCCGCGCCGAAGCCGGGCAAAGGCAAGATGGTTTTCATGGGCGTCGCGGCGCTGCTCGCGCTCGCGGCGATCTCCTATGGCGTGCACTGGGTTCTGGTCGGGCGGTTCCATATCGCGACCGACGACGCCTATGTGCGGGCCAACAGCACCATGCTCGGCGCGCGGGTGTCCGGACATCTCTCAGCGATCTTCGCCAACGACAACACGCTGGTCCACGCCGGCGACGTGATCTTCAGGATCGACGACGGCGACTATCGGATCGCGGCGGACGCCGCGCGCACCAAGATCGAAACCCAGCAGGCCACCATCGACCGGATCGGCCGGCAGGTCATCGCGCAAGAGAGCGCGGCCGAACAGTCCAAGGCGCAATTGGCTTCCGCGGAAGCAGGCCTGAAGCGGGCCAATCTCGACTACGACCGGCAACAGACGCTGAACACCAAGGGTTTTGCCACCCACGCCACCTTCGAACAGTCCGAGGCCGGACGCGACCAGGGCCTGGCCGGGGTGAAGGCCGCGCAGGCGGCTTATGACGCGGCGCGCGACAATGTCGAGGTGACGAAGGCGCAGCAGGCGGAGGCCCGCGCCCAGCTCGCGGAATTGCAGACGACGCTTGCGAAAGCCGAGCGCGACCTCGACTTCACCTCGGTGCGCGCGCCGGTCGACGGCACCTTCTCCAACCGTCTGGTCAATACCGGCGACTACATCGTGGTCGGCCAACGGCTCGGAAATGTGGTGCCGCTCGACGACGTCTTCATCGACGCCAATTTCAAGGAAACCCAGCTCAAGCGCATTCGTCCCGGTCAGCCGGTGACGATTTCGGTC
>Ga0116223_10002418_pt1 | contig 17729 bp, 15 predicted proteins | sample Sb_taG_3_FD_90092 | JGI IMG/M metagenome (GOLD analysis project Ga0116223, IMG submission 90092) | Peat soil microbial communities from Weissenstadt, Germany - Sb_50d_a_PC metaG | ecosystem: Environmental > Terrestrial > Soil > Wetlands > Peat | place: Germany: Weissenstadt | collected 2010-09-21 | reverse complement strand
GCAGACCATTTGCCGCCTCTTCACCAAAATCCGTCGTCACCTCTGTGAGCCACCGCGACGGCGAAGAAAACAATGCGACTATCTCAAAATACGCTTAAGCTAGCGCCTATGACCCCAACCCTCTCCCCGCAAGAGCGGGGCGAGGGAGTGGATAAAACACCTTCACGCCATAGCCAGCTTCGGTGCCCGCGAAATCGCAAGCACGATCAATGCCGCGATGACGCACAGCGCGCCGGTGCAATCAGTGGACTACGCGCTCCACTGCGATCGCTGTCGCTTCGCCGCCACCGATGCAGAGGGCCGCGACGCCGCGCCTCAGGTTTTGCGCTTCGAGTGCGTGCAACAGCGTGACGATCAGCCGCGCGCCGGTCGCGCCGATGGGATGGCCGAGCGCGCAGGCGCCGCCATTGATGTTCAATTTCTCGCGGGGAATTCCAAGATCGCGCTGCGCGGCCATCGCCACCACCGCAAACGCCTCGTTGATCTCGAACAGATCGACGTCACCGACGCTCCAGCCGACCTTGTCGAGCACCTTGCGGATCGCGGGGATTGGCGCGGTGGTGAACCATTGCGGCTCCTGGCTGTGGGTCGCGTGTCCCCTGATCTCGGCGAGAGATGGCAGGCCGTCCCGGTTCGCAAGCGAACGCTTCGCGAGCACGAGCGCAGCAGCGCCGTCGGCATTGGCTGACGATGCCGCGGGCGTGATGGTGCCGTTGGCGCGGAACGCCGGCTTTAGCGCCGGAATTTTGGCGGGATCGACCTTGAGGGGAATTTCGTCGTTGGCAATGGCGCGCGGGCCGGCCTTTTCCTTGACCGTCACCGGTACGATTTCGGCCTTGAACGCGCCACTCTCGACCGCCTTGCGCGCACGCGTCAGCGTCTCCATCGCGTAAATATCCTGCGCGTTGCGCATGAACTGATAGGCTTCCGCGGTGGCTTCGCCGAAATCGCCCATCGAGCGGCCGGCCTCGTAGGCGTCCTCGAGACCATCCAGGAACATGTGATCGATGATGCGGTCGTGGCCGGCGCGATAGCCGCCGCGTGCCTTGGCCAGCAAATAGGGTGCGTTGGTCATGCTCTCCATGCCGCCGGATATCACGATGTCGGCGGAGCCGGCATTGATGATGTCGTGGGCAAGCATGGTGGCCTTCATGCCGGAGCCGCAGACCTTGTTGATGGTGGTGGCGCCGGTTGCGTCCGGCAGGCCCGCGCCGCGCGCAGCCTGCCGCGCCGGCGCCTGGCCTTGTCCGGCCGGCAGTACGCAGCCCATGAAGACTTCGTCGATCCGCTCGGCCGAGAGTTTTGCCCGCTCGACCGCCGCACCGATCACATGGGAACCGAGCTGGTGCGCGCTGAAGGGAGAGAGGTCCCCCATGAAGCGGCCAAGCGGCGTGCGAGCGGCGGAAACGATGACGACGGGATCGGAGGTAGCGGCCATGGCGGCGATTCCTGTGCAGGCGGCGATACGATTGGATTACGATAATCATATAATGCAGCGCAAAAAATGCAACGCATGCGTCTCATGACAAATTGTCGTGATCTCATGAGCATCATTCGCTGGTCCGAGGCGTTGTGTCGAACGGTCGGGTGATGCGCCTGATTACCGTTTGCGGTCGATAAACCCCTGCATCAGCCGTTTCGGCTCGTCGGTCAGGAACGATCGGCCGAATACGCCGATGCTTAAGTTGACGGATTCGGTCAGCGGCAATTCCTCCCATTGCCGCAGCAGGGCCTTTTGCGCGCGAAGCGCTTCCGGGCCGCACTCCAGAAGCGCCGTGACGGTCTTCTCCACCGCGGCATCGAGGCCGCCGGCCGGCGCGACCACGTCGACCAGTCCCCAGGCCAGCGCGGTCGGAGCATCGATATTTTCAGCCGTCATGACCAGCCAGCGCGCACGGCCCCAGCCGATCAGGCGCGGCAAGAGGGCTGCGTGAATGACACTGGGAATGCCGACCCTGACCTCCGGCATGCCGAATTTTGCGTCCCTTGCCGCAATCCGGAAGTCGCAAGCCGCGGCGACTTCGAGGCCGCCGCCGAGGCACCAGCCGGGCATCCGCGCGATCACCGGTGATGGAAACGTTCGTACCGCCTCGCAGAGATCGCGCAAGCCGGTGATGAACTTCTCGGCCGACGATTGATCGAACCGCGCCATTTCCTTGATGTCGGCGCCGCCGATCATGCTCTTTTCACTCTGGCCTGCGATGATCAGCACGCGAATTTGCTTGTCCGCCGCGAGCGACTTCAGCCCTTCGCACACGCCGCCGATGACCGCAGATCCCAGAATATTGAGGGAACCGGCGTTGCAGATCGTCAGGCGGACGACGTCGCGCGCGTCGCGATCGATACCGCAATAAGAGTTAAGCATGTGCATGTGCGGTCTCGCAATCTTAAGGTGTGTAAAAAGCGGTCATTGCAAGTTCCCGTGTAAAATCGGGCCTTGTCAAGACCGGCGGCGGCTGCGTTTTATCGCAGGGTAGAGCGCGATATAACCAAATAAAGTGCAGCTTTCCGCAGCCGCGGGTGATATTAGAATGGTGAACGTCATTATATGACTGCAAACATATTATGGGACCGCGATGCGATATTCCAGGGAACACAAGCTCGAAACTCACGCTCGGATCGTCAGAAAGGCCTCGGTCAGGCTTCGTGAGAAGGGCGCGCATGGAATTGGAGTAGCCGACCTCATGAAGGAGGCTGGCCTCACCCATGGCGGGTTCTATGCCCATTTCGATTCGCGGGAAGCTCTGGTGATCGAGGCCTTTACGCATGCGATGGACCGATCCACCGAGGGTTGGCGAAAACTGGCGGAAAAGACCCCGCGCGAGAAGCGCCTGGCCATGGTCGTGAACACATACCTGACGCCGCTTCACCGCGACGATCCCGGCCACGGCTGCGCCATACCGACCTTGGGTGCCGAGATCGCCCGCGAGAGCTCGAAGACGCGAAGGGTTTTCGCGGGCAGGCTGGAGCGGATGATCGACATGCTCGCCGGGCAAATCCCTGATGTTCCACGCAAGGCGGCACGCAAGCAGGCGATGTCCATTATTGCGACCATGATGGGAACGCTGGTGATGGCGCGTATTGCCGGCACCGGCGATTTTTCCGATGACATCCTTACCGCAGGCCGAGAGGCCGTACTTGGCCGGGCAAAGTCGCCCAGGGTGAAGAAGTCCGCCCCCCGAAGGGCGGCCACACCGGCGCGGCACTGAGGGTTTTTTACCTCCGCCGCATTCGACATTGGTCGTAGCGGCTGAAAACGCCGCAAAGCCCTCATTTTCGCAAATCCGCCGCGCGCTGAAAAACCTTTCCAAATCCGGTAAACCCTGCAAGATGCTGGCAAAACCGGCACCCTTGCAAAGGTCTTGGAGGAACGCATGCGTATGATCGGGCATTTTATCGGCGGCCGCGAGGTCAAGGGCACATCGGGCCGCTTTGCGGATGTATTTGAGCCGATGACCGGCGACGTGCAGGCCCAGGTGGCCCTGGGCTCCAAAGCCGAACTGCGCGCGGCGGTGGAGAACGCCAAGGCGGCTCAGCCGGAGTGGGCCGCCACCAACCCGCAGCGCCGCGCGCGGGTGATGACGAAGTTCCTTGAACTGGCGCAGCGCGATTACGACAAGCTCGCCGATGTGCTTGCGCGCGAGCACGGCAAAACCGTTCCCGATGCGAAGGGTGACATTCAGCGCGGGCTCGAGGTGGTGGAGTTTGCCTGCGGCATTCCGCATCTGCTGAAGGGCGAATATACCGAAGGCGCCGGCCCCGGCATCGATATCTATTCGATGCGCCAGCCTTTGGGCGTGGTCGCCGGCATCACCCCGTTCAATTTTCCGGCGATGATCCCGATGTGGAAATTCGCGCCCGCGATCGCCTGCGGCAACGCGTTTATCCTGAAACCGTCCGAGCGCGACCCCGGCGTGCCGATGATGCTCGCGCAGTTGATGATCGAGGCGGGCCTGCCGCCCGGCATCCTTAACGTCGTCAACGGCGACAAGGAAGCGGTGGACGCGATCCTCGACGATCCCGACATCAAGGCTGTCGGCTTCGTCGGTTCCTCGCCGATCGCGCAATATATCTATGAGCGCGCGGCTGCGAACGGCAAGCGCTGCCAGTGTTTTGGTGGCGCGAAAAACCACGCCATCGTCATGCCGGATGCCGACATGGACCAGGCGGTGGATGCGCTGATCGGCGCAGGCTATGGCTCCGCCGGCGAGCGCTGCATGGCGGTATCGGTCGCCGTGCCCGTCGGCAAGACCACCGCCGATCGGCTGATGAAAAAGCTGATCCCGCGCGTCGAATCGCTGAAGATCGGAACGTCGATCGATCCCTCCGCCGATTACGGCCCGCTGGTGACAAAGGAGGCGGTCGAACGCGTCAAGAACTATGTCGATATCGGCATCAAGGAAGGCGCGACGCTCGCGGTCGACGGCCGCAGCTTCAAGATGCAGGGCTATGAAAAAGGCTTCTACATGGGCGGCTGCCTGTTCGACAACGTCACCAAGAACATGCGGATCTACAAGGAAGAGATTTTCGGTCCCGTGCTGTCGGTGGTGCGCGCCAAGGATTATCCCGAAGCGCTCGCGCTGCCGTCGGATCATGATTACGGCAACGGCGTTGCGATCTTCACCCGCGACGGCGACGCCGCGCGCGATTTCGCCGCAAGGGTCAATGTCGGCATGGTCGGCATCAACGTGCCGATCCCGGTGCCGATCGCCTATTACACCTTCGGCGGCTGGAAGAAATCCGGCTTCGGCGATCTCAACCAGCACGGCCCGGATTCGATCCGCTTCTACACCAAGACCAAGACGGTGACGGCACGCTGGCCGTCGGGCGTCAAGGAAGGCGCGGAGTTCTCGATTCCGACGATGAATTGACCGTCGCGGCGGTCTCGCGGACAGGCGCGAATATTGAATGCAGTTCGCTCTCAACGAGGACCAGATTGCGGTTCGCGATATGGCGCGGGATTTCGCCGCGGAAAAAATCGCGCCGCATGCGATTCGCTGGGATGAGGAGAAGCATTTTCCGGTCGACGTGATGCGCGAGGCGGCAAAGCTCGGCATCGGCGGCGTCTATATCCGCGACGATGTCGGCGGATCGGCGTTGACGCGGTTCGACGCGGCGCTGATCTTCGAGGCCTTGGCGCAGGGCTGTCCGACGGTGTCGGCGTTCATCTCGATCCACAACATGGCCGCCTGGATGATCGACGCCTTCGGCAATGCCACTCAGCGGAAAAAGTGGCTGCCGAAGCTGTGCACCATGGAGTATTTGGCGAGCTATTGCCTGACCGAGCCGGGTTCGGGTTCGGACGCGGCTGCGCTGCGAACCCGCGCGGTGCGCGAGGCCGACCATTATGTCCTCAACGGCCAGAAACAATTCATCTCCGGCGCAGGCAAAGGCGATCTCTATGTGGTGATGGTGCGAACCGGCGAGGGTGGCCCGGGCGGGATCTCGACGCTGGTGGTCGAGGGCGACACGCCGGGGCTATCGCTCGGCGCCAACGAGCGCAAGATGGGCTGGAATGCGCAGCCGACCCGCGCGGTGATTTTCGAGAATGCGAAGGTGCCGGTCGCCAACCGGCTCGGCGATGAGGGCATCGGGTTCAAGATCGCGATGGCCGGGCTCGACGGCGGCCGCATCAATATCGCGGCGTGCTCGCTGGGCGGCGCGCAAAGTGCGCTCGACAAGTCGCTTGCCTATATGAAAGAGCGCACGGCGTTCGGAAAGCGCCTCGACGAATTCCAGGCGCTGCAATTTCGCCTCGCCGACATGGCGACTGAACTTGAGGCGGCGCGGACCTTTGTGTGGCGCGCGGCTGCGGCGCTCGACCGCAAGGACGCGGACGCCACCATGCTGTGCGCGATGGCCAAGCGCTTCGGCACCGATGTCGGTTTCGAGGTCGCCAACCAGGCGCTGCAACTGCATGGCGGCTACGGCTATTTGAGCGAATACGGCATCGAGAAGATCGTGCGCGATCTGCGCGTGCACCAGATCCTCGAGGGTACCAACGAAATCATGCGGCTGATCGTGGCGCGGAAATTGATCGAGGGCGCGCGATGACGGCGCAGGCGACCGCGGTTGCGGGTTCCGAACCCGACCTGATCGTTCGGCGCGAGGGAGCCGCAGGCATCATCCGCCTCAACCGGCCGAAGGCGATCAATGCGGTGACGCTGGAGATGTTTCGCGGCATCGAAAAGGCGCTCGACGAATTCGAGGCCGACCCTGCGGTCGGGCTGATCCTGCTGGAAGGGGCGGGTGACCGCGGCCTTTGCGCGGGCGGCGACATCCGGGCGCTATATGACAGTTCGCGGGCCAAAGGCGATCTCGGCAAGATCCTCTGGCGCGAGGAGTACATTCTCAACGCGCGCATCGCCAAATTCGCAAAGCCCTATGTCGCCTTCATGGACGGCATCGTGATGGGCGGCGGCGTCGGTCTGTCCGCGCACGGCGCGCACCGCGTGGTGACCGAACGGACGAAACTCGCAATGCCTGAGGTCGGTCTCGGCTTCTTTCCCGATGTAGGCGGCACCTGGCTGCTCTCGCACTCGCCCGGAGAAGTCGGCACCTATTTCGGATTGACCGGCCAGACCATGAATGGGCCGGATGCGATTTATGCCCGCTTTGCCGACGCCGTCGTCCCCTCCGGCCATCTTTCGGCACTTCGCAGGGCGCTCCTCGACCTTCGCGCGGGCGCAAACTCAGGCGATGTGAAGGCTGTCATCGACCGGTTCGCGACCTGCGAAACCGCCGGGCCGGTCGCAGCGATCCAGCCGCAGATCGATCGCTGGTTTGCCTACGACCGGATGGACGAAATCATGACCGCGCTACAGCGCGACGGATCGGAACTTGCGCAATCGACGCTCAGGACATTGAACGAGAAATCGCCGCGCGGCATGGTCGTCACGCTCCAACTGTTGCGGCTGGCGCGTCACTCCTCGTCACTGGAGGAATGCCTGGTGCGGGAATATCGCGCGGCACTTGAAGTGTTCCGAAGCGATGATTTTCGCGAGGGCGTGCGTGCGGCCGTGATCGACAAGGATCGCAATCCCCAGTGGTCGCCGCCGCGCGTCGAGGATGTGACGCCGGAAATGCAGGCGGGGTATTTTGCCGAAATCGGCGCCGACGAACTGGTATTCTAGCAGGACAAGACGGAAAGCGCCTGAGCGGAGGAAAGTGAAGATGGCTAGCATCGCATTCATCGGTCTCGGCAATATGGGCGGCCCAATGGCGGCCAATCTGGTCAAGGCCGGCCACAAGGTGATGGCATTCGATCTGGTGGCGGCCTCGCGCGATCAGGCCAAGGCCGATGGCGCGGCGATTGCCGAAAGCTCAGTAGCCGCGGTCAAAGGCGCCGAAGTCGTGATCACGATGTTGCCGGCGGGCAAGCATGTGCTCTCGGTCTGGCACGAGGTGGTCCCGGTGATGGCCAAGGGCACGCTGATCATCGATTGCTCGACGATCGACGTCGAAAGCGCCAAACAAGCTCACGCGCTGGCCTCGAAGCACGGCGTTGGCTCGATCGACGCGCCGGTCTCCGGCGGCACCGGCGGCGCCAAAGGCGCGACGTTGACCTTCATGTGCGGCGGCGAGGAAAAGGCATTCGCGGCGGCGAAGCCCGTGCTGGAGAAGATGGGCAAGAAGATCGTGCATTGCGGCGGTGCCGGCGCGGGCCAGGCGGCAAAGATCTGCAACAACATGATCTTGGGGGTTTCCATGATCGCGGTGAGCGAAGCCTTTGCGCTCGCTGAAAAGCTCGGGCTCTCGCATCAGGCACTATTTGATGTCGCCTCGACCTCGTCCGGACAATGCTGGTCGCTGACGTCGTATTGCCCGGTGCCGGGCCCGGTGCCGACCTCGCCGGCGAACAATGACTACAAACCGGGCTTCGCCTCGACCCTGATGGTGAAGGACCTCACACTGGCGCAGGATGCGGCAAAGGCTGCCGGCGCGGCGACGCCGCTCGGCAAGCATGCGCAGGAGATTTACAAGGCGTTCGACGCGTCAGGAAATGGCGGGGTCGATTTCTCTGGAATCATCCGGCATGTCCGTGGATTGGCGAGCAAATAATTTGAAACCGTCATTGCGAGCGAAGCGAAGCAATCCATTGTCCGTGTACCACAATTGTGGATTGCTTCGTCGCTTTGCTCCTCGCAATGACGACTCCGTAAGCGGCTTGTCCTCATAGGCAATAGATATGACAACCTTTCAGGAAGCCCGCGCATTCCTTCTCAAGCATCGAACCGATTACGATGCGGCGGTGAAGGGATTTCATTGGCCCGATTCCGTGCCGTTCAATTGGGCGCTGGACTGGTTCGATGCGGAACTGGCGCGCAGCCCCGAGAGCAGGGATCGCCCGGCGCTTTGGATCGTCGATGCCGGAAGCAACCGCGAAACAAAACTGTCATTCGCAACACTTTCGCGCCGCTCCAATCAGGTCGCCAACTTCCTGCGGGCGCAGGGGCTGAAGCGCGGCGATCATCTTTTGTTGCTTCTTGGCAATGTCGTGCCGCTCTGGGAGACGATGCTGGCAGCGATGAAACTGGGTGTGGTGGTAATTCCCGCCACCACCTTGCTGACTCCTGACGAATTGCGCGACCGGCTCGATCGCGGCCGCGCCAAGGTGGTGGTGGCGACGCAGGACCAGATCGCCAAATTTGCCGGCCTCGGCAGCGAGCGACTCGTTCGCATCGTCGTCAACGCATCGCCGAAACAGGACGGCTGGCTCACTTACGAGCAGGCCGCGGAATTTCCCGAAGCCTTTACGCCGGACGGGCCGACCGGGTCTGACGATCCGATGCTGCTTTATTTCACCTCCGGTACCACGGCGAAGCCAAAACTCGTCCGGCACAGCCAGCGCAGCTATCCCGTCGGCGGGCTGTCAACGATGTATTGGCTTGGACTGCAACCCGGCGACATCCATCTGAACATTTCCTCGCCAGGCTGGGCCAAGCACGCTTGGAGCTGCTTCTTCGCGCCCTGGAATGCGGGGGCCACCGTGTTCGTGGTCAATCAGCCGCGCTTCGATGCCAAGGGTTTGCTTGCGACCATTGGACGGTGCGGTGTAACGACGTTATGCGCGCCGCCGACGGTGTGGCGGCTCTTCATTCAGGAGAAGCTTGCGGACTTCAAGGTGGGCCTGCGCGAAGTCTGCGGCGCGGGCGAGCCGCTCAATCCCGAAGTGATCGGTCAGGTGCGCGCGGCTTGGGGGCTGACGATCCGCGACGGCTATGGCCAGACCGAAACCACCGCACTCGCCGGCAATTCGCCGGGGCAGAAGGTCAAGGTCGGCTCCATGGGCCGGCCGCTGCCCGGCTATCGTGTGCAGATCACCGATGTCGACGGGAACATCACCAAAGAAGGCGAGGTCAGCTTGCTGCTCGGCGCCGACCGCCCGGCGGGCCTGATGCAGGGCTATCAGGGCGAGGACGGCAAGCTTTCCGGCGCGGACGGCGCTCTCTATCGCAGCGGCGATGTGGTGTTCGCCGATGAAGAGGGTTATCTCACCTTTGTCGGCCGTTCTGACGACGTCTTCAAATCATCCGACTACCGGATCAGCCCGTTCGAACTCGAAAGCATTCTGCTCGAACATGAACTGGTCGCGGAGGCCGCCGTCGTGCCGAGCCCCGATCCGATTCGCCTTGCCGTCCCAAAGGCCTATGTGCTGCTGATCTCTAGCGCGGAGCGCTCGGGCGAGACCGCGCTGTCGATCTTCCGCCATCTGCACACGCGGCTTGCGCCGTTCAAGCGAATCCGGCGGATCGAGCTTGTGACCGAACTGCCGAAAACCATTTCCGGCAAAATCCGCCGCGTTCAGTTGCGGCGCCTGGAACTCGACAATGATCGCGGCAGTCCGCTGCGCGGCGCGGAATTCCGCGAGGAGGATTTTCCGGAATTGCAGAAAGTGCGGTCGGCCGGCTCGGCAGAGGGTTCATAGATGAATGAAGACTGGAAGAAGCCGCCGGTTTCGCTTGCGGCCTATCAGAAAATGGTCGGCCATGAAGTCGGCGTGTCGTCATGGCATCTGGTCGATCAGAACCGGATCAATGTCTATGCCGACGTGATCGAGGATCACCAGTTCATCCACATCGATCCCGAACGCGCCAAGCGCGAAACCGCGTTCGGCACCACGGTTGCCCACGGGTTCCTGACCCTGTCGCTATTGAGCATCATGTCGTACGAGGTGATGCCGGTGATCGAGGGCACGACGATGGGCGTCAATTACGGTTTCGACAAGCTGCGGTTCATCTCCCCGGTACGCGCCGGCTCGCGCGTGCGCGGCCGCTTCACCTTGGTGGAAGCGAAGTTGCGCAAGCCCAAGGAGCTGCAATCGCGCACCAACGTCACCATCGAGATCGAGGGCGAGGAAAAGCCCGCTTTGGTGGCCGACTGGATCGGCTTGATTTACTTTGGTTGAGCGGTGTTCTGGTGTGTTCGCATCCTGCGTCAAATATTGGTCGTCATACCCCGCGCAGGCGGGGTATCCAGTACGCCGCGGTCTCACAGTGTTACGAAGACTTCGCTGGAATACTGGATCGCCCGGTCAAGCCGGGCGATGACGGTCTGCGTGACCGGGCTCGATCCGGAATCGACCACTCGAGAGAACCCCACATCCAGGAATTCTACTCATGACAATCAGGTTTGATGGACGCGTCGCTATCGTCACCGGCGCGGGCAATGGTCTGGGCCGCGCGCATGCGCTCGGGCTGGCCGACCGCGGCGCCAAGGTCGTGGTCAATGATTTCGGCGGATCGCGCGACGGCGCCGGCGGGTCGCTCACGCCGGCGGAAACCGTAGTCGAAGAAATCCGAAAGGCCGGCGGCGTCGCGATGGCCGATGGCGCCGATGTTTCCAATTTCACGCAGGTCAAGGCGATGGTGGAGCGTGCCACCAAAGAATGGGGCAGCGTCGATCTGCTCGTGGCCAATGCCGGAATCTTGCGCGACAAATCCTTTGCCAAAATGGAAGTCGCCGATTTCGCCAAAGTGCTCGACGTGCACCTTGTCGGCACTTTCTATTGCTGCAAGGCGGTGTGGGACGGCATGCGCGAGCGCAACTATGGCCGCATCGTGCTGACCACCTCGTCGTCGGGTCTGTTCGGCAATTTCGGCCAGGCCAATTACGGCGCGGCGAAGGCCGGCTTGGTCGGCCTGATGAACGTGCTGGCGGAGGAGGGCCGCAAGAACGATATCCGCGTCAACACGATTTCGCAGACCGCCGCGACACGGATGACGGAGGAATTGCTGCCGCCGCAGGCACTCGCCTTGATGAAGCCTGAAGCGATCACCCCGGCGGTACTTTATCTCCTGGCCGAGGACGCGCCGACCCGCACCATCATGGGCGCCGGCGCGGGGTCGTTTGCGGTGATCAAGATCATGGAAACCGAAGGTATCAACCTCGCCCAAAGCGATTGGACGCCCGAGGCTATCGCCGACCATTTCGCCGAGATCGGCGACATGTCGACGGCGAGGGCGCTGGAAGGCGCGTTCCAGCAGACCCAGAAATATGTCGCCCAGGCCGCGGCGCGGGCGGGGATTAAGCTGTAGCCCCAATCGTCATTCCGGGGCGATGCAAAGCATCGAACCCGGAATCTCTCAATGACCTCGAGATTCCCCGCTGTGCAATTGCACATCTGAGGTCCACGCGAAGACGCGTGTCCCGGAATGACGTACACCTAGCCCATGCGTCCCTCCCAAACCCAAATCGCCATCATCGGCGCTGGTCCCGCGGGGCTGATGGCGGCCGAAGTGTTGGCGCTAGGCGGAGCCCGCGTCACCGTCTATGACGCGATGCCGTCGGTGGGTCGCAAGTTCCTGATGGCGGGCCGCGGCGGGCTCAACCTGACGCATAGCGAGCCGCTGGATTCGTTTTTGATGCGATATCGCGAAGCGATGCCGCAGCTCGCAGCGGCGATCGAAGCGTTTCCGCCAGATCGCTTGCGGGATTGGTGCGAGGCGCTGGGGCAAGAGACCTTTGTCGGCTCCAGTGGCCGGATCTTCCCGAATGCATTGAAAGCATCTCCGCTGCTGCGCGCCTGGTTACGGCGGCTCGACGCGATCGACGTACGATTTTCGCTGCGCCACCGCTGGACCGGATGGGACGAGAACGGCCGCCTCTTGTTCCAGACCGCTGATGGGCAACTCGCCGTCGAGGCTGGCGCAACCGTGCTCGCGCTTGGCGGCGCAAGCTGGCCGCGGTTGGGATCGGACGGCGGATGGGTGGCGACGCTCGGTGCGAGGGGTGTGAAAATATCGCCGCTCAAGCCCGCCAATTGCGGCTTTGCGGTCGCCTGGTCGAACATTTTCCGCAATCGCTTTGAGGGCGCACCGCTGAAGGGGGTCGCGCTGTCGTTCGGGGCGCACCGTGTTCGCGGCGAGGCCATGATTACCCGCGATGGCATCGAGGGCGGCGCGATCTATGCGCTCTCGGCCGACTTGCGCGAAGCCATCCTCGGTTCGGACAAGGCGACGCTGCACGTCGCCTTGCGGCCTGATCTTCAGACCTCTGATCTGGCCGAGCGGCTGTCGGCGCCTCGGGGCAAACAGACGTTCACGAATTGGTTGCGCAAGACCACGCAGTTGTCTCCGGTCGGCATTGGCCTGTTGCGGGAAGCAGCAAAGGTGTCTGGCATATCGCTGTCGGCATTATCGCCGCAACAAATCGCCGAATTGATCAACGCCGTGACGGTCGAACTCACCGGCATTGCGCCGATCGGGCGCGCGATCTCGACCGCCGGCGGAATTGCCTTCGAAGAACTCGATGCCGATTTCATGATCCGCCGCTTGCCCGGTGTATTCGCCGCCGGCGAAATGCTCGACTGGGAAGCGCCAACCGGCGGCTATCTGTTGCAGGCCTGCTTTGCGACGGGGGCTGCGGCGGGAAGGGGGGCGTTGAAATATCTTAATCCTCATGGTGAGGAAACCGGCTAGCCCAAGCGGCTCCCGTCATTGCGAGCCAACGGGTCGCGCGAATGCGCGCCCGATGACAGGCTCCGCGAAGCAATCCATAGCGGAGCTAGACATGGAATGGATTGCTTCGTCGCTCTCGCTCCTCGCAATGACGATCGAAGACGCTATCTTAACTTCCCCCGTGCCGCGACCTCCAGCGTGCCGATGATCTCCTCGCCGCGCACCATCACCACCTCATCCATCATGTTGACGACGACGCAGACATGGTTGGGCACGATCCGCACGACGTCGCCGACCTCAGGACGCGTATTGCTGCGCGTGAGGTCCAAAAAGCCGTGCTCCTCGGCGAAGCGCGCGATGCGTGCCTCGGGGTGTTCGAGGATCAGTCCGTATCCGTCGAGCCCGCCGCCGGGATCGGAGGTGAGCGTTTTTGACCCGGCGTCGAGAATGCCGCGATCGGGGCCGGCGCGGCTAACCACGGTGGAATAGATATTGAGCGCGCAGTCATCCCAGGTCGCGACCCCCGCCGCGACCTGCATCCTGTCATTGTAGATGTAGGTGCCGGGCCGGTGCTCGGTCGCGCCCTTGAGCTTGCCGAGATTCTTCAAATTTGGCGAGCCGCCGGTCGACACCATCGCCGCGTCGAGCCCATGCGCGCGCACGCCGGCCAGCGCCTCATCGTAGAACTTTTGCGCTTCGGCCCAGCCGGTTTCGGTCGGATACAGCATGAAACCGGCGAACACCAATCCTTTGGAGCCTGCTATCTCACGCGCGAGCGCGATCGCTTCCGCTGTGGTCTCGACGCCGGCGCGCTTGCGCCCGGTGTCGCATTCGACCACGACCGAGAGCGGACGCCCGGAGGCGGCTGCCGCCTGCGTCAGACTTGCCACCACCACCGGATTGTCGGCGGCCACCGTCATGTTGGCCTTGGCCTGCAGCGCGCCGAGGCGGGCCATTTTTTCTTCGCCGAGAAGATTGTAGCTGATCAGGATGTCGTCGATGCCGGCATCCGCCATTACCTCGGCTTCGCCGAGTTTCTGGCAGGTGATGCCGCGGGCGCCGGCCTGAATCTGAAGCTTTGCCAGTATCGGGCTCTTGTGGGTCTTGATGTGCGGGCGGTTGGCAACGCCCGCGGCCTCACAGGCCGCCTGAATGCGCGCGATGTTGCGCTCGACGCGATCCATGTCGATGACGGCGACCGGCGTGCCGTATTCGCGGGCAATCTTGGCGGCGAGGGGAGTGGTCATCAGTTGGCTCCAGTTTATCAACCCCGTCATTGCGAGCGAAGCGAAGCAATTCGTCGCTCCGCTCCTCGCAATGACAGAAAAAAAGGGCGCTGCGGCTCAAGCCTGCTCTATCTCTTCACGCAACACTTCAAGTTCCAGCCATCGGTCCTCGGCCTCCTGCAACTCCCTTTGCGCTTTGGTGAGGGCTTCAGAGGCCTGGTCGAACTTCTGGCGATCCTTCTTGTAGAGATCGGGGTCGTCAAGATGCCGCTGCTGTTTGGCGATTTCGGCCTGCAGCCTGGCGATGGTTTTCGGCAGGGTTCCCAGCGCATGCTTTTCGTTGAAATTGAGCCGCCGCCTTTGTGTGGCGGAAGGTGCAGCGGCTGGCGCCGCCTTTTCGCGTTCGACGGTGGCAGGCCTAACCGCCTCGCGCCTTAGGTCCGCGCCGCGCTGCGCCAGCATGTCGGTGTAGCCGCCGGCATATTCGATCCACTTGCCGTCGCCTTCGGGCGCGATCACTGACGTGACGACGCGATCGAGGAAGTCGCGGTCGTGGCTGATCAGGATCACCGTGCCCTCATAGTCGCCGAGCATTTCTTCGAGTACATCGAGGGTTTCGAGGTCGAGATCGTTGGTGGGTTCGTCCAGCACCAAAAGGTTGGACGATTTTGCCAGCGCGCGCGCTAGCATCAGCCGGCCGCGTTCGCCGCCGGAGAGCACTTCGAGCGGCGTGCGCATCTGTTCCTGCGCGAACAGAAAGTCCTTCATGTAGCTGACGACATGCTTCGGCTTGCCGCCGACCATGACATGATCGCCGCGCCCGCCGGTGAGCGCCTCGGCGAGCGTCGATTTCGGGTCGAGGCTTTCGCGATGCTGGTCGAGCGTGGCCATCTCGATATTGGCGCCGAGCCGGACCGTGCCGGTATCGGGCGGATTGGCGCCGGTGAGCATTTCGATCAGCGTCGTCTTGCCGGCGCCGTTGGGACCGACGATGCCGATCCGGTCGCCGCGCTGGATGCGAATCGAAAAGCCGTCGACGATCCTGCGGTCGCCGTAAGTGCGGCTGATGTTCTTGGCTTCGATGACGAGCCTGCCGGATTTTTCAGCTTCAGCGGCAGCGAGGTTGGCATTGCCCGCCGCGGCACGATAATCGCGCCGCTGCTGGCGCAGCGCGTAGAGATTGCCGAGCCGCTTGACGTTGCGTTTGCGGCGGCCGGAGACGCCGTAACGCAGCCAGTGCTCTTCGTTGACGATTTTGCGGTCGAGCTTGTGCTGCTCGCGCTCTTCTTCCGCCAGCACATCGTCGCGCCAGGCCTCGAAGGCGGCAAAGCCGCGGTCGATCTGCCTGATCTGGCCACGATCGAGCCACGCGGTCGAGCGCGACAGATTGGACAGGAAGCGCCGGTCGTGGCTGATGATGACAAGCGCGCTGCGGCGGCCGTCGAGTTCGCTTTCCAGCCATTCGATGGTGGTGAGATCGAGATGGTTGGTGGGCTCATCGAGCAAGAGGATGTCGGGCGAGGGCGCCAGCACCCGCGCCAGCGCCGCGCGACGGGCCTCGCCGCCCGACAGCTGCGCCGGGTCCTCGTCGCCATGAAGGCCGAGTTGCTCCAGCACATAGCGCGCTTGATAGCGGTCGTCGCCGGGGCCTAGCCCTGCTTCGACATAGGCGAGCGTGGTGGCGTGGCCGTCAAAATCGGGTTCCTGCGGCAAATAGCGGATGGTCGCGCCCGGCTGCACGAAGCGGCTGCCATGATCGGGCTCGACAAGGCCGGCTGCGATCTTCAACAGCGTCGATTTGCCGGAACCGTTACGGCCGATCAGGCAGACGCGTTCCTCCGCTGATACCGATAATTCGACGCCCGACAACAGCGGCGTACCGCCGAAGGTAAGCCGGATATCTTTCAACTGGATCAGCGGCGGCGCCATGGCTCAACTCTGGCTCGGCGCGGGTTGATCCACCCGCCGGCGCTGGATGCGGCGGATGGTCTGGTCGAGCGCGGAAAGAAACGTCGAGCGGTCGCGTGGGGCAAAGGATTTCGGACCGCCGGTCACTTCGCCCGACGAACGCAGATCGGTCATCAGATTGCGGACCGCGAGCGTCATGCCGATCGATTGTTCCGTAAACGGCCTGCCGTTCGGCGCGATCACCTCGGCGCCAGCCTTCACACAGCGGCTGGCCAGCGGGATATCGGCGGTGACGACGATATCGCCTTTTCCTGCGCGTTCGGCGATCCAGTCGTCGGCGGCATCCATCGCGGAACCCGCGGCGACACGCTCGATCAGCGGATCCTGCGGTACCCGAATGAAGTTGCCCGCCACGACGCTGACGGGAAGCCCATGCCGGGCCGCGACGCGGTAGATTTCGTCTTTCACCGGGCAGGCATCGGCGTCGACATAGATGCGGATGGTGTTCAAATTCGCTGTCATCGGTTGAGGGTGAGATGGGGAAGCACCGAGGCGCTTTCGAGAGCGCGTGGTACCCCATCGGGCCGGGAAATGCGAGGAAAAGGCGATCACCGCGAACGCCCTTGTCACGGCCTTTCCTTCGCGTACCATTGCCGGTTAGAAAAACCGCCAAAATAAGGGAAACGGGCATGACAAGCCGGTTAGAGGCCTATCGCGTCGAGGCCCATAACACCTCAAAACTTTCCGAGAACAAGATACATGACGACAACGTCGCGCGCCGGTTTGGCTTTTCCGGCGGCCTCGTGCCGGGCGTCGATGTCATGGCCTATATGATGCATTTACCAGTTAAGAAATGGGGCCGCGCCTTTCTTGAGCGGGGATTGATCGAAGCGCGTTTCGTCAAGCCGGTCTATGACGGCGAAATCACCGAAGTCAGGGGCGAGGAGAGCGATGGCGTGCTGTCGATCGAAGTCGAGAGCCGTGGCGAGCTCTGCGCGACCGGCACGGCCTCGCTTCCAGCCTCCGCGCCGTCGCTCTCGATTTCCGATTTTCCCGAGATAGCACCGGTGCCGGAACGCAAGCCGGTGAACGCGGCCTCCTATGAATCCGGAAAGTGGCTCGGAACGCTGCCGCGTGCCTGGGCGGGCGACGCCGCGACGGAATATCTGGTCGATGTGCGCGAGCGCGACCCGATCTATGCGCGCGAAGGGCTCGGCCATCCCGGCCTGTTGCAGCGGGTGATGAACAAGGTGCTGGTCGACAATGCCATCCTCGGTCCCTGGATTCACGTCGGCAGCCGGATGCAGCTTCTCACCGCCGCCCGCAGCGGCGATGAGTTGACGGCGCGTGCGAAGGTGACCGGCAATTACGAGAAGAAGGGACATCGTTTCGTCGAGCTTGACGCGCTGGTGGTAGCGAACGGCAAGGTGCCGCTGGCGCATTGTTGGCATATTGCGATCTACCAGCCGCGCGAGCAGGCCGCGGCGTAGGCCTTCTCCTCAACCTCGCCCCGCTTGCGGTCGCTTGCGGGGAGAGGTCGGCGCGTAGCGCCGGGTGAGGGGGACTCACCGCGGGCACTTCACCCACAGAATTTGCTGAAGCAGCCCCTCACCCCAACCCTCTCCCCGCGAAGAGCGCAGGGCTGTCCCGGGAAAAATCACACATAGGTAAACCCCAGCTGATCGGGAGAGAATTT
>Ga0116223_10002415_pt1 | contig 17734 bp, 14 predicted proteins | sample Sb_taG_3_FD_90092 | JGI IMG/M metagenome (GOLD analysis project Ga0116223, IMG submission 90092) | Peat soil microbial communities from Weissenstadt, Germany - Sb_50d_a_PC metaG | ecosystem: Environmental > Terrestrial > Soil > Wetlands > Peat | place: Germany: Weissenstadt | collected 2010-09-21 | reverse complement strand
GCTCGCCGTCGGTGGGAGCCGGGGCGGAGATTGGCGCTCTGCGCGCGGAAGCGGCCAAATCCGGAGGGAGTTGAACCGGAAGCTGCCTCGCTTCGAACGAGCGCCGTGGGATCGCCTTTGCCACCGCCCCGGAATTCATCTTTTGCCTTTCCGCGCCTGCGTCATTTTCTCTTCTCCGCCCTTGCTTCCCCGCGCCTTCTCAAGAGAGCAGTTCAAGGGAGTCGAGACTCTCAAGCGCGTCTTGATACCTCCGCCCAACCTCCTCCCGAACTGATCGATTGCGCAGGCTGTATTCGGGGCCAAAGAGCGAAACAGGCATGCGTCCGTAAAGCTTCGCGGCCAAAATCGTCCCACGATGACTGCTTAGGCGCCCTATTTCTTTGGCGACGGAACGAAGGCCCCTATCGAATTTGATCAATTCGCCGGAGAGAAGCTGATCCGCGGCGGTCTGTTCGTCCAAGGCCTCTACGAGGGCCGCGACCGCGGCGTCGATTTTCTGGGAAGATTTGGCTTCCAGGCGCGATTGCAAGGCTGCGCACAGTTCGGCCTTCCGCCGCTCCCATTCAGAGCGCACGGACGCCCTGCGCGCCTCCTCAAGCTCCCTGGTCAAGTCCGAGACCGCGGAGCGGTCATCGGCGATGTCGCGCGTAAGGCGACTGATCTCTTGGTCGATCGCGTCCAATCGTTTCTGAGCCGCGGATTCTTTACGCACACGCGCCGCCAGCACGAGCGCCTGTCTCTCGGAGGCCAGTGCCGCTTGGCGAGCGAGAGACGCCGAAAGGGTCTGATCGAGCTTCGCCAGCGACTCCGTCAGTTCGCAGATCCGGGCTTCGATTTTCTCCAGCTTTGTTTTGTTGGAGCTCTCCTCTGTCGTCGCTGCTGCATTCATCGATCGTTCTCCTTTGCCGAGGGCGCTTGGACCCTCGTTTCTAACCGCTTGCCAAGTGGCGCCGGGGGCGAGAGGAGGAAGCCGGTCGCCCTCGGCGCTTTCTCTGCTCTTGCCGCGTCAAGGAAGAGCAAAGATCAATCTTCACGATTCCCTGCGCCTCACAGCTCTCTGAGGCTTTCCGGCCTCGCAGGTAGCCTCATGCGCTTTGCTTCCCGGGCCGCAGCACGGCTCAATGTGTGGATACTTCGCGTCTGAGTGACAAATACACTTGCAGCGCCTGCCACACTTGCAGTGAGGACGGCCAACGGCATTCTCTTCGAGCTTCGCCGAGCCGCTGAAATTCTGCTCCGCTGCGCCTTTCGGCGTCGTGAGCCAGCCGACGACCTGTCCAAAAATGCGTGCGGGACGGCTAATTCGTTCGTCCTTCTGAAGCAGGCGAGCGGCGATCTCCGGACGAACCAGCGGAGCTCCAATTTCCCATTTGGTAAGTGCGACCGCGTCTCCGACTTCACTGCTCCCACCGGGGCGGATTTCTAAAACGATGCGACTAGGCCATTCTTTCCAGTTGCGATGCGCCTCCGCCACCCCCCTTGCTATCTCCAATTTCAGCCGCCCCAGGAGGACGAGTGGCTCCTCGAATTTGGCCTTATTTCGGCGCGCGTGATCTTCCTCGGCTTTCTCTTGAGCCGCCGCTTCCTCCGGATGGGCTTCGCGATATTCGCGCACCACCTCCTCATCCTGTTTGCGCTCCCTGTCTCCGTAACGGGCGGCTTCCTTACGAGCCTGCTGGAAAAACAGGGCAGAGGATGCGGAGAGATCGTAGCTCTGCGGCGCCTCCTCGAAGAAGACGGCTACCATCGCACCCTCAAGCGCGTCGAGATCCCCGGAGGCGCGTTCGATCACGACATAGTCGCCTTTCGAAAAGGGCTGCGGGAAACCTAGAGATCCTTCGATCTGCATGCAGGACACCGCGCTGCGACCGCCAACGATGACGGAAGGCAGAACCAGGCTCCCGTTCGCCTCAGTTTGCAGCTCACCGGTTCCCGTGGCAAAGACTCTACTAACAATGGGGAGCTCACGCGAGAGATTGGGGTCCGGAACAACACGGGACCGGCTTTCCTCCGCCCGGAGCACCTCTTTAAGGCGTGCTTCGCTGATCCCGGCTTTGCGCCAAAAATAAAGACCGTCCTCCAAAAGCGGCGCTGCGTTGCCCATCGCGATGAGCCTCTCGGGCGATGGTTTCTCAGTCCCGCGCAGCCACTCCGACACTTGCGTCTGGCTGGCGCCGATCCTCTCCGCGAATTTGGCCTGGGTGCCCCCGAGGCTCTCCTTCAGCGCCTCGATCCGCTTCAGCAACTTGCCGTCGCCCGTTCGGGGCGTGAGGTTGGCACTTGACTTCATACCGGCTCTCCGCTACCATTGTTTATCGGAATTCCGATTAAGGCAATCCGACAAATGACGCTGCCTTGTGGTGTCGAATCCGAGTTCGATCGCAGCTTCCGCGTGCTCCTATCCAAGGTGATGAGCGAGTGCGGGCTTCGCCGCGAGGAGATCGCTGAGCGCCTCACGCCGAAGGTCGGAAGGGACATCACCCTCTCGCAGCTCAATGATTACACGACCACGACGCGGATGACGGCTCGATTCCCGGCCGCCTATGTCCCGGCCTTCTGCGAGGTGACCGGCGACGATCGACTGCGGCAGTTTCTTTTGAATCGGAGGTCGCGGCATCTGCTGGAGCTTGGCAAACAGACGCTGGACGCAGAGCGCGCCAAATCGGAACTCATCAAGAAAATCGTCGATGCGGGTAAGGAAGGCTCCTAAGAAGGACACGATGGCACAGCTGCAGCTCATACGCGGAAAGCGCGAAACGACCTTTGGTGAAGCCCGCTTCAGGGCCATCGCGCCGCTGGTGGAGTTGGATCAGGTGCCGAAGACTCAGAGATTCCCGCGGCTCCTGCCGGATGGGAGCCGAGCCTGGTCTGCAACGCAGATCGTCGCCTGGTGCGCTAAAGAAAATGGCCTCTGCGTCACTACGATTCGGCGCTCGCTCGCCGCATTCAGACGGGGCGGGGAGGGCACTCTGGAACGCCGTCGTCGCGCAGACAAGGGCTCCTCTCGTTTCTTCAGCCGGCGTCACGCGGCGGCAGTTTTCGCGGCCTACCTGCACCTTGCATGGCGGCCGGGCGTCCGCGCAGTTCATCAATCGATTTTGCGAAATCGTGAATGGCTCGGGCTCTCTGGGGTAAGGCTTCCCTGCTACAACACGATGCGTGCATGGCTCCGAACAGAGCGGCGAGCGCTCGCGCCCCTGGCCCTCGAAGGACAAAATCTGTACCGCGATTTGGCCTTCTCTGAGGCCTACCGCGGTTCCTTTGTGGCACGGAAAGATTGCAGCGAGTGAACCTAAAATGAAAGAGCTTTGGCTAAGTCGGGCCGATCTGATGGAGCTGACCAAGTGGCCGGTCCATGCCATCCAGCGCAAAGCGAAAAGCGGAGCATTGAGGTCTCGGCTAACGGATAAGTGCATCCCGAACGGCCGTCCGGTGCGCGAGTACTCCTCTCTTTCTCTTCCCATTGATCTTCAGATCGAATTGGAGCGCAGGCAACTTACGTCTCCCATTTTTTGCCCGAAGCGAAAGCCAGACAGCGTGCAGCTGATCCCGATCCGGGAAGCATCGGCGCCGACGGAGGCTCCGATAATTGCGCTAACGCAGCCGCAGCAAGAGCAGGCGAACTGCCGATTTGAGATCATTCGGCCTTTGATTGAATTTTCGAAGCTGAGCTCGGGCGGCGAGCAGCGACTTTGGTGCCTGCAGAACGACCGCGACGTGGCCAGCCTGACCCAGTTGGTCGAGCAAATCGCGAACGGAGTCAGCAAACACCCCGCGACCATCTGGGAGTGGTGTAAGAGATTTAAGGGCGGCGGCATCAATGGGCTCGCCGATCCTGCGCGCGCCGACAAAGGCATGAGCCGCTGGTTTCAGCGCCATCCGGACGCGCGGATGTTTGCCGCGTACCTCTACCTGGTCGAGCGCATGAGTGTGAGCTTCGTCTGCGACCAGCTGGAATACGAGGCGCAGCGCCTCGGCATCGCGGGCGATCTGCCCGCGCGCGAAACTGTGCGGACCTTCCTCTCCCGATCGATCTCGCCGGCAATGAAGACCTACGCCCGCGAGGGCAAGCGCGCCTACCACGAGCGCATGGCGCCCTATCTCAGGCGAGGGTACGTGGATGTCTACGCCAATCAGATCTGGGTCGGCGACCACATGATCCACGACATCGAGATCGCGAACGACGTCTTCGACGATGTGCCCATCGGCACGCCTGGGCGCCTTCGTCTCTCGGCTTTTGTTGACTATCGCAGCCGCAAAGCGTGGGGCACTTGGGCGTGGGAAGGCAGCTCACGCTCGATCGCAGCCACACTGGTGCGCGGGATGCTCGATGCGGGACCGCCTGAGCAGATCTACGTCGATAACGGCAAGGACTACCGCAAAGTGGCGAAGGGCGCCCAGCGCGGTTCTGAGGCATTTTTCGACGAAAGCGCACTGGCGCCGGCCGACTGGTGGAGCAACGAATACGACGCGATTGAAAAAACCGGCATCCTTGCGCGCCTCGGCATCGCCGTCACACACTGCATCCCGCGTCACCCGCAGTCGAAGCACGTCGAGCGCTTTTTCCGGACGTTGCACGAACGTTTCGACGCTGCGCACGCGACTTACACTTCGGGATCTCCAGCGACGCGGCCCGCGGTGACAGAGGCGGCGATGATGCGCCATCGCTGGCTGCTCAAGCGCGGCCGTGCGGCTGAGTCGGGGCATCCCCTTGCCAGCCAGGTGATTCTGGCGTGCCTGAGGTGGATCGAGCAGTACAACAACTCAGCGCACACGGGCGAGGGCATGGAGGGCCGCACGCCCAATGAGGTCTTCGAGGCGGAGCGCAATCCCAACCAAAAGCCCGTCCCTGAGCCAGAGAAACTCGCGCTGCTCCTCATGGACTTCACGCGGCGCCGGGTGCGTGAATGTGCAGTGACACTGGACAAACGTCGCTACACGCCGCGGCCGGGAGATCGGCCAGCTTGGGCAGCCATGCACGAGGCTAACGAGACGGAGATCCGCGTCGGCCACAACGGCAGCAATCCGGAAGTTGCCGTTGCGCTCGATGGTGATGGCCGCTTTCTTGCATGGCTCGAAGCCGAGGCGATGTCCGATTTTGCGCCCTGGGATTCCACCACACGGGCGCAGATCGGCGAGTCGATGGAGATCCGCGGCGCCCTTGAGAAAGCGACCAAGCAATCGCTCCAGGTCATTGCCGCCAGCGCCCGCGCGAGCGGCGCCCGCTCGGCGCAGGAGATGCTCTACAACAGGCTGCAGCTGCCCGCGGCCGTCGAGAGCCTGGTGACGCAGCCCCGGGCCAAGGCGAAGCCCGCAAAGAAAGCCGTCGCCCCCATGACGCCCGACGAAGTGGCCCGCATGATTTTGGACGCACCGGATACGAACGCTGCGGCGCCCGCGAGTGCGGCCGAAATTGCTTCAGATTTTCTGAAGAACCTGGAGAAGCTGGCATGAAGACGGATTGCAGCAGAAATCGAGTGATCCTCGCCGGCGAAGCGGTGCCAACTGCTGAATGCCGGAGGCGCGTCGAGGACTATCTGGCGCGCACAGGGCTGTCAATTCACGATTTTGCACACCGCATCGGATATGCGTCGGTCACGATGCGCTTCTTCATGGCCGACAAATACCACTACGTTGGCGCGACCGCCCTGAACATCGTGCGCGCAGCGACCGACTTTATGAATCAACATCCGGTCGCGCCGCCCACGCGCGTTGCCGGCGAGCTCTATGAGACCGCCAACGTGCGGCTGATCCAGGAGACCTTCGAGAAGCTGTTGCCGAGGCCCGCTGCGTACATGATTTACGCGCCTCCCGGCTCGCAAAAGTCCTTCGTGTTGGAGCACCAGGTGGCCAAACTCAACCTCGCCGAAATACCGAATGTCGAAGGGCGTCGCGCTTTCTATATCTACGCTAGGCAGAATCTGCGCCCCCGCGATCTCATTCGGCGCGTCGCTACAGTATGCGGATGCCGGGTGAGCGCCGACGTCGATCCCATGTTGAACAGCATCCGCTTCGAATTCCGGCGCAACCGCGTGCTGCTGGTGGTCGATGAAGCCCAGCATCTCTCCATTGAGTGCTTTGAGATGCTGCGCGAGCTGCTCGATCAGCCGCCGTATTTCTCGCTGCTTTTCGTCGGCAGCCACGATCTCAAGTGCAAATTCGACGAATTCTCCGCGACGCTGGAGCAGTGGAACTCCCGCATCATCGCCAAGGTGAAGCTGCCGGGCCTTGAGCGCGCCGAAGCCCGCGCGATCATCGAGCGGGAGTTGGGACATCTGCTGAAAGGCCGTTCGGCCGCGGCGAATAAGCCACTGATCGAAAGCCTGATTGCTCGCTCCACGACTCGCGATGCCTTTGAGCGGAACCGCACTTACATTAACGTGCGCACTTTGGTCAATGCCATCGAACAGATCAGGATCGGCGCCGCGGATCGTGATGTGCTAGAAGCATCTGAGGGAGCCGCATGACCCGCAACGATGCAGCTGCCACGCGCGCCCAGCTTATAGCTCTTCAAGCGCTCTATTCGCAATGGAGCGCACACACGCTGCCGGCCAGCGTCGATGCGCGATCCGCGCGGCTGCTGTGGGCCAGCCAGGCGACGGGCAGGGAAGTATCTTCCTTCCTCGATTTGAGCAGCGATGAAGCACGCGCGCTGATCGACATCCTGAAAGGCTCGATCGGCCAGCCGCTTACTCGCGCGGCGCAGCCGTGGCGACGCATCCGATCGCGAGAGCGCGCTCACGCGGCAGGCACATCGGGACGCAAAGACGGAGACCCGTCGTTTGTTCAAATGGCGAGCCTAGATGATCTCGCGCGGATCGACGAGGCGCTCAGCCGGCTCGGCTGGTCCGGCGATCGATACGCGGCCTGGCTGCAATCTGGCGTCTCTCCTTTGGCTTCTAAGGCGGGCGGCACTATTCGCACCGTCGCAGAGGCAAACAAAGTCTGGTGGGCGCTGAAGAACATGCTGAAGCGTTCGGGGAACTGGGCGCCTCACGCCCATCGACAAGCAGCGCCGGCACGGGGCCATCTCGGCCGAGGCGCAAGCGGGCCACGCACGCGGGCCGCTCAGCGCGAAACCAAGGTGTGCTCTGGGGCGGCAGAAAACTATCCGCGAGGAGGATGAGATGCGAAAGAAAAAGGAGTGGCTGAAGCCAGATGGTGTTGAAATGCGAAACCTAGATCCAGCGGAGACAGAAAAAAGGGAAGAGCAGCTCGTTGATATATTGACGCCGTTCTTCGGGTGCGTCCCGCCTTTTTCTTACACGGTCGGGAATCGGTGCATGGAGCGAGGGCTTCTGCCACGTCGTCTGTTGTTCTGTTTGGCTGTCCTGAACTTCCTGAGTTTTGCGGTTCTTTCAGCTCAGAAGGCTCAACGAAGGTATGGCGTCCGCGCGAGCGTGCTTCTCTCGATGGCCCTCGACGAGTTCGCATTTGACATTCGACACTTAGCGCGCGATCCGATGATCTGTCGGGACCTGGACGGTAGGCGGAGTGTCTCTCCCAACATCAATCGATGGTTCCTGGCCAGAGCAAGGCGCCTCGCAACGGCGAAGGCATTTCGAACGAGCCGAGGCTGGTGGCCTTCGCCGAGAGCTTATATCTTCCGGCTCTGTGAGCTCGGTTTTTGCAATTCGTTCACGGCCGAGGACCTTTGCTCCAACATTGAAGTGTATGGGCTGAAGGATTGTGATCTGGCCGGGCTGCTTCCGATCGGCGAGTATGCGAGTGGGGAGTTCGACAGAGTCGATGATGGCATTGGAGGGCTCGTCGGCGTGAAGCCAAGTCCCCATCGGGACCTGTTGAGGAAGGGCACCCATGCAAAAGTTGCTGCTTAGCGCGTCGCAGATCAAGCGAACAGCCCGTGTCTCGGCGCGGGCTGTTTTTGCGCCCCAAAAGTTACTAGATGGTAAATAGCGGTTTTGAGGCTAAAAGTTACTAAATAGTAAATGCATTTGTGGAGTGGGTGGGCAGGGGGCTGCTCGGCGCGTCGCGTTGGACTTTCAAAATCGCTATGTTGCTAGGATTTCGCTTGGATTGACTCCTACTCGGGCGATGCGGGTGCTCTTTAGATCCTTAGAATCAATTAGGTATCGGCATCAAAGCAACGTGAATGTCGCGCAAATCTCAGCTTCGGCCCTCTTTCGCGCTAAGTTCTTTCTTTTCATTGCAGCCACCGTCGCTTGGATGCGATTTTAGGGCGGTTACTCGGATGCAATCCTGAGATCTCCATCGCTCGCGTCGATCGGAGCGCCGACGGCGCAAAATGCTGATCTAGCGGGCTATAACCCTCGACCACCCGCGGCAGACCGTCACCCCCCGCCACTCGTCTGTAATTCTGGGAATCACAGTCCGTAAAGCGGCCGCGCACGTCCACCCTGCTACTCTGAATCCATCTGCATGCCGCTTCTTACGCCAGTATCGGCATTTTCGCGAGTCACAGCGCTCGCGGCGCGAAGGCCGGTCCACTCTGCTTTTTCCTGGCTTCATGGCAATCCCAAGACGATCATGGACTGGCAGATCGCGCTCGTCGCAATCCCCGCGCCAACCCACGGCGAAGAGGCGCGCGCAATTTGGTTGAAAGACAGATTCCTTGAGGCCGGCCTGAGCAACGTTGAAATCGATGGAGCCGGCAACGTCGCGGGGTTCCTTCCGGCCGCGCATCTCCCCCCGGAGAGTAGCGGGCCGATGGTTCTGCTATCAGCCCACCTCGACACAGTCTTTCCCGCCGGCACGCCAATCCACCCTGTGTTCGAAGACGATCGGCTTGTCGCCCCCGGCGCGTGCGACAACGCCGCCGGCGTGGCGGGAATGCTCGCCATCGCAAGCGCACTCATCCATGCCGGCGTTGAATTGCCGGTGCCGCTCCTCGTGCTGGGTAACGTCGGCGAGGAAGGCGAAGGCGATCTGCGCGGGGTGCGCCACATCTACCAGCAGAGCTCACTCGCCGGCCGCATCGCCGCCCACATCGTTCTGGACGGGCCCGGCGCAGATGTAGCCGTCACGCAGGCGCTGGGTAGTCGTCGTTTCCAGGTCACCGTTACCGGACCCGGCGGCCATAGTTTCACTGACGCCGGCACGCCAAACCCCATAGCCGCACTCGCCATGGCGCTGGCACGCCTGGCAGACACACCGATGCCCGAAGATCGTGGCACCACCCTCAACTTCGGGACCATCAGCGGTGGCATAAGCGTGAATTCCATTCCTCAAAGCGTGCAAGCCACCATTGATTTCCGTTCGACCGATGCTGCGGAGCTGGTGCGTCTTGAAGTCGCATTGCACCGCGCCATTGAAGACGCTGTCGAGAATTCGAATGCCAAGTCCAAAACCGCGCAGCCGCCCCGCGGGCGTTTATCCTACGCAGTCACAAAAATCGGCGATCGCCCCGCTGCGAAATTGCCTGACGACTCAGCGCTGCTCGCGTCCTTGCGCGCCGTCGACAGGCACATGGGTCTGCGTACCGATCTGCGTCTGGGCTCGACCGATGCCAACATCCCGCTATCGCTCGGCATTCCGGCGCTGTCGATGGGCGCTGGCGGCGAGGGCGGAGCGGCCCACACACTCCACGAGTGGTACCACCCCAAGGATCGCGAGCTCGCTCTCAAGCGCGTCCTTCTGCTCGCACTCGCCATGCTCGAGTGGGCCGCCGACCAATAGCACAAAACTCTTCGCGCCTGCGAACCGCCTCATCCCCTCCGCCCGAACCTGCATACCACCCCTTCGCCCCCGCATACGGCACTTTTCCCTCCTGCCGCGTCTAATCCTGCAAGCATGGTTGACGCGCAATGGCAGCGCTTGCGTACGACTTTTGCGGCAAGCAGGATTGGCTTTGAGACGTCTATACTAAGAGATAGCGCCATCCGCTTGCCGGCCATCAGTTCGGGCGCCTCACGAGGTCAATGACTTTATGAAACAGCTCTTGGAACGGCTACGCTCGCGCCGTCTCACCTCGGCATTCGTGGTGCTCGCCACGCTTTCAGCCGCTATTGTGGCTGGTTCTTTTGCTGCTCACGGGGTCCGCGGCCAGGAACAACAGACCGACAGCGCCGACGCCACTCCTCTCAAGGTCTATAGCGCGCCGACTCCTCCCAACGACTTTGTGAAAATTGCCAGGGCGGTGGGCCCGGCGGTCGTGAACATCAATACAGAGACCCTCCCAAAGCAATCGAAAAACGGCGGCGGAAACCGGAGCTTTCACTTCAAGACGATGCCCTCTCCGCAGAATCCGGGCGGCGGCGACGACAACAACCAGGACAACAACAACCAGCAGGGGCCCGACAATTTCCAGGACTTCTTCAACCGCTTCTTCGGCGGCCAGGCTCCCGGCGGCCCGGGCGGCGATGATGGCGAAAACGGCCAGGTGCAGGAGTCTCTCGGCTCCGGCTTCATCGTCGACTCCAAGGGCTACATCATCACCAACTATCACGTCATCGACAAAGCCGACAAAATTTATGTCAAGCTCTCCACGGATCCTGATACGACGGACCTTGGGCGCCCCGCGCGCGTGATCGGCACCGACAAATCAACGGACCTGGCTGTGATCAAGATCGACACCAGCACCCCGCTGCCCACCGTCAAGATGGGGAATTCTGACGACTCTCAGGTGGGCGACTGGGTTGAGGCGATCGGCAGCCCGTTCGCTCTGGCGCAAACGGTCACGGCCGGCATCATCTCCGCCAAAAACCGCACCATCGACCAGGGCGCTGCCGGCCAGTTCCAGCACTTCATCCAGACTGATGCGGCCATCAATCCCGGCAACTCCGGCGGACCCCTCCTGAACATGAACGGTGAAGTGGTCGGGGTCAATACGGCCATCTTCACGCAATCGGCTGGATATCAGGGCATCGGCTTCGCCATGCCGTCGAACACCGTGGTTTCGGTATACAACGACCTCATCAGCCCCGATCACAAGGTAGTGCGGGGTTCCATCGGCATCCAGTTCCGCGAGGGACTTTCCTCCGCGGTCAATCGCGTCTACGGATTCAAGACCGGCGTTCTGGTGCAAGAAGTACAGCCTGGGGGTCCGGCGGAGAAAGCCGGACTCAAACCGGGCGACATCATCACGACCATCGACGGGCGCGGCATCAAGGACGGCGACGACCTGGTGAACGAAATCGCCGGCCGCAAGCCGGGATCGACCATCCGCATGGGCTTCATGCGCGACGGTAAGCAGCAGGACACCACGGTGACAGTGGGTGATCGTGACAAGGTATTCGCCGAGCTGAACAACTCGCAGCCTGAAAACAATCCTGAAAACGCAGGCGGCGCCGGCGAAGCCAAACTGGGCCTCGTGGTTCACGACATCCCGCAAACCATGGTGGCCAAGATTCACGCTTCGGGCGTGCTCGTGGATTCCGTGCGCACCGGCTCGTTTGCCGACTTGCAAGGTCTGGAGCCGGGACTAGCGATCACGCACGTCAATCGCCAGCCGACGCCCACGAAAGACCAGTTCGATGCCGTAGTCAGCAAGCTCAAGTCGGGCGATGATGTGGTTTTCGAGGTCATAGACCCGAACCATCCCGATCAGGGCATTAACGTAATTGGCGGAACGCTGTAGCCGCATGCATAAGAGCGCCGGACCGCAACGTCAATGGCCGGCGCCGGTTTCCCTGCCTTGGGACCTTTGGTAATGGCGTGCTTGCTTTTCTGCTTGCCGTATTGCGGTACAATCGCTACACTGCTCCGAAGAGTTCCGCTAATTCGATTTCTTAGAGGTGTGTTGGGGTGTTTTCGTCTCATGCAGGTCTGGCATTGTTGATTTCCGCGGCCCTTCTGGCGCCGCCCGCCTTTGGTTCGTCCGTGCACGAAACGTCGACGACCAGCCATACCCGCAGCTCGCACAAGCTCTCGCACAGCAGACACAAGTCACACCGACAGCGTGGCCAGCAGGCTATTGAGCCGGAGCGGGTCTCGGAGATTCAGGACGCCCTGATCCACGCGCACTACCTCACCGGCGATGCTAGCGGCAAGTGGGACGCCACGACGATCGCGGCGATGCAGAAATACCAGGCAGATCACGGCTGGCAAACCAAGCTCACTCCCGACTCGCGTGCGCTTAAGAGCCTGGGCCTCGGACCCGATTATTCGGATGCCATCAACGCCAAGGGATCGAACTTCAGCGCTCCCACAACCGGCGGTGACGCACCCACCACGCAGACCGCCGGATTTACCGCAGGCTCCGGCGTGAAGCAATAGCCAGGCCTTCCTTCACTGCGTCCTCTCCGGCAATCCCTTCAACAGAAACTCATATCGCGCCCGTGTTGTGTCAGGACTCGCGGTAATCTCGCTATCCAGATGAAGCACTGAGTCGACTTTGTCGAAGCGCGGCCACTGCGGCAATCCTTCCCCGTTCGGATCGCCGGTCTTGGCGAAGTTGGTCCAGTAGCCCATCATCTCCTCGCTCAGCTTCCGGTCCTCGGGCCGCCACACTGCCTCCGGCCGCGTGTCGAGCGTGCCAAAAACATACTCAATATCGTCGGAGTGGAATGCGAACGACCCGGGATGAAACTTGCTCGGCGGCGCGGGTAGCTCGAAATGGTAGCGATACACCGGCGCGTCTCCGGTCTTTACCTGCGCATCGATCCACCGCCACGTGCTGAAGGCAATGAAGGTGTCGCCCTGGTAATCGATCGCCGCGCGCAGTGCTTCTTCGTCGCTCGCTCCCGGATACAGATTCAGAAACTCGGCAGAACGATCGCCGAACAGCTTCGCCCCGTTCGCTTGCCACTGCGCAGCCGTCATCCCCTTCGCGGCTGCCATGCTGCCTTCGTCTCGATTCCGTCCCGCGAGCAGCGGAACATGCGCCTGCTTTCCCGCGGCGTAAGTATCAGCAACCGGATCTGCCAGCAGCCGGCCGTCAATCACTGTCGAAAACCGAGGCGCGCCCTGCTTGGTGGCGGATGCAAGAATCTTGTCCGTCGGCAGCGCGCGCAATTCCTTGAGCGTAGGCGCCAGCTCGTCGGCCCATGCCTGTTCTCGTTTCTCCCGATCCGCCAGCGTGGGAGCGTGTGGACCTCCCAGGTTCAGCGCGCCACCGCTTTCGCCAATGGCCTTCTGGAACAGTCCCCGCGCTGGCGCAGCAGCCATAAGTGTGGACACGGCAGACGAACCGGCGCTCTCGCCAAAGATCGTCACATTGCCTGGATTTCCGCCAAACTTTGCGATGTTCCTTTGCACCCACTCCAGCGCAGCCACCATGTCGAGCAATCCGTAATTCCCTGCCGTGCCTCCAGCCTCCTGGGCCAGATCGGCCGTCGCCAGAAAACCGAACACTCCGAGCCGATAGTTGATGGTGACCAGCACCACGCCCTTGAGCGGAAGAAAATCCCCATTATGCCGCGGCTCTGAAGCCGAGCCGCCGGAGTAGCCGCCGCCGTGAATCCAGAACATGACCGGCAGCTTAGTTTTTCCTTTTGCGCCCGCCGGAGTGAACACGTTCAGGTAGAGGCAATCCTCGTTCATCCCGCTATCCTGAAACACCATGTCCGGAAAGACGTTTCCCTGCATGCAGCGCGCACCGTACTTTGTCGCATCGCGCACACCCTTCCACCGTGAGGGCGGCTGCGGTGCCTTCCAGCGCAGGTCGCCCACCGGCGGCGCAGCATATGGGATGCCGAGATATCCGCGCACCTTGCCGTCATTGATGAGCTTGCCGTGCACCTTTCCCTGTTGCGTCTTGATAGAGAGCGGATCAGCCATAACGACCGACGAAATCGAAATCAGAATTGCCAGAAACCCGAGCGCGCTTGCGCGTACGGTTGAGTGCCTCATGAGAGTTTTCTCTCGCGCACTACCATACCAGTGTGGCCCCGCGTTTGCACGTGCGCGCGCAAACACGACATGCCAATTCCATCGCTCGTCCGGCCGTCGCTGCCGGTACGCGCCCTATCGCAGAGGACCCGCGATTCCGAATTGACTCAGAAATTCAAAGCGCGCATGTGTCGTGTCCGGGCTTGCTTTTGAGGTCGCATCCAGGTCCAGCACCTCATCGGTCTTGTCATACCGCGGCCACACGGCGAGTCCCGGCGCGTTCGGGTTGCCCGTCTTCGCAAAGTTCGTCCAGTACTCGATCATCTCTTCGCTTAGCTTGCGATCTTCCGGCCTCCACACCGATCCATGCCGCGTATCGAGCGTGCCGAACACGTATTCCAGATCGTCCGAGTGAAACGCGTACATGCCTTCAGGGTGCATCTCGCTCGGCGGCGCAGGCAGCTCAAAGTGATAGCGATAGACAGGCGCATCGCCCGTCTTCACCTGCGCTTCAATCCACTGCCACGTCCCGAAAGCGATGAATTGATCGCTAGTGTAGTTGTCGGCAGATCGCACGGCTTCCTCATCGCTGTTCGCGGGATACGCCTTCAGAAATTCCTCAGCGTGCGCGCCGTAATGGTCAGCCGCGAACGCCTTCCACTTGTCCGTCGTCATGCCCTTTGACAAGCTGCCCGCTCGCTCGTCACGATTCCATCCGGCAAGCAGCGGCACATGCGCCTGATTGCCTGCCGCGTAGATCCTCGAAACGGGCTCCGGCAAAAACCGCCCGTCCACCACCGGCGTGAACCCGATGACACCTTTCTTCTTCGCCTCACCCAGCAGCTTGTCCATCGGCATCGCGCGCAACTCCGCCAGGCTTTTCACGCCCAGCGACTCCACCCAGGCATGGTCGCGCTTTGCCCGATCCACCAGTGCGCCCGTTGCAATCACGCCGTTGAAATCCGCGCCACTCTCGCCAATAGCCTTCGCAAACAGGCCCTGCGCCTCGGGAACAGCCATCAGCGTGCTCACCGCAAACGACCCCGCGCTCTCTCCAAAAATAGTTACATTATTCGGATCGCCGCCAAACTGTGCAATATTCCGCTTCACCCAGCGCAGCCCGGCCACCATGTCCATCAAGCCGTAATTTCCGGCCGAGCCGCCGCCCTCGCGCGCAAGATCCTCACTCGCCAGAAAACCGAAGACGCCCATCCGGTAATCGATCGTCACCAACACCACGCCATCGAGCGGTAGCAGCGAGTTCGTATAACGCGGCTCCGAGCCTGCTCCCGCAGCGTAGCCGCCGCCATGAATCCAGAACATCACCGGCAGCCGGCTCGCGCCGTTAGCCGAGGCAGGCGAATAGACATGCAGATGAAGACAATCCTCGCTCGGGCCGGAATCGAGAAAGATGTAGTCGGCCCAAATCGGCCACTGCGGGCAGCGCGCGGTAAATGCGGTCGCGTCGCGCACGCCTGTCCATTTCGCAGGCGGCTGCGGCGCCTTCCAGCGTAATTCACCCACTGGCGGCGCGGCATAAGGAATTCCCAAAAACGCTCGCACCTTGCCCTCGTTGATCAGCTTGCCGTGCACCGCGCCCTGCTCCGTTTTCACGACGAGAGATTCGGCCCTGTCCTGCACAGCAGATCCCAGTAGCATGCCTGCAGCCATCACCGCACAAATCGCTCGCATCTTGATTCGCATTGCGATTGCCTCCGCGCAACACAATAACAGGTGGAGCTAAAGGTCGTTCACGAGGAAGCAGACGAGCCATTCGCAGGATGTACCTGCACGCTGCTACCATCAACCGCTGTGGCGTGGAAAACAAAAATCGCGGTCGCGCTCGCGAGTCTGATCTCGCTGTCACTGATCCCCATTCCATACCTCGCGGCACCACGATGGAGCGTCCATGTGGTTGACGAATCAGGGCAGCCACTCGCAGGTATGACGATTCAAATAAGCTGGGAGAACTACTCAGTCGAAAACGTCGATCACGATCAAGACCTCGTCAGCAACCAGAACGGTGATGCACTCTTCCCGAGCCATATATCGGCCGCATCGCTTCTGCGCCGCGTATTCTTCACCGCTCGCTCGTCGACGGCACTGGCAAATGCAAGCTTTGGCCCTCATGCGGGCGTGATGGCGTTTGGCAGGGGTCTGGAGGGCAACGCCACCGATGGCAATTCATCACAGACTGGACCGGAAAGCCGCCTGAAATGCATTCGCGGATCGTCACAATGCCGGTCAAGAATTGAAACCCCTCACACAACTTCCGGCCCCAGCAGATCCGCCACCGTTTCCCGCCGCCGGATCAACCGCGCCTTTCCCTTCTCCACCAGCACCTCGGCCGGCCGCGTCCGCGTGTTGTAGTTCGAGCTCTGCGCCATTCCGTATGCCCCCGCATCGAGCAGCACCACCAGGTCGCCCGGCTCAACCGGCGCGAGCTTTCTGTCGCGCGCAAAAAAGTCGCCCGACTCGCACACCGGCCCCACCACATCCACGATGCGCGCCTTCCCTGCCCGCTTCCGCGCCGGCACAATCTCGTGGTGCGCCTGGTAAAGCGCGGGACGAATGAGGTCGTTCATCGCCGCATCAACAATCACAAACGTCTTCTTCCCGTTGCGCTTCACATAGAGCACGCGGGTCACGAGCGCCCCGGCCTGCGCCACAAGGAACCGTCCCGGCTCAATGAGCAGCATACCGTCGAAGTCGCCCAGCGCATGCTCAAGCGCCGCCGCATACTCCTTCACCTTTGCCGCTGGGTCGAATGGCCCGCCGTGATAATCGATTCCCAGTCCGCCGCCCGCATCAATCGACTCCATCGCGATGCCTTCGCGCCGAAGCTCGCGCACCAGTTTGCTCACCCGCTCAATTGCCGCCCCAAACGGCACAGCAGAGCGGATCTGCGAGCCGATATGCACGCTGATTCCACTCGCCTCGAGCCAGCGATTCCCCGCCGCGCTTTTGTAAATCGCCGGCGCACGGCGAATCTCGATGCCGAATTTGTGCTCGCGCAGCCCCGTGGAAATATACGGATGCGTCTCGGCAAAAACATCGGGATTTACGCGCAGCGCGAAACGGGCGCGCACCTTCAGCTTTCGCGCGCGAGCGGCCAGCAGTTCCAGCTCCGCCTCACTCTCCACATTGAACTGCAGGATTCCAGCCTTCAGCCCCAGGTCAATCTCCACGGCCGTCTTACCCACACCCGAAAAAACCACGCGCCCCGACGCCTCCGGCGCCGCAGCCAGCACGCGCTCCAGTTCGCCGCCCGAAACGATGTCGAATCCCGCGCCGCGATCGGCAAGCAGCTTCAGAATCGCCAGCGCCGAATTGGCCTTCACCGCGTAGCACACCAGGTGATCCCGCCCCGCCAGCGCATCCTGGAACAGTTGCAGCCGCTGCACAATCTGGTCGGCTGAATAAACGTAAACCGGGGTCCCGAAGCGTTGGGCCAGCGTCTCCAGCGACACCCCGCCGCAATCGAGCGCAGCGCCAGGACGCGGAACACGAAACGGGCGCGAAGATGGATTTGTTTGTCCCACGAATCTCATCCAAAAACCAGCAGAATCTTCTTTGAGCCTACAGCATCGTGGCCGTCCGTATCCCTGCGCACCGTCGTTTTGTCGCGATGCCATTACAATGTTTGAATGACGGTTTTACCCCAGGTTGACGTTGTCGGTGTGGGCCTTAACGCCACTGACACGGTGATTTCGCTGGCCAGCTTTCCCGAGTGCGGTTCCAAGGTCGAGTATCGTGACCGCGCGGTGTTGCCCGGCGGCCAGGTTGCCACCACCGTCATAGCGTGCCAGACTTGGGGCCTGCGCAGCCGCTACGTCGGCAAGTTTGGCGACGACGCAGCCGCGCAGTTGCACAAAGACGCGTTCCGCCGCGCAGGCGCCGAGGCGCAGATCGTCACCGTTCCCGGCGCGCACAGCCTGCACAACGTGATTCTCGTCGACGCCACCGGCGACCGCACAGTTTTGTG
>Ga0116223_10002411_pt1 | contig 17778 bp, 22 predicted proteins | sample Sb_taG_3_FD_90092 | JGI IMG/M metagenome (GOLD analysis project Ga0116223, IMG submission 90092) | Peat soil microbial communities from Weissenstadt, Germany - Sb_50d_a_PC metaG | ecosystem: Environmental > Terrestrial > Soil > Wetlands > Peat | place: Germany: Weissenstadt | collected 2010-09-21 | reverse complement strand
TGCGTTTCAAGGAGGTGGAGGCACGGCTACCACTGTCGACCCCCTGACCCACGAGGAGGAGGATGCATTGGTCGCGTCCGCCGCCCGGTTCGAGAAGCGCGAGAGCCCCCGTCCCGGGGAGTTCACCGAGTTCAAGGCGTCCGAGGTCGTGGCGTTCGCAATCGGTACGGGCGTCCACCCCGAGGTGTTCTGGCACCCTGAGGAGCACCGGCTACGTATCGAGGAAGATGAAGGCGTGGCGTACGTCCGGTGGAACCGGCCCAAGAAGAAAGGTGTCAAGGCCGGCTGCTCCGTCGCGCTGTCACCGGAGGATGTTCCGTGGGTCCGTCCGTTCATCGCCCGCGTCATCGAGCTCAAACGGACCCGCAAGTTCTGGTACTGGTTCATCCGCACCATTTGGGAGACGACGGGTCTCCCGGGCATGTGCTCGATGCGAACCCTCCGCCACACAAGTCTCACCCGGGTCGCGGAGCGTACCGCTGATCCGTTCGCGGTGGCCTCCCACGGGAATGTCAGCATCGAGGTTGGCTACGACTATGTACGGGGTGCGAGTGGTCGTCGGATTGCGTCCATCCCGTCCGTCATGCCGAAGGTGGGGGCGGGCTGATGGCGTCCTACCCCACGGCCCTCGACCGCCTTCGCTCGCCCGAGTCGTTCGACTTCACGGCCCCTGGCAATGGCCTTGGCCGGCACCTGCGCTGGATAATCGGGAGTGACCTCGCCGAGGCTACCCCTGTTGACGATACCGACGTGATGGAACATTGGGTCCAGTACTACGTGGACCGAATCCTCGATAAGAAGGACACGGTCACGATCGTCGACGGGGAACCAGGAGAGGGGAAGTCCAACTTCACGTTGTGGCTCGCCATCAAAATCCGCGATCATCTGGGCCGAGAACTGGGAAAGTCCCGTGTCATGGACCTACAAAACGACGTGGTCTACCGTCTCACCACCTTCATCCACCGGGTCTACCAGTCCTCCCGGGAGAACCCGAGCGTGGTGATCGCGGATGAGGGTGTCCTGATCGGTGCTCAGGGCTCGTCCGGCCTCAGCGATGCGGGAAAGATTCTCGACCGAGTCCTGTCGGTGGGACGAATCCAGGGCTGCACGATGTTCGTTCTGCATCCGTCGGTGTGGGGCTTGGCCTCGTTCGTCAGAAATAGACGCGCGAAAGTTCTGATGCACGTCGAGAAGCGGGGCCTGACCACCGCCTTCACCCTCAAGAGCGCGATGGAGTTCACGCCGCCCCGGCAGCTCCCGTTCAAGAAGGCCAAGCAACCGTGGTGCAAGATTCGTTGGCCATCCCTCGAGGCAGACCCGGTGTGGGCTCCGTACGAGGGGGGGAAGCTCGAGACCGTCAAACAGACTTTGGTGGATAGCGAGATGGAGGCCTGGAGAATCGAGAAGAAGGCGGGAATGAGACCGCCAGGTCCCTGGGCCATGAACTACGTAAAGGCCGGAGCAGGACGTGCCGATGGCGAGACACCCAAAGAATATCAGCGGCGAAGGAACCGCGAACTGACTCGGGAGCGTAGAGCCTACGCACGCCGATCACAAGTCGAAGCGGCCCTCCGCCAGGTCCCGACCGAAGACCCGAATACTTAGTGGGACATTGGACAACTTACACAGAAATCATGCGAACCAAAGAAAACTGTTGGTCACTGAGTGTCCCGCGCAGTACGCCCGCTCGTAGTACAAGACGCCGGGCCGTTCTGGTGGCGCTGCTCACCGCGGCCGTGGTCCTCGGTCCGTCCATCGGCGTGATCGGGAACGCCTCGGCCATCACGATCCCAGGCCTGACGGGCTTCATCACCAACGATGGACTATTCTTCGTCGAGGTCGGCTACTCCCAGTTCGGCCTCGCTGAGTACGTCACCAACGGCAGCGAGGTCTACGCCTCCGGCTTAGTTCTGAACATCACGGGCATCACGCAATACCAGCAGACCGCGCACGTCACAGTCTACGACTACGCCTCGAATCGAGTGGTCGCCAGCGAGAACATTCCCATCCCGGGCTACACGAGCACCGGCATCACGGTCAGCCTTCCGAACAACCACACATGGACGGAGTACCGAATCGACGTGGACAGCACTCCTTGGTGGGTGTACCAGTTCACGCCCTACTCGTTCCTCGGGTTCACGCAATTACAGGACGGCGGCGCCGACCTCGCGACGTTCATCGCGATCGGCCTGTTCCTTGCCTACTGCATTCCCCTGATGGTCCTCGGCGAGAGGTGGACGAAGCGAGCCATCTATTCTCCGAGGTGGAACGCGACGCTATTCCTCCACGGCATCTTCTTCGGGATGGTGGCGTGGTACTTCGTCAACTTCCCCAGCATCAACATGTTCTGGAAGGGCTGGGAGTTCGTCATCATCCCGATACCCGAGGCCCTGTTCCTCTTCTTCTGGTCGGCGGGTCGTCACTCCACGAACAGCCGAGCCTTGTTCGTCCAGGTGGTGCCCCGGCTGGGCCAGCGTCTGGGGGTGATCATGCGGTCGTACTTCATCGGGAAGGACGCCGACGGCGACATGGTGATCATGCGGGGGCACTCGCCCATCCAGTGGTACTACCGGGCGCACGGGCATCACGTCAAGCTATTCCGCCGGAGCGAGGCCGGGGCTCTCGAGCCGTTCCCCCTGGACGTTCTCGCGGAGAAGCGCGTCACCGCCGAGGAGGTGCGGGACCCAATGCGGTTCCCGCGATCGGGCAAGTTCGACGCGCACGACGACTTCCCCGTCATCAACTCCGACTCCTCGGAGGACCGGCCCTTCGAGCGCGTCTACTTCGTCCCGAGGATCAGCGCGTTCAAGGTCGTTTGGCCTCGAGCTCGGGTGACTAAGGAAATCACGATTCAGGCTCACACCGACTTGGCTACGGGCACGGTGGTCCCGGAGGAGAAGAAAACCGTCTGGTGCTGGCCGTACATCCAGGACGGGCACGCGGAGGTCCAGCTCTGCTCCTGGCACTTCATGGACGTCCTCGCCCAGGCGATGGGCTACATGACCGCCGAGGACCTCGCCGCTGAGTGCGACAACCTCGCCATGCAGCTCTGGACGGAGCGCGGGTTCCGAGCGACCGAGACGAGTCGGAAGGCGGACGAGCGGACCACCGCCGAGGAGGACATCCGCAACCGGCCGGACTCGGACCTTCCCGAGGAGGATCTGGAGAAGTTCGTCGTCTCGATGCCGGGACGGCGCGACAACAAGGCACGGGACGACCAGCAGAGGGCTGTGGCATGAGCAACGACCTGGACGTTTTCTGCGCCGTGTGCGAGCGGTGGCTCGGTCTCTGGGCAGTCGGTAAATCGGTGTTGTTCAACGCGCCGCAGGAGCGTCCCGCCATCGTCTGTTCGATGGGCTGTCTCATCGAATACCAAGGGAGGAATCCGTGAGTTACCCCCAGCGAAAGAGTCCGGGGCTCGCCGAGGGCATCGCGAAAGGTCTCGAGGTCGCCGACGTCCGGGGGATGGCCACGACCCTCGGAGATGGTCTCGTTCGTATCAGCGAGGCGTGGCTCCCCAAGCAGAAGCTCGCCGTCCCCCAGCCATGCCCCATCCCACACTGCCGATCGGGGCCATACACTTCGCTGATCTCGCTTCGTCAGCACCTCAGCTCGACCCACGCCGGTATGACTGATCGGGAACGAAGCTTCGCTCTCGATGGTGTCCGTAGAGATGCGGTGCGCGCCGCGATGAACGGAGCCCCCCGGACGCCGTGACGCCGCGTGTCGTCTCCGAGGAGGAGTGGAACCGGGGCGCGCCCGAGTATCCACCCGATGCGTGTCCCGAATGCCACCGCCGGCCCGGCTTCCACGGGCCGGACTGCCCCATCCTCAAGGCTGCCACCGTGAACCCGCCGCCCGGGCCGGGGGATGCTCTGGACACCGATCCCGTTGGCACGGTGAAGAAGGCTCGGGGCGAGTACCTACGCGCCCTCGGCGCGGACCCGGACGACAGCACCGGAGCCGTGACACGACTAAAGGAAATATCCCGTGTCATCAGTCGGGAGGCCGAGCGCAGGCGCACCGCCAGGGACGTGGCCGACACCGACGCCCGGCTGGCACGCATAGTCGAGAGGCCTCGCGGCGGTTTGTACAACTTGGGCAAGAACATCTGGTTCGGGCTTCCGTGGACAGGGTCGCCGGAGATGTTCTACCCCGAGTTGCCGCGCGAGGTAGAGTTAACCCGAGGCGAGTGGTATGACTGGGCGAACTACCATCGTCAGGCGGGCATGGAGTCGATGGTCGACCACCTCGCGAGTATCATCAAGCCGAATCCTGGCGAGACGTACCCCCAGTACAGGGCGCGGCTCATGGCGCGTCGCCGAAAGTGGAACGAGGAGACGGACCAGAAGGTGGTGGACCGCGCGCTCGGTATCAGCCGAAGCCCTTTCGCTCGGCCTCGACCGGCTGGACCTCGGTCTCCTGCGAGGTCGCGGAGAGGTGCCAGGCCGAGGGCGCGAACACGATCCGCACGACCAGCCCGTGCAGGGCGTCGCGCGTAGCTTCTCCGATGACGTCCCCGCGGGGGCGAATGAGCTTCCCGGCACGGTTGTGGATGAACATGTCGAGCCGCTGAAAGTCCTTGACCCGGGCGGTGTTGACGGGGCCGACCGTGACCAGCGCGAAGATCATCTTGGCGACCTCGTTCTGGCAGTACGCCTTGGCACGGCGGAACCCGAGAGGTGGCGCCTCGGGGTGGCCATCGGGCCGGAGCCCCGGGATGTTGGGGAGGTCGTCGATGACCTTTTTGACCTCGCCCATGTTCTTGTCGCGGAGGATAATCACGGCGGGCCGACCCCCCACGCCCTCTACGTCGGCGGGCCCCTGGTAGCGTTCCTCGAAGTCCTGCTCGCGCTCGCGGAAGACTCGATTTTCTCTCTCGAGTCTCTTGACCTTGGCGTTCAGGGGCTCCCGGTCGCGTGCCACCGTCCGCGGTACGTCTTACGCTATATATTAAGTATGACGGACACCAGTCCGCCAATTGGACGTACTTCGTGTGACGGGGTCGGGTTGGCGTTGGAGGGCCCCCAGAAATAGGTTGGTTCTCGCGGTCGCCGCCCCCGGGTTGATGGTCATGACCGCCTTCGTCGCGGTGCTCCTCCTCGTGTCGGTGTTCCCCGTCGCGGGAGGGGCGCTGACGCACGCACCGGGCACGGCGCTGACGCACGCACCGGGCACGGCGCAAGCCTCGAGCGGACTCCGCCCGGCGGTTTACTCCGGGCCGACGATCTCCGCACAGTCGTCCGCGCCGACGTGTACGGCGAGCAGCAACAATCCAACGACAGCGGTGACGCTCTCGACGACCGCTGGCGATCTGATTTACGTGGTGATCGGAAACGACGTGAACCCATCCACCATTCCGTCGGTGAACGACAGTCAATCGAACGCGTACGCAGTCCAAGAGAATTTCCAACCGTACGGATCGGGGCACACGGTCGGCCTCTTTGACGTGTTGGCAACGGCGGGGACGACGGGTACCGACACGATCACAGCAACGACCTCGAGCGGAGAGCAAACCGAGCTTTTCGCTTTCGACGTGGCCGGATCGGCAGGGATTCAGTCGAGCGCGTTCGGCGGAACGCAAGACCCGAGCTTCGCGGTAAAAACGTCGCTCGCCGTGACCGCCGGGGCGAGTGTTCCGGCCAACTCGCTCGTGTTCGAGACCGTACTCGCGTTCGGAGGGACTAACCTCGCCTTCACGGCGACCACCGGAACGGCGACGTACGGCGCGACGGATGCGTGTTCGACTGATCTAACGGTCAACGGTCAGTACGACCAAAACCTGACCGCGGGGACTCCGGCCGAGGTAGTGAGCTTCGCGTCGGCCTCGGTCGGAGCCGGGGGATTTCTCGAGGTGTTCGTTCCGGTCCACCCGCCGCCCCCCCCGATCTGCGGGTCCTCGGTGACCGGCAACATATCCAGCGGCCCCCTCACGCTCCCGGCGCTCTACGTCCCCGTGGCCCACGACACTGTACTGGTGGCGATTGCGTCCCAAGACAACACCGCCACTATCCCGCCGCCCAGCGACGGCGTGAATACCTACACGGTCCTGACGCTCTCGAACAACACCGCCCTGGTGACTTGGGTCGGCGGGTCTGAGATGTTCGCATCCACGGGCGGCTCGTTTTACTCGATGGCGGTCTACATGACGGAACCGGCGACCGTCGGCAACCTTCACATCACAGTCGACACGGGCGCCGACGTCACGGCGATCGCGTGGGCCATGTGTCGAATCATATCGACCCCTGACTTCGCGAGCTTCGGGGACGCCTTCACCGGCGACGCGGGCTCGGGCCCGGCCACGTCCTACAACAATGAGAGCGTGGTCAGCTTGACCTTCGCGAAGATGGGGACGGTGGACTGGTCGAAGAACGTCAACGCCTCCAGGATAAACGACACCCATAGCACCGCGGGCGACCTGATGATACTGGGCGGGGTCTACGACACGGGGGCCGCCATTAATTCGGTCCCGATAACCATCAACCTCAGCGCGCACGCCACGGACTGGGAGATAGACTCATTCTCACTGTATGACGCCCCGCCGCTCCCGCCGACGAGCGTGACCGTCACCGGGGTCGGAGTGACTACCGCCACTGTCAACTGGATTCAGCCGACGCACGACGAAAACAACAATGTCACGATAATCGTCAACGACACCGTTCAGCTCCACGTCGGATCGGCGTGCTCGGGCGGTGTCCTGAACATCGGCGTCTTCGGGACGTCCTATGGCCTGTCGGGCCTGGCCCCGAACGTCGAGTTCTCCGTGGACGTCACGGCGTGGAACTCGTTTGGCCAGTCCAACATCTCGGCGTGCGTCCAGTTTACGACCCTCGCGAGCATCCCCCCGACTCTTGTGCTCTCGGATGTCACGCCGACGACCTTCACTGAATCCTGGACGAACGGGACGTGGGGCAACGTCACCGAGGTCAAACTCATTATCGCCAACGACTCCGCGACCTGTCAATCCGCGGGCGCACTTTCCTCGTCGTGGACATGGGCGGTGAGTGTCGGGCCCGCCGTGTGGATTCAGCAGACGGGAGGAATCGTGGCCTACGAGTTCAACGACTCACAAACGCTGAACTTCACGTTCAATCCGTTCTGGCATGTGTGGGTCGGCCTCTGGTACGAGACGTCGGGTTCCTTCGCCAACGTGACGACCTGTCAGCAGGTCGCGTTCGCCCAGTATCCCCCGCCGCCCCCGGGCCCTGACCTCAACATCTTTCCCTTCATCATCGCTGGTCTGTGCGGTGGCATTATTCTGATAGCCGTGACCCAGGCGAAGAAGAACAAGCAGTGGTGGGGCTGAAAGAACCGTGACGTGGAACCGAAGGGTGAGGTTGTGGCCGACCGTCGTGCTGTCGGTTACCTCCGTTCTACTTTTCGCGGGCGCGTCGCTGGCTGAGACCGGTCTCGTAGCAAGTTCGGGTACGGTAGCCGGGCCCCTGTCGGCGTTCGGTTCGGGAGGCGCGGTGTCGAACAGCCACATCAAGTCCGCGCTCTCGGGGTCGGACTGTGCCAGTGGGTGGACGTTCTTCTGGACGTTCTGTCTCCCGCAAATCGGACTGCCATCGGGACTTACCTGTTTCCTCCCAATCCCGCTTCCTATCGTCGTGAACGAGGCCATCTTCGGACCGGGATGCGGAGTCATTCCTTCGAGCGAGGTAGCGGCGGTCAACCTGGCGAACGCCCATGTTGCGGCTCAGAACTTGATGACCACACTGTTCAACTATCTCAACGTCACGAACTCCGGCACGGCGAACGTCAACGCAACGTTCCAAGAACTCCTCTCGTACTATGAGAGCCGAGCGGAGGCAATCATCCCGTACTTCGTAGGCCAGCCTTGGAACCAGACGATGTATGACTTCATCGCGACGCTATCGGGCCTCGTCCCGTCCCTTGAGGGGATCGAGGGTTCCTTCGCCTCCCAGCAGTATCAGGATTGGAATGCCACGGCGGCGGGATGGGACATCGCCTTCGGGTCGGGGGGAACGTTCGATGCGACCACCGCGCAGTGGGACATCAACGAGACCGGTACTTTCAGTGGCAATTTCCCGGTCGCATTCAATGGGTACGATGTGAACGTGACCCGTCCGTACGAGTACTGGACGACCTATGCCTCGGGCGGCACGGGCGGTCCGACCATTTACTTCAACATGGCACCGGGCGGAACGATTGTTGACGCGAACTACGCCAAACAAAGCGGAACGGGATGGCAGGGGAACTTCACCGTCTTCGACCTTACGCAGGGGACCCACTTCTTCGTACCGTCGGAGTCGTACGGAAACTGGGCGAATGGGACCATTCCCCTTGAGGCGAAGCTCCACAACGTGAGTCAATTTGACCTCCTGAAGATGGTCTGCAACACGAACTGTTCCTCTTCCACTCTCGAGACGGACTTCGCCTATGCGTTCGAGAACAATACAAACTTGCCACTTGGGTCGCAGAACCAAAACACGATGATCCCGATGGTCAACGTCCTGAACCCGGCGGCAGGCATCTATTGGCCCGTCCCGAGCACTCGGTTCAACACGTGTATCGCCTTCTCCGGGCCGGGGAACCCTCCCTGCGACACGAGCGTTACCGCCACGGGAGGCAATTCGATCGAGCTGAGTTCCGGCCCGGGGCAGGCCATCGGCGGCAACAAGACGTTCCTCGCTTTCGCCGAGACAGCCCAGAGTCTCGTCAACAACACGATGACGATGGCGTACGACTACTGGCTGACCCTTCGGGCGATCACGGAGAACGGGACGTACGCCATCCCTCCGAACTGCGCCATCCCAACGCCATCTGACGCCTTCCCGTCGGCGACCGACTACACGAATTACAAGCTCAGCGCCAACGATGTGGAGGCGGTCTACCTCGCGTACCTACGCGGTGGCGCGCGAGTATGGGCAAGTCTTTACAAATCAGGTGAACTTCTGCGGCAACCCCAACCTCGGATTCTCCTTCAACTGGTCTGGCTCGTGGAAGTTGCTCCTGAACATCACGGCCTCGGTTTACATCGGAACGAATCAGACACCGCTCGAGTTGAACGGTACTCCGAACGCGAACATCTCATACTCGAACGTAGCGACATGGCCGGCGTACAACGTAGACCCAGCTCTCCTCTACCCGTACGAGTACCAGATGAATGTCCCGGTCGGGAAGGTCTATCCCATTCCGCTGAACAATCCTCTCGTCGCGGTCCTCGTGAAATACCCCGGGAATCTCTACTACGGGAACGCGGCGTTTACACCGGCGTGGGGCGTGCCCACGTACGCCTCCCTAACGGGCAACGGGAACCTCTCGTTCGTCTCGGGAAACCTCTCGACCATCCAAAGCGGAAGATTTCCTTCGCAGGGTGATGCCATCGAAATCAATTCGTGCGTCCTCAATGGCATCCCGCAGAACCCGTGTGACATCTCCGTGACGTACTTCAACAACTTCACCATCGGCCTCGTCCACGCAGTCATCCCGCCCGTCATCATCGTCCCGCCGGGAACGCTGGGTGGCCTCGGGAATAACTGCGGCTTCGGAGTCCTCGATCAGTTCTACGATGGGTGGGCCGGCTACATTGGAAGCGCGATCGCCGATGGGTTCGCCCACATCGCGCAGGCCGTCAACGGGATTCCTATTATTGGCGGCGGTATCTCCTACCTCATCAACGGTCTCGGCTGCATCATCGCATGGATCGTCATCATCCTGATCCTCGTCCTGTTCGCCTACATCGTCTACCGAATCGTTCTCTCCGTGTACCACGGTGCGCGCAGGTCGCGGTCGACGGGGGAGAACGTGTCCTGAGGGGGAAAAGAACGTGGCGAGGAGAAGGGAGAGGCGGTGGTCGAAAGGAGTCCGCGTCCGCAAGGGCGCACTCGGGGGCTGGCACGATGACCAGCCCGTCCGAACCCGGCACCGAGAGCTACGACGGGTCGCCCGCCGGAGCGGGGCCGGAGAAACGTCCCGTCGGCTCCACTTCCTGTCGAACGTGGCGAACCGGTCCGACAACCGGCGGCTCGAGCGGGTAGCGCGCGAGGACCAGCGGTGGGTCGCTGCGAATCTCGAGGACGATGAACGGATGCGCCGCGGCAGGTCCAAACCCATCCGAGTCCGGGGGTCCAGTCGGGCCCGACGTCACCGCCGTCGGAGGTCCCGCTGATGGGGCTGTTCTTCAAGACACCGGAGGAGAAGGCCGCCAAGAAGGCCCTAAAAGAGGAGCGGTCCCGTCTCTACGTAGCGAAGACCCAGGCCAAGATCGCCAGGACAAAGCTGCGCGCGCAGAAGGCCACGGTACGTCGAGACGTCGCGGTGGCCGCGACGCAGCGCGCCGCTGCGAGGGGTGCCTCCCGCGCCGGGCGAATCGCCGGAAGGGCCCGTATCACCGAGGCGAAGACCCGGCGCACCGTGACGAGACTCCAGCGCGCCGAGGAGCGCGAGGAGGCCCGGTACGTCACGGCCGAGGACCGGCTCGAGCGGGACCGTCGCCGGGGCCGGGCGAGACCAGTCCGCGTGCGTGGGTCGCGCAGGGCGCGCCGCCACCGGAGAAGCCGGCCGCGGGGGTAGAAATGGAGACCAACCCATTCGTCATTGTCCAGGGGACAACCCCAGACTCGGGAGGGCGCCCGGCAGAACCGGGCTTGGTGGGGACCACCGCCTGCACCTCCGACGCACCGACGGCCGCCCGGCCGAAGGGAGCTAACAGGCCACCCCACGGGTTGGGACTGGACTGAGGTGAGTTATGGGGAAGTATGCCGGATGGATCATGCTCTTCGCCCTGGCGGGAACTCTCTCCGCGATCGCGGCCATCGCGATCGCCGAGGCGTTCGTGGCGTCGACGCTGCTGGTCCTGACGGTGGGTGAGTGGGAGCTCTTGGCGGTCGTGTTCTACGTCATCGCCATCCTGCTCTACATCGGCGAGGGTGGATTCAAGAACAAGGCGTAGTCTACGTTCTTGAACCAGCGAGCGGGAGGGCACCCGCGGGGATGATAACCGGGCCCGAAGAACCGGCTCCCCACACCCTTTTTTATCCTGACGGACGTGCCGGTAGGCGAAGAGACCGTGCGAGAAAGGCCAAACGTAAGACTTGAGAGACCCGGCATTCCACGATTAGCCGTCACCGCCGGCACGCTGCCGTGGACGATTCTGCTGTGCTCGGGATTCATCCTCTGGGTTTGGGTGTTTCCGCAGCTGGTATGATGAGACTAATTGCCGTCCTCCTCGTGTCACTGGTCGCGGCCTCCGCTCTCTTGGCCATTCCAATCGGGGCGCAGGTCGCGCACCACGGAAGCCCCGTCCCTACCGGGTCAAGCGGCCTCCATACCGATAGCGGGCCCGTCGGCCCGGTCATAACCACCCAGGCCCAATCCATCTGCAACAACGTGCTTACCTGCCACGTGGCGAACGTCGCGGTGACCAATAAGGAGTTCGTCATCATCGCCGCGGAGTCGTCCTCGACCGGGACGTACACCTTCGCCGCGCATGGGCTCACGCTCAACACACTCACGAGCGAGGCGTCGACCACCGCGGTCTACGCCGACTACGTGGCGCCCCCGACCGGGACCTACACCTTCTATGTCAACGTCTCATCCACCAATTACTACATCGCACAGGTTTTCGCAGTCACCACCGATACGGTAAGCGAGCAGGGCGCCTCCCTCTCCGGGGCGGCTGCGATCGCCGGAGGCAACGGCGCGTCCTGGTCGAGCTCAGGGAGCTTCCAGCCCTACGACCTGAACCTCGTCCTGTCTGCCGTGGGTGTTGGGACGGCGATCACCCCCTCCGGGCCGGGCATGGCGGCGGCGCAAGTCGACACCACATCGGTGAATGTGGTGACCGGCGCGAGCCAGGACGCCCTCTATCCCCAGGGCGGCTCCTACGCCTTTGGCGCCTCGTGGTCGGGGGCCAATTTCTACGCCGTGATATTCATCCCCTTCCATTACACGGGCACGGCCCCTACCACCGCGCCCACCGGGTTCTCCTGCCAAATGACGACGAACAACGCTCTCACGCTCTACTGGCCGAAGCAAAGTAACATCTGGTACCCGAGCGGCTACACAATCGAGCAGTTTAACACCCCGACCACCACGATTATCGCCAGTACCGTCGCGCCGAACTACAACGCGACCTATTGGAACTTCTACATCGTGGGCAGCGTGGGGGGGTCCCTGCAGGCGGACACTTTCTACTGGTTCATCATCCGGGACACCAACGGCTCGTCCGGGCCCAGCCCATACACGAGTCCGTACCTCGAGTGCGCCACGGTGGTCGCCCCGACGGACCTTTTCGCGGCCGCGGCCTCGTCCACATCGGCCGTCCTGACGTGGACCCAGGCGTGGCCATCCGGAAACGTCTCCAACGACACGGTTGGTTATGGGACCACCTTCGGGTCCTATACGATCATGGTGTCCGCGGGGGCGGTCAACAACACGACCGTTACCGGTCTCTCCGCCGGCCATACCTACTACTTCGTCGTCTGGGCCTGGGTCTCCCACCCGCCCGCGCTGCTGATCAGGCTGAACCCATCTACCAACGTTGCGGTGGTCAGTACGCCCGTCCCATCGACGGTGGTCTTACCCCCAGTCCTTACGGCTGCGGGCGCATCCGGTACCACGGTAGTGGTCTCATGGAGCGCTGCGGTGAACGTGACCGTATCGAACTATACCCTCGAGCGCGGGACGGCCTACGGCACGTACGGGACGCACACCAGTGAGGGCGCCTCCACATTCGAGGCGGCGGTCACCGGGCTCGCCCAGAACACGACCTACTTCTTCATCGTCTACGCCGGAACGGGCGCGAGCTACACGGCGGTCGGCTCGAACGTGGTCTCCGCGCACACCCTCTCCAACGCTCCGGGCGTGCCGGTCCCGCCCATCCTATCGGCCGCCGGGACGTCGGGAACGACCGCGGTGGTGGCCTGGTCCGCCCCCGTGAACGACAGCGCGGCGAACTACACACTCGAACGGGGGGTCGCCTACGGGACCCCCAACAGCTGGACCTCGGAGGCGTTGTCGGTGTCGGAGGTAGCCGTCACCGGGCTCGCCGCGAACACGACATACTTTTTCTTCCTCCATGTGTGGATGGGCTCGGCCGTAGCTGCGCCACTCTCATCGAACACCGCGCCAGCGCACACCCTGGCGAATCCACCGGCACCGACGAAAGTCGTCCTGCCACCCGTGCTCACCGCGACCGGCATCTCCACCACGAGCGTCGCGGTATCCTGGGGTGCCGCTGCGAACGTGACGGTGACCAACTACACGCTCGAGTGGGGCACCGCCTTTGGGACGTATCCGGTTCACGTCTCCGAAGGGGTGTCCACGTTCGAGGCCATCGTCTCGGGCCTGGCCCAGAACACGACGTACTGGTTCCGCCTCTACGCCGGTACGGCCGCGAACTATACGGCCGTCGTCTCGAACGTCGTCTCGGCCCGCACCCTGCCCAACGGGTCCCTCCCGACCTTCCCGGTCGTGACCGCCTCGGCGGTGAATGAAACCGGGATCACCGTATCCTGGCACGCGCCGCCCGGGCACGTCGCGAACTATACCTTGATGTATGCCCGGTTCTACGGCCTACCGATCGCCTACATCTCGGTCGGGAACAAGACGGTCTACAACCTCTCGCTCCTCGGATTCGGCCTGACGTACTACTTCACCGTCTGGGCTTGGTCGAACGCGACCTCGGAGGGGCCGCCGTCCAACGTGGCCGCTGCGCAGACGGACGTCCCCGCCCCGCCCGCGCCGCCGTTCCCCTGGTCGACCCTCACGACCATCACGACCCTGAGCATCCTGGGATCAGTCGCCGTTTCTTTCGCCCTCCTCGGGATCGTGGACGGGCGGAGGCGCAAACGAACCCAAGGGGCGGCCACGATCGCGCTCGCGCGGTCGAGACGTCAGGGAGAGGCGAACTACCCGGCCAACCGGTCTCCTCCCCCGTCCACCCGGTCCTACTCCGCCATCCCACGCCGCCGACAGGGCCCGTGAGGGCCGTCCGCGCCATCCTACGCCTGCTGGTGGCCTCGGCGCTCGTCATCTTCACCTCGGCCGACCTCTATGTGTGGCTCGCGCACCCGCCCGACCCACCCCTGGGCGGCCTCTACGCGGACGCCGCCCGGTGGTCCGGCTTCTGGCCGCTGTTCCACGCGGCCCTGGTCCTGCTCCTGACCGGGGGGCTCCTGGAGGGGACTCTCACGGGCCGGGAACTCGTCCGGGACGCCGAACGGGGCCCGTAGACTCCCCTTTCCGTGCGGGGAGGACTCACACAACCGCACCAGGACCGATTTTGGGGCCGGAAAACGTCCAACTACCCGTCCGGAGCCTGAAAAGGCCCCGGTTGGACCTGGGTCACGGATGGATAACCCGGGGGCGGGCCGGGTGACCCGATCCCCGGAGGGGCCGGTCATGCCAGCCGGTCTCGGGCTAACGCTGACCTAGTACGGGGACGACGACAGGTAGTGTCCAACCCCTTCCTTCTTTTCCACCGTTTCATGGCCCCTCATTGGGATTATTAAGGAGGGGAGCGATGGGGTCATCATGGCGGTCGCGCAGCGAATGGAGCCCATCGAGCGGGATGACGACGAAGAAGACGACTTCACCGAGGAGCAGCTTGCCCACATTGACAAGATCATCGAACGCGGCGTATTCTACGAGGCGACGGTCACCAAGGACGGGCACATCACCTACGGGAAGCTCATCCGTGCCTAGCCGCCTGATCGTCTCACCCGACGCTGGTGATCGGAGGGCAGGCCCTAGATACCTCCGGGAGCGTGACCGTAGCTGGCGGGAATTACCCCGGCCAACCGGAATTGCAGATCAGCATTGACCTTGGCGCGTCCATGCCAAGCGCCGGAGTGACATCAATCGGGCGACTTGGTCGCCTCCCCGACTTCCGGTCCCGGTAGGAGATGCGTCGGCAAATATATATTGGTGAATGAAGGTGGGTTACACTATGCCAGCCGCGTCTGAAACGCCCGATAGGGCGCCGGAGACAACCCGTTCCGCCGAACCTGAAGGTTTCAAGACCGCTGCCGAGATGGTCCGCGAAGCCGCACGACGGGCCGAACCGCCGAGGACTATACCCGAAGACGTTCAACTTGCCATCGACGCCTCGGGCGGCCAGATCACGGCCGCTCAGGTCCGAGTCCTTCAACGGACCATCTGCTCGAAGTTCTCCATCGAACAGCTCCAACTCTACTTGACCATCTGCGGACGGAAGGGAGTGGACCCATTCACCGAGGCGTACGGATTTCCGAACTCCGAAGGGGGCCTCGCCTTCGGTCTCCGCATCGACGGGATGCGAGCGCTCGCCATGCGACAAGGAGCCTATACAAGCCGAACTGTCGAGACTCTTCTAATACCTGATGGTGAACACAAAGGCGAGCTTCTTGGCGCGCGGGCGACGGTGACTCGGCAAGGAATGACCCAGCCGGTAATTGAAGAGGCGTACATGGCGGAGTACTCTCGAAAAGGGTTCACCGACGAGAAGGGTCATTATCACCCATCAATGTGGGAACGATTCCCCGAGACGATGATCCGGAAGGTCGCCGAGTCGAAGGCTCTTCGGGCGGCCTTCCCGGATGCGCTGAGCGGCGTCTACGAGCCAAGCGAGATAGACGAGCGGGGAACCGGCTGATGGGTCCCGACGAGCGCGCCGCGTTCGTCCGGTGGCTCTCCGAAAGTCCCTGCGCAGAGGCGGCGGGATACCGCCGGGCCCGCATGAACTTTGATGCCGCACGGAAGGGACTCGCCAGTCGGTGGGCCGGGGCGCACAAACTGTTCCGGTCACTCGGCCGACCCGGGACCGGCCCGCATGAAGGCGCCATCGCCAAAGCGGAGACAGACTGATGGGGTGGATAGGTCCTGTCGCCGGGGAAGGCCGCGAGTTCTGTAGCCGCTGTGGCTTCACGGTGGACTTCACGGGATCATCTCTCAAAGGCAAGGAGCGACTCCGCGAGTACCTCAACGACCACCTCGCCGTCTGTCCCTCCCTGCCATCGTCTGGTCAGCGCCGCGAGATGAAACGCGCCGTCCGAAAGGCCCGGTTTCTCTACGGGGAAGGGGCAGCCATCGAGGCCGCGGAGAACGTGCTCGCCAAGATCGGGAGCACCGATGCGGCGTGACCACATCATCGAGGACCCGGTGAACGTGATATGTCCGCACTGCGGCCGCGAGAACGGCACCCTGTCCGGGCTCGTCCAGCACCTCAAGTTCCGCCACCCGAGCCTATCGACCCGGGAACGGTCCGTGATCCGAGACCTCGCGCGGCGCGAAGCTGGATGGTGGGGGGTGCGTCCGTGAGTTCCGGCGCAGTCCGCCTCGCCATAGGTGCCGAAATCGGTGCCTCGGTAGTTCGCGCGGTGAAACGAGCCGCCTCTGGGGCCGACGCGGAAGTCGTGGGCTCGGTCAGACGTTGCCGACCGATTGTGGGGGATGTGGAGATACTCGTCGATGGGGCAACACCAACCCAAGTCCGATTCGCCCTCCATTCAATCAATGCCGAACGCGGACCGCCGAACAAACGCGGGGCCCGCGCTCCCTGGGGAGACCGTTACTTCAAGGCAGTCATTCCGTACCAGGTCGACGACAACGTGGGCCGGTGCGACCTGGACGTATTCGTGTGCTTACCGCCTGCTGACTACGGAGTCTTGCGACTGATCAGAACCGGCTCCGCTCACTTCTCTCAAGCCGTAGTCACGCGCCTTCACCGGTACGATCTTGAATCCCGGGATGGGCACATCGTCAACCGGTCGAGCGGGGCGATCATGCCCGCTCCTACAGAGGAGACAGTCCTCCGACTGGCACGGCTCGCATGGATACCGCCCACAGAACGCGAGATGGACAACCCGGCAACCCTCGCTGAGTTTCGGAGGGAGGCCGCGCCGTGGGAGTGCCAAGACCGACCAATCGCGCGGCTCTGCCCTACGTGCGGGATGGTTCATGTCCCGGGGGCCTGCCGATGAGATGGGACGACCCACCCACACCCGACATGGAGCGGTCGAACCGTCGCTTCGCCCTATGGCTCGTGACGATGGCCGTCATCGCGGGAGCGAGTATGACCCTGGTCCTGTGGCTCGCGGGGGGAGCATGACGCGCTCCCCCTACTGGGAACCCTTCGCCCAGTCGGTCCTGGACCTCGCGCGATCGGCGGGACCCGCCGGGTTCACGGTGGACGATGTGCCCGGCGCGAATCAAACACCTCCGCAGGTCCGCGGATCGGTTCTCGCAGCCATGACCTTCGAAGGTTTCATCATCTCGATAGGACGTGAGCGGTCCCGGCGGCCCGAGCGAAAGAGCGCGAAGGTAGACCGATTCGTGCTCGCGGAGCCGGAGGATGCCATGCCCGAATCAAAACCCTACGCGGATAACGTCGGGTCCGTTTGTCTGACGGACCCCTCCCGATGGGAGGGGAGCGGATGACCGAACATCAACTCAAGACGTGGCCGGGGTTCTTCGCAGGTCTCGCGGATGGGACCAAGACCGCCGAGGTCCGACGGAATGACCGGAACTTCAAGGTAGGAGACCTTCTGACCCTCCGAGAGTTCAACGCGGAATTGGACGACTACACCGGGCGCTATGAGTTCCGAACGGTTAGTCGCGTGGACGACCTGCGCTTGATTACCGGGGCAAACGGGTTCGTCCTTCTATCCTTCGCACCGAAAGGGGACCGTCAAGAGGGGAGCCCATGAGCGAACAGGCGAACCGTGCCATCGCGCAGCACGATGCTGAGCTTCAATTCGTCAGCGGAGATTCCGGGCCGTCATGCGAGGAGATAGGTGTGACCTGCCGGGCAGAAGGGCACGATTGTGTTTG
>Ga0116223_10002400_pt1 | contig 17812 bp, 14 predicted proteins | sample Sb_taG_3_FD_90092 | JGI IMG/M metagenome (GOLD analysis project Ga0116223, IMG submission 90092) | Peat soil microbial communities from Weissenstadt, Germany - Sb_50d_a_PC metaG | ecosystem: Environmental > Terrestrial > Soil > Wetlands > Peat | place: Germany: Weissenstadt | collected 2010-09-21 | reverse complement strand
CGCCGCCCGTTATGCGGACACTTCACTTGCTAAAAACACCGGACATATTATTAGCTAACGACAATCCCATTCCCGACCGTAACTGATTGTTAACCGGCCGGCGCGCTCGTTCGTATAAGTTGACGTAACCGTCGTTCTGTTTTCTTTGTGGCCAGTGCGTGTCAACAAAAGACAGGTCCAACTCCAACTTCCCCTTTGCTCAGGAGATTATGACCTTCAGGCATCACTTCCTCTCTGTCTTCTTGCTTTTCGTTGCTTTGGCGGTGCCCACGCTAACTACGGCGCAAACCGCCACTTTGCACGGCCAGGTGCAGGATCCCAGCGGCGCCGTCATACCCGGAGCCGCCATCTCGCTCACCTTCGGCGCGCAAACCCTCCAGACAAAATCTTCTGCAGACGGCCAGTATGTGTTTCATGCACTGTCGCCGGGCGCTTACACCATCACCGTGACAGCGAACGGTTTCGCTCTACTCACGCTCTCAAATGTTTCGATCGCTCCCGGCCAGTCGAAAGAACTGAACCTTCCGCTCACCATCGAAGTCGAAAAGCAGGAGGTCACCGTCGAAGAACAGAACCAATCCGTCAACCTCAGTCCTGACCAGAATGTCGGCGCCATTGTCATCAAGGGCAGCGATCTCGACGCGCTCTCCGACGATCCCGACGAACTGCAGAATGAATTGCAGGCGCTCGCCGGTCCCGCCGCCGGACCCAACGGCGGCCAGATCTACATTGACGGCTTCGAGGGCGGCCAGATTCCGCCCAAATCGTCCATCCTCGAGGTCCGCGTCAATCAAAATCCCTTCTCTGCCGAATTCGATCGCATCGGCTACGGCCGCATCGAAATCATCACCAAGCCCGGCTCACAGAAATTGAAGGGCAGCATCAGCGGCTACGGCATTGACTCGGCGCTCAACACCGCCAATCCCTTCCTCGCGCAGCAACTCAGCTACTACCGCTACGGCGTCTACGGCGATGTCAGCGGGCCGTTGACGAAAACCTCCGCCTATTTTTTTCATGCCCAGCGCTTCAGCAGCCAGAATCAGACCATCGTCAACGCGCTCGACCCGCAAAATACCAGTGCGCATCTCGCTGAAGCGTTTCCCACGCCCACCACTTACCTCTCCATCGGCCCGCGCATTGACTTCGAAATCGGCAAGAAGAGCATGTTCACGGTGCGCGAGGCCTTCTTCCGTCTTACGCAGTCGGGCAGCGGCGTCGGCACGCTCGATTTACCCAGTCTCGGAACAAACGGCACAACCACGTACAACGAGCTGCAGATCGGCGACACCATCATCCTCAGCTCGCGTCTCCTCAGCGAAGTGCGCTTCGCCTGGGATCGCACTCGCACCGGCCAGACGCCCGATTCGCTCGCTCCTACCGTCACCGTGCAGGGCGCCTTCATCAACGGCGGCAGCGGCGTGGGAGCTTCGCAGAACCACTCCGACCAGCTCGTTCTCCAGGACTACTTCACTGCCACCGCAGGCAGGTACGCATTCCGCTTCGGCGCGCGCATCCGTGCTAATCGCGATGCCAACTATTCCCAGGGCGGCGTCAACGGCAGCTACTACTTTTCCAGCGTGGCGAACTACCTTGCGCAAACGCCCACGCAATATTCAGCCACCGTCATCACCAATCCACTGGCGCGCGCCACGGTCGTCGACGGCTCGCTCTTCCTGCAGGACGACTGGCACTGGAAACCAAATCTCATGATGGGCTTCGGCCTGCGCTACGAAGGCCAGAACTGGATCGGCGACCACGCCGACTTCGCGCCCCGCATCGCCGTCGCCTGGAGCCCGGGCCGCACCGGCAAGGCTCCCGCAAAAACCGTTGTCCGCGCCGGCTATGGCTGGTTCTTCAATCGTTTCGCAGGGCCCACTGCCTTCAACGGCGGCGGCGCCGTGCCCTACGTCATCCAGCTAATCCACGACAATCTCATCAACCAGAAGAGCTATACCGTCGACAATCCGAACGCGGTTTTTCCAAATAATCAATTCGATCCCAACAACACTACCGCCATTCCTCCGAAAACGCTCGCCTCCGCCCCCTCATCCATTCCCACCGAGCACACCATCGATCCGCACTTCCACGCCGCGCTCGACATGCAGGCCGGCATCGGTGTCGACCGCCAGCTCGCCAAGAAAATCATGGGCAATGTCACCTACCTCTACACGCAGGGCGTGCATCAGTACTTCAGCAACAACGTCACCGCGCCCGGCTTCGATCTAGCCGACTACACCACCACAGGCCCGGCGCCCACGCTCTACAACTATCGGTACCAGTCCGGCGGATTCTACCGGCAGAATCAGCTCATCCTCTCGTCGAGCATCGCCCTCAAGCACCTCACACTCAGCGGCAACTACACTCTCAACGAGGCAAAGAGCGACACGCAGGGTGTCAATTCCTTTCCCTCCGTTGCAGAAGATCCCGGCCTGGACTACGGCCGCGCCACGTTCGGCATCCGTCACCGGTTTACGCTCATCGAAAGCTACACGGCGCCTCACGGTTTTGTCATCGCCGCCTTGCTCACAGCGCAATCCGGTACGCCCTACAACCTTACAATCGGAAGCGACCTCACCGGCAACAACCAGTTCAACGCGCGGCCCACCTACGGAACCTGCGGTGCCTCAAATGTTGTCAGCACGCAATACGGCTGCCTCGACACCGATCCCATCGGTAAAGATGAGCCTCTGGTTCCATATGGTGTCGGATTGGGGCCGGCCAATGCCGTTCTTCACGTTCGCATCAGCAAAGTAATCGGAATCGGGCCGCGCATCAAAGAGGCCGGCGAAGGCCAAACCTACAATCCAGGCGAAAACGGCAATGTAAGCGGCCGGGGGCTCAGCGGGGGTGGCGCAGCCATTCGTCTGGATGCCGCCGCGCCGCGCCGCTTCAATCTCACCTTTGTTGCCGGCGCCAACAACATTCTCAACATGGTCAACCTGGGCACGCCCAACGGCGTCCTGCTCTCGCCGCTTTTCAACCAGACGCAGTCGCTCGCCAACGGTCCTTACGGCAGCCCCACCCCCGGTAACCGCAACATCGTCTTTCAAACCACTCTAACGTTCTGATTTGCCGGATCGAACTCGCCGCTCCCCAGAGAGTCTCTCTTTTCCCTGTTCCCTGTTCCCTGTTCCCTGTTCTCTAATCTCTAGTCCCCAGCCTCTTGCCCCCAGCCTTTAGCCCTCGCGTTAGGCTCGTCACCTTCTCCACGTCGTGGCTCTTGCACCAGGCCTCCAGTCCTCGCGCCAGCCGCTCCGTCGCGCGCGGATCGGCGTAGCTCGCTGTGCCCACCTGCACAGCCGTTGCGCCCGCCAGCAGGAATTCCACCACATCCTCCGGCGTCACAATTCCGCCCATGCCGATCACAGGAATGTTCACCGTATTGGCAACCTCATACACCATGCGCAACGCAATCGGCTTGATCGCCGGTCCTGACAATCCTCCCGTGACGTTGCTCAGTCTTGGCTTCCGCTCTTCCGCATCGATTGACATGGCCAAGAACGTATTCACCAGGCTCACCGCATCCGCGCCCGCCTCCTCGCAGATCCGCGCCATATAGCTGATCGAGGTCACATTCGGCGAGAGCTTCACCATCAGCGGCTGAATCGCGACTTTCTTCGTCCGGTCCACCAGTTCTTCCAGCGAATACGGATCCGCTCCGAAACTCATTCCGCCCGCATGCACGTTCGGGCACGAAACATTCAGCTCATACGCCGCAATCCCTTCAGCATCGTTCAGCCGATCAATCACCGCCACATAATCGCTTGCCGTCTGTCCGAAGACATTCACAATCACTCTGCAATTCGGATAGCGCTGCATCGGCGGCAGCTTTTTCTCGACAAACTCCTCCACGCCCACATTCTGCAAACCGATGGCATTGAGCATCCCTGCGGCAGTTGGCACAATCCGCGTGGGAGTGTGACCCGCCATGGGTTCGAGCGAAACGCCCTTGGTAACGACAGCGCCAACCCGCTCCAGCGATACGATCTCCTCAAACTCAATGCCGTAGCCAAAGGTGCCGCTGGCAGCGATGATCGGATTCACCAGTTCCAGCCCGGCGAACGAAACTTTCATGTCGGGTTTCACGTGCGGCTTCCTTCCCTCATCTGTCGCCGAATTCCCGCTCAGCGGTTGCCATCATCAATTCACGCGGGTCTCCGTTCATAATACCCGCCCCGCCGCGCCCCACCGCCAGCCGCAACGCGGCTGGAAGGTGTCTCTTTACGTATTCGCCGCCCAAAAAGTAAAGGCCCTACGGCACTCGCCGCAGGGCCTCGCTCTTGCTTTTGTTCTTGCTTTTACCTTTCCTATTCCCTACTCCCTATTCCCTGTTTCTACGCCGTCACCGTCTCGCTTGAGTCCACTTTCACCGGTGTCAGCCAGCCAAAGCGGTCCGGCTTCAGTCCGTTGGCAATGCCAAAGAACTCGTCCGCAATCCGCTTCGTAATGTCGCCCGGTTTTCCGTCGCCGATTACGACGCGGTCGATCGACCGAATCGGCGAAACCTCCGCCGCCGTCCCCGTAAAGAACACTTCGTCGGCGATGTACAGCAGCTCGCGCGGAAGCGCTTGCTCAGTCACCGCCAGCCCCAAATGCCGCGCAATCGTAAGCACGCTGTCGCGCGTAATCCCCGACAGCGCCGAGTTCGCCAGCGGCGGCGTATACAGCACGCCGTTGCGCACAATGAAGACATTCTCGCCCGACCCCTCGCTCACCAGCCCGTTTACGTCCAGCGCGATCCCTTCCTGGTAGCCGTTGGCCTCAGCCTCCATCCGGATGAGCTGCGAACTCATATAGTTCGCGCCCGCCTTGGCCAGCGCCGGCATCGTGTTCGGGGCCAGCCGGTTCCAGCTCGATATGCAAACATCCGCGCCGCCGTGGCCGGAAATGTACTTGCCCCACGGAAAGTTCGCGATGTACACCTCGATCGGCGAGCCCTTGGGACTCACTCCAATCTCGCCGTACCCGCGCAGCACAATCGGCCGGATGTAGCACGGAGAAATCCCGTTTGCCTCAATGGTGTCAACCACGCCCGCGCAAAGCTCCTCAAGGCTGAATGGAATCTGCATCCGGTAGATCTTGGCCGAGTCCAGCAGCCGCTGCATGTGCTCGGGCAGGCGGAATACCGCCGAGCCCTGAGGTTGTGCGTAGCAGCGAATCCCCTCAAACACGCTCGAGCCATAATGCACCACGTGGCTCATCACGTGAATGGTGGCCTGCTCCCACGGAATCAGGTTGCCGTTGTGCCATATCTTCTCTGTCGTTTGGATGGGCATTGGGGTTAAGGTGCTCCTTCATGTGCGCGGAAACCGCACCTGAATCAAGGTTGTCATGGCCGGGCATTCGCTGGCAAGCAGACAATGCAAGGGCCGGTCGCTAGTCAGGAACTTCCCCGAAAGTAGCAGCGGCAAGCACCGCCCGCGCCGCATTTTCGGCGCTTCAATTCTTTGCTTCCACGGCCGACGCAACCCCCGCTGCCTCCAGCACTTGCTCTTCGAGCCCGCACCGGCCCAGCTCCACGCGAGCCTCCTCCGCAACCGCGCCATCCGCGCTCTTCATGCGGACCTTCAGGTACGAAAACCGCAGCAGCTCCCGCGCGTTTTCACCGCCGTGCCTGCTCACCCGCACCGTCGTCCAACCCGAGTCCGGTAGCCAATGATGCTGCTCCGCCCTGCCCGCTGCAATCAGCGCATCCCGCACCCGCACAGTAAATGGAATATCGACGATGCCGAACCAGTGCGCGTGCCCGATCTCGCGCCCGCCCACGCGAAACTCGGTTCCGCCGAATCGATGCTCATGACTCGTCACGCCCGGCCACCCCGAAACCTCATCCACCAGCGCCTTCATCCACTCCGGCATCCGCTCCTGCCCTCGCTTGGTCTTCCCGCTGCCAATTTAGATTCACTGAGGACACGAAAAGGTGCGGGCGCTGCGGCAAATCCGCCTGTCGCTCAAAAATCATGATGATGATCGATCAACGGCGGCATCGTGCGCGCTGCATCCTGCGCAGGCGCAGGCAAGTCCGCATTGGCCTCTTCGGCTCGTGTGCGAACGCGGGCCACCGTTATCCAATTGTCCTTATGCGGTTGCTCGGCCATCCAGGGCGGCAGCGGCATCCGCAAAAACCGGCTCAACGCTTCGGCGTATCCCTCGTAAAGCGCGCGCATCTCGCGGAGCCTTTCCTGCGAGAACTCGTCGCGGCACAGCGTGGCGCTGCTCGCGCACAACACTTCGAACAACTTTTGATAGCGCTCGGGCGGCAGCCGGTCCGGCGCCTGATTCGCCGGCCGCCTCGAAAAAATCTGCGCCAGGTCCACCAGTGCGTGACGGGCCATGGCAAATGTCAGCTGCGCTTGCCGCGCCTCCTGCCCGCGCACGCCCGAGATCAGCAACGCCGACGTATCGAGGATCGCCGTAAGCGCGCTCAGCCAGCTTTGGTTGGTGTGCTGTGAACGGAAGTAGCAGAGCTGCGGATACGAGATGTGACTCTCCAGCAATTCCGCCGACCAGCGTTCCCACTCCATCAGCAACATGATGAGCGCCTGCTCCGCGCCTTCGTACGAATGGCGGCGCATCAGCTCCGCGGCCGTCGGCGGCGAGCCCGCGCGCGCATCCAGCAGCGAGATGCTCACCTCGCGTCGCGAAAACGCGCTGTAGAGCACCGGGAAATACCCCATCACCACCGCCAGAAACCCAAAGCCTGTGCCCGCCTCGACAATAACCAGCGCGCGCGACCAGGGATCCAGCGGTGTCACGTCGCCCAGCCCCAGCGTGAAAATTGTCGTTCCACTCACGTAAATGTCCGAGCGGAAACCCGCATGTCGCCCCGCATCGATGAACGGGCTGCCCAGCGCAAAGAAGACCAGCGCGAAGCCCAGTACCATCGCCGTTGCCCAAACCATCAGCAAGAAGATCAGCGACAGCGGCCCGTAGAAGCTGAACGCCGTCTCGCGCATGCGCGCATTGCGTAGACGTTGCGCGGCCCACCCCCATGGCATCCAGGTAACGATGTAGAAAATGCGGGTCAGCCGGAAACGCCCCGTCGCGCGCCGTGGCAGGATGATGGTCTGAAACGCGTCAAGCAGCACCGTCAGCAGGCAAGCTACCCCGGCAATGAGAGCAACAACGCGCACACACCCCCCTTCCAACCCAACCGTCCGGCGGGCGCTCACACCCGCCCGTTTCCCTGCATTTTATTCCCTGCTCCCTGCCGGAAACGGGTGCCCCACCCTCGCGGCGTCCGCCGCGGCGGATCTTTGCCGCTCTCTCACCAGCGAATAGAACACTTCTGGCTTCTCCAGGTATACGAGGAAGCCCGCATCCGAAACCACCACTCGCTCCGCGCAGGCATCCCCGGATCACGCGTTGTTCTCTTGCCTAATACCAGCCACTATATTTTTCAAAGCAACGAGACCGACGTTCTGCGCGAAATCAATCACCTCATCTCTTCCATGCCCTGAGCGCAGCTCCCACAAATCTTGATTCTGTTGTCGCAACCGATCACCGGCACGGTACAATGCAGAGACTCGGCGCCAAAAAGGAGATCCCCATTGATGAGCAAGTTTGGTCGGTGCACTGCTGTGTTCTGCGCAATCGCGGTTCTGCTGGTGGGCTGCAAATCATCTTCGGGAACGTCAGCCGCTGCCACGGCGAGCGGTGGTTCGGGAGTACAGCCAGGTGGAAAAGCAGGGGCCGCGACGTACGTCTCCGCCTCGCCGCTCTCGAATCAGCTAACCACCGCAACCATCACCGACCCGTCCTTGAGCAACATCGTCTCGGCGACTCTGACGATTCCCGCCGGCTGGAAGCTGCAAGGAATCACCATGATCAGTGCCTGCACCTTTTCGCCGTGGCCCGTCTTCCGCGCCTACTCGCCCGATGGCTTGATGCAGATGCGGATTGAGCCCGTGATCGGCTGGCAGTGGCACCCCAACGCGAAAGGCACGTTGAACAGCGGGTGCGCGAATATCTCCGGCCAGATTTCGGCGGCCGCCTTCCTGCAGTATTACCTGGGAACGATGCAGGGTGGCGTGCACGTGGTGGGCACCATGCCGATCTCCTCGGCTTATCAGCAATGGGCGCAGGGGCTGGCGGCACAAAAGAACCAAATGCAAAGTAGCGCGCCGCCGGCCATGCGGAACAGCAACACGGCAGACACGGCGGCGTTGCGGATCGAGGTGGTGAACGGGTCGTTTGTGGTCGAGGAGCGGCTGCGGACGGTGGTGGAGTGCACAATGAACAATGATCGGAGCACGCCCATGAGCAACGCCCTTTACGGCGGCACATGCTGGGCCAGAGTCGACGTGCTCACCGCTCCCCAGGGCAAACTCGATGCGCTGGTGCAACTGGTCGACAGCAACAATCTGCCGCACGGCGTGAACTCCCCGCAATGGACGCAGGCCGCGTTGCTGCGCCAGCAGCGACAAGGCGCCCAGGCAATAGCCAACTTGACGGCTCAGGAACAGCAGGAGAGCAAAATGATCTACCAGCAGTTCCAGCAGATCATGCAGAGTTCGGCGGCTGAGCATCAGGCCTTTATGCAACAGCAGGAGTCGCAGTTTCAGAGCGCGATGAACGACGCCAACGCGTCGATGAATGCACAGAGCACGGCTGCTTCTGACTGGGTAGATTACTCGCTCGATCAGCAGACGGTGATGGGTTCCGATGGAACCCTCGCCAAGGTTTCGAGCGCCTACTCACAAACCTGGACTAACGGATCGCAGTGGTATCAGACCAACGATCCGAACTCGGATCCGAATGGGGTGCTGAGCGGAAACTGGACCCAGACGACGCAGGTCCACGGCAATGGAACACCAAAATAGAACTGTCACCGTCCATCGAACTTTGGTAAAGCACCTCGATCGCAGCCGCCAGCTCCGCGCCAGTTGACGAGCGCTGCTGCCACGGATCACAGGGAGGCGTTTGCAGATATGTGGTGGATCGTCTTCGTGGTGCTCCAGGGCGTCATCATCCTCTCCGGCATCCAGCGAGAGAAGCGCGCTGGAAGGTGGAGTTGGTCGAAGTTTGTCTTCGCCCTTGGATTCGCTGCCCTGGAAGTGTTGATCGTCACCGCTCCGCTGGCGTTGATGGACTTGAAGAACCGTTATTTTTGGCCGGTCTATAGCGCCGCCTGGGTTGTGGCTGCGGCGAATTTTGTGTGGTTCATCATCGTGGCCCGCCGCTGGAAGCTTCCCGACGGCCGTACTTCGCTCGAGGCGGATCGCGATCAACGGCGGTAGACGGGCGCGTATCACAGCAACGCCCCATTTTCTTTGTTACCATCCCCCTCGTGCAATCCGAACAATTCACCTATCCGCCATACACCATCCCGCTGGTTGAAGCCTACGGCAACCTCTTCGAATCCGTCTTCATCGTTCTGCATCCCTTCGTGCGCGTCCCGCAGTCGCTCGCATGGAGCGCCACGCGGCACTACCCGGGCGACACGCAAATCCTCGCACACGGCGCAAAATGCACGTGGTCCGAGGCTGCCGCGCGCACCGGCCTCAACTCCTGCGCGCGCATCAACCAGGCGCTGCTCACCTCCATCGGCTCACTCGCCGATCACCTCGCCGACCCCTTCGCCCGCGACACGCTCAAAAACTTCCTCGAATCGCAGCCTGTCTGGATGCCCGTCGAAGGCCGCTTCGAGCCCCTCTTGCAGTCCGACCTGCTTCAGGCCTTCACCGCCGCCGGCGCCGATGAACTGATCTGCGTCCCCGAATTCCTCGCCACCGATCCCGTCATCACGCTTCCCATCGCCGACTTGGCAACGCGTTCCATCCCGTTTCCCACGCGCGGCACGCTCCTCGCCCGCGACCACTCCTTCCTCTTCACCGTCGATTGGGACAGCTTCTTCACGCTCTTCTACGGCCAGCGTTCTTTCATCACGCGCGTCGCCTCCGCGCTCAACCTCGAAGGCTTCTTCGCCACTCCCAACACCGAGCACGTCTGGTACAACTACTCCTTCGGCTGCGCCACCGTCACCCTCTCGCCCGAGCACTGGCAAACCGCCTGAACTCGTTGCCCTACAATGCGCAGGCCTTTGCCGCGCAACCATTGTGTAACGAGGCGCGAACAAAGCACACATCTCGCCTCGTGCGCATGCATCTAACCTTGCTGATGCCGGGTTTCGAAGTTTCCCGGTTTCATTTTTAGATTGCAGTTTGCACGGAACCCTCACCATCGACGGCTAGCGCCTTGTCTCGCCATTGCGTGACATTAAAATTCGATATTTCTTTCTGCTCGACGAACGGGCTCTGGCCTGATTCAAGCGTATGAATACAAATTCTGGAAGCGGGCTTCTCGGATCCTGTTGAACGCGGCGAGGTTTAAGTGCCTTTTGCTTCAGGAGGCTTCCTATGCGAATCCCGCGTCTCGTCCTTATTTCTCTAACGGCGCCACTCCTCCCGTTCATGCTGATTGGCTGCGGCCGCACCACGATCATTAACGATCTCGGCAGCCCCGGCAATCCCCAACCCGGCGGCTCAGGTTCGACAGCGGCCTTTGTCTACGTGGTCAGCCAGTCCACCAGCGGCACACCGAACCAGGTTGTTGCCTTCACCGCCGATGCCAACGGACTACTCACGGCGGTGCCGGGCTCGCCTTTTAATCAAGATGTCACATCGATCGCGGCGAATGGCAAGTACCTCATGGCGACCGCCAATTCCCAACCGGCCATCAACACCTACACCATCGCATTGAATGGCGCGCCTACCTTGGCCACTCAATTCAACTACGGACAGGATGCCGGTTATCGGTCAAATATCGACACCACCTGCGGCGGCATGGGGGGTCTCCTTTTCGATCACAGCGGGCAGTCCCTGTATGCGGCTGTGGGCAATATCAACTGCTCCAGCAACAATGCGATTGCTTCCTTCGCCGTCGATCAATCCACCGGGAGCCTGAGCTACCTCGGCAATGTGAACATCGGCTATAACAGCTCGTCCGACATCGCGTTCCTCGGTACGAACGACTTCGCTTATTCGGCCCTTCCCGGCATGTATTGGTCAGTGATGTCTTTCGAGCGCGGCAGCAACGGCATGCTGGACCGCAACGGCTCTTTCACATCTGTGCACTTGATGGCTGCGCCGCCCGGGTCGAGCCTGGGATTGATCAACGGTTACACTCCCGGACTCACTGGCACCGACACCGCTAACCACGTCGCGATCGCGGAGTACCCCGACTTCACGGTGAACGGTGCTCCTCAGCCGGTTCAACTCGCCTCCTATACAGCCGACGCAAACGGCAACCTGAGCACGAACGACACGTATGCGACCATGCCGGCGACGTCCGTCACCACCCCTCTCGATCTTTAGATCTCTTCCTCGGGCACGCTTCTTGCGGTGGGCGGAGTTGGCGGGCTGCAGGTATTCCATTTCAACGGGGCGAACTCGATCACCGGCTTTACCAGCCTGCTCACAGCCGACAGCATCAGCGGGATGTCGTGGGATAACAGCAACCATCTATACGCATTCACCCTGACCGGAGCCGCGTACGGGTCGAACTCGGTAAGTCCGGGCAAGCTTCACGTGTTTAGCGTTACAAATACAACGGCCAGCGAAGCGCCGGGCTCGCCTTACACCATCCCGACTCCGGTAGCCATCGCCGTTCAACCAGCCGTCGCCGCTCAGCCAGACTGACAACTGAATCGCTGTCGCACTGCTTTCAGTGCAGCTTTTCAGCGTCGAGGCTGTAACGTGCCTGGAATCATGTGTAATGTTCGCTCAAGTGGTGCGTTGCACACGTGAAACGTTCGCTTAAGTGGTTACGAATTGCATCAAAATGTAACCACCAGAGGTTGCGATTCTACGACGCAATGACCTCTCCAGGTGCCATTTTGCATGCAAATGTAACCTTCGCAGGTTGCGAAATAGAGCAAAGCGCACCATATAATTTCGCGAAAGTGGAATTATTTGCAATTAAATGCAATTATTTGACCTCTAAAACGCCGATTTGAGCCTCATTTTGACGCGTTTTGGCACGCCAGAGCGCGAGAGAACAGAGAGCAGAGATCGGTTCTTTCGCCCGCTGAAGCAGGCTGAGGCGTCCAATTTGGCCACACGCGTTGCGGGCTCAAGAGCCGGACACCGTGCGAGTGCAACCACCCGGCGGACCGCGCCACGCGTCGCACCCTCGACCCGGCCAGACAAAGGAAGCCCCAGGGGAGCGGGTATTGTTTTCCGGGGCGTGCGCCTTCGGCCATGTGGCCCTTCAGACGCACAGGACACTTTGCAGCTTGGCAATCAGCTCTTCCGGGTGAATCGGCTTGCAGATCAGCTCGAACTCCTGATTCCGTTCACGCGCCATTTGAACGAGGCCCTCTGCCGCCAGTTGGCCGGAAAAGAGCAGGACCTTGCAGGCGGGCAGCATGTCGCGGACCTGGATCGCGGCTTCTATTCCCGTCATGCCGGGCATGACAACGTCGGTGATCAGCATATCCGGGCAGAAGTTCCGGGCCATCGCAACCGCCATTTCGCCGCTGTACGCGGCGCGCGTGTCAAATCCAGATTTGCCCAAGATCATCGTGAGTGAGTCGGCAATGAGCCGTTCGTCATCGACAACAAGCACTTTGAGGTTGCGGTCGTCCGTTGCTTGAGTCATCTGTCCCTCCGGGTTTCGGCAGGGCCCGACTGTTGACGAGATTTGAGAGTAGGTATGAAGCGAAAAGGGGAAGGACCGATGTGCGTATCCTACAACACTCGGCACGTGGTGGGGGCCCGTGAGCGGACAAAGGACATGGTCGCCGAGCCGTCCATTTGCGTTGCTTGGCAGAAACGGAGTTCTTACGCCCGCTGAAGCGGGCTGGCACGTCGAGCTGTGCATTCATTCCCCAGTCTTGCGACTGGGGCTAGCCTATACCGCCCACGTTGCGGGCTCTGGAGAGCGAAAGAACATAGCGCAGGAATTAGCGGCCAGTCATCGGGAACGACGCCGGCAGGGCGAAGAATCGCCGCGTCGAGATTGCCGATCCGTGTTGTTCTGCACATTCGACGCAGGCTCGCACAGCGCTGGCCGCGGCGGTTACTTTTCAGGTCAACTCACCCGCGGACGCCGTGTGCCACCCGGAGGCAGGGACGGGGCAAGAGGAACCATTCTAGGCCCTATCACTGCCATTCGTTTTACGGCTTGTAGGCTTCGCCTTGGGCTGCCTTTTGGGCTTCGCAACCTTGGGGGTCTGAAAGACAGCCGTAGCCAGTTTCTTAAAGTTCTCGCCAGCCTTGGGGCCTTCGTGGTATTCGTGTTTCATCTCCCCTGTGTTGTGCTTCCTTTCAATTCCGAGGGTCTGGTATGCCTTTGCGGCCTCATCAGTTCAAAGCCTTCAGAGAATTCTTTGAGAATCTTAAAGCAGACCTCGCTTCCCTACGGCAGACGATCCAGGAGAGTTCCACCTCCATACGCAACCAACACGTAGAAGAACAACAATCCCAACAAAGTGAGAGGGAAAAGACGCGAAAAGTTATAGCAAGTTTGCGACCAACGCCAGACGAACAAGCTGCCGCTGAGACCAATCAGGACCGCCGCCACCGGGAGAATCTCCGAATGCAGAGGTGGCTTACAGTCGGGACTTGGCTCGCATTCTCCGCCGCTGCAATCTATGCATGGATCGCTGACGAGCAATTCAATGAATTGGAGAATTCTACGGAGACTGCCCACCAGCAATTGACTGAAACTCAAAATACGCTGGATAAAGACATGAGTCAGTTTGATCGCACGATGAGCCAAATGATCAATCAAACCAGCGCCCAAATTAAATCTGCCAAAGCCGCTGAATCCGCGGCAAATACCGCGCGAGATGCTCTGGAGATACAGACTAGACCTTGGGTAAAGATAGAGGGGACACCAAAAATTGCCGACCCCGACGAGACGGGGCCGGCAATTCCAACTCGGATCAACGAGCGGCTCATAAATTTCGGCCCATTGCCCGCAGCTAACGTTACGTCCGCATTTGGCCTTGTCGATGGAATGAGCCGGTCTGTGGACTATTTCGGCCGTTACGATCCTTGCAAGGAAGCGGATAGCCTCTTGCATCAAATCTTGAGTGATCCGGCAAACTACTACTACGAGGGAGCGACAGTCTTCCCTGGTCCTGATGGGGTTATCCCTCAAGATAGAGGGATAAACTGGCCGCTGGGGCATACGGTAGCCAAAGCTGTTCTGATGGGATGTATTGCTTACAACGGCCCCGTGGGCACGAAGACCTACCATACTAGGCTCATGTATCGCGTGACGGAAGGTCCCGGTAAGTTGCTCAGAAATCGGACAGTCGCTAGAACCATCTCCGATCTGACCCTCTTTTGGAGCGATTCCCAATAAGGGGAGAAATATCGCTAACGACGGTAGCTTAACGGCTGGCATGTGCGTCAACCGTTTTATTGCCGGCTCAAAACAAACTCTTATGAATCTGCTACGCCACTTTTTAGCCCAGGGAATCCGCTACACTTTTTCTTTTGGTCAAAGAATCCTATTCGTTGCGACAAGGTGTCAACATTTTAGGTTTAGGCGTCCTTCGGCAATCCTTCAGCGGGGTTCTTTGGGGGGGGTGACTGAGAGGTAATCTGTGCGCGCTTCCGCGCTTATCGCGCGGCCAGCTCTTCGACTGCCACTGTGTACGGCGGCAGGACGCCATATTCGGCGGCCATCTGGAAGAAGCCCTGCATCCCTGCCACGCACTCCTCGTCGAGCACGTAGTGGATGTTGGTGGTGAGATACATCCGGATCGTTTCTTCGGGGATGGGAAAGCGCCGGGACCACTCCGCCACAATGGCGTCGATATTTTCGAGTCCATGGTCGCGCGAGCGAATCAAGTCCTCGGTAACACGCTCATCCAAAGGTCCGCCTTGCGCAGCACCGCTCCAGACGGCGGAGACGAACGCGAGGCCGGTGAGCGCGTGCCACTCGCGAGCCAGGTCGAGATACACAAGCTCTTCGCCGGTGCGCTCATAACGGTTGTTACGCTCTTCAAGAGCCAGCAATGCGGGATCACCGATGAGAAAAGCGGCGTCGGCGCGGTCAAGCATCACGTCAAGATCGGCGGTCAGCGGCAAAAACGGAACACCGCCGTTGCCCCACTTGTGGAACAGGATGCGCGCGTAGGCAAGCGTGGTGCGGCTGGCAGTGTCGGCGGCAACCGAGCGCACCTCAGTGAGCGGCCGGCTGGCGCGATGCACCAGCAGCAGCGAGCGCACACGGCTTTTTGAGGCGATGGTGCAGCCCGGCAGGATACGCAGCCCGGGCGTGGTGGCCAGCGCGGCAATGGGAATGAGGCCGATATCGGCCCGGCCGTCGGCCAGCCGCGCTGCGCACTCTGCGGGGGTCATGCGGTCAATGCGATAGCGCTTCGCGAGCGCATCCATTAGCGGTGGATGCTCAAAATCCCACATCAGCGGCGCCGGATTCAGGAACCCGATGGCCGCGATCCGCAAGCGCTTATCTTGCTGCGAACTCACACCTATTAGATTAGCAACCTCGAAAGTTAGACTCACCTTGGAATTCGATAGCCGGAAGCCCTTTGGTCACCTCTGGGATCGAAAGACAGGGGCTAAAGCTGGTTGCATAAATCCCCGAGCCCGCTCGTAAAACGTCCCTCAGGGGCTAAAGCCCCACGTTTTATGGGCCCTTTGCGGCACGACTAAAGTCGTGCCCTGACACAGAGCCTTTTATGCAACCGGTTCTAGGGACTTGGGACCAGGGACTAGAAAAACAGGGATCAGGGTCCGGTGGGCAGTGATCAGGGATCAGACCCGACGCTGCGCTTGACACTTCAATGCCGCCGCCTCCGATAATCAGGGCCATGCGACGGATCGGGTTCTTCGCCTCATTCCTCTTCTCCGCAAGCCTCTTCGCCCAGCAAGCCATCCAGCTTCCGCCGCCGCCGACTCCCGCCGCGCCGGCCGCCGACACCTTCCGCTTCGTCTCCGACGGCCCGGCAGCTCTCGGATGGAGCCGCGGCGACGAGATCGCGCGAAAATATTTTCACGAGAATCTGCCTGCGCTCTTCGCGCGCACCCTCACGCTCAACGGCGACATTCCGCCGCGCGCCACGTTGCGCTGGATCTTCACCGGCCCTCGCGCCGGCTTCACCGTCGAGCTCACGTCGAGCAAACTCCGCATCGTTGAGCGCTACTACGACTCGATGGCATTCTACTCAGGCCAGGGCAACTTTCCCGAGAAGACTACGATCTCTGACGAGCGCCAATTCACCGGCGAAGCGCGCGAGCTCACCGTGATCGCCGACTCGCATCTCGCGGTGCGAGTGTTGTTGAACGGCCGGCAGATGCTTGAATCTCCGCTGCTGTTTGACGTCACGCGCCACCAGCTCATGCTCGCCGCCTCGCGTACCGCGCACGACGTTGTAGAAGGCACTCTGCTCAAGCCCGATCTAAAGCATTCCAACATCGTTATCAATCCGGCAGAAGTGCACCAGACCATGCTCGGCTTCGGTGGCAGCCCCAGCATTGCCGCGTATGCCGAGCTCAGCGACGAAGGCAAGCGCGAATACTGGCAGACGCTCAAACGCTACAACCTTCTGCTCTTCCGCGAATACCCGATGGGCGAAGCGCTCAAGCCGGACCTGAGCAATCTCGACGACCTCGCCGACGCCACGCCGCATTACTACGGCGACAACTTCCCCAACAGCGAAGTTTCCAGCTTCGATTACAGCAAGCACATTCTTGCGCTCGGCGGCAGCGTGATTTACGAGCTGTGGGCGCTTCCCTCGTGGGCCACGGTTCCCAACAACGGCCCCAACTCCACCGACACCTGGAGCAAGCCCATCAAGCGCGTAGCAAATCCCAATGAGTACGCCCGCATCGTCGTCACCTATTGCAAAAAGGCGCAGGCCGCCACCGGCGCGGCGCCCGCCATCGTCGGCATTGAGAACGAAGTCGATCAGCCGCCCGAAGTCTTCGATGCCATGGCCATCGCGCTACGCCGCGAGCTCAACAAGGCCGGCTTCACGCAGACGAAGATCCACATGGCCGACGCCAGCTACATGTTCCTCGGCATCGACCGCGCCCGCGCCTGGCAAAAGGATCCCGCGGCATGGCAGGCCATCGATTACTCCGCCACGCACGAGTACGACTTTCAGGAGTTCATCGCCAACCCCGATCTCTATGACGCGCGCATGAAGGCGATGCATGACGCTGCAGGAGGCAAGCCTTTTCTGGCCACGGAAATCTGCGTCAACGATCCGCACTACCAGGAGCCTTCATATCGCATTGCATTCGCCGTGGCGCAGCTCTACCACAAAAACCTCACCGAGCTGGACGCCGTTGCCTTGATGTACTGCTGGACGCTGCTGGACGTGGAGCAGCCGAATTTTGCGGGCTCGCGTTCGTTGCTCGCGCCCGACCGCACACGCGGATGGATCCCCGTACCGACCAGCTACGAGTTGCGCGTGCTGGGCGCCTGGAGCCGGCACATCCTGAAAGGCATGAAGCGCATCAACGCAGAGAGCGGCGACCCCGATCTGCTGGCGACCGCTTTCGCCGACGGCCAGAATGAAACGCTCATCGTCGTCAACCGCTCAGACACTGCGCGCGAGATCAAAGTGCAGGGTGCCGCGCATCCGTGGGCGGAGATGGAGCGCACCGGCATTGAAGAAGTAAACGAGGTCTCCGGCGTTCCTTCTGAGATCGTCGTTCAACCGGGAGAGATTGTGGTGCTTTCGACCATCAAAGCGGAGTAGCGCAACGCGCGCCGGCGCACACAAGAGTTCCCAATGATCGCTGCGCTTTCAAATCCCTTCGCGCCGGAAATCGTCAGGCGTCGTCTAGTGGTGACCGCCACCACCACTATTGCCGCCTCCGCCACT
>Ga0116223_10002398_pt1 | contig 17817 bp, 15 predicted proteins | sample Sb_taG_3_FD_90092 | JGI IMG/M metagenome (GOLD analysis project Ga0116223, IMG submission 90092) | Peat soil microbial communities from Weissenstadt, Germany - Sb_50d_a_PC metaG | ecosystem: Environmental > Terrestrial > Soil > Wetlands > Peat | place: Germany: Weissenstadt | collected 2010-09-21 | reverse complement strand
CAAGAATGGAGGGAACAAAGCGAGAATGTCTATGAAAACAAAAGACAAGTACAAAAAGTCGCTGAGTTGTACAGTGCCAGACCAAACGCCGACCGCACGTCCACGGGCCGCAAGTCGGAAGGCGGCGGCTGACTCCTCGACTTCTGGACTCCTCCACTTGTCGATCGCCAAATCGAGGGAACAAAGCGAGAATGTCTATGAAAACAAAGGATGAGCGTCCGGCTAGGGGACAGCGCGGAAATAGAACAGCAGTGGAAACGAAGCTCAGAAGAATCTTCTCTTGGGCACAAGAGGCTGCTTCACCCTTCTCCTGTCGCAACCAGCACCTCCTTGGTGTAAAGTACGTATAAAGGGGCGAATTATGCCAACTGCAAACGCGGCCCGGGAGTTGGACGAACGGGCAGGCGTGCGTCGAAAAATCCAGTCGTTAAATCCCGCAACCGGTGAAGTGCTTGCGGAGTATGAACCCGCCCCCGACGCGGCAGTTGAAATGGCGGTGCGCAAGGCTGCGTGCGCGCTGGCCGCCTGGCGCCGTCTGAGCGTAGTGGAGCGAGCTTCACATCTCTTTCGCTTGAAGGCAGTGCTCTATGACCGGCGTGACGAGATAGCCGCGCTGATCACCCGCGAGGCCGGCAAGCCTGTAGTTGAGGCGATGCTCACCGAGGTCTCAGTAGTGCTTGACGCACTCGAGTACTTCGGGCGGCGTGCTGCGAAGTTTCTGTCGCCGCAATCGGTGCCCCATCACAATCTGGCGATGAAGTTGAAGCGAGGGCGACTCGAGTTTGAGCCTTACGGTGTACTTGGAATCATCTCGCCCGCCAACTACCCCTTTGCCATTCCCTTCAATGAGATTATCCCTGCCCTTTTAGCAGGAAACACAGTGGTTCTGAAGCCGTCGGAGCTTACGCCGCAGGTTGGCCTGGCCATCCACGACCTCTTGGATGCTGCGAAGCTTCCGCCGGGTGTTGCGCAGGTGATCCTAGGCGATGGACCGACGGGCCAAGCCCTCGTTGCGGCGGCCATTCACAAGCTGATCTTCACGGGCAGCGTGGCGACGGGCAAGCGCATTCAGGCTAAGGCGGCCGAACGGCTCCTACCCACGGTACTCGAACTGGGGGGCAAAGACGCGATGATTGTTTGCGCGGATGCGAACCTTGAAACTGCTTCGAGCGGCGCTGTGTGGGGTGCGTTCACCAACGCCGGTCAGACCTGTGTTTCGGTCGAGCGCGTTTACGTGGTTCGCGACGTGGCCGAGAGATTTATCGCCCTTTGCGTTTCCAAGGCCAAACGTCTGCGCCTCGGGCGCGGCGACGATCCCTCAACCGAGGTTGGTCCGCTGATCCGCGACCGCCAGGTAGGTATCGTGGAACAACAGGTTTCCGAGGCGGTGGCCCAAGGCGCAGAGGTGTTGTGTGGAGGGCGCCGTCCCGATCTTCCCGGCCTCAACGGGTTCTTCTACGAGCCTACGGTGATAACCCGGGTGAATCAGCAGATGCGCTTGATGCGGGAGGAGACTTCTGGGCCGGTGCTGCCCATCATGGAGGTGGAAAACGAAGCTGAGGCTGTGGCGTTGGCCAATGATTCCGACTTTGGGCTGTCGGCCAGCGTCTGGACTCGCGACCGAAAGCGTGGGGAGCGGCTGGCGCGTCAAATTGAAGCGGGGGCGGTGATGGTGAATGACTGTATCAGCTACTTCGGCATCTCAGAGGCCCCGCACGGCGGCGTGAAGGCGAGCGGCATCGGCCGCACCCACTCGCGTCTCGGGCTGATGGAAATGGTGCAAGTGAAGTACATCGATACGGATTTGGCGCCCGGCATACCCAAGGCCTGGTGGTACGGTTACGGTGCCAAGGCGCAACGCTTCGCGCAAGGCTTCGAGGAATTCCTATTCGGGCTGGGACCGGCGCGGCGCGCGCGAGGACTGGCCACAATGCTCGCGAGCCTGGAAAAGAAGTTGTGATTTCATTGAGGAACAGGCACAGACCTTGAGGAACAGTTCTCTGCTACCCCGCTGTCCGCGGCGTCATTCCATCCGGTTTTGGCTGCGGGCGGGATATAGCGCATGGCCCGTTCCGTGAGGGCGCAAATGGTGAGGCTGGGGTTAACACCCAGGTTCATGGCGACGATCGAGCCGTCGCACACGTACATATTCTTGTAGCCGAAGACTCGATTCCGGCGGTCAACCACGCCTTGCGCCGGCGAGCCGGCCATGGCACAGCCGCCCAGAATGTGCGCCGTAGTTGGGACATCGAGCAGGATTTCTGTGATCATGCTCATGGCCGTGCCGCCGATCATCTGAGCGATCTTCGAGGCAAAATCGTTAGCTTGTGGAATGAAAGTAGGGACTCGCGGACCGCTGGTTACCAGCACTTTCCTGAAAGGCCAGAACCATAGCCTCCCCAGGCGCATATCGAGGTGACAGTCGAGAGTCTGCATACAGAGCAAGATAAGGACCTCGCTCGCCCAGCCAAAGGGATGCAGGGAGCGAAGGGTCCTGACGGGATGACGAAGCAGCGCCGCAAAGAGATTTCCAATCATCCTCACGATTCGTGTCCAGCCGGGCCTGCCGCTGGTCAACAGCATACACAGCAAGCCCATTGCGTCTGCGCCCCGCGGATAACGCACCGCCTCGATGTGGGTATACTCGTCCAAGTGTATCCCCGAACCGATGGAGATGCCCTTCGATAGATCCTCGCGCGCGCCGGGGACGCGAACACCGATCAGCGATTCCGCATTCGTACGCACGCGGTGACCCAGTTGATTGCTGATGGCGGGCAGCGAGCCTCCTTCTTTGAGACGGAAGAGGAGATCCATACTCCCGAGCGCCGAACCTGCGAAGACTAGCCCACGACAGGTGAACCGGTTCGGATGCTTGCGGATCCAGGCGGTGGATCTTACCGCCTGCACTTCGTACCCATCGCTGCCGTCAGCCTTGCCGTTTAAGCAGGTGACGCCCACCACCTTGGTTTCCGCGAATATGCGAGCCCCATACTTCTCGGCGAAGTAGAGGTAGTTCTTGTCAAGGCTGTTCTTGGCGTTGTGACGGCACCCGATCATGCAGCCGCCACAGGCAGTGCAGGTCGTGCGCGGCGGGCCGGCGCCGCCGAAGTAGGGGTCAGGATGAGTTTCGCCGCCCGCCTCGCCCTCCGCCGCCTGGTAGATGCCGACTCGAGTCCGGTAGAACGTGTCGCCTACACCGATGGCGTCTGCCGCGCGTTTGAGGAGCCGGTCTGCGGGACCCAATACGTGGTTCTCCGTGACGCCGAGCATCCGGCTGGCCGTCTCGTAGTAAGCGGGCATCTCTTTCTTCCAGGGCGCAAGCCCCGCCCAGGACCCGTTGTCCCAAATCGAGTCTTTGGGCTCTAACAAGGTGCCACAATAGGTGATGGAGCCGCCGCCGACAGCACAGCCGTGCAGGATGACCACGTGACGAAAGAATTCGAGGTTAAAAAAGCCGCGCAGCGCAAGGCTCGGCCGCCAGATCCAGCGCCAGAACAACCAGTTGGTGCGGGGAAAGTCCGCCGGCGCCCACCGCCGGCCCATTTCCATTACCGCCACACGGTAGCCCTTTTCCGCCAGCCGGAGGGACGTGACACTGCCCCCGAAACCGGAGCCGATTACGATGAAATCGAAGTCGGTTTCCTGCATAGCATCCCTGACGCAATCAGATTGACGTCAACCCCTCTGCGTAATATCTTACATCACGTGCACAAACTCATTCCGGTCGAAGAAGCCACCGCGCTGATGAACCAAGCCAAGGACTGGTCGGTATGGCACTGGCTGCTCGAGAAAGGCAGAGTGCGAGCCGCCGCGGACAGAGCAGTGGACGCCCTGAGCGACGCGGAAAAAAGAGTGAAAGCCTCCTGGAGCGACGACCTGAAAAAGGCATATCGCGGGTTGGAGGCACAGCAGGCTCATGAAAATCCCCGCAGGGCAAATCGGCGTTCCGAAAAATCGAAAGAAGAGGCCAAGGACCTCGACCCTGAAATTAAGCAGGCGCTGCTCAAGGTAAAGGAAGCAGATGATGAGGCCGAAAACGCCCGACTCGATGCGGAGGAGACCTTCGCGGAGGCCGAACGCCAATTGAGCGCCGGCATGGCCCGCGAGGGCGCCGCGAAGGCCATCCACTCTTGGGAATTGCGCATGAAAGCCATCCGCAAGGCGGAGGCGCTTGCGAAGATGAGCAGGTTGGTAGATGGGCAGGTCGGCAGATAGGCAGTCGGCATTTGCCGCCTGTACTCAGCGACTGGCTCGTTCCGCTGGACATGGAACCGACCCCTCGCCCACCCCGCTCTGCTTGGAAACAAGGCCCGCAGCGGGACACCTTCCCAAACGGAGAGGCCGCTCTTTCTCACCCATCTGCCTACTCGCCCACTGCCCATCTGCGCACCTGCCGCTGTTTTACAGGCTGTAGCGCTCTGCCGCGAGCACATGCTGTGCGATCTGGCGGCCCAGTGCGATCGTGTTGGCGGGATCAAACTTTGCCAGCCGGCGCACAATCGCCATCTGAGTTCTCAGCATGTCTCCTTCGGCTACAGCAGCGATGACCTTCCGCGCCGAGCTTTCGACCGTCTGCATGGCTTTGGCTGCGTAATACCCCGTCATGGCAATGGCGGCGCTCGCGGCGGCTTCACCCTTGGCTGCTACAAGCTTTTCTGCCCGCAGAATGCAAGACTCCATCGCGTAGACCTCGATGGCGCAATTCGCAATTGCGGCCATCACTTCCTGCTGGTCGGCAAGGCTCTGCATATATTTCTGCGAGGCCACGCCGGCCGCAAACAGGCCGAGCTTCTTGGCCTGCGCCAGCATCTTATGTTCGCCCGCCAGCGGTCCTTCATGCTCCTCGGCGGCGAGAGAAGGAGAGATAACCTCGTCCATGAGCTTCTTGATCGCCGTGAGCAGAGGCAATTCGCCCTTCAAGGCCCGTTTCATCAGCCATCCCGTGATAATCAGCCGGTTGATTTCATTGGTTCCCTCAAAGATCGGGTTGATGCGCGCGTCGCGGTAGGCTCGCTCGGCGGGATATTCCCGCACGTAGCCGTATCCACCGTGAATTTGAACGTCGTGGTTTGCCACCATCTGCAACATCTCGGTTACCCAGACCTTCACGATGGAGCACTCGACGGCGTACTCCTCGATGCGCTTTTCGATCTGGTGCGTATCGCCGGCGCTCTGGTCCAGGCCGGCCAAGGCGGCGTCGATCATTCCGATGGTGCGATAAACCATCGATTCCCCGGCATAAACACCGGCCGCGCACTCGGCGAGCTTTTCCTGGATCAGACCGAACTCAGCGATGGATTTGCCGAACGCTTTGCGCTGTTTGGCGTATTGAATCGCGTCTTGCAGGACCTGACGTGCTCCTCCGGTACAGGCCGCCCCCAGCTTGAAGCGGCCGATGTTCAGGGCGTTGAAAGCGATGTGGTGGCCTTTGCCTGCCTCGCCCAAGAGGTTTTCCACCGGGACACGGCAGTCGGCGAGAACGAGCGGGCAGGTGGATGACCCATGGATGCCAAGCTTGTGCTCCTCCGCGCCGATGGAGAAGCCCGGCGTATTACGTTCGAGGAGGAAGGCCGAAAGCTTGTCCCCGTCGCTCTTGGCGAAAACAATGAAGAGGTCGGCGAATCCGCTGTTGGTAATCCACATCTTCTCGCCATTGAGGACGTAATGCGTGCCATCCTCGGAAAGCGCCGCGCGGGTTCGGCAATTGAGAGCATCCGAACCCGACGTGGCTTCCGACAGCGCGTACGCGGCGACCCACTCGCCGGTCGCGAGTTTCGGTAGGTATTTTTGCTTCTGCGCCTCCGTGCCGTACCACACTATGGGCAGGGTGCCGATGCCCACGTGGGCGCCGAAAGCCACCGAAAAGCTTGCCAGTTTGCTGATCGCCTCCGCGACCACGGCGGAAGTGACTTTGTCCATCCCCATTCCACCGTACATCTCGGGAACGTCGACGCTCAACAAGCCCAGTTCGCCGGCTTTGCGGAGGAGTCCCTTGGTAACAGCGAAGTCCTTTGACTCGATTTCACTGATCGCCGGCATGACCTCATTCGTGACAAACTCGTTCGCAGTTTTCGCGACCTGTCGCTGCTCTTCGGAGAGATCCTCCGGAGTGAAAATATCCTCCGGCCTACTCGTCTCGATGAGAAAACTGCCACCCTTGGCCCGTTTCACCAAAACGGTTGGTCTCGTCGATTCCGTAGCAATCATGGCTATTCCTCCTCGTTGCAGTTTTTGATTTCATGGCGCCGCGTGAGCGCGTCCCTTGATCAGTTCCGTTTATTCCCCGCCAATCCCCGGGTTAACGTGCGCGCAAATTGCGAGGAGATTTCTTCTGCGGACAAAGCACCTTCGGGCTCGTACCACATACAAATCCAGTTCAGGGCTCCCGCTATCGCGAAGGCGGCGATCTTCGTATCGCAGGGCGCGATTGAATGGTCGTCGATGCCCTCCTGGATGAACGATCTCAGGCGACGGTCGATCTTCTTCTTGCAGGCGCGCACCTCGGCGCGCGCCTCAGGCGACAAATCACCCTCATCCAGCCGCATCACGCACCGGCCGAAATTTACCGTCATCACGTTGGCGTAGGAGTAGATGAACGCTTCCACCTTTTCCAAACCCGTTCCATCACGTTCTGAGATCTCCGAAAGGCTCTCTTCGATCAGCCTGGTTCCCCAACCATAGCACCCCAGCAGGATGTCTTCTTTATTGTGGAAGTAGTGATAAAGCGCTGGCTTGGTAATGTTGAGGCGCTTGGCAACCTCGTTCAGAGAGGTGCGTCCGAAGCTTTTCTCTAGAAACAATTGGGCGGCAGTTTTCAGTACGGCCTCGCGTTTGGTTACCGGGTCGCGGCGGCGGCTGGCAAACGCCATCCCATGCGGTTTCTGAACCACGGTGTCTTTCAGCATCGGTTGAAACAATAAGCCCTCGGTTGACACGTCAACTGCAATTTGATATGTTACCCAAAGGTAAGATATGAATCAAGCTGAATATCTTACCCTGGGGCAAAGTACGTGACAACACTCCAATAGACTTCCGTGGGCGCGCTGTTGGCGCGGGTTTGAGGGCGCGCAAACCCGGCGGCACCATGCACACCGTAACACAAGATGATTTGCCTCTCTCCCGACTTTATCGTTGGGAGGTGGACCGGGCAGAGCGCATTTTTCTCACCCAACCGTTCGGAGGTGGGAAGGTGCGCGATTGGTCTTGGAAGCAGCTAGGGAGCGAAGTCCGCCGCATGGCTGCCTATCTCAAGGCTCAGGACTGGGAGCCGGGCTCTCGCGTCGCGATCCTCTCTCGAAATTGTGCTTGGTGGATCATGGCGGACCTGGCCATCTGGATGGCCGGGCATGTAAGCGTGCCGATCTACCCTTCGCTCAATTGCCGGAACGTACGCTACATTCTGGAGCACAGCGGAGCGAAGGGTTGCTTTTTGGGTTCCACGGACGAGAAAGGGATGGCAGATTGCGCCCTTCCTCCGGGTGTGAAGTGCATCGGGTTCCCGACGGCTCAATCCGCCGGCCATCCCCTCTGGGATACGGTGATATCGGCCAACTCGCCCCTTGCCGGCAACCCCGCGCGCGCCGCCGACGACCTCGCTACCATTATCTACACGTCCGGCACGACGGGCACGCCTAAGGGCGTGATGCACCGCTTCGCAGCCTTCAGCTATTTTGCCAAAACTGCTTCTGATTTGCTCGACCTGACGTCTGAGGAACGCCTTCTTTCTTACTTGCCGCTTGCCCATATCATTGAACGTTGCGCCTGCGAGGCGTTTGGCCTGTTTCTCGCCTTCCACATCTACTTCACCGAGGGAATTGAGACCTTCCTTACGGACCTGAAGCGAGCGAGGCCTACCATCTTTCCATCCGTGCCGCGGCTCCTCTTAAAATTTCAGCAGGGAGTTTTCGCAAAAATCCCCAAGCGTCGATTGGATCGCCTGCTGCGTATTCCTATCCTCAACCGCGCCGTCAAGGAACAGATCCTGCGCAGTTTCGGACTGCATACCGCTCGTTACGCGGCTAGCGGAGGGGCGGCGCTTCCCCTTGAAATCCTGCTCTGGTACCGGAAGCTTGGACTGGAACTGTTCGAGGGCTACGGCATGACGGAGACGGCGATCACGCACCTTCCTCCTGCCGTGGACCGGATCCGGCCGGGCTTCGTGGGATGCGCTATCGACGGCGTGCACGTGAAGTTGAGCGAGGATGGCGAATTGATGATCAAGAGTCCCATGAACATGCTGGGCTATTACGGGGATCCGCAAGGGACGCGCGACGCATTTACGGAAGATGGTTTCTTTAAGACCGGCGATGTTGTCCAGCTCGATTCGGACGGCCAGGTCAAGATCATCGGACGTCTGAAGGAGCAGTTCAAGACCAGCAAAGGTAAGTATGTTGCCCCGGCTCCGATCGAGACCGAACTGATGGCGCATCCCGCGCTCGAGGCGTGTTGTGTCATGGGCGCGGCCCTGCCGAGCCCCTTTGCCGTCGTCGTTCTATCGCCGGACGCGAGGAAACGATGCGCCGATCCGACGGCGCGAGAAGTCCTCGAGCAGTCCTTGCTGGACCGAATGAAGGAGGTCAATGCCCAGGTTGATCCGCACGAGCGAATGAGCTTTATCGCCATCGTCGACGGGCCATGGACAATCGGAAACGAAATCCTCACTCCGACCCTCAAGACCAAAAGGGCCGTTCTCGAACACCGCTATCTGGGTTCGGTTGAGAATTGGACAAGGCGCAATAACCCGGTCGTGTGGGAATCCGAATTTGTCGACCGCGGCTAACAGGGCGCCATGCAGCCTTCGGCGGCAACGTCGGAGTAGCACGAGCCGCTGGCCCCCCGTGGCGCAGCCGTCTCACCTCCTGCTGTGGCGCGGCCATCGCCCCAGGTTGTCATTCCGAGTTCAGATGCCATGATCCTTCGGCGCAGTCCCGTACGTGAAAATGCGCAAAGCGGCCTGGAGTGCGGCGGCGAAGTTCCCCCTACCTCTGACGGCCACCGGCCCGCCAAACGTCGCCGCTGGTTTGGGTGTGCCCTCGCAACAGCTTCCGTCCTGGCAGTATGCGCAGGCGGAGTTTTCTATTGGCGCCCATGGTGGGTAATTGACGAATCCATACGAGCCTGGCTCCGCTGGGCCGGCTTCCACAGCAAATACGTTCGGCTCGACTCCTGCCGCGTTCATTACTATGTCGGCGGCAGAGGCAAACCCTTAGTGTTGGTGCACGGTCTGGGCGCGATGGCGGAGAGTTGGGCCGAGGTGATGATCACCCTGATGCGGCACGGTTATCAAGTTTATGCCATAGACTTGCCTGGCTTTGGCCGATCCGACCGCCCGGACGTTGATTATTCGATTGCGTTTCAAGCGGAGATCCTCAAGCAGTTCTTCGACAGCCAGAACCTGGCGCGTGCCGACCTAGGAGGGTGGTCGATGGGAGGGTGGGTGGCGATGAAGTTCACCCTCGGCCATCCGGAGCGCGTGCGCCGGGTTTTCGTGGTCGATAGCGCCGGGCTTACCTTCACGCCTCCGTTTGATCTCGCGCTCTTCCAGCCTGCCACGGCAGACCAGGCGCAACAACTCTTGAGTTTGCTCACGCCCCATGCTGCTCGCATACCCCGGTTCGTAGCGCGCGACCTCGTGCGCCAAATGCGCCCCACGAGGTGGGTCGTGCAGCGTGCCTTGAATTCCATGATGGCGGGGAGCGATCTCCTGGATGGCAAATTACCTGCCATTCGGATACCGGCATTGATTGTCTGGGGGAAACAGGACGCGTTGATCCCCCTCAGTTGCGGTGAGGAGATGCATCGCCAGATGCCGCAGTCACAGCTCGCCATAATTGATGGCTGCGGCCATATGATTCCGGCCGAATGTTGCAGCCGGCTCGTGACACAGACCCTTCACTTCCTCGAAGCTGACCCTCCCCTGCCCGCATGGGTACGCGAGTTTCCGGCAGCCAGTCCATAGCAAGCTGTTAGCTGCCTTTTGACTTCTTCTTCCTCCGCCGGGCCAACTGCACTTCCAGTTCCTCCACGCGGCGCCGGAGTTCTTCAACTTCCGGAATGTCGGCGACGGTCGGTGACGGCGGCGCAGGACGTTCCGCCAGCAAGTTCCGCACGAAGTCGATGGGGCGCGCCACCGCGGCCTTCGCTTCGGGCAGTCGCGCGCGAACGGCGTCTTGTGCTTTCTGGTACAGGTCGAGCGTATTGTTCAGGTACCAGGACAAGAAATCGTGAGTGGCCCTATCGGAAGCCCTGACGAGTTGTGTTAGAAGCTGAAGAGGCAGAGGAGTTTCCCGCTCGCGCGCATCCTCGAGGACGATCTGGGTGAGGATGAGGTAGGTCAGGTCTTTGCCCGAGCGGGCGTCCACCACCTTGACTTCGATTCCATCCCGGACCATGCGCGCGACATCCCCGAGCTTCACGTAGCGGCTGGCGCCAGAATCGTAAAGCCGCCGGTCGCTGTATTTCTTGATTACCAGTTTGGGCTTGCCGTGACCGCCGGGTTGCCTTCGCGTGCTGGATTTGTTTTTCATACTGCAACGCAGCGTGACATGGGCGGGGGGCAAAGTCAAGTCCAACTGAGACGCCATTCTGTCCAACCGTCGCGGGGCGGGTGAGAGATCAGTAGCACTGGCGGGTTCGGCACGGCCGAGGTGCCAATGCTCATTGAATTCCGCTGGAATTTTCCGCTTGACAGGGGGACGAACTTGTTCTACATTTATACTGCATCGCAGTAACTGCGGCGCAGTAGGAACGTTGACCAAGGAGAAAACAAACCATGCCCAAAAAAAGCAAAGAGACCCGAGTTGCCCCCTCGCCAGCCGATCAACTGGTGAGTTGGGCTCGTCAAGGAATCGAGAGCTTCATGACTGCCCAGAAGATTTTGTTGGATCTAACCGCCCAACAGAATTCACTGGTAATCGGAATGGTGCGGGAGCAGATGAGCAAGCCGCGCTTCCGGCCAGGCCCGGCGATCGCCAAAGTCGCTGACAAAGGTGTCGAGAACATAACTGCCGCCGGGAAGATCCTGCTGGATTTGGCTGCCGGGGAGACGGCACTGGTGGTGGACGGACTGAAGGAGGTGGTACCGCTTCCCCGGGTCGCGGGGAGCGTGGCTAATGTGGTTCGGCACAGAGTGGTCACCATTATCGACATGCAGAAACGCTTGCTGGATGCGGCTGCCGAGCAGACGCATACGGTGGCGGAGGATTATCGCGAGGGCAAAGGACTGCTGGGGGCCGGCGCGAGCGCTGTCGAACTGGCGCGACGAGGAATCGAGACGTTGGTGGAGACCGAGAAGAAATTCCTCGACTTGGCCGCCCACGAGGTGGCTAGCGCGACCAAGAGTGACGGAGAAGGCCGCAAGCCCGCCCGGGCAAGGTACAAGGTCCTGACAGAACTGGCGCGGGAAGGGAGCGAGAAATATATCGAGGCCCAGAAGAAACTCTTCAATTTGGCCATCGAGCAAATGGAGTCCGGGGGCCAAGTGGCCGAGGAGCGCCTCGAAGCCGCCCAAACTGAGGCGCGCGCCTCATGGGGCAGCCTGACTGAAAAGAGCGTTCGGAATCTCGTAACGGCCCAGAAATCGCTCATGGACCTCATCGTCAAGCCTGCGAAGGCCTCGCCCACGGAAAAGAAGCGGAAGCCTATCCGCCTACAGCCAAAGCGGAAGGTCGAGCATGTCGAGTTAAAGCAGCAGGCTGCTTCTTAGTCTCCCTTCACGTGGCGCGTCCCTTAAGGTAGACTGGAGACAGATGAGACGTGACGGCCCACCTCGGCGAGAGGAGTATGAATCTGCAGCGTTACCGATATGGAGCGAGCTATTAGCCGGAGTTGAACTCGGGTTTCTCTGGATCTCGCCGGTCATTCTAGGGTACGGCATCCCTCGCGGGGATGGTTCTGGTGTGGTGCTGGTTCCAGGGTTCTTGGGTACGGATTTCTATTTGACTCAGTTCCGTGCTTGGCTGCGGCGGATCGGTTACCAGCCCCACTACTCGGGGATTCGCTTGAACGCCGAGTGCCCGAACCTGTTGATCCAGCAGTACCTTCAGACGGCCATCGAGGCGGCCTATAAGTCTACCAAGCGAAAGATCCATGTTGTTGGCCACAGCCTGGGTGGCACGATGGCTCGCGCCGCCGCCGCGCAATCGCCTGATCGCGTCGCTTCCGTGATCACGCTGGGAGCGCCGATCCAAGGACTCGTGGGCCACCCGGCGGTTATGCGAACTGCCGAACTGGTACGGAATCAGATTTTGAAGCGGCATGGTCCCGGCGTATTGCCAGGTTGTTACACCGCGCGCTGCACCTGCAATTTCATCGAGTCGTTGATGGGGAAGTTCCCGAAATCGGTCCGCCAGACTGCGATCTACTCGAAGAGCGACGGAATAATGGACTGGCGGGTCTGCCGAACGGGCGACCCCCGCGTCGACGTTGAGGTTTCATCAACCCACCTGGGGTTTGTATGCAGCCCGCTCGTCTACAAGGTTGTCGCTGAGCGATTGGCCGGTTGCGGGCCTTCCACCCCTGTAGTCCCCTGATTTGACTGAAGGTTACAACCCCCCGGGCCGGCCGATGAGGATGCGTTGTGGATTACCGGCTGAAGATTGAGAACGAGCAGTTACGCCAGGCGCTGGACCCGTTTCTGCACAGTCATCGAACCACTGAGGAGAGGAGAACCGCCGTGGAAGCGGCCCTCAGCGGTGAGGGCGGCAAGGTCTGGCGCGATGAATTGGCAAAGTGGACAGTTCAAGTAGTGCCCGTGGAAACCCTGGTGCTCGAAGCGTACGCTCAATGGCGTCCGCTGGTTCGGGACTCGATGATGTTCGTAGTCTCGCACTTGTCGCCTTCCCGGCTGGCCCCCAAAGTCGTGGAGCAAATGGAGGTGGCAGCGGACACAGCTCCCGAAGTGCGCCTGCTGCGATTCATTGCCCAGGTACCTGGGCTTCAGAAGATCGGTCAAGTCCTGGCGCGGAACCGGAACCTTGATCCAAAGATACGCGGCGCCCTTACCGAACTGGAGAACGGGATCTCCGACGTCAGTATGAGCGAGATTCGTGCCACCATTCTGCGGGAAATAGGGTCGCAATTTGGAACTTACGCCGTGCAGCTCGATTCGACCATCCTTTCCGAGGCGAGTGTTAGCGCGGTTGTGGGTTTTACCTGGCGAAATCCTGAGACCCGGCGGCGCGAGCAAGGCGTCTTTAAGGTTCTGAAGCCGCACATCCCCGGCTGCTATGCGGAGGACATGAAGATCCTTCAGCAGCTCGCCGTGTTTCTGGCTCGCAAATATCGGGCAGAAGGCGTTCGTCTGGCCGGCGTGGCGGAGACCCTCACGGAAATTCGCCTCTTACTCGAACGCGAGGTGGATTTTCCCGGCGAACAGGCCACTCTTCTCAGCGCTTTGGACGCCTATCGCACTATACCCGGAGTTCGCATCCCACGACTGATTCGACCGCTCTCGACGGCAGCCGTAACGGCGCTGACGCGCGAGAGGGGAGTGAAGGTTACGGAGGCCGTTGCGCGTGCGAAGAAGCTGCGGGCCCGTGTGGCGGAGAGACTGGCCGAAGCGGTGATCGCCGTGCCCGCGCTTACCCGTGAGAAGGACATGATCTTTCATGCCGATCCTCACGCGGGCAATCTCCTGTATGACAAACGGCGAGGCGAGCTGGTCATCGTGGACTGGGCCCTGACTGGCCACCTCACTCTTGAACAGCGCAGGTGCGTATTCATGCTCGTGCTGATGACGATGTTGCGGGACGCGGACGGCATGACTGGCGCGATCGAGCGCCTGCGCCTTCACAGCCCCGGCGATGACGGCCGTCAGACTCTCTTCATACGTGAGCGCGTAACCCGCCTGCTGGACGGCCTGCCGTGGCTCCGCTTGCCGGGTCCGATGGATGCCATGCGTGTGTTGGATGACATAGCCCTGAACGGAATACGCTTTCCGGCAGGCCTGCTGATGTTCCGCAAGGCCTGGTTCACGCTGGAGGGCGTCCTGGAAGACATCTCGAGATCCAGCGTGAGGATGGATACAGCGATCGTGCGCTTTGCCTTGGCGCACTGGGCCCGCGCCGGCGCTGCCCTCTTCTCCATGCTCTCGCCCCGCGACTGGCTCTCCCTCGATTGGAGCACGCTGACGTTGGCTTCCCGCTTGCCGTTCCAGGCGTTGTCCCGTTCCTGGCGAAAGCTCCTGAGATTACTGCCTCGACCGGCGGACGCAACGCAACAGCCGGCGCTTTAGAGCGTAGATTCCCGAACAAAGCTCGGGCATTCACCAAGGATCGGCTGGCATGCCGCGTTCGGACCCTGTCCGTTGTCGGGCTTGGGTTTGGCGGCGTAATGGCGGAATTGGGCTGTCTCGGTTGAACCTTCGAGCGCCGTGGTCGAGGCCGTTCCGCTCGCGATCACCTGCTGCACAGCGTCGAAATATCCTGTTCCCACAAATTGCTGATGTTTTACGGCCTCGTAGCCGTAATCGCGTTCGCGGCTGAATTCTTTTTCTTGCAAGCGGGAATACGCGGCCATGCCGTTCAGACGGTAGGCTCGCGCCAACTCGAACATGGACAGGTTCAGAGCGTGGAAGCCTGCCAGGGTTATGAACTGGAACTTATAACCCATGGCCGCCAGTTCCCACTGGAAGCGCGTAATCGTGCCGTCATCCAGGTTCTTCTTCCAGTTAAACGAAGGCGAGCAGTTGTATGCAAGCAGTTTGCCGGGATGACGGGCCAGGATTGCTTCCGCGAAGCGCCGCGCTTCTTCGAGATCCGGCTTGGAAGTTTCGCACCAAATCAACTCGGCGTAGGGCGCGTAGGCGATGCCGCGCGCAATGGCGGCCTCGAGCCCGCCACGAACGCGGAAGAAGCCTTCCGGCGTGCGCTCGCCGGTGACGAACTCGCCGTCGCGAGGATCGATGTCGCTGGTCAGGAGATGAGCGCTGTCGGCGCCGGTGCGCGCCATGATCAGGGCCGGAACACCTATCACGCCGGCCGCCAGGCGCGCTGCCACCAGTTTCTGGATGGCTTCGCTGGTGGGCACCAGCACTTTGCCTCCCAGGTGGCCGCACTTCTTGGCTGAGGACAACTGGTCTTCAAAGTGCACGCACGCCACACCCTCTTCGATCATTGCCTTCATGAGTTCGAAGGCGTTCAAGGCGCCCCCGAAACCCGCCTCGAAGGCCAGGACTACGTATGGGAGGACCTTCAACTGCTACGAAGGAAGCTCCTCAAGACGGGAAGCACGGACGCCGTGCTCCGTCAATGGTCGCAGGGGATCGTGGGCGATAAGACATTCCAACAGATCAGCGAGGAGTTTGCAGCCATTGTGATACCTAAAGTGTGGAAGCGTGAGGGGCGCAAGATCTCGCGCGTGGCGGCACGATTGTCCATCTCGCCGAAAAAGGTGCGCCGCATTCTCTCCCAGACGGGGGTGATCGGAGAGCGTGCATCGCGCTGAGCCGTAGGAGTGGTCCCCGCCGGCCGCTCGGGGGCGACCATTTGCAGGTTGGCACATTTACACCGATTTCCCGTCAATTGGCGGATTCCACTTGACATAAGCTTAATCAAGGGGCAGACTGTTTTCACCTGCCGAAACCTCGCCACTCTAAGGAGTGCTGCCCAAATAATTAACCAGAAGACGCGATGACCCAATTGTCTTTGGAAAGGTAGGGTACCTCAATGGCGATAGGGGCGGTTCCGAAACCTGACGTTGACCAACTTCTTCTCGACCCCCAGGGGGAAACTCCTGCTTTCGGCTTCACAGCTAACGAAACCGACATAATCGCTTTTAGACTCTGGCAGCGCGCAAGCGATGTCATCACCGTTGCCGACGATTGCGGGTGCTGCTAGGGAGAAGCGCAACAATGCTACGCCGCTTGCCGCTAAGTACGACTTCAAGTCAGAGCAGAAAGGCAATTCGAGCCGGCGTGGACATGGCTCCTCCATCTCTCGCAGAGGACAAGCGCGCGGCCATCAACCACCGGACGTATTCTCGTGAGAAGCGTGCCTTACGCTTGCCGAAGGGCGGGACTCCGGAGGTTCCCAGCCGTACTTTGTCCTCGGCCGACGCCGCCTTTCTCTACCTTGAGCGTAAGGAAATCCCTTTAGCTATCGCGTGCGTTACGATTTTTGACGGCCCCATCCCCTTCGACGACTTCGTCGCAAAGGTTGCCTCCAAACTAGCCCAGGTCCCCCGTTACCAACAAGTAGTGGTGATGCCGTCACTGAACATGGGCTTGCCCACCTGGGAAGACGATCGGCACTTTGACATCCACCGCCACGTTTTCCGAGTGGTCCTTGACCCTCCCGGAAGAGAGGCGGAACTCGAAGCGTTGGCCGGGCGTATTTTCAGCCAAACCCTCGATCGCAGCAAGCCGTTGTGGGAAATCTACGTGGTGGATGGTCTCAAGGACGATCGCAACGCAGTGATTTGGCGATTGCATCATGCGTTGGCCGACGGCGTATCTGCCAACCGACTGCTGGAACTATTCTTAGATACGACACCTGAAGGCTCCCCTGCACATATCACACCGCGCCTGAGGCGGCAGGTGGCATCGGATTCCACCCCTACGGGCGGACTCGCTGGCGTCGTCCACACCGCCGTCGACGGCCTGATCTCAACCGAAAGAGGGCTGCTGGGTTTTGCTCAGGCGCTGCTGGGCGATCCGAAGCGAGATGGGTCCACGAACCTCTGGCGTTTACTGCCGGAACTTCTGATGTCGGTGGAGAGGCTGCCATTCAATAAACCTTGCGGGAAACACCGGAAGTTCTGCTGGACGGAGTTTGATATGGCCGACGTGAAGGCCATTCGCGAGGCCGTGGGCGGGAGGGTCAACGATGTTATCCTGGCTGTGTTGACCCGTGCGCTGGCGCGCTACGTGAAGTTGCACGGGCAGAGCACGGTCAACCGGTTCGTGCGCATTGTGTGTCCGGTCAATTTGCGCAAGCCTGGGCAGGAGGAGAGTCTAGGCAATCAGATCTCGTTCATGCCTGTGGCTCTTCCGATGGGCGTGCGCGACCCCGTCGAATTGTTACGAGCCGTGGCGGCCAGAACGGAGACCATGAAAAGTTCCGGGGCCGCGGCTCTCCTCGGCCTAGTGGCGGCCTCCATTGCCAAGGCGCCGCCACCCTTGCAGGCGCTTTTTTGGTGGTGGCTTCCCGAAGTCATCTTTCCCGTGCCAGTTCTCAACATGATCTGCACCAATGTGCCCGGTCCGCCGGTGCCTCTTTATGCGCTGGGGAGGCGGGTGATTGCCGCGTATCCGCAGGTGCCGACGGGCTACGAATTAGGCATCAACGTCGCGGTGGCGAGTTACGACGGAAAGCTCTTTTTCGGCCTCATCGCGGATGCTGAGGTGGCCCCGGACGTAAATCGTCTGCGTGACTACTTGTCTGTATCTTTTCAGGAACTGAATCGGGCCGCGCGGAAGTTAGGGACGGTTCGCACACCGGCCGTGCTGAAAGAAACCCGCCGGCGACAAAGAAAAGTGCCCAAGCGAACTCGCCTCGCGCGCTCGCAGCCAACGAAGCCGGCGGAATCCGCGCCGCCAGAACCTGAGATGGGAAGCGCTGCGCCGGCGACCTCCGCGGCGGCGCCAGGGGCAGAAGTCACCAGTGCGGCTTGATCGCCGCGCCGCTCCGGAGTTCTGCCCCTGGTCCCTACTCTCTGAGGAGGCGTCAGGGCGCGGCGAGGATGGAAGCAAAAAACGTGACAGAGAAGATCGCAAACCTCAGTGAAGATCGGATTGCCTACTTGGAAGGTCTGGTCGGTCAAGCGAGAGCCGCGGCAGCGGTTTTTACGCAATACACACAAGACGACGTGGATCGCATT
>Ga0116223_10002394_pt1 | contig 17829 bp, 12 predicted proteins | sample Sb_taG_3_FD_90092 | JGI IMG/M metagenome (GOLD analysis project Ga0116223, IMG submission 90092) | Peat soil microbial communities from Weissenstadt, Germany - Sb_50d_a_PC metaG | ecosystem: Environmental > Terrestrial > Soil > Wetlands > Peat | place: Germany: Weissenstadt | collected 2010-09-21 | reverse complement strand
GTCATGCGTTGATCTCCTGGTTTGGGCCGCCAGCCTCGGCTGCCTGGGATGGGTGGCTTTCGGGACGGAAGTTGATCGTCACTTTGCTCTGTGCCCCGTCGTACTCGACGCGTTCAATGAGGAACCGCACGAGCCGAAGGTCCTCGCCCGACGTCGACGCCTGCCCCTCCATGTTCCCCAGAGTAGGACGAGGACGGAGCTTGCGACGTAGGGAGACAATGGTGGAAAATGCCAGAACGGTCTACGAACCCAACGGCACGCAGCCCTGGCATTGTCACGCTAACCCGACATTGTTCTTGTTGCTGGCCGGGGATCACCGCGACCATCCCCGCCAAGGGACCTTCGACCAGTCCACTCTGAGCTTTGTCTATCACCCGATCCCCCATCCCCACGGGGGGGAGCACGGATCGCGTTCCATGCGCGGACTCAACATCGAATATGGTCCCTGCCCGCAAGTCACCTGGTCGGGTTGATTCATGGCCTGGGACGGAGTGTGTCACGGTTCGTCCTGCACGTGCTCGGGGCGTGGTCATGCAATCCGCGTAATCACCACGTCGTTGCCGGTTCCACCTTTGTAAGTGATTTTGAACGTCGTGCCATTGATGACGAACTTGGCCCCTTCGGCCAGGTTATTGAAGGTCCCCACGACAGGGTCCACGCCGTCATTATTGATGATCACGTAGGAGTCTCCGATGGCGGCCGCATAGCCCACCGTGACATTCAGGTTGCTGCCGGTGACGTTGACCGTGCCCGTGACGTTGACCTGATCGTATCCTCCCACTCCGGCCGTGGTGCCATTGAGGGCCACGGTGAAATTGGACCCGGAGTTCAGGGCCAGGTTTCCCGTGGCCAGAATGGCCGTCTGGCTGGGACTGCTGCCCGGCAGCAACGTGCCAGTTGATTTCACCGTGACCGCCCCCGTCTGGCCGGAGCCGCCCAGGGTGCCGCCGCTAACGGAAACAGCGCCCGGGATCGACCCGTTGACCAGTAGGGTTCCCGCGGAGACAGTTGTCAATCCCGTGTAGGTGTTGCTGGCGGCCAGTACCAACTTGCCGGCGCCGCTCTTGGTCAGGCTGAGGCCGCTCGACGACTGCCCAATTGCCCCGGCAAATGTCGTCGTTCCCGTGTTGGTTACGGTCAACGTCCGGTTGCCGGTCAAGGTTGTGGACCCGTTGAACGTCAGATCGAGACTGCCGGCGATGGTCACGCTCCCACCGAGCGTCACGGCATTGGTCAGGGCGACGGCTGCGCCGCTGGCCTGCAGAGTGCCGGTGGTGAGAATGAGCGTGCCTGTCCCCAAAGCATTGTTACTGCCCAGGGCCAGGATTCCCGCACTCAAGGTCGTGTTGCCGCTGTACGTGTTGCTGTTGGAGAGCACCAGAATGCCTGGGCCGGTTTTGGTCAAGCCGAAGCCGCTCGACGACTGCCCGATTGACCCGGCGAATGTCGTCGTTCCTGTGTTACTTACGGTCAACGTCCGGCTGCCGGTCAAGGTCGCGAACCCGTCAAACGTTAGATCGAGACTGCCGGCGATGGTCACGTTCCCACCAAGCGTCACGGCATTGGTCAGGGCAACGGCTGCGCCACTGGCCTCCAGAGTACCGGAGTTGAGAATCAGCGTGCCTGTCCCCAAAGCATTGTTATTGCCCAAGGCCAGGATTCCCGCACTCAAGGTCGTGTTGCCGCTGTACGTGTTGCTGTTGGAGAGCACCAGGATGCCTGGGCCGGTTTTGGTCAAGCCGAAGCCGCTCGACGACTGTCCGATTGCCCCGGCGAACGTAGTCGTTGCGGTATTGGTCACAGTTAACGTCCGCGTACCGGTCAAACTCGTTGAGCCGGTTAACGTCAAATTGAGACTGCCGGCGATGGTTGAATTCGCCGCGATGGTCACCGCATTGGCCAGGGAAACGGCGGCGCCGTCCGCGCGCAGAGTTCCGCCATTGAGAGTCAGCGTGCCTGTCCCCAGAGCGCTGTTGTTGCCGGCTGCCAGCGTCCCGGAACTCAACGTCGTGATGCCGCTATAGGTGTTGCTATTCGACAATATCAAAAGGCCAGCGCCAGCCTTCGTCAAGCCGAACCCACTGGACGATTGGCCGATTGCCCCGGCGAACGTAGTCGTTCCTGTGTTGCTCACGGTCAACGTCTCGGTACCGGTCAAAGTCGTTGCGCCGGTAAAAGTCACATTGAGGCTGCCGCCGATGGTCGAGTTCGCCGCGATGGTTACCACATTGGCCAGGGAAACGGCGGCGCCGTCCGCGCGCAGAGTTCCGCCATTGAGAGTCAGCGTGCCTGTCCCCAGAGCATTATTGTTGCCGGCTGCCAGGGTCCCCGCGCTCAACGTCGTGGTGCCGTTGTAGGTGTTGATGTTAGAAAGCACCAGCATGCCGCCGCCGGCTTTCGTCAAGCCGAAGCCGTTGGACGATTGGCCGATTGCCCCCGCGAACGTGGTCGTTCCTGTATTGCTCACGGTCAGCGTCCGGGTGCCGGTCAAAGTCGCTGGGCCGCTAAACGTGAAATTGAGGCTGCCGCCGATGGTCGAGTTCGCCGCGATGGTTACCGCATTGGCGATGTTAATGGCGGCGCCGCTGGCCTGCAGTGTTCCCGTATTGAGAATCAGCGTACCTGTCCCTAAAGCATTGTTGTTGCCCAGGGCCAGAGTCCCTGCGCTCAACGTCGTGGCGCCACTGTATGTGTTGCTGTTAGAAAGGACCAAGACACCGGAGCCCGCTTTCGTAAAGCCGAGGCCGTTCGACGATTGGCCAATCACCCCGGCAAAGGTCGTCGTCGCGGTATTGGTTACGGTCAAGGTTCGGTTGCCAGTCAAGGTGGCCGACCCGGTAAAGGTCAGACCTAGATTGCCGCCCAAGGTCACATTGCCAGCCAGCGTCACTGAGTTGCTCAGCGATACAGCCGAGCCATTGGCACGCAGGGTACCACTGTCAAGAGCCAGGGTTCCGCTCCCCAGTGCCCCGCCGTTCCCCACGGCGAGCGTGGCTCCGTTCAGGACGGTCCCGCCACTGTAACTGTTGGCCACCGGCAAGGTCAGTGTGCCGGTTCCAGGCAGATTCAAGCCCCCAGCGCCGCTGATGACACCTTGGATGGTGGTGCTGCCGGCGCCGGCAACGGTCACGAGATTGCCATTGTTGTTGATGTTCCCGGTGATCGATTTCGTCCCCGAGGCGGTGGTCAGCATACCGGCGGAGTTCAGCAGGAGGTTCATGGTAATAGGGGAGACGCTGGTCAAGCTGAAGGTGTCGCCCACATTACCACCCGCCAAATTCTGGAAGCCGCTGAAAGTGATCTTGCCATCGAGCACGCCGCCATGAGCGGCATTGAGCACCCAGGAATTGGCCTGGTTAGGTCCATGCAGGGTATTCGACCCCGCTGTTCCACTCAAGGTTGTGGGAACCAAAGGAAGATTGGCCACGTTATACGTATCGCCGCCGAGGCCACCGAGGATCTGCAGCGAGCTTATGTCTGCATATTCGTAATTGATGTTGGCCGGCGCCAGGGCGTGGATCTGACCCCAGACATCACTGTTCCCCTGCGAGTCAGCCGGGTTGGAGCCGAGCATGCTAAGCGTTGCTGATTGGGCGGCGGGGTCGAGCGAGTCGTCAACCATGATGCTGACGGCTGCGATGAACGGATTTTCGATATTCAAGTCGCTGGCAATATTCTGGGCGTCGGTCCCGGCGCCGGCATTACCGACATTCACGGTCGTCTTGGCGGAGGCAACAATGTTGGTCTGGCAACCGAGATTGGCCGAGTTGGTGGCCAGAACGTTCACCACAGTGCCGGCGCCGGTGCCGGTCAAGAGATTAAGGACGCTCGTGTCGCTGTATTCATAGTTGATGTTGGCCGCCCCCAGGAAGCTGACCTGGCCCCAGACGTCGGAATTGCCCTCCGAGTCGGCGGGGTTGGTGCCGAGCGTGCTCAACACGACCTTCTGGACCGAGCTATCCAGAGCGTCATCAATGTTGATCGTGTCCAAGCTGGGCGGGTTTTCCAAGTTCAAGGTGCTGGCAATACCTTGGACGGTGCTCGTATTGTTGCCCACATTGATTGTCGTGGGTGCATGGGAGACGATGCTGGTCTGGAAATTTGCAAAGGCCGGGTCGGTGTCATCGACGTTGACCACGGTGCCCGCGCCCGTGCCCGTGTCGATGGTCAGGCTGCGGGTATCGTTGTATTCGTAATAGATGTCGGCAGCCCCGTTCGAGAAGCCGATGCCGCCCCAAATGTCGCCGTCGCCCTCCGCGTCAGCAGGGTTGGTGCCGAAGGTCCCCAGCGTTACGTTAACCGCCGCGGGATCCTGCGAATCGTCTATGTTGACCGCGGTAGTGCTCGACTTGTTCTCGATATTGACGGCTGACTGTACGCCCGTAAGGAGGCCGTTGTCCCCCAGATTAACCACATCGGCATTGGAACCACCGTTGCCAACGATGTTCAGCGTGCCGTCAAAGCCCGCCGCCAATACGTTGACGGTGGCAAACCCGCCTCCTGTATTGAGAGTGGTCGTCCAGAAAGGCTCCGTGCTGAGGACATTGTAGATGGCCGACACATTACCATTCAGATTCACCGCGCGGAAGCCGTTGTAAGAGATGATGCCGGTGCCGCGGTCGATGGTGGAGCTGGTCACGGTGTACTGGACAAGGAAGAGCTGCGCCTGCTGATCGTCAACGTTGAGCGTTTTCAATCCGGCACCGGTCCCGTTGACCGAGACGTTGGCCTGGATATTAGTCAGCGTTTGGTCGAAGGGGCTGATGTTGACGATGTCCGTGCCGGTGCCCGCGTTCACGGTGACTGGTATGCCGGCGACGCTGTCCTCAACGTTGACCGTATTGTCGCAGTTCCCCGTGGTTATCGTAACGCTGGTCAGCGTGGAGACAGCAAATGAGCCGACCAATTGATCAAATGCATTCTCCGGCCCCCCTTCCCAGACTTCCATCTTGGACGGGTCATTTGGATTGAGGCGGACAGTAATCACATCGTCGCCGGCGTCACCGGTGATCTCAAGATTGCCATTGACCACGACAGCAGTGACACCGAACGCTATTTCCCACATGCCGATGCCATAAGTGCCTGCCGCGAGAATGTTGGGGGCAGTGGGCCCGCCGGCAATGACGGACGGCGGGTAATTCTGCATCTGCAAATCGACCACGCGCGCGTTCGGGAGTGCCCCAAAATTGCACCATGTGGCACCGTCATTGTTTGAAGTGTACACGCCAAAGTCCGTACCCACGTACAGATCGCGGTCCTGGGGACCGAGGGGGTAGACGGCAATCGCATAAAGCGAAGCCGGCCGGCCGTCGATGGGGCTGGTGGGCAAACCGGAACCGGTAATATCTTGCCAGGTCAGGTTCGTCGGTTGGCCGCTGGCATCGGTCGTTAGCTGACCTTGATAGACATGGCCGTCGTTGCCAACGACGTAAACGAGATGGTCATTGACCGGATCGACGTGGAGGTTTGATTGGGAAAAATAGCTTTGCAAGGCGGATGCGTCTGGCGGGGGAGCAAGCGCAGCCCAGTGTTGTCCGTCATCGACCGTGACGAGAGTTAAATATGCCCTGGAGCCGGAGTTTTGGCCGACGGCGTAAATCGTATCGGGATGGGAGGCCGACAGATCATAGTTGATGACAGCAATGAGAGAGTTGCCGTTGCCATCGACCGGCCAGCCCGTCCCCATGATGGAATTCCAGTTATTGCCGCTGTCCGTGGATTCGACGATATCGGACCCTGCAAAGAGCAGCCGGTCCTGTCCGCTAGGGTATTTGTTCGGATCCACAATAAAATATCCGCCCGTGATCAATGACGAAGAATCGATCGCCATCAAGTTGCGCGCCACCAGGCCCTTTCCGTTCTGCCCATCTCCTGAGCTATAGACGGTATTTGGTAGGTTCGGGCTGACTGCCAAGTTGAAGGCGTCACCGCCCGTGTAGGAAGACCAGTTCGGGTTGCCCTGGAATTGAGAAATGCCGTTGTCTTGGGATGCGCCATAGGCGTTGCTGGCTGAATTCGGGTCAAGGGCAACGTTATAAAACTGGGTGATTCCCAGGTCTCCGTTAATGCAAGTCCACTGTGGCATTTGCGGGTTTGGCGGGTTGCTGAACGGGCCGAAGTCGGTTTCGGGATTCTCGAGGCGCCAAATGCCTCCGTCATTGCCAACGAGTAGCTTCAACGGCCCGGAGCCAGTCGCACCGTTCCCTCCGTAAAAGACTGACGCATGGTAATCGTCATGCGGCCGGGCAAGGAAGCTAGGATTATTATTGAGGGGCGGCCCGACGTAGTTGATGCGTTGCCAGGTGCTGCCGCCGTCCTTGGAAGCTACTGCGCAAATCGACCCAAAGGCATAAACAATTTGGGAGTTCAACGGGTCCACCGCAATGACATTGTCGTATTTCAGTTGAGGCTCGCTGGCCACAAGAGTAAGGTTGGGGCTAGCGCTCAAGTTCGTCCAGGCGCCGTTGTCCTGCCGCGCCCACATGCCGTAAAGACCGCCGCTGTAAAGAGCGCCGGTCGTGTCGCTCATGAGGACATAAACGCGCAGGGGGTCGTTCGTGCCGATGCCAAGGCTGATTCTGCCGATCGAGTTACCAGCCGCATCCTTGGTGAAGCCGCTGGGAAGCGCGCTGACCAGCGTCCAGGGATGATTGCCTGTGCCGCCAGTGGTCGTCATATAGACGCCGTTGAATGCACTGCCGTTGGATGTGCCCACCGCGGCGTAGAGGATCTGGGAGTTCGCGGGGTCAATCGCCAAATCACTCCAACTATCAAAAGTGTCGATCGAGCTGGTCGTGTTGACCCACGTGACGCCGGCATCGGTTGACTTCCATATTCCCGTGTTGCCGATCGAGCCATTGTCGCCCCCACCATAGACGGCCGCGTAAACGGTATTGGGATTGGTTGGATCCACAACAAGCTTGGATATGGTTCGGCGATTGAAGACATTGGCATTCGGATTACCGGACATCTGACCGGTCAGGAGCGTCCACGATTGTCCCCCGTCCATCGACTTGAGAATACCGATGCCATAGGTCGAATAGTTCCTGAAACCGGCGTTGCCATCGATGTCGCCAGTGGCGGCGTAGATGATTTCTGGAAGGCTCCCGTTCGGCGCCAGTGCAATGGCACTCATGTCCAAGGTTGCTTGGTTAAAGGTCAGAGGAGCCCAGGTGTTCCCGCTATCCAGTGATTTCCATACTCCGCCGCCCGCCGCAGTGACGTACTCGGCGCCGGTGACATTGTCCACAGCGATACCGGTGACACGCCCAGCCGAGTTCTCCGCCGGGCTGGGCGAATTAATGGGTGCCGGTCCTATCTCGGTCCAGCTGGCTGAAGTAATTGGGCCGACCGACAGGAGCTCGCGCGCTTCCAGCGGCTCGAGCCGCAGGCGGGCCGCGGGCCGCGATGCCCGCCGCTTGTTTTTCCCAGGCCGACCCCTGCCTTCAGCACTTCGGAATCTCAGGCCCTGCAACCAATTTCGCCACGAGCTGGACATGGGTAACCCCTTTCTTCCTCATGCTGGTTCTCAAGCACTCGCTCAAGAGCTGGGCTGCATCGGCAAGTGCTTGGTTTTTGCCTGGACACCCTATTGCAGCCGTTCACGGTAGCGGTTGAGCAAGGTCGGCCAGGCTTCCCATTCTCCTTTCGCGATTCGTTCCGGGAGTTGATTGGTGTAGCGCGAATAGCGGAGAGGAGTTGCTCCTCATAGGGAAATATGCGCGCCGGGCGCTTTTCGCGACAAAAAATGCGGTATCGGGCCATCTCGCAGCGCCTCCCAACGATTTTCCGCCTCTCCGGGGAGCAAGCCACCAACAACTTCAGCACCGTTCGTGCTACGGCGGCAGTTGGGCCTGTACACGTGCAATGCAAGCCATTTCCCGGCGGTATGTTCAGCGAATGCGATCCCCACATAGTCGATCGAGTGCCTCGTATTGGAACTGATCTAGAGACTAAGTTTTCGTCCCACTCCGGGGAACTCGGAGGAGCAGGCACGGGGCCGAGCAGATTCGGCCCCTGCAGCACGGTAGACTCTCCGCTAGGCGAGTGGCGGGTTTCTCCCGGCTGGAACCCTCGCCTCCCAGCGCCGGCAACGGCAGCGGACGGCGACGGCCAGGCCAATGAGCCCTCCAATACCTGCCAACAAAACTGTACTCGGCTCCGGCACTCCCGAGTGCTTAACCGACCAAATGCCCTCACCGGTTTGACCGACATCAGGAATCTGCACTATGTAATTCGCAATGTCGGAGAGGGAGGGCGACAGCGTCACCGTTTCCGGGGGGATTGCCGCGAATAGCTCCGGGCGGGTTGAGATGAAGTCCCCCGTGGTAGTGTTTACCGAAAAGGAGCCGATCAAAGCACCGGTGGCCGTCGTCGTCCCGTCGACGAAGGGAAGGCTTGTTCCCGAAAGCTGCAGTTGTAGCGACGTAATGTCCGCCGCGGAAATGGAACCCGTGCTGATAGCCGAGTCGGGAGCAGTGATGGTGGCGCTCAAACTCCCACCTATGCCCGTGGGGGGAATGGTCGTGAATTGGTAGATGTAATCTGCCTGAGCCGACTGGCCAACCACGAGCGCAAGCAGAGTTGCACAGGAGATCAAGGTTTTTCTACGCATGGCGGTATCCTTTCACTAGGTTTAAGAAAAGGTCGGTCCTACATCGGCGAAGCATTCGCAGGCGCTGAACCGATGTGCAACGCACAAAGCAGAACTCTTGGTGCTCCGACAATCTTGATGGCGGCCATCCAAGGGATGGACAAATCACCGCCGGGTTAGGAATCTAATTCGATAAACAGAGACTGGAAATTGCTATGCTCCGCGAACAGTTCCGAAATCATCTCGGTGGTCGGGGTCGAGCCAACCGTCGAGGGCAACGTAATGGTCTCCTCGAGTTGGCCCATGGAGAGCGTTTGGCCATTCAGCAAGCAGACGCCCGGAAGAAGTCCGGAAGGCTGGACCGCTGTTTGAAATGTTCCCGCATCGTTGAACACGGAGTCAATCAGGGTGGCAGCATTCTGCGGAGCACCGGTCCCTGGTGGATTTGCGGGCGTTACGCTTTCGTAAATCTGGGCTTGCCGTGTGAAGGACCCAAGAATTGCTGGCGCGCCTGTCCCGCAGTATTTGCAAAATACTATGTCCGTGCTGTTCTCAGTCCAATCCTTGAGGACAAGAAACGATCTACTTGGCCCTTTTCCCGATGTTTGCGCTATGTCCTTCGTAGCGATTGCCGTGAAGTTGAAGGAGACTGATTCTTGCGGCCTAGCTCCTTGGCCCGTCCCCTGAGCGGTGCCAAGATACTGCATAATGCTGCTTTCGGCCACGACCTCGGTTTTCCCGACAGGTTGGTCGATAGTCAGGATCAACCGAACCGCTCCGCTCATCTGATAGCTAGCAGCGATCGTGGCTGGCATAGCTGGATCGGGCGGGTGGCTACTTTCGCTGTATTTGCCGGCCAGGCTATACATCACCTCTAGGGACCAGTGTGTCGGCGCGGCGCCCGCCGCGGCGCTCCATTCGCCAGTTTGGCTGAAACGTCCCTGGAGATCGAAGTGCGCATTGGTCACTTGCACAGGCGCCGAGTCCCATAGTGGAAGATTCAAAAGCTGGAAATCGACCATCACGATCGGCGGCAAGGGCTGCGGATTTACCTGCACGATGGCCGCTGGATGTCCGATCAGGATCGCAATTATGGGGTTGCACCGTTCTTCTAGCCTTTCGAGGGCTGGGCGCGCGCGCCGCGCGCTTATTCGCCGAGGAGAGCGTGCGACATGCTCCTTCCGGATTAGAACTCGTTCGAGGAAACGTGCCATGGTAGCTGCTCCTTTTGCTGGATGCATCCGCTCTCGGATTTTGGGTGCCTGCGGGAGCGTCTTCTCAAACGGCTGTTTCCCGGTGCCCGTCGCTTCGCATCGTGAAACCGCCTCCACGTATCAATGCGAGAAATGATTCAATGTTGCACGCAGCAGGTAGGAAATTTGCTTGCCCCAATCCAGGGGCTTGGAAATTGTGATTTTTGGAGGGGAGAACCAAGCGGTCATCGCCACTTGGGCAGGCGCGATGACTTAATGCCGTGCAGCGGGGTTAGCACCCCCTGATGCGGCGGTACAGCCAGGCGCGCGCCAGTGCCCAGAGCCGGTCCGCGGCACGACGCCCTAGGCCCAGGACCTTCGCAGCCTCTTGGTGGCCAAGTCCAGCAAAGTAGCGGAGTTTCACGAGCTGGGCGGCTTGCGGATCGTGCTTTTCAAGCTCCGCGAGCGCCTCGTCGAGTGCCAGCAGATCCTCCGACGGCTCATCTACAGCCAGCGACAACTTACCCAGATCGAGGCGCCGCGCCTGGCCGCCGCGCTTGCATGTCGCCTTGCTCCGGCTTCGCTCGACCAGAATGCGGCGCATGGCTTCAGCCGCGGCGGCGAAGAAGTGTCCCCGGCTGTCCCATTCCTGAACTTTGTCCACGTCGACCAGGCGCATGTATGCTTCGTGGACCAGGGCCGTGGCTTGAAGTGTTTGGCCCGGTTTCTCGTTCGCTATCCTCCCAGCCGCCAACTGCCGTAACTCCTCGTAGACCAGCGGCAGCAGCTGTTCAGCTGCGTGCGGGTCTCCCTGCTCGATGGCTGACAAGATGCGTGTGACGTCGCTCATCCAAGCAAGGATAACTGGCCAAAAGATCACTTGCAAGGTGCTACCAATCTGCGTGAAAGTCGGCGTGCATCAAATCCAACATCTTGTTGGGCAGCGACCCAGTCAGCGTACCTCCCGGCTTGGTGGCTTACGTGAGAATCTACGAATTTTTCACGTGCAACCTGGGCCTTTTTCGCGCATTGATGAGTAGAGACTTCCTATCAAGGTGCCGCAATGGCGACCTGGAATCAACAGGTCAATGAGATTTTCCTCGAAGCGCTCGAGATCGGGCCGGCCGAGGAGCGCCAGGTCTTTCTCGAACGCGCATGCGCCGCAACGCCCGGCTTGCGCGCCGAAGTCGACGCGTTGCTCCAGGCCGACGCCTCGGCCGGCAGTTTTTTGGAATCACCAGCATCCGCTCTCGGTCTCGTGACCACCAACAAAGAGCCGGTCCAAGAAAGCCCCGGCACGCTCATCGGCCCGTACAAGCTGCTGGAGCAAATCGGCGAAGGAGGGTTCGGCCTGGTCTTCATGGCCGAACAGCAGCAGCCAGTCCGCCGCAAGGTGGCTCTCAAGATCCTCAAGCCCGGCATGGACACGCGCCAGGTGATCGCCCGCTTCGAAGCCGAACGGCAGGCGCTGGCCTTAATGGACCACCCACATATCGCCCACGTCCTCGACGCCGGCGCGACCAGCACGGGCCGGCCCTACTTCGTCATGGACCTGGTCCGTGGACTGTCGATCACGGAGTTTTGCGACCACGGTCAGCTCTCTCTCCGCGAACGGCTGGAACTGTTCGTGTCGGTCTGTCAGGCGGTGCAGCACGCGCACCAGAAGGGGATCATCCACAGGGACATCAAGCCGTCCAATGTGCTGGTGACACTGCACGATGGGGTGCCAGTGGCCAAGATCATCGACTTTGGCATCGCCAAGGCGTTGGGCCAGCAACTCACCGACAAGACGCTGTTCACCGGCTTTGCGCAGATGATCGGCACACCGTTGTACATGAGTCCCGAGCAAGCGGAGCTGAGCGGGTTGGATGTAGACACGCGCAGCGACATTTACTCGCTCGGCGTGCTGCTTTATGAGCTGCTCACCGGCACGACCCCCTTCGATCAGGCGCGCCTCCGCACGGTGGCGTTCGAAGAGATGCGGCGGATCATTCGGGAGGAAGAACCGCCCAAGCCGAGCACGCGGATCAGCACCCTGGGGCAGGCAGCGACCACGATTTCAGCGCAGAGGCGGAGCGAACCCAGCAGACTGCGCCAGCTGTTGCGGGGCGAGCTGGACTGGATCGTGATGAAGGCGCTCGAGAAAGACCGCAATCGCCGTTACGAGAGTGCCAGCGCCCTGGCCGCCGACGTCGATCGCTACCTGAACAATGAGGCCGTGCAGGCGTGCCCGCCCGCAGTATGGTACCGCTACCGCAAATTTGTGCAGCGAAATCGCGGCGCACTTCTGACGGCGCTCGTGATCACAGCCGCACTCGGCGTGCTGACCGGTACACTCGGCTTGGCCGCTCGCGAGAGCGCCTTGCGGGATGCGGCATTGGCTAGCGAGGTGCATCGCTCCCTGGACGAGGCCGCCTCATTAGTCGCGGATGAGAAATGGCAGGAGGCATGGGTGCCGGTTCAACGCGCCGAAAAGCTCCTCGCGGCCAGCGGCCGGCAGGAACTTCCTGCGGAGCTATTGGACCTGAGGAGCGACTTGACCATGGCGCAGCGGCTGGAGGAAATCTATAGTCAGCCCAGGAGTGAGAATTTCACCAGCGGCCAAGAACAAGATGAGGATTACGCCCAGGCATTCATGAATTATGGCATCGACATGACGACAATGCCGACCACGGAAGCGGCTGAACGGATTCGGGCACGGAGCATCCGGCGGACACTGGCCCGGGCGCTTGATTTCTGGTCCGGCATGCGCCGGGTTGCCGCGACAAACGTGCCTCCCAACTGGAAGCAATTATTGGAGGTTGCGCGGGAGGCAGATCCCGACCCGTGGCGCAGCCAGGTGCGCGCGGCCCTGTCTGGAGATGATCGGAAAGCCCTGGAGGCTCTGGCGGCCTCCGTGGACGCCCGCCAACTGCCCCCAGACAGCTTGACGCTGCTAGGGCGCAGCTTGGGCGATTACTTGAGTTCCCCGGCGCAGGCCGTGAGCTTGCTGCGGCAGGCGCAACGGCAATACCCCGCAGACTTGTGGATCAATGACGCCCTAGGCTGGTATTGTTTCAGTGCATTGAAGCCTCCCAAGTATGACGATGCCGTTCGCTTCTATACTGTCGCCCAGGTCGTACGGCCGCACAGCCCCGGTCGAAGGGTAGCTCTGGCAAACGTCTTGCTGGCGAAAGGATCTGACCAGGAAGCTCTCGCACAGATCTCGAGGGCAATCGAGATGGACGCGCAGTCCGCAAAGGCTTGGGAAGCGCAGGGCCTGGCCCATGGAAAACTCCAGCATTGGGATCTGGCTCTGGCCGACTTTTGCAAGGTCATTGAACTGGATCCACAATCGGCGCGAGGCTGGGTGAACCGAGGCATCGTCTATGGCCAACTCGGCAAACTGGACAAGGCACTTGCGGATCATGACAAAGGCATCGAGCTGAGCCCCAAATGGGGAGCGGCGTGGGGTAGCCGGGGCTACATACATTCCCGCCGCGGTGAGAAGGAGCTGGCGATCGCCGACTACACGAAGTCCATTGAGCTGGACCCGAATTATGCGCTCCCTTTTAACAATCTCGCCTGGCTGCTGATCACGCGGACTGACGTCTCGCGCCGCGAGCCGAAACGAGCGGTCGACCTGGCCAAGCGAGCGGTTGCATTCGAGCCTGAGAATGGCGGCTGGTGGAACACGCTTGGCGTGGCCCATCACCGGGCGACAAACTGGACAAGCTCCATCGAGGCCGCGACCAAGTCCATGGAACTTATGAAGGGGCAAGCAGAGGCGTTCAATACTTTCACCCTGGCCATGGCACACTGGCAGCTGGGTCACCGAGAGGAAGCCCGCAAGTGGTACGACAAGGCAGTCCAATGGAGGGAGAAGAACGCTCCCAAAGATGCGGAACTACGCAGCTTCTATGCGGAGGCGACCCAATTACTCGGCGTCAAATAAAAAGAAAGTAAGACCAGTGGGATGGGGTTTCAATAACCGGCAGGGAGCCAAGCGCATCAAGGCGCTGGTGGAGAAGCATCACCCGTGGGCCATGACTTTTTGGGAGGCGGTCGGGTATCGGGTGGACGAGCGGATCGTCCGTCGTGTCCGCACGCTCTGAACCGCACGGGAGTCATCCACGCTGGTCGATGTTAGCCATGTCATCGAAAACGGCATGATTACCTACAAGGATCTGCCGGCACCCCTCGTCTGCGATTTCCTCAGCCGGGAGCAGTCCCGGTCGCATTACGCTCCGGGCACCGAGTTCCACATCGGCAAGATCGAGATGGTTGCGAACACCGGCACCTACCTCGACTCGCCGTTCCACCAACGGCAAAGACTTGTCGGAACTTCCCCTGGAGCGCCTGGCGAACCTGGAATGCGCCGTGATCCCTGCCGACCTGTCGAATGACCGGGCCATCAGTCGTGCGGCGCTCACAGACTGCGACCTTCGAGGCAAAGCGGTCCTGGTTCGCACCGGCTGGGATGCGCACTGGCGCACGGACCAGTATTTCGAGGGCCATCCTTTCCTGACGAAAGACGCCGCCGAGTACCTACTCGAAGCGGGCGTGGCGCTGGTGGGCATCGACTCGCTGAACATTGACGACACCGGCGACCTGAGCCGGCCCGTACATTCCCTCCTCCTCGCCGCCGAAGTCCCGATTGTCGAACACCTGCGAGGATTGGGCCGGCTTCCGGGTGCCGGGTTTCGTTTCTTCGCAGTGCCGGTCAAGATCAAGAACATGGGAACCTTCCCGGTGCGAGCCTTTGGAGTCGTGCAAATGCACCCCGGGGAAGTTACTTCAGATCAGCAGGCATTGCGACGGAGGCGATCTGCATAGTCCAACCCGCCAGTTTACAGCCGGGCTGTATACTGGCGGGTTGATGGTTTGATCATTCTTTCGGGGAGCCGGTTGGGACGCTGCTCGAAGCTGACGCGGTGGGCCACATGCTCGTACATGGCCCAACTCTTCAGAACGTGGAAGTGCTTCGCGCACCTCTTGTACCGGTGAGGGAGGAAGTCTCGGCAACAGTCCAGGCAGCCGTGGAGGGGGGCATCGCACTCGATGACCCCATTTTCATTGCACGCCAGAATCGGCGCGATATCAGCAGAGGCTGTCCTGCCGCGACATTCTCTTGATGACTGGGCGACATCATCGGAAACGCCGCAGGACTATTTCGTGCGCCGCCTTCTCCCGTAGAATGGCTCCATGGGTACTTATCTTCTGAAAGACACATGGGCGAAGCTTGACCAGGGGGAATTAAGGCAAATCCTGCACGAACGCATTGGAACACCGGGTCAGTATCATGATCACGCAAACAATCCAAACACGTTTTATCTTCCGCTCGCAGGCTCGGCTTGCCAGATCAAGCTGACGTTTTCCAAAAACAAGCAGATTGTCGCCATCGAGCCCGGTCCGACTTTCGATGCCACAAAATGGGCGCTCGCTATTGAGGACATTGAGAGAGCAGAACCGCTAAAGGTAGGGCGGGATTGCAGTTTCAGCAGCTTTCGCGTGCTTGGTTCCTGGAGAGGGCAACGCTCCGGCGTGCAGATTCTGCCGCCGCCGGCTGATGCTCCCCAAGCCCCGGTGGAGATGGCGGATCACCCGTTCATCCTTGAATTCCCGATTAAAGCAAGCAATCTCTGGGCGATCACTAACTATCGGCGGATGCGGGAACACCGCAAGCTTACACATCTCCTCAATGTTCTTCTTGCCGGGGGAACCTCCTGCCAACCGCGACGCTTCAGGCACTTATGGGCCGTTGTGCCGGGGGATGCCCAGTATGAAGTCAAATGGGTTCAAGAGTTTTTCTGGGCTAAGTTCGGCGAGGTCGTGATGGAGGAACTATCTCCGCCTCCGGCCGAACGGATCGAAGAGCTCGACCCGGAAGCATACTACGCAGGTGTGGGCCACGATGGCCGCCCCTTACGCGTCCCGGCCGACCTCGACGATTCGATTTGTTGCTACGGGCAGCTTTCACCGGGAAACCGTGCCAAGTTCGATCGCGCCAGCTTCTGGATGGACATGGCCTCCCGCCAATGGACGATATCTTTTTCTGCTTCTTTTGCTTCCCTCGTCATTGCCATCGAGTCGTTGACCAAGCGAGGGAAGATTGGTGCCAAGGAGAGATTTCGCAAGCTCATCGAGAGATACGCCTCTGGTGCCGCTCTGGAGCATCGCCGCAATGACATGTACTCCCTTCGCTCAGAGATTCTCCATGGCAGCGCGTTGATGCAGATGGATCAGGACGCTCACTTCGGCTGGGACCCGCCCGAACACAACGAAGAAGAGCTGTTCAGGGAGCTTTGGGATTTGACCAGGATTGCTGTCCGTAATTGGCTCAAGGATCCGCCTCCCTCTTGAGCATGGTCCTCTTTCTGCAAGTGCTGCGCAAAACCCAGGCCACGGCCCGTGTTGGGGAGGCGGCTATTCCGAGGATGCTCGATTCGTGTTGCCTAAGCGCAGGACAGCGGAGGGCATCACCCGAACAGCCGTCGCCACAGGCGGCGCAAAAAGCCGTCACAGGGCGGGGCGTCGGCATACATTGACTTAACTGCAACGAGGTCGCCTAGTGTCTTCCATTACACCTCTAGCACACGCGCAAGGATCCCACCCTCAAGCGCTTATCTTGACAGCACTGAGCTTGGAGTGCCAGGCTGTACTGGAGCACCTCGATCCCGAAGGTCGGCACGACGAAGAGGATCGCTACGGCACCGTGTACTCCTGCGGCATTTTCACTTCTGGTGACGTCCGGTGGAAAGTAGCTGTTGCTGAATGTGGGCCTGGAAACACCAACGTCTCCGTCATTGCCACATGCGCAATCATTCAGTTCGAACCAGAAGTAGTTCTCTTCGTTGGCGTAGCAGGAAGTCTAAAGAAGGACGTTCGACTCGGCCACGTCGTTGCATCAACCAAGATCTACAACATCCACTCCGGCAAGGCAGAAGAGACATTCCGGCCTCGTCCAGCCGTGCATAACACAAGTCACAGGATGGAACAACTCGCCAGGGCAGTTGCTCGGGCTGACCAGTGGCTCAAGAGGATTCGCAAGCGGCACGCCGACCAGGTGGAGGCCCCACAAGCTCACGTTGGGCCCATTGCGGCGGGCGAACAGGTCGTAGCTCACGAACTTTCTCAAACGTACCAGCTTATTCGGCAGAACTATAGCGATGCTCTAGCCATCGAAATGGAGGGTTATGCCACGCTGGCGGCAACGCGCATTCCTCAAGTGGACGCCATTGTAGTTCGGTGCATTTCGGACAATGTTCTGGACAAGGCACAATGCGACGACAAAGGCTGGCAGCCAATTGCAGCCCATATTGCGAGGCCGGCGTTCTTGTTCAGTTCGACAGCCGCTGCCTGGGCATCAGGACCCAATTGCGAAGCCGCAGCGCCGAGTGCATCTGAGGTTTGCAATGGATGGCGGCCTTGAACGCGTCGGCGACAAGATCGACAGGTGCCGATGTGGATGTTGAACTGCCGGTGGAGTGCTTGGCGAATGATTTCCGTTTGGAATTGTTGTTTGATGTCTGCTTCGTCAATCGGGCCGCCGCAGTCTGGGCAGGAATCGGGCAACGGAGCTTCGTGGATTTCGTCTATCTTGTCGGGCGGAGGCGGCTGGCGATGTGCCTTCGTTCCATAGTCTTTCCCAGGCTTGCGCCCCGGCTTTTTCGGCTCCGGCTTCGGGGGACCCTTCGAGAAAGGAGCGGCTTGACGCTTGCCGGCCCGAACGGCTTCTTCGAGCTGGCGTTTCAGCACCGCGCCCTTGGCTTGTAACCGGGCAACCATCCGCCCCAACTCAGCGATGCGTCGGTCACGCTCGCGACATCCTGGACAACTGACGGCATCCATGCTTTCAGGCTAGCAGGATATCGTTACGTCAGCTGCGCCAGTTTCCACGGACAATGGCGATGCAGCCGGGGCGAGGCGCTATTCAAATACAACTAGACCTCGCGGGCGTGAATGATAATTTGGTAAGTCCGACGCGTCGGCTTGCAAAGAAATTCTGACTGCATGCTAGCCTCTTCGGACCGCCCAGGATGATCGGCTGCGCATTACGCATGC
>Ga0116223_10002391_pt1 | contig 17836 bp, 19 predicted proteins | sample Sb_taG_3_FD_90092 | JGI IMG/M metagenome (GOLD analysis project Ga0116223, IMG submission 90092) | Peat soil microbial communities from Weissenstadt, Germany - Sb_50d_a_PC metaG | ecosystem: Environmental > Terrestrial > Soil > Wetlands > Peat | place: Germany: Weissenstadt | collected 2010-09-21 | reverse complement strand
TGAAGGTGCCGTGGCTACTCGGCCTGATCGCCACGCGCTCGATCGATGAGCCGGTGGTGGGTATCGAGGATCTGGTCAAACAGGCGCGCACCCGTATCCAAAGCGGCATTCAGGCACATGCGGCATTGCAAACGCTGCGCGCCAATCCAGCGGACGCCGCGGCCAAGGCCCAATTCGAGGCGCATCGCGCCGATCTGGGTTTCGGTCTGCTGTTACTGCGCTACGTGCACGACCCAGCGCAGGCCAGCGACGTCCAGATCGATCAGGCGGCCTGGTCGACCGTGCCGAACGTGCCGGTGATTTTCTGGAGTTTCCGCGCCATGGTCGGGCTGGGTCTGTTCTTCATTGCGCTGTTTGCGGTTGCGTTCTATCTGTCGGCGCGACATCGCTTTGAGCGCAGTCGCTGGTTTTTTCGCGTGGCAGTCATGAGTCTGCCGCTGCCGTGGATCGCAGCCGAGCTCGGCTGGATCGTGGCCGAGTATGGACGCCAGCCCTGGGCCATCGATGGCGTGCTGCCTACGTTTCTGGGGGTATCAACGGTGCCGGCCGGCAACGTGATGGCTTCGCTCGCCGGTTTCGTCGTGTTCTACTCGGCGCTTGCGGCGGTCGAGGTGTATTTGATGCTGCGCATGATCCGGCGCGGGCCGGACGGACTGGGCTACTGGCCGGCGGCCGGGGCAGCGGACACTGCGCCCCGTCCTGTCGGGGCATAGCTGCGGCGTTCCGCGAACAAGGAGAGGAGCATGCTTGACTATGAATCGCTGCGCATTATCTGGTGGTTGATTCTCGGCGTCGTGCTGATGGGGTTTGCGATTACCGACGGGTTTGATCTCGGTGTTGCGGCCATCTTTCGGTTCATCGGCCATACCGATGAGGAGCGCCGCGCGTTGCTCGAGTCCGTGGAGCCGGTGTGGGAGGGCAACCAGGTGTGGTTCATCCTCGGCGGCGGGGCGGTGTTTGCCGCCTGGCCTCTGTTGTATGCAGCCTCCTTCTCCAATCTGTACCTGGCGATGTTTCTGCTGCTGATCGCCTTCATCCTGCGGCCCGTCGGCTTTACCTTTCGCAGCAAGATTGCCGACCCGCGCTGGCGCAACCTCTGGGATTGGGCTTTGACGATCGCCGGTGTTGTCCCAGCACTGTTGTTTGGAGTTGCGTTTGGAAATCTGTTCCTGGGGGTGCCGTTCCATTTCGATGGACTGATGCGGCCAATCTACAGCGGCGGCTTTCTGAACCTATTGCAGCCCTACGCATTGCTGGTCGGTGTGGTTAGCCTGTCAATGCTGATCATGCATGGGGCGAGTTATGCGGCGCTCAAGCTCGGTGAACCGATGGCGGCACGCGCCGCCTCGGTTGCTCGTCTCGCGGCGGGCCTGTTTGTGATGGCGATGATTGCCGCCGGCGCGTGGGTCACGCTGGGACTGGATGGCCAGCGGATCGTGTCGGGCGCGGATCCGCTCGGTCCCTCCAGTCCGCTTATGAAACAGGTCGCGATTTCGCCCGGTGCATGGCTCGCGAACTACACGCAACACCCGCTGCTGTGGCTGGCGCCCGCATGTGCGCTGCTGACGGCGGCACTGACTGCTCTATTGCTGCACATCCGTCGACCGGGGGCGGCTTTCCTCTCGAGCTGCCTCACCCAGGCGAGTACCCTCCTCACAGCGGGCATTGCGCTGTTCCCGTTTTTGATGCCTTCATCGACGGCTCCTAACCAGGGACTGACGGTGTGGGATGCTTCGAGCAGCGCCAAGACGCTGCTGATAATGCTCGTGGCCGTGATCGTGTTCCTGCCCATCGTGCTCGCCTATACCAGCTGGGTATTCCGGGTGCTCAGGGGCAAGATCACCCTGGAATATATTCGCAGGCACAGCGACCTGTATTGAGGTCGGGAGAGAGAGCGCAGATGTGGTATTTCAGCTGGATATTGGGGCTCGGGCTGGCCCTTACGTTTGGCGTGCTCAATGCGATCTGGTATGAGATTCTGGAGAGCCATCGAGAGGCGCTGCCGAGCGCAGGCGCAGCAGGGCAGGCTCGCGCCGGCCGCTGAATCAGCGCGCTTCGAGTGCGCGCTCCAGTGACGGAGCCAAGGCTGCGAGCTTGCCCATGCGCGCCAACTCCCGCACCACCCGCGCGGGCAGCCGTTCCCCGGGCGGCCGGAAAAACTGTCCGGAACGCACCCATTATTGCCTATTATTATAATCTGCTAATATTGGGAATGGAGCGCGCGGGGCTGGCGCGCCCCACGTTATGGGCGCAACCAGGGCGGTGCAAGGCATGACGCGAGCTTCAGCAAATACCGAACGGGCTGCACCGCTGCGTGTGGCGATACGCGGCAGCGAGCTTGCCGCGCTGCGAGGCAACGCCACGCGCGCCTGCGCGGTGCTCAAGGCGCTGGCCAATGAGGTGCGCCTGATGCTCGTTTGCCAGCTCGCCGACGGCGAGAAGACGGTCGGCGAGCTGCAGCAAAGCGTGGGTCTGAGTCAGTCCGCCGTCTCGCAGCATCTGGCGCTGTTGCGAGAGCACAAGCTGGTTGCGACGCGGCGCGATGGTCAGTCCATCCACTACACGCTGGCGAGCGTCGAGACCGCGGCCATCATCAAGACCCTGCACGAGCAATTCTGCGCTCGGCGCCGCTCCTAAAATTCGCGACCCTATTCTCTGGCTCGCGCGAGGATTTAGGGCCGATAGGCCGCGCCCTCGACCGCGCAATACGCTCAGCCGTTGTTCAATGGCAGCGAACGTCAGGGAAGAGCATCGCGGATGTGCGAGGACTAAAATCGATGTCTGCGCATGCGGCATGGGCCCGCGGGTCGCTGCAACACCGAGCAGTGAATGCTAATAATATCGCCTGGTATATGATTCGGGCTGCTCTTGCACAACCTGATCGATGGCGGATCCTGGGCGTGCGTTGAACGCTGCAGCGTGGCGTGAGCTCAGCGTTCGCGGTGCATATCAGGAGAGTGAACATGATGGCCTTCCGCTCGACGATGCAGCGCATAGTGTGGCCAGCTGCGCTGGCCTGCTCGCTGTTCGGCGCATCGACGGCGTCCGCGGCCTCGGAATCGGCGGAGCAATTCTTCCCTCCCTGGAGTCACGGTGCCAACGATCCGGTAAAAAACCGCGGCTTGGAATTCACCGTTCCGGAAGTCGATAACCTGCCCGATTTCCACGGCGATCCCATGACCGCCAAGCTGGTGGTGTTTGTCGGCGGCAACTATTTCTTTGCAATGGCGCCGCTGGTGGCGGAATTCGAACGCCAACACCCGCAGCTGCAAGGCCAGATCTACTACGAAACCATCCCGCCGGGTCTGCTGGTCGAGCAAATCAAAAAGAACGGCACGATCACCGTGGGCAATATGACCTGGACCGTGCGCGCCGACGTCTACGCGGCCGGTCAGGATCAGGTCGAGGGTCTGATCGATGAAGGCTATGCCGGAGGGCCGGCCGTGCCGTATGTCACCAACACCCTGACGATCATGATCCCGAAGGACAATCCGGCGCACATCCGCGCTCTGACCGATCTGGGCAAGCCCGGCGTACGCCTGGTCATGCCTAACCCCGCATTTGAGGGCATCGGGCGTCAGATCCAGCAGAGTCTGGCCAAGGCGGGCGGCGAGGCTCTGGTCAAGATCGTATACGACTCCAAAGTGCACAGTGGCGAGACTTACTTGACCCGCGTGCACCACCGGCAATCGCCGCTGTATCTGATGCTCGGTCGTGCCGATGCCGGCATCACGTGGCAATCCGAGGCGGCGTTCCAGCAGGAAGTCGGCAATCCCATCGGCCAGGTTTCGATTCCCGAGTATCAGAACGTCACCGCCAGCTATGCTGCCGCGTTGCTCAAGGCCGCCCCGCACCCGCAGGCCGGCCAGCAATGGGTCGATTTCCTGCGCTCACCCAACGCCCTCGCGATCTTCGAGCACTACGGCTTCAAGCCCTATGTGGACAAGAATTGACCGTTGGTCCTCGCCCCGATCGCCGATCCATCGCCCTTAACCGCCTGGAGAAGACCATGAAGTTCACTCGACACTCGCCAGCGACTAGCATTGCCATGATCCTCCTCAGCGCCCATGCGAGCGCCGTACTGGCGGCGCAAGCGCAAGCCGCAGCGGCGGGCAGCGCCACGGCGCAGTCCGCGTATGTGCAGCCCCACATGCAGCATGAGCCCTACGGCAGTGTCGATGTGGTCGTGCCTCTGAGCAGCGACGACAAAGAGATTCAAGCGATGAAGCTGCGTAACATCGCCCATGGCCTGAAGGCGGGCGATGAATGGCAGGGAACGTTCAACATCAAAGTCGTGCTGTACGGGAAGGGATTGACGCTGTTGATGGATCCGGACGAGGCCACCAAAAAGCAATTGGACATGCTGCGCAGTCGCGGCGTGCAGTTCGAGGTCTGCAACAACACGCTAGCTGGGCTGGGCATCGATTTCCACGCCCTGTACCACGTCACCGATGCCGACATTGTACCGTCCGGATTCGCCGAGGTGGCGTATCTGCAGGTCAGGCGACATTACGCGATCGATCCGGCCAACTGACGGGGCGTGCGCTCCAGGCATGAGCGATTCGCGACCGCCGGCGCGCGCCGTGGTTGCGCTGTCGGCACTGCTGGCGGCGCCGGGGCTCTGCGCAGCGCAGGGCCTGCGGCCCGATTCCGCTCTGATCGCGCGCGGAGAATATCTGGCCCGAATGGGCGATTGCGCGGCCTGTCACACGGCGCAATCCGGCGAGCCGATGGCAGGGGGGCGGGAACTGAACACGCCGTTTGGGATCATTCATTCGACCAACATCACCCCCGATGTGGCTACGGGTATCGGTCGCTACTCCTTTGGGCAATTCGATCGGGCGGTGCGCGCAGGCATTGCCGCCGACGGACGCAATCTGTATCCGGTCATGCCCTACCCATCGTTCGCAAAAATTGACCCGCCGGATATGCGTGCGCTGTTCGCCTATGTCATGCGGGCGGTGTCGCCGGTCAAGCGGTCCAACCGGGATAACGACCTGCAGTGGCCGTTCAGCATGCGCTTCGGACTGTCTGTGTGGAATCAAGCGTTTCTCGACGGGCAGGAATACAAACCAGATCCAACCCGATCGGCGCAATGGAACCGCGGCGCCTACATCATCGAGGGGCCTGGGCACTGCGGCGCCTGCCACACGCCACGCGGATGGGCATTGCAGGAACAGGCGATGGGCCAGGACGGCTCGAATGGCAGTCTCTACCTCAGTGGGTCCACCCTCGATGCGTGGTACGCCCCGAGTCTGCGCAATCTTTGGCCGGCGAGCGAAATTGCGCAGTTTCTCGGCACTGGGCGCAATCGCCACGCCGCCGCCTACGGCAGCATGAGTGAGGTCGTGCACTTCAGCACGCAGCTGTTTACCGACGACGACTTGGCCGCGATGGCCGAATATCTCAAGTCACTGTCCGCGCTCGCGCCATCACCGGCCGAATCCCGACCGACGGCGCTCGCGCAGCGCAGTGCCGGATCGCTATACACCACGCGCGGTGGTCTGGCCTACGTGCAGTTCTGCTCCACCTGTCATCGTCTCGATGGCGAAGGGGTCGCCGACTTGTTTCCGCCGCTGGTCGACAACGCATCGATACTCTCGAGCGACCCGACATCGGTGATTCATGTGGTGCTGAGCGGCTGGAAGTCGGCCGCGACCCGGCGTTTCCCGCGAGCCTTTGGCATGCCGAGATTCAGCAGCCTTGCCGATCGGGAGCTTGCCGAGATCGTGAGCTTCGTGCGCACGAGTTGGGGCAATCGAGCCGCTGCCGTGAGCCCCGAGCAAGTCAAGAAAATCCGCGATGAGATCCAGCTGCAACCGGATCAGCGCACCAGATTCGCGACCCCGCGCCTGGCCGACCTGCTCGACAGCCCCAACGCCGAGCAGCTGATCTACGGTATGCGATTGATGACGCAGACCAGGGCGCTGCTGCCCGAGCATGTGGGAGCCGGCGTGAGCTGCAGCAGCTGTCACCCGAACGCCGGTACGGTGGCCAGTGGCTCGCCGTTTGTCGGTATTTCCGCGCTGTTTCCGCTCTACATGCCGCGTGCGGGCAGGAGCATCGACTTCAAGGAGCGGATCAACGGTTGCTTCCGGCGCTCCATGAGCGGCCATGCGCTGGACAGGGATTCGCGGGAAATGCTGGCGATGGTGGCATACGTGGATTGGATGAGAGGCGCCACCCAGCCCAACGATGTGATTCCCGGTCGCGGCAATGGAAAGATCAGCGACACGCTGGTGCCCGACGCGGCCAATGGCAAGACCATTTATGGCAAGCAATGCGCCGTCTGTCACGGAGACAACGGCGAGGGCAGGCAACGGGATGACGGCAGTTATGCGATTCCACCGCTATGGGGGAATGCGAGCTTCAATATCGGCGCCGGGATGGCCAGAACCTATACCGCCGCGGCCTTCGTGAAGAGCAATATGCCTCTCGCCGATACGCTCGAATTCCCGTTGGGCAAAGGGGCCCTGAGCGATCAGGAGGCGGTCGACGTGGCCGAATATTTTACCCACATGGCACGTCCCGATTTCCCCGACAAGCTCAAGGACTGGCCCAATGGCGGTAGACCGAAGGACTCGAGGTATTGAATGGCGCCTCAGGGCGCGCGTGAAGGATGCAGAACCTGCCAAAGCATGAAGCAGGCCAGCAGGATCAACATACTGCCAAATGTGCGACGCAGGGTTGCTGCCGGCAGAAGTGAGCCGAATCGTTGCCCGAGATACGTGCCCGAGATGCCGAGGCCGGCGACCAGCGCGAGCACGCCATAGTCGAGACTTAAGCCTTCGTGTCCAAGCATGGCCAGATGCTTCGCGAACCCGACAAAGGCCGTCAATGCGATGATCGTGAGGCTGGTGCCGACGGCGCGGTGAACCTCCAGACCGGTACCGAGAACCAGCGCCGGGACGATTAGAAACCCACCTCCGACCCCGACGAATCCGGTGAGTAGCCCGACGACGGCGCCGACTGCCAGCAGGCGAATATAGGGCGTACGTCCACTGTCGAAAGCAGGCGTGGCGCCGAGGGCGTTGGCGGTCACGATTTTCCGCGGCGGGCGCAGCATGAGCGCGGCGGCAGCGAGCATGGCGAGCGCAAAGGTCGCCAGTTGCACCCGGCCGGAGACGTATTGGCTGCCCGCGGCACCCACCCAAGCGCCGAGCATGCCCGCGGGCGCGAATGCAGCGGTAACCCTGGGGACCACCGTCCCGGCGCGGGCGTGAATCAGCGCTCCAAACGTCGCGATGACACCCACAACTGCCAGAGAACCGGCAATGGCCTGCTTGTCCGCCTCGGCAAACAGGTACACGAGCACCGGAACGGTCACGATGGAGCCGCCGGAACCGAGCAGCCCCAGCGCAAATCCGATCGCCAAGGCGCCGCCGAGGCCGAGCAGTGGAAAGGGTAGGTGTGCCATCGGAGTCTCGCGAGGTTGCTGGCAGGCGAAATTCGCGGCCCCGCGGCAGTTTATATCATGTTTATCTAATATAAAATACGCGTATGCACGGGCATTCGCGGCCTTGGTCGCTCGCTAGCATTGCCGCTATCCAATCCCTAGATGATCCGACTTTTCTACCTATCGACGGAGCAGCTTATGACGGCAAACATCGGAACGAGCGAGCGCATCATTCGGCTGATAGTGGGCGCAGCTCTCATGATTTATTTCTTTGCATTTTCGCAGGGCGCAATGCGCTGGATCGGCTGCGTCGGGCTAGTGCTGGTGGCCACGGCACTGGTCAGTTTCTGCCCTCTGTGGTCGATTTTCGGCCTGAACAGCGCCAAGCGGTAGCACACCGAACGCGTGCCCAGCCTCGAATGGCGCCGCCGGCACTGCGCCCGAGCGCAGCTGCCGGCCTCGATCACCGGGTGCTGGCCACATTCCGAAGTGACCTACATATACTAACAATATTAGATAGTTATGATTAAACGTTAATTATAAACTTTACGCATTGCGCCCGGCTTCGAACAGGAACCACACGCGCCGCTCGGTCTCATCGATCCAGACCTCGAGCAGGCTGGCGGTAGCGACATCGCCGTACTTGTCGCACAGAGCGTGCGTTTCCCGCATGGCACTGGCGACGCGCATGTTGTCCTCGCGCAGCTCCGCCAGCATCGTGGAGGGCGAGACGAATTCGGCGTCGTTGTCCGCCAGGCGCTGCAGTCGGCTGATGTGTCCAATGGAGCGAATCGTCGTGCCGCCGATTTTGCGCACGCGTTCGGCGATGGGGTCGCCCATCGCGAAGATCTGGTCGGCCTGTTCATCGAGCAACAGGTGATAGTCGCGGAAATGCGGACCGGACATGTGCCAGTGATAGTTCTTGCTCTTCAGGTAGAGCGCGAAGGTATCGGCGAGCAGCACATTGAGCTCGGCCGACAGGTCGCGGGTCGCCTCCGGGCCCAGATCGGTCGTGGTCTGCAGCGCGGCGGTGCGGCGTTGCTTGGCACCCTTGAGATTGCTGATCGGCTTGACGTTGCTCATTACTGTGCGCTCCTCCAGATCGAGAAAGGGGGGTCGGAACTGGGCCGCTGCGTGGGCCCGTGACCGACATTATAGCGAGTGCCGCAGGCACATTATCGTCTTCACAGCCGCAGCAATGCGCGTCCGGCCGGCGCCAGCAGGGCGTGGGTTTCGGGATGCTGCTGCATATAGACCGCGAACATCGAGCAGTGCGGAATCACGCCCCGATGCTGTGCCCGCGCGGACTCTAGCGCGGCCTCAACCAGTTGCGTCGCGATGCCACGGCCGCGCAGCGCCTCCGGCACCAGAGTGTGCGTGAAGGCGATCGTGCCGTCCCCGAGCTCGTACTCGGCGTACGAGACGCTGCCGTCGACTTCCGTTTCGAACCGCTGGCGGCTGGGGTTGTCGCGAATGGTCAGTGCGGGGGCGCGGCTCATGGGCGGATTGAACCAGCACCCGAACGGCAATTGCAATCGGACGGCAGGTTGAAGCGATGCACGGGCGTGTGTGACACTTCGCGCCCTTGCTGCTGCGCGACCCATAGCTGCTTAAGTGCCAGTCATCACCCTGCCGGATGGCAGTCAACGCCGCTTCGAGCGCCCCGTCAGCGTCGCTGAACTCGCACAGAGCATCGGTTCGGGTCTCGCGCGCGCCGCGCTCGCCGGACGCGTGGACGGCAAGCTCGTCGACACCTCGTTCCTCATCGAGCACGACGCGCAGGTCAGTGTCATCACCGAGCGCGACGCCGAGGGCCTGGAGCTGATCCGGCATTCGACGGCGCATCTGCTGGCCCAGGCGGTCAAGCAGCTCTTCCCCGATGCCCAGGTGACTATCGGACCGGTGATTGAGGACGGCTTTTATTACGATTTTGCGTACTCCCGGCCCTTCACGCCGGAAGATCTGCGCGCGATCGAGGCTCGCATGACCGAGCTCGCCAAGGCCGATCAGCCGGTTCACCGTCGTGTGATGCCGCGCGATGAGGCGGTGACGTTCTTCCGCAATCTCGGCGAGCGCTACAAGGCCGAGATCATCGCGGCGATTCCGGCTGCAGAACCCATCAGTCTCTACGGGCAGGGCGATTGGGTCGATCTGTGCCGCGGGCCGCACGTACCCTCGACCGGGAAGCTGCGCGCTTTCAAGCTCATGAAAGTCGCCGGCGCCTACTGGCGAGGGGACTCGCGCAACGAAATGCTGCAGCGGATCTACGGCACGGCCTGGCCCGATCAAAAGCAGCTCGACGCCTACCTGCACCGGCTCGAGGAGGCCGAAAAGCGCGATCATCGGCGCATCGGCCGGGAGCTCGATTACTTTCATATGCAGGAGGAGGCTCCGGGCGCGGTGTTTTGGCACCCCAAGGGCTGGCAGGTATTTCAGACGCTGATCCAGTACATGCGCGCCAAGCAGCAGGCCGCCGGATTCCAGGAGGTCAATGCGCCGGAGCTCCTGGACCGCAGCCTGTGGGAGGCTTCGGGGCATTGGGCGCAGTTCGGCGAGAACATGTTCACCACGCGCACGCCGGATGAGCGCGTGTATGCGATCAAGCCCATGAACTGCCCGGGGCACGTGCAGATCTTCAAGCAGGGCATCCGCAGCTATCACCAGCTCCCCGTGCGCTTCGCGGAATTCGGCAAGGTGCATCGCTACGAGCCCTCCGGGGCGCTGCACGGACTCATGCGCGTGCGCGCCTTTACTCAAGACGATGCCCACATCTTCGTGACCGAGGATCAGATCACGGAGGAGTCGGTCGCCGTGACGCGCCTGATCCTCGACATCTACCGGGATTTCGGCTTCGACGACGTGCGCATCAAATTCTCCGACCGCCCGGCCAAGCGGGTCGGGTCCGACGAGGTCTGGGACAAGGCGGAGGCTGCCCTCAAGCAGGCGGCCCGGGCAGCCGGCATCGAATTCGGCCTGAACCCGGGCGAGGGGGCCTTCTACGGACCGAAGCTCGAGTTCGTGCTGCGAGATGCGATCGGCCGCGATTGGCAGTGCGGCACGTTGCAGGTGGATCTGAATCTGCCTGGACGCCTCGGAGCGCACTACATCGACGAGCACAGCCAGAAGCGCGTGCCGGTCATGCTGCATCGGGCGATTTTTGGTTCGCTCGAGCGCTTTTTCGGCATTTTGCTCGAGCACTACGCGGGCCGTTTGCCCGCCTGGCTGGCGCCGGTGCAGGCCGTGGTCATGGGTATTACCGACCGGCAATACGAATACGTGAGCAGAACCGTGGATTTCCTGAAAAATCAGGGGGTTCTGGTCCAGTCCGACTTGCGCAACGAAAAAGTCGGCTTTAAGATTCGCGAACACACGCTGCAACGCGTCCCATACCTCCTGGTAGCGGGGGACAAGGAAGTGGCAGCGAATCTTGTTTCTGTGCGCTCCCGTAGTGGCAAGGATCTGGGCGCGATGACGCCGCAGACGTTCGTCGAACGTTTGCGCATCGAGCTCGAAAGCCACGGGCGCCGAAAGTTGGAGGATTGATATATAGCTATTTCAGCGAAGCGGGTCCGGCGTAATGAGGAGATCGTCTCACCAACAGTGCGTGTGATCGGAGCGGATGGAGGGCAGGCAGGTGTCATGACGCGCGCGGAAGCGCTGCAGCTGGCATCCACCGCTGAGCTGGATCTCGTTGAAGTCTCGCCCATGGCGGAGCCGCCGGTGGTGCGAGTCATGGATTACGGCAAATTCCTGTTCGAGCAGAACAAGAAGGCGCATTCTGCCAAGCGCAAGCAAAAGCAGATTCATGTTAAGGAAGTGAAGTTTCGTCCCGGCACGGAAGAGGCGGATTACCAGGTCAAACTGCGCAATCTGATTCGATTCCTGTCCGAGGGTGACAAGGCCAAGGTAACCTTGAGGTTCCGCGGCCGTGAAATGGTGCATCAGGACATCGGCCGCAAACTCCTGGACCGGGTGCAGCTCGATCTCGCGCCGCACAGCGTCATTGAGCAGCAGCCGCTGATGGAAGGCCGGCAAATGGTGATGCTGTTCGCACCAAAAAAGAAGTGATCGTGCGTCGCGCAGCCGCAAGCTTGAGCTGACGATTCGCGATCCGCGAGCAAGCGGGTTCGGGCCTAAACGCTCGAGCCTTGTGAGCTCTGGCGACAATGAGGAGTAAGGATCGTGCCCAAGTTGAAAACCAACCGGGCCGCTTCGAAGCGTTTTCGCAAGACCGCGAAAGGCTTCAAGCGGTACTCGGCTACCCGCCGCCATAACCTCGGTCATAAGGATTCCAAGCGCAAGCGTCATCTGCGCTCGGGCGGCAGCAGCCTCGTGGATCACAGCGACGTGGGTCGCCTCGCGCAACTGCTGCCGAATACCAAATAACGGAGTCCCGACATGGCAAGAGTCAAACGCGGAGTGACGGCCGGACGCCGCCACAAGAAAGTTCTCGGCAAGGCCAAGGGCTATTACAACGCGCGGCGCAAGGTCTATCGCGCCGCCAAGCAGGCGGTCATCAAGGCCGGGCAGTATGCCTATCGCGATCGGCGCGCCAAGAAGCGCGACTTTCGCGCGCTCTGGATCATGCGCATCAACGCCGCGGCGCGCGTGCACGGCTTGTCGTACAGCCGCATGATCGCGGGTCTGCACAAGGCTGGCCTCGAGATCGATCGCAAGATGCTGGCGGAACTGGCGATCAATGACGCCAATGCCTTCGGCGTGATCGCCGAGCACGCCAAAGCCGGTCTCGCCGCGGCCTGACGGCTTAGGTTCGGGCCGTGGGAGAGCTCGATGCCCTGAGCGATGCCGCGCTCTCGCGTATTGCAGCGAGCAGCACGATCGCCGAGCTCGATGAGATCCGCGTTCACTGGCTGGGGCGCAAGGGCGTTCTGACCGAGCAGCTCAAGCGCCTCGGCGCCTTGCCCGCGGCCGAGCGACCGGCGTCCGGCGCTCGCATCAATAGCGTCAAAGAGCGGCTGCACGCGGCGATCGAGGCTCGGCGCAGCGAGCTCGAGCGGCTCGCAATCGAGGCGCAGCTGCGTGCCGGTGCAGTCGATGTGAGTCTTCCCGGCCGCGGCGAGCGACTCGGCGGCGTGCATCCGATCACGCTCACGCGCCTGCGAATCGAGGAGATTTTCCAGCGCGCGGGCTTTCAGGTCGAACAGGGACCGGAGATCGAGAACGAGTTCTACAACTTCGAGGCCCTCAACATCCCGGCCGATCATCCGGCGCGGGCTATGCACGATACGTTCTATTTGAAGAACGGAGCACTGCTGCGCACCCACACCTCGCCGGTGCAGATCCGCGCGATGCAGCGCTTGAAGCCACCGCTGGCGCTCATTGCCCCGGGCCGGGTGTATCGGGTCGATTCGGACGTGAGCCACTCGCCGATGTTTCATCAGGTCGAAGGACTGTTCGTCGATAGGAACGTGAGCTTTGCTAATCTCAAGGCGATCCTGCACCGCTTCATGGAAGCCTTCTTCGAGCAGGATCTGTCGATGCGCCTGCGGTCGTCGTATTTTCCGTTCACGGAGCCGTCGGCCGAGGTCGATATCACCTGCGTGCTGTGCAAGGGCAGCGGCTGCCGGGTCTGCAAGCAGAGCGGCTGGCTTGAGATCGCGGGCTGCGGCATGGTGCATCCGCGCGTGTTCGAAGCCTGCGGCATCGATGCGGAGCGCTACACCGGCTATGCCTTCGGCGCCGGCATCGAGCGGCTGGCGATGCTGCGCTACGGCGTCAACGATCTGCGCCTGTTCTTCGAGAACGATTTGCGCTTCCTGGCCCCGTTCGTCGGAGGGGGCACATGAAGCTGCCGCTCTCGGCGCTGCGCGCCTGGGTGGATGTGCCCTGGGAGGCGCGCGAACTCGCCCGACGGCTGACCTTGTCGGGCTTCGAGGTCGAGGCCGTCGACGCCGCGGCGCCGGCCTTTGAGGGCGTCGTGGTCGCGAAGATCCTGTCTGCCGAGCCGCACCCGCGCGCCGAGAAGCTGCGAGTCTGCCGCGTGGTGCTCACCCAGGACGAGGCCGGCGCTGCGCCGCTGCAGATCGTCTGCGGCGCATCGAACGCGCGCGCCGGCCTGGTAAGCGCGCTCGCGAGGGTCGGTGCCGTGCTGCCGGGCGGCGTGTGCATCCAGGCCGCACAGCTGCGCGGCGTCGAATCGCAGGGCATGCTGTGCTCGGCGCGCGAGCTGGGCTTGGGCGAAGCTTCCGACGGCATCCTCGAGCTGCCCGAAGGTTTGCCACTGGGCGTGGATCTGCGCGCCGCGCTCGATCTCGACGATCCGATCCTCGAAGTCAATGTCACGGCCAATCGGGGCGATGCGCTCTCGGTGCTGGGGCTGGCACGCGAAGTGGCGGCGTTATGCGATCGAGCACTCAAGCATCCGGCGTTGGGCGTCGATGTCGCGCTGGCCGCCACCCGGGCGGCCGCAGCCGGGGAGGCGCGACTCGCACTGGAGCTGCCGGCACAGGGCGGCGCCGGGCGTCTGCTCGCACGCGTCATACGCGGTGTCGATAACAGCACGCTGAGTCCGGTGTGGCTGCGCGAGCGGCTGCGGCGCTCGGGGCTGCGCTCGATCAGTCCGGTCGTCGATGTCACCAATTACGTCATGCTCGAGCTCGGCCAGCCGATGCACGCCTATGATCGGGCCATATTGCAGGGGCCCATGGTGGCCCGCTGGGCGCGGGCACAAGAGCGGCTGCAATTACTGGACGGCCGCGACATCGAGCTCGCCGCCGACGTGCTCGTGATCGCCGATGCGCAATCGATCCTGGGGCTGGCCGGCATCATGGGCGGCGAGCGCAGCGCGATCACGAGCGCGACGCGCGATATCGCGCTCGAAGTCGCCTGGTTCGCGCCACGGGCAATTGCCGGGCGCGCGCGGCGCTACGGGCTCATGACCGATGCCAGCCAGCGCTTCGAGCGCGGCGTGGACTATCGCATTCAGGAGCGCGCGCTCGAGCTCGCGACGCATCTGATGCTGCAGATCGCGGGCGGGCAGGCCGGTCCGGTCACGATCGCCGAGCAGCCCGAATCCCTGCCGCGCTCGGCGCCGGTGCCATTGCGTCTGCGGCAACTCGAGCGCCTGCTCGGTGCGAGCGTGACGGCCGAGCAGATCGAGCGGCCTCTGCGCTCGCTCGGCATGACGGTACGCGCAGCCGGGGAGTCGGGGGCGCGGACCTGGAGCGTCGAGCCCCCGTCCTGGCGGTTCGACATCGGCATCGAAGCCGATCTCATCGAGGAAGTCGCACGCATCAATGGCCTCGATGCCATCGCCGAGCGCAATGCCGTGCTGCCGCTCGCGCCGCAATCGCTGCTCTCGAGTCAGATCGATGAGCGCGTGGTGCTGCGCACGCTCGCGGCGCGCGGCTTTCAAGAAGCGATCAGCTTTGCCTTCATCGATCCGGCGCTGCAGCGCGAGTTGTTCGGCAATGAGCCCGTGCTCGAACTGGCCAATCCGATCGCGGCCGACATGGCGGTCATGCGCACCTCGCTGTGGCCCGGACTGTTGCGGGCGGCGGGCGAGAACTTGCGCCGTCAGCAGCAGCGCGTGCGACTGTTTGAGATCGCGAATCGTTTTCGTGTCGATGCTGAGGGCCGTTACCGCGAGGAAAAAGTGCTCGCCGCGCTCGTGCTTGGCGCGCGCCTGCCTGAGCAGTGGGGCGCTGCCGCGACGGCGGTGGATTTCTTCGACCTCAAGGGCGATCTCGAAGCCCTGCTGGCGCTGGGTGGTGCCGCCGCGGAGTTCCAGTTCGAGCCGGCGGCCCTCGGCTGCCTGCACCCGGGCCGCAGCGCCCGGATCGTTCGCGGCGGTGCCGCAATCGGCTATCTGGGCGAGTTGCACCCGCGCCTTTTGCCTGCAATGGATTTAACATATGCACCGATCTTGTTTGAGGTCGACTACAGTGCGACTTTTGTTGCGAAAGCGGCGCAGTTTCGCGAGACTTCACGCTATCCGCTGATCCGTCGAGACATTTCATTCACGATACCCGAGACCGTCGCCTTCAGACGCATTAGCGAACGTGTTAGTGTTGCGGCCGCGAGCCTGTTACAAGAATTGCGCATTTTCGACGTCTACCAGGGGAAGGAAGTAGAAATTGGTCGAAAAAGTGTCGCTTTAGGCTTGATTTTGCAGGATTTAAGCCGCACTCTTACAGATGAGGAAGCCGATCGCGTTGTCGAGGCGGTGCGCGCGGATCTGCGGTCGAACTTGGACGCCAGGATAAGAGAATAAAGTTAATGGCTCTCACCAAGGCCGAGATGGCCGAAGCATTATTCAATCAGCTCGGTCTCAACAAACGCGAAGCGCGTGAGCTCGTCGATCTGTTCTTCGAGGAGGTGCGCGGCGCATTGTCGCAGGGCGAGCAAGTGAAGCTCTCCGGATTCGGCAATTTTGATCTGCGAGACAAGAATCAACGGCCTGGTCGCAATCCCAAGACCGGCGAGGAAATTCCCATCAGCGCGCGCCGCGTGGTGACTTTCCGGCCGGGTCAAAAACTCAAGGCGCGCGTCGAAGCTTATGCTGGAACCAAAGAACAATAACGAGCTGCCGGCCATCCCCGGCAAACGCTACTTCACGATCGGCGAGGTCAGCGAGCTGTGCGGCGTCAAACCGCACGTGCTGCGCTACTGGGAGCAGGAGTTTCCTCAGCTCAAGCCCGTCAAGCGGCGCGGCAATCGTCGCTATTACCAGCGACAGGACGTCATCATCATCCGCCAGATCCGCAGTCTTCTCTACGAGCAGGGCTTCACGATCGGCGGGGCGCGCAACAAGCTCACGGGCGATGAAGCGCGCAGCGATACGACGCAAAGCCAGCAGATCGTGCGCCAGGTGCGCATGGAGCTCGAAGAGGTGCTGCGGATCCTTCGACGCTAGCCGTGCAGCGATGGGCGTTGCTGCGGCTTGCGCTCATGCTGCTGGGCCTTGTGCCCGGCGGTGCCACTAATTTCGCCGCTGCCGCATCGCTCGACAACAGCGCGCAGCAGCGCATTCGCGCGGCCACCTTCGAAGTCGTGCAGCGCAAGCCCGACGAGGGCGCGATCATCACCTACGATCGTCCGTACCCATGGAGCTCGTGCCCTATCCGGAGCGCAGGGACAAGTACCGCTCCGTCGGCATCGCCTTCGCGATCGGAGCGAACCGCTACGTGTCGGCCGGACATGTGCTTGCGCTCGGCATGGGCAGCCGCTACGGGCCGCCGGCGTTGCGCGATGCGCGATCGAGAGGACTTCGTCGTGTTCTCGACGCGCACCGAGCCCAAGGACGTGCAGCCACTCGAGCTCGGACCCACACCGGCGGTCAATGACGCGGTGTTTGCCGTCGGTAATGCGCTCGGGCAAGGCGTCGTGGTTCGTAACGGCGTCTACACCTCCGACACGCCGGAGGAGCAGAGCGGGCAATGGCGGTGGCTGCGATTCTCCGCGGCGGCCTCGCCCGGCAACAGCGGCGGTCCGCTGATCGACCAAGCCGCCCGTGTGGGGCGAGGGACGCCTCGAGGGCCGTTCCGCCATCCGCCTGCCGATCCTCGATGCGAGCGAGACGCCCGAGGTGCACGAGCAATTCGCGTTACCGATGACTCTGCCGCAGTTCTCCTCAAGGCAGCGGAGCACAGCAGGCTCCGGTCGGCACCCCGTCGGCACGGGAAAGAGGTATTATTGCCGGGCACCGATGCTGGTCCGGCGGTGCACGTCGATAATTAAGAAAGAATAACCATGGCGGAGCGTGGCGCAGTCTGGTAGCGCACTTGCATGGGGTGCAAGGGGTCCCGAGTTCAAATCTCGGCGCTCCGACCAGCTAGATCAATCAGTTAGAAGTTTATCGGTTCTGGAATTTCATGTTCAGGGTACCGCTCAGGGTACCGGCGCCGGTCATCTGCCCCCGATTTCTCAAAGCAGTGCACTACCGAGGAACATGTGATGCGCCTACTGTGTGTCACGGCCCGGGCGCCGCGGGCGCCGCGGGCGCCGCGGGCGCAGCAGGGGCCGCGGGAGCTTGTGCCGCGGGGGCTGGCTGACTGATACAGCTCAAAACAAACTGTTCCAATGGTGCTGTATCACTACGGCGGTGCCTATAGATCATGTCGTCGTAGTTCGCCAAGAGCCCAAATTGCGGCCGCGGGTCAAGTGTCCACCGATTCAGCCGAAATCCGAAGTGACGTAGCACATGGATCAAAGTTGCCCGGGCCACGTGGCCGTTACCATTGGCAAACGGATGTATCGTCAGGAAATTGACGAAGGCCAAGCACGCTAGCTGCACTGTGCTGAGGGCGCGGTCAACCGGAGCTGTTCCATCCGCATCAAACTTCGCCGCCATCTCGTCAACCATCCGCACAATGGTTTCACCGAGTTCGGTAATTTCTCTAAGGACGGTGTCTGCGGGGGTTCCGACGAGATTGTCGGTATCTATGAAGACATCGTAGTCACAATGGAACGACCGGCCCC
>Ga0116223_10002388_pt1 | contig 17844 bp, 15 predicted proteins | sample Sb_taG_3_FD_90092 | JGI IMG/M metagenome (GOLD analysis project Ga0116223, IMG submission 90092) | Peat soil microbial communities from Weissenstadt, Germany - Sb_50d_a_PC metaG | ecosystem: Environmental > Terrestrial > Soil > Wetlands > Peat | place: Germany: Weissenstadt | collected 2010-09-21 | reverse complement strand
GCATCGTACGCGAAGGTGCTGCTGTTACTCAGCGGGTCGATCTCCTGCGCCTCGCGGTCCAGCACGTCGTACAGCCATTGCGTTTGGTTGTTCACCGGGTCGATCAGGCTGAGCAGGTTGTTGTTGGCATCGTACGCCAGGGTGACGATGCCGCCCCGGGCGTCGGTGCTCTGCGTCCTGCGGTTCAGGACATCGTACGCGTGCGTCGCCGTGTGGTCCAGCGGGTCGATCGTGTTGACCACGTTGTCGTCCGGGTCGTAGACCGTCGTCGCGACGCCGCCCCCGGCATCCTGCACGCTGACCCGCCGATTGAGGGCGTCGTAGCCGAAGGTGGTCCGATACGCCAGCGCGTCGATGCTCGCCGTCACGTTGTCGTCGAGGTCGTACACGCTCGTCGCCGCACGCTGCGAGGCGGTCCCGTAGGCGTCCAGTTGCACCGTGCGCCGGTTGAGGGCATCGTAGCCGAAACTCGTGACAACGCCAAGGCCGTTGACCACCGACAACACATTGCTTACCGCATCGTAAATAGTCGTCAACGTCCGCTGCACGCCAGTCGCGTAGCCGTCCACCTCCTGCACCTGCCGGCTGAGCCCGTCGTAGCCGTAGCTGGTCGTGTAGCCGCGCGGATTGGTCACCGAGTGGATGTTGCCGACCGCATTGTAGGCCGTCGTCGTGGTCCGCTGCACCGACGAACCGTACGCCTCGATGAGCTGCGTCACTCGGTTCAGCGCATCGTAGACGTAACTCGTGATCGCCCCTACCGGGCTTGTCCGCGACAGTATGTTGCCCACCGCGTCGTAGGTCGTCGTCGCGGTCCGCTGCGAGGTCGTCCCGTAGGCATCGATCTGCTGGGTGCGCCGGTTGTCGGCGTCGTAGCCGAAACTCGTGACTTTTCACCTCGCGTTGGTCACCGAGAGGACGTTGCCAACCGCATCGTAAGCCGTGTTGGTCGTCCGCTGCAACGACGTCCCGTAGGCGTCGATCTGCTGGATGTCGCGGTTGCGGACATCCAGGAGGTAGCTCGTCGTGATGTTCCGCGGATCGACGGACGACAGGATGTTGCCGGCCGCGTTGTACACCGTCGTCGTCGTCCGCTGAACGCTACTGGCGTAGGCGTCGATGTGCCCCACCCGCCGGTTCACCGCATCGTAGGCGTAACTCGTGACGTCGCCCTGCGGGTGGGTCAGGGACAACACGTTGCCGGCCGCGTCATACGTCGTGGTTGTCGTCCGCTGCTGCGCCGTGCCCAGCGCCTCAGTAACCGACACGCGCAGCCCGCGCTGGTCGTAGTTGTAGCTGGTCGTCCGGGCCAGTTCGTCAATCGCACTCACCGGATTGCTGGCGGCGTCGTAGGTGAACGTCGCCACGGCCGCCGCCGCGTTCGTCTGCGTCAGCACACGCCGGTCGCCATCATAGGTCCACGTCGTCCGGTGGCTCAGCGCGTCCTGCACGCCGGTCTTGTTGCCCGCGCTGTCATACGAATAGCTGGTGACGTCGTTCAGCGCATCGGTGACCGCCGTCAGTCGCCGCTTTGTGCTGTCCCACTGGTAGGTGGTCACGTTCCCCCGGGCGTCGGTCATCGTCTGCTTCAGCCCGCTCGACCAGGTGTAACTCGTCACGTGGCCAGTCGCGTCGGTCACCGTCAGCAAGTCGCTGGTCGTGCCGTCGTAGGAGAACGTCGTCCGATGGTTCAGCGCGTCCTGCTCCACGGTCACCTGGTGGAACGTCGTCTCGTACTGGTAGGTCGTCCGCGTCCCGTCGGGCCACACCACCCCCGTCAGGTCCTCGCTGCCGTTGTAGCTGTACGACGTCACCCGACCGAGCTGGTCCACATAGGTCGTCGGGTTGCCGGCCGCGTCCAGCGCCCAGGTCTGCACCGCCGCGTCGGCCGTCTGCACCTGCGTCGTCCGGCCCAGCGCGTCCAGCGTGTAGCTGGTCGTGTGGCTAAGGGCGTCGGTCAGGGCCGCCGCCGTCGCACTGGCGTTGATTGCCGTGCTGGCCCCCAGTCCCTGCACGACCGCCGCCGTCAGCGACAGCGTCGTCCCGAGGCCGCGGTTGATCTCCGTCAGCGTGCCGTTGGCCGTCGAGTAAGTGTAAGTCGCGTTCAGCGGCCCCACCTGCTCGTTGACCAGCCGGTTCGACCCATCATAGCTGAAGGTGTAAACTCCGCTGGCCGCGTCGATGAAGCCAGTGAGGTTGTTGTGGACGTCGTAGCTCAGCGTCAGGGTCCGGCCGCCGGGCTCCTGCACCGTCTGGAGCAAGCCGCCGCTGTAGGTGAAGGTGGCCACGCCGCCGTCGGGCTGCGTGATGGTGCTCAAGAGGCCGCTGCTGTAGGCCAGCGTCTGCGTCAGCGAATGCGGATCGACCTGCCCGGTCATGCGGCCGCTGCTGTCGAAGTTGGTCTTGGTCTGGCACTTGGACGTGTAGGTGTAGCTGCCGCCTATGTTCTTCACCAGCGTGCCCTGGTCGTTGGCGGGACTGGTGTAGCTCGGGCCAGTGCCGGTAAAGTAGCGGACGCCGCCGGTGTCGTTATCCACGATGGCGACCCCGGCCGTGCCGATCAGCAGCGACCAGGTGCCGCCCAGCGCCCAGCCCTCGCCAAAGGGGCTGGAGGCGTTGACCATCACGGGCAGGACGCCCGAGGCGGTGCGGTCGTAGATGAAAGTGCCGACCGTGGCCTTGACCTCGACACTCCACGGATAGATGCCGGAGGAGCCGACGGCGCTGCCGACCTGCAAGGGCAGGGCGTAGACGTCGCCGGCACTGTGGCCGGTGGTGCCGAAGGTGACCCAGCCCTGCGCGGTGCCGTTCCACGTCAGCTGCGCCTGGATCTGGCTGGGCACGGCGGCGCAGAAGTCGCTGGCCAGGGTCGCCAGGATGATCGGCTCCACGTTCACCGTCGCGGAGTTGTAAACGAAACCCAGCGGCGCACCGGCGTGGCAGTTGTCGTCGCTGCCGCAACCGCAGCCGCCGGTGGGGCCTTCCTTCCTACGACAGCCGCACTTCCCGCTACACCCACAGCCGCAGCCAGCGTGCTGGTTGGGGTCGATGTCCAGCTTGCGCAGCAGGCGGCCGTCCAGCGGGGAAAACTCGGTCTGGCCGAACGACAGCAGCGTGCCCTGCACGGCGTCGGGCGCCGCGGCCGCGGCGGTCAGCACCCAGTTGACCGCCGCGTTGACCGTCTGGATGAGCGGGCCGCTGCTGGTCAGGAAATTGCCGTCGCCGTTGTACTGGGCCGAGATGGTGTTGGAGCCAGATGCCAGGCTGGACGAGCTATACGTCGCCGACCCGCTGACCAGGCTCACCGTGCTCACGGCCGTGCTGTTGACGCTGAAGGTGACGGTGCCGCTCGGCGTGCCGCTGCCCGGACTGGCGGCGCTGACGCTCGCCGTGAAGGTCACCGCCTGGCACAGCGCCGACGGGTTGGCCGACGCCGTCACGTTGGTCCCGGAGGTCGCCTTACTCACCGTCATCGGGTAGGAACTGGACGTACCGCTGGCGAAGTTGCTGTCGCCGGGGTAGGTCGCGGAGATGGAATGCGACCCCACGGAGAACGAGGCGACGGTCAGCACCGCCTGGCCGACCGGTCCCGAGCTGCCCAGGGTAGCGACGAGCGGCGCCGTGCCCAGGGTGGTGCTGCCGTCCTTGAAGGTGATGGTCCCGGTCGCGGGGACGGTCCCCGAGCCGGGCGAGCCGACGACCGCGGTGATGGTCACCGGTTGCCCGTACACCGGCGCCGGGACCGACAGCGTTAGGGCGATCGTCGATGTCGCCCCGTTCACCGTCTGGCTGAGCGCGGACGAGGCGCCGTTGGCGTAGTTGCTGTCTCCGGAATAGGCGGCGGTGAGCGAGCGCGATCCGCCGGGCAGGGTGGCGGTGGCGAGGGTCGCCTGGCCGGTGCTGCTGCCGGAGTTCCAGGTGACGGCGGCGGAGCCGATGCTGACGTTGCCGTTGAAGAAGGTGACCGTGCCGGTCATGGCCGGCCCACCTCCCGAGCCGGGTGTCACCGTGGCGGTGACCGTCACGGCACTGCCGTACGTCGATGGGTTGGCGGACGAACTGAGAGTCGTCGTGGTCGAAATCATGAGCAGACCTCCTGCCGGGGTGGTACACGCCCGGCGTCGAAGAGAGGGTGTGAGGTGGCGCCGCGCCGTCCGTCGGCGCGGCGCGCACCCCGGGTGAGAGGGGTGGCCAGCCGCACCGCGCGGCCGGCCACCCCAGACGTTGTGGTAATCGCTGCCCCTCATCGTGAGGTGGCACGGAGTCGGTTCGCGATGCGGTGCCCCGACAAGGGGTGCCGCCGCGACGGTCGGCGGGGCCGGCCAAGGAGTGCGGCCCCGAAAGGAATGGCCTCCGCAAGTGCCGTCGTGAGTGAGTGTAACTCGGCGGCAGCCGCAGGCGTCTATACGAATGTATACGCGACCGGCAGATTGGTCAAGAGGGGAAATCGGAAAAAAAAGTGGGGCAGGCCGCTGGCCTGCCGTCGGTTGCGGGCAGGCCGGCGGCCTACCCAACCTCCTTGAAAGAGTTCCTAAGCCGCAAGCGGCTTCTCCGTGATTCCTTCCACCCCGCAGACCTTGCGATAAACGCCGAGTGTCGCCAGCGCACAATTCTCCCAGGTGTACGGCCGCGCCGCCTCGACGGCCCCCTGGCGCAGCGACCGCCACCATTCGTCATCCGCCACGACGCGCAGCAGCGCCGCCCGCCAGCCGTCCTCGTCCTCGGCGGGGATGAGGTGCGCCTGGCGGCCAACGGTCTCGGCCACGGCGCCGGCGGTCGAGGCGAGCACGGCGCCGCCGCAGGCCAGCATCTCCACCGGCGGCAGCCCGAACCCCTCGTACAGCGACGGATACAGCAGCGCCCGCGCCCCGTTGTACAGCGCCGGCAGGTCGGCGTCGGCGACGTAGCCCAGGTGCATCACGCCGCGATGGCGCGCCTCGCCGTGCAGATACTCGGCCACGTCAGCGGCGTTCCAACCCCAACCGCCCACCAGCAGCAGCGGCCAGCGCGACCGCACCGTCTCCGGCAGCGAGCAATAGACACGCAGCAGGCGCAGCACGTTCTTGCGCGGCTCGATCGTGCCCAGGTAGAGCAGGTAGCGCGGCGGCAGGCCCATCGCCCGCAGCCGGCGGCCCACCTCGTCCTCCGGCAGCGGCCGCAGTTCCGGGCGGATGCCGACGTAGGCGCGCGTGACGCGCTCAGCAGGGAGGCCAAGGGCCTGGATGATCTCCTGGCGCACGCAGTCGGAATCGGCCAGGACGTGGCTACACTGGCGCAGGCCCTCACGGAAGCGGCGGTCGTAGAGGGCGGCGCGGTCGGCGGGGTGCCATTCGGGATGGAGCAGCGGCGACAGGTCGTGGACGGTTGCCACGGTGGGCAGCTCGCTCGGCAGCGGGATGAAGTTCGGCTCGTGATACAGGTCGGGACGACTGCCCGCGCAGGCGGCACGGAAGCGCCGCAGCAGCAGTGCCTCGCCGCCGCGGCGGAGCAGTCCCATGAGTCGCCGGCGCCACGGCGAGCCACCCGAGGAAGCCCCGCTGCCGCCGCCCGAGGAGGCGGACAGCGACCGCGCCCGCCGGGCCAGCGCCGCCAGGTTCATCAACCACCGCGGCGGGAAGCGTTCGACCTCGAGCCCCGGCAGGCGGCGCAGGGCGCGGACGAGGCCCGCGGTGTACAGGCCCACCCCCGTCGGGCGGCCCGCGGTCACTTGCCGATTGATGATGACGCGCACGCGCCCATCCTCTCTGCCGAAGCCTCCAGCGCTACTCCCCTCACCCCTGTACTCAGGGGAGAGGGGGGAAAGCCCGCGGCGGTCACGCCGCCAGGCGACCCGGTGGCTCCGCCGCCGCCGACAGTCCCAGCACGTCGCAATAAACGGCCAGCGTGTCGGCGGCGCTCCGCTCCCAGGTGAACGGCCGCGCCGCCGTGACGGCGTTGCGGCGCAGGGACTGCCACCACTCCTCCGAGGTGCAAACCCGCCGGAGGGCCTCGCGCCAGCCGTCCTCGTCTTGCGGGTCGATCAGGTGGCCGGCGCCTCCGGCGGTTTCGGCCACGGCGCCGGCGGTCGAGGCGAGCACGGCGCCGCCGCAGGCCAGCATCTCCACCGGCGGCAACCCGAACCCCTCGTACAGCGACGGAAACGCCAGCGCCCGCGCCCCGTTGTAGAGCAGCGGCAGATGCTCGTCGGCGACGTAGCCGACGTGGCGGACGCCGTGCGCCCGGCCGACGGACTCCAGGTAATCGGCCACGCCCTCGGCGCGCCAGCCCCAGCCGCCGACCAGCAGCAGCGGGAAGCGGCGGCGCAACGCCTCGGGCAGTCCACAATAGGCCCGCATCAGCACCACCAGGTTCTTGCGCGGCTCCAGCGTCCCGAGGTAAAGGAGGTACTCCGGCGGTAGTCCCAGGCGGCGCAGCCCGGCGGCTGTCTCAGCGGGGGGCAACGGGCAGAGGCCCGGGCGGACGCCGTTGTAGACCCGCGTCACCTGGTCGGGGCGGAGTCCAAGGATGCGGATCATCTCCTGACGCGCAAACTCGGACACGGTGATCACGTGCGTCGTCCGCGCCAGCCCGTCGCGGAAGTCGCGCTCGTAGGCGGCAACGCGGTCGATGGGGTGCCACTCGGGATGCAGCAACACCGACAGGTCGTGTAGCGTGGCGACCGTCGGCAGGTCGCAGGGCAGCGGTAGGAAATTCGGCTCGTGGTACAGGTCGAAGCCACGAAGACGGGTAAGAGCGCGGAAGTAATGTCGCAGGACGCTGCGGCCGTGGTTGTGCAGCACGCCGCCGCCCGGGACGCCGCCGCCCGGGGCCGCACGGCGCCGGCGCAGCCAGGACCATGCCTGACGGACGCGGCGAATAATCGGATCGGGGAAGCCGGTGATCGTCGCAGGGGGCGTCAGCCGGCGCAGGCAGCGCACCAACTCGGCGGTGTAGTGCCCGACGCCGGTGCGCCGTCCCAGCGTCGCCAGTTCGTTGACGACCACGCGCATCGCGCGCCCCCTTCCCTGGTTCCGTGACCGCGGTCATCCGTGCCGCTTGCGGCTTCGCAGGTCCGACGTGCGAAGCCGCAAGCGGCTAAGGCAATGTCGCCAGCAGAAGCGCCACCGTTCCCTCGGGCCGGCATTCGATCGCCGGCATGGCCGCGGGCAGCACCCAGGTCTGACCCGCCAGCAATTCCTCGCCGGCCGCCCAGCGGCCGCGCCCCGCCAGCACCACCGCGGCTTGGAGGCGTCCGGTCCCGCCACACGCGAACGGCTCCGTCTCTTGCGCCAGCTCCAGCGAAAAATACGGACAATTCACGAGGGCCTGTCTCCGTCGTCGCGGCTCCCCGAATCCCTCCGCATGCACGGGCGCCACCGGGCCGCGCTGCCAGTCGATGCACGCCAGCGACTCGGCCAGGTGCAGCTCGCGCGACTTCCCCTTGGCGTCCTTGCGGTCCCAGTCGAACAGCCGATAGGTGGCGTCGCTGGTCTGCTGCACCTCGGCCATCAGCACGCCGCCGCCGACCGCGTGGACCGTGCCGGCCTGGAGGAAGAGGCAATCGCCCGGCCGCGGCTCGAACGAATGGAGGCACTCCGTCACCGTGCCGGCCTTCACCGCGGCCAGGAGCTGCGCCGGGCCGACCCCCGGCCGCAGACCGGCGTAGACGCGGCTCCCGGGTGCGGCGTCGAGGATGAACCATGCCTCGGTCTTGCTTCCTTCCTGCGGCCACAGCCAGCGCACGGCCGGTTCGTCCGGGTGGACCTGGACCGAGAGCCAATCGTTGGCGTCGAGGAACTTGATCAGCCAGGGGAACGTGGCAGTGGCCCCGGCGGCCGAGCCGAGCAGCGCCCGCGGCGCGGTTTCCAGCAGGTGCCGCAGGGTCCGACCGGCGAGCGGCCCCGACGCCACGACGCTGCGGTGCAGCGGATGGTCGCTCACCTCCCACGACTCGCCGTAGGGCTCGGCCGTCGGCAAGGGTTTGTCGAGCGCCGCGGCGAGACGGCGGCCTCCCCAGACCATGGGCCGAAGGAACGGCACGAAGCGAAGCGGCGTCTCCAAGGGGTAAACTCCCGAACGGCGTGACGTGACGGGCGGCGACTTCTGATAGTGTAGCACCGCGCCGGGCCGTCAGGCCGCCACGGGCCGGCGCACCGAGTCGGTGTAAGCACCGACCACGTCGTCGATGGGGCCGTCGAGGCGGACCTTGCCGTGGTCCAGCCAGATGCCGCGCTGGCAGAACTTCCGCAGCGGGTCCAACTCGTGGCTGACCATGACGATCAGTTCGGCCCGGGCCATCATGTCGCGCATGCGCTGCCGGGCCTTGTCCTGGAAGGACAGGTCGCCGACGCTGAGCACCTCGTCGATCAGCAGCACCTCCGGCTTGACCGCGGTGGCGATCGAGAAGGCGAGGCGCACCAGCATGCCGGCCGAGTAGTGGCGCACCGGCATCTTCAGGAACTCGCCCAGTTCGGAGAATTCGGCGATCTCCTGAATCTTGTCGGTGATGCTGCGCGGCGTCTCTCCCTGGAGATATCCGCGGTAGACGATGTTCTCCCAGCCGCTCCCTTCCATCTCGAAGCCGAGGGAGATGTCGAACAGCGAGGCGATGTGGCCTTCGACGACGCGGTGGCCGGCGGTCGGCGGGTAGATGCCGGCGAGCAGTTTCAGCAGCGTGCTCTTGCCGGCGCCGTTGTGGCCGACGACGCCGACGCGCTCGCCCGGCCCGATGCGCAGGCTGACGTCCTCCAGGGCCCGCACCTTGACGCGGGAGTGCTGGAGCCGCCGCCGGAGCAGGCGGTTGATGAGGAATTCCTTGAGCGTCTGACGGCCCAGGTGCTGCCGCACCTCGAACGTCAGGCCGACGCGGTCGAGTTCGATGCGAGCCATAAGGGGGCATCCGTTCCGGTTCGCGGGCGCGCGGGCGGCGGGGGCGGTCCCCGCCGCGGAGGGGCGATTATACGCACCCGGCTTACAAGTGGAAGATGAGCTGCCGCTGCGCTCGGTGACAGACCACCGTCGCGACCAGTGCCGTGATGAGGACCGTCACGCCGGCCCGCAGGAAGGTCAAGGGCCCGGGTACCGTGGCCTCGATGATGGGGAGGCGCACCAGGTCGAGCAGAGGGATGATCGGGTTGTAGCTGACGAGGATCCCGAGCCGCCCGTGGCCAATCTGGTCCAGATGGTAGATGATCGGGGTGGTGTAGAAGAGGATCCGAAAGCCGACCTCGGTGAGGTGCTGCGTGTCCTGGAAGTACACGTTGGCGAAGCCCGCGATCAGCGCCAGCGACCAGACGAACACGAACAGCAGTGGCAGCGTCGGTATCAGGCAGAGCAGTGCGGGGAGGTTGGCGAAGCCGCGGAAGAACCACACCAGGCCGAGGACGACGCACAGCGCCATCAGGAAATGCACGCTCTCGCCCAGCGCGGTGCGCAGCGGGTAGATGGCGATGGGGGCGGGGTGCTGGCGGATGTACTGCTCGCCCTGGAAAAAGCACTGGCAGCCTTGTTTGGTGCCCGTCTCGATGTACTCCCACAGGACCAGGCCGCTCAGCAGATACGGCCCATAGTCCGCGATGTCCTGGTTGAAGACGCGCCGGAAAACGGCGCAGAGGATGATCGTCATGGAGATCGGCCGCAGCAGCGACCAACCCAGGCCGATGACCGACCGGCGGTAGCGTGTCCGCAGGTCGATCTTGACCAGCGACATCCAGAAATACCGGCAGCGCCACATCGCGCCGAAGTAAGCAACCATGCTCGTCCCTCCTGGTCTGTTCCTTACGCCGGCCCCGCCGTGAGGCCGACGATCGGCCCCGCGACCTGTTCGCTCAGGGCCTCGGCGTGGCGGCCGGCCCACGCGCTCATCTCCGCCGCCGCCCGCCCGGCCAGGTAGTAACTCACCGCCCGCGGCCGGTAGGCCTTCGCCTCCTCGCACAGCCGCAGCAGCCCGTCGGCGTACAGGTCCGGGGCGTGATACTGCTCCAACCACGTCCGCCCCTCGACACCCATGCCGGCGAACGACGCGGGGTCGCGCAGGAACGCTTCCAGGTAGCGGCACAGGTCCTCCACCTCGGCCCCGGGATCGACGTGGGCCACCGCGGTCGGCGACAGCGTCGCGTACCAGCCCGTCCGGCTGACCAGCGCCGGCAGGGCGTGGTCCCACAGGCGCAGCTGGCTCAGCGACGCCTCGCCCATCGTCGGGTTGCGCAGGTTGATCGCCAGGTGCGACGCCGCCAGCGCCGCGTCGAGGTCCCGGTCGCCGACGTAGCCGTGCAGCGTCACGCACCGCCGCAGGTCGAGGGCTTTGACGCGCCCCTTGACGTGGTTCTCGTCCCAGAGCGGGCCGCAGACGTGCAGGTGAAAGCGGCCGCCGTCGCGGAAGCGGGCCAGGGCCTCCAGAACTGAATCGAGACAGCGATTGGTGCCAATGTGGCCGAAGACGATCAGGCGGTACGGCTCGCCGCCCTTCGCCGCGGGGGCCGCCGGCCGCGTCAGCCGGTAGGCCAGCGGCTGGTAGGCCAGTGGCCATCTCATCGCCGGCCGCAGCGCCTCGTAGGCGGCGGGGCTGTGGACCAGCACGCCCAGGGCCCCCTCGACGGCCAACTCCGTGTGCGGGCAGCGGTCGGACAGGTAATCGGGGGGAACGCGGTGGTCCCAGACCCGCGGCGCCAGCCAGCCGCCGGTGTCGCCGTAGAAGCGCTCCATCTCCTCGCGGTAGCCGGCGAAGTCGTTCCGCTGCCGGAAGTGGTCGATGAACAAGTGAGGGAGGCACAGGTCGTGCAGCACGACGACGCCGGGGTGGCGGCGGCTGACCTGCCAGATGCCCGCGTGACAGGCGGCGTTGTTGCCGACGTGGTAGACGCTCAGGTCGGCGCGCTGCACCTCGGCCCACGGCAGCGCCCCCGGCTGGAAGTGCCGCACCTCGGCGGTGACGCCCGGCGGCAGCTGCCGGGCCGCCTGGTCGGTCCACAGGACGACGTCGGCGCGGCGGCACACGGCCGGCAGGACGTGGCCGGCCCACTCGGCGACGCCGTTGCGGGCCGGCGGCAGCGGCGAGAACCAGTTCAGCCTCATGCCACGAGCCTCCTGACCACCGTGGGCCAGGAAATGTCCATCGCCTGGTAGCGTGCCCGACCCGCCTCGCCCAGGGCCTTGGTGCCGCCGCGGTCGCCCCAGAGGCGGTCCAGGGCCGCGGCCAGGGCCACGGGCGTCGGCTCGGCGACGGCGCCCGTCTCGCGGTCCACGACGAATTCGAGCGGCCCGCCGGAGTCGGTGCAGGTGACGACCGCCTTCGACGACAGCATTGCCTCCAGGGTGACGTAGCCGTAATCCTCGTCCAGCGGCGGGAAGATGACGCCGAGCGAGCGGGCGTAGAGGTCGCGCTTCTGCCCCTCGCCGACGGCGCCCAGCCACTCGACGCGATCCTGGACGCCGTGCTTGATCGCCAGTGCCTTCAGCTCCTCAAGGGCGGCGGGTTGGGCGCCCGTGCCCGCGAAGTACACGCGCACCGCCCGGGACGTCAGGGCCAGCGCCTGCACGACCAGACCCTGCCGCTTGGAAGGGTCAAGGCGGCTGGGGTAGAAGAAGTAGTCCTCGGGGGCGGCGCAGTAAAACTGCTCCGCGTGCCGCGGCGGGTGGTAAAGCGGCTGCGAATCGACGTCGCAGTAGCGCTTCAGCCGATTGCTGACGTTGGCCGAGTTGGTGTAGATCGCCTTGGCCTCGGGCAGCAAGCGGCGGTCGGCGTCCCAGACCGCCTCGCGCACCTGGGCGCCGCTGGGGTAAGTACACATGTCGTCCAGGGGGTGGCCCCAGAGGTCGTAGGCCGAGCGGTGCTGGTGCAGCAGCCACAGCACCTTGTTCGGGTGTTTGACGAGGTAGGCGGGGAACTTGAGGCCGATGACGCGATCGATGCCGACGCCGAAGGAGGCGGTCAGGTCGAGCAGGCGGCAGGCGAGCATGTGGTCGAGGATGCGCTCCGGCGGGTACCACTTGAAGGGCACCGCGGTGACGTCGGCCTCGTGCCCTTCGGCGCGCAGGGCGTCGCGCAGCCCCTCGGCGTGGGTCTCGGCGCCCCCGCGGACGAACGGCACCTGCACCGTGGCAATGATTACTCTCATTCTCTGGTCCCTGAAGTCCACTACGCCGCGGGGCGACTCCTGGCCGCTTCGCGGGCCGGGCCGATTCGCCAGGCGTGCGCCGCCGTCAGGGCCTCCTCCAGGGCGCGGATGCGGACCGCCTGCCCGGCGAGCGAGGCTTCCAGGTGGTCGAGCCGGGACTGCTCGTCCTCCCTGCCGCGCACGTGGGCCGTCAGGCCGCGCAGGCAACCCAGGACTGACGAGTTGAACTGGCGCTGGCGATTGGTGATGACCCGCGCGAGGAAGAAGATACCCTTGACGACGAGACGGGCGACGAAGCGCTTCGGGCCGCGCAGGCGCGGCATCTCCGGCAAGGTGACGCCGACCTGGGCGTTGGCCTCGGCGATCTCCAGGTCGGCGTCGAGCTGCAAGCAATTGACGATGGGACGGCCGTCTGACGGGGAAAGGCGCCGCAACTCGTCGCGGAGGGCGCCCGCCACCGCCGGGGCCCCGAACGGGGCGATGGTCAGTACGCCCATCGCGGCCGGCGCCGGCTCCGACTTTCCGTTGACCGACATGGAACCCTCCTTGGTAGCCGCTTGCGGCAATTCTTCTCCCCTCGCCCCTGAGTACAGGGGCGAGGGGAGACTATTACCTGCCGAACGCTAAGCCGCAAGCAGCTTGGGCCGTGCCGCCCGGGCGACGGGACTCAGCGCCGCCAGGTCGGCCTCGACCATCGTGGTCACGAGCTGCTCGAAGCTGACCCCGGGCCGCCAACCGAGCTGCCGCCGCGCCTTGGTCGGGTCGCCGAGCAGCAGATCGACCTCCGCCGGCCGGTAGAATTGCGGGTCCACCACGACGTACTGTCGCCAGTCGAGGCCGACGTGAGAGAACGCCAGGTGGACGAACTCCTCGACCGTGTGCGTCTCGCCGGTGCTGACCACGTAATCGTCGGGGTGGTTCTGCTGAAGCATCTGCCACATGGCCCGGACGTAGTCGCCGGCGAAGCCCCAGTCGCGCTTCGCCTGCAGGTTGCCCAGGCGCAGTTCCTTGGCCAACCCCAGCTTGATCTTGGCGACGCCGTGGCTGATCTTGCGGGTGACGAACTCCAGGCCGCGCCGCGGCGACTCGTGGTTGAAGAGGATGCCGGAGCAGGCGAACAGGCCGTAGCTTTCGCGATAATTCACCGTGATGAAATGGCCGTACACCTTGGCCACGCCGTAGGGGCTGCGCGGGTGGAACGGGGTGCTTTCGCGCTGCGGCGTCTCGCGGACCTTGCCGAACATCTCGCTGGACGACGCCTGGTAGAAGCGCGCCTCCGGGCAGACGTGGCGTACCGCCTCGAGCAGGCGCGTGACGCCGACGCCGGTGAACTCGGCGGTCAGCACCGGCTGCGTCCAGCTGGTCGGCACGAAGGACATCGCGGCGAGGTTGTAGATCTCGTCCGGCTTGACCTGCCCCAGGACGCCCGCGATGGACGTCTGGTCGAGGAGGTCGGCCTGGTGCAGCTCGACGCGGTCGCGCAGGTGCTCGATGCGCTGGCAGTTTTCGGTGCTGGACCGGCGGACCATGCCGCAGACACGGTAGCCCCTGTCGAGCAGCAGCTCGGCAAGGTAACTGCCGTCCTGGCCGGTGATGCCGGTGATGAGTGCGGTTTTCGGCGCCATGACTCTCCTTGGGATGCGGAGTGTCTCCGTGGCCCGTCAGGGGACGGGGCAAGCGTGACAGGCGCGGCAGTGGTCGGGTCAGGAGGAAGGCCCGTGCGGGGCCGCAGGATGCCGTGCGAGCGGAGGTATAGCAGAACGGCGAACGAGGGGTCAATACGGACCTCGGGGCGGTTGGCTCTCCGCAGAAGGTAAGCCCGGAAGGAGACGAGGCCGCCCTGGACAGTCAGCCGGCGTCGCCTATAACGTGAGCTGACCACCTTTCTTGAACCTCGCTAACTCCGCGAAGGCCAACTTCCAGTCCTCGCCGGGCCAGTAGCCATGATGACCGACAACATCTTTCTGAAGATCGTCGAGCGGAAGATCAAGGCGGACGTCGTTTACGAGGACGAGCGCAGCCTGGCCTTCCGCGACATCAACCCGCAGGCGCCGGTCCACGTCCTCATCATCCCGAAGAAGGTGATCCCGACGCACGCCGACCTGACCGAGGCCGACAAGGAACTGCTCGGCCACCTGCACCTGGTGGCCGCGAAGCTGGCCGTGCAACTCGGGCTGACGGACGGCTACCGCCTGGTGCTCAATTGCAAGGAGAGCGCCGGCCAGACGGTGCCGCACCTGCACCTGCACCTGCTCGGCGGCCGGGCCATGCACTGGCCGCCGGGCTAGGGCTGCCGCGGTCGTCATTCGTCCCGGCCGTCGCCGAACTCCGGCGCATGCTGTCCACCGACCGGATGCGGTCGGCGGCGCAGACGACGGGGTGCCAGGAAAGTCCTTGTAATTTAGACTCACTGTCCGTATAGTAACAATATGGCAGGCAGGCACTGCGGGTTCCTCGAGGCCCCCGCCTGTTCGTCTCGGGTGAGGGTTGCCTGACCTTCCCGGGGAATCACCTGGCTAGCCGCAATGCTGGCCGGATCGCTTTCATCCATCTCATAGCGAGGGTTCTGACATGGACGGCAACTGGTTCTACGCACAGGACAACAACTCGTTCGGCCCCTTTTCGTGGGCGGAATTCCGGCAGGTGGCCGCCTCCGGCAAACTCCGGCGCACGTCTACCGTCTGGAGGGAAGGCATGACGGAGGGGGTGGCCGCGTCCGCAGTCAACCACCTCTTTCCAGAAGGGCAGGCCCCTCGCCGAATCTCCTAGAGCGGAAGCCTGGAATCCGCGATGAAACGGTAACGACAATGACTGCGCCGCTTGCGGCTTCGCAGGGCATGCGAAGCCGCAAGCGGCGCAGTCATTGTCGTTACCGTTTCATCTCCCGGGGTCACGGGGTGCCGCCGGCCACCACGGTCCGGCCGTACTTGGGCAGCAGCGTGATGGAGGGGTTGTAGAAGTACAGGTTGACCGTCACGCTGGCGCCGGCGGCCAGACCGGACGAAGACACCAGCACGTACGGCGAGTCGCGGTGGCCGGTGTTGTCTCGGTCAGGGTGCCGCCGAGGGAAGCAGGGGTGTCGCCGTTGACGAAGCCGTTGAAGTGAACGTCGGGGGCCGGGTTGGCCTAGCCGTAGGCCCGCGTGGCGCTCTTGGCCAACACCGTCAGCGCCGGCAGCTCGTTCAACGACAGGAAGGTCTCGGCGGCGCCGCCGGCGCGGACGACGAGGTTGGTGCCGCTGCCGCCGTAGAGCTGGTTGAAGCCGCCGTTGTCGATGAAAGTGTTGCTGCCGTTGCCGCCGACCATGACGTTGATACCCCCGCCGTCGATGAAGGTATCGTTGCCGTTGCCGCCGACGAGCGTGTCGTAGCCGCCGCCGGCCTGCATCGTGTCGTTGCCGCCGCCGCCGTAGACCGCCGCCGGGGTGGTGACGGCCTTGTCGATGCTGATGACGTCGTTGCCCGATCCGCCGTAGACGTTGATCATGCTGACGCCGGCGTACGGGCCGAATTGCTGGCCGTTGATCGCGACGTCGAGGCCCGGCGTCACACTGATGGTCCCGTTGCCGCCCACGAACAAGGTGCTTCCCACCTGGACGACGTTGCTGACGGTGACCGTTTGGGTGACCGGCTGACTCGACGTGCCGTCCTTGTCAGTGGCCCAGAGCTGAACGGTGTAGGATCCGGGCCGGGCGTAGACGTGGTTGAGAGCAAGGCCGCCGCCGGCGCCGACGGCGGTCTGCGTGTCGGGACTGCCGGCGCTTCCGTCACCCCAGTTGACGGTATAGCTGAAGGCGCCGCCCTGCTCTTCCGCGGACACGTCGCCGGCACCGCAGTTGAAAGTCAAGGGCTGGTTGACCACGCCGGCCGCCGGCCCGGTCAGGCTGGCGGTGGGCGGCAAGAAGCTGACACTACTGCTGGCCGCGGCGGCGTTGGCCAGGCCGGCGGGGTTGACGAACGCGCCGGCGGGAATGGTCAAGGTTACGGTGCCGCTTGCGGTAACCTGCGTCTCAGGGCTGCGGAAGACCGCCTAATGGCTGTTGACGACCAAGATCGGCAGGCGGTAGGTCCCGCCTGCCGGGCCGGACCCGTCCGGCCGCGGTCAGGGTCCGGCCCGGCAGGCCGGACCTACCGGACTTGATCGTCAAAATCCATTAGGCGGGACTCCAACGGCCGCAGCTTATCGAGGTCGCAGACGGCAGGAGGCGATTCCAGTTTTCGCGCGCGGAGGAGTACGGGGTATGAGGGACGAATCGACCTCGGGGACACGGGCGAGCCTCCTGAGCCGGCTGCGGTGCGATCCCAACGACGCCTCGGCCTGGGACGAGTTCGTGGCCCGCTACGGCCCGCAGATTGAGTCGTGGTGCCGCCGCTGGGGCCTGCAAGCGGCTGACGCCCAGGACGTGACGCAGATGGTCCTGCTGCGCCTCGCCGCCAAGCTGCGGACCTTCGTCTACGACCCGGCGCAGAAGTTCCGCGGCTGGCTCAAGACTCTGGCCCGGCACGCCTGGAGTGATTTCGTCACCGACCGGCAACGATCCACGCAGGGCTCCGGCAGGAGCGACGTCTTCGAGGTGCTGCACAGCGTGCCGGCGCGCGATGACTTCGAGCGGCGCCTGGGGGAGGCGTTCGACATGGAGCTGCTCCAGATCGCCACGGCCAAGGTGCGCGAGCAGGTTGAGGCGCACACCTGGGAGGCGTTTCAGCTCACCGCGCTGGAGGGGCTGTCCGGAGCCGAGGCGGCGGCGCGCCTGGGGATGGCGGTGGCCAACGTCTTCAAGGCCAATAATAACGTCCAGCATCGGCTCCGCGACGAGATCGAGCTGCTGGAAAGGCAGGGACTGTGATGAACGATTGCCCCACGGCCCGGCAACTGGAACGACTGCTCGCCGGCGACCTGCCGGCCGCCGAGGAGCAGGCCGTCACCGCCCACGTCGAAAGCTGCGCTCGCTGCCAGGAAGTGCTGGAGCGGCTCACGGCCGTCGGCGATGCGGACATTACACCTCTCCACCGGGGAGACCCGAAGGACGTCCTGCGGCGGCTGGGGCCTCTCCTCCCCGATACGACCGGCGCCGGCTCGCCGGCGGTTCCCCCGGCGGCGGTGCCGGACATCCCCGGCTACGAGGTGCTGGCGGAGTTGGGGCGCGGCGGCATGGGCGTGGTCTACAAGGCGCGCCACCTGCGCCTCAATCGCCTGGTGGCCCTGAAGATGATCCTGGCCGGCGGACGGGCCACGCCGGAGCAGGTCGTCCGCTTCTCGGCCGAGGGACAAACGCTGGCGCGCTTGCGGCATCCCAATATCGTGCAAGTCTACGAGGTCGGCGAACACGGCGGACAGTTCTACTGCGTACTGGAACTGGTCGAAGGGGGCGACCTGGCCGAGTGCCTGGCGGGGCAGCCGCTGTCGGCCCACGAGGCGACACGGCTCGTCGAGGTGGTGGCCCGCGCCGTCCATTACGCCCACCAGCAGGGGGTCGTCCACCGCGACCTGAAACCCGCCAACATCCTCCTCTCGTTCAGCGGCGAGCGCTCTGCGAGCGCTTCCCCCGAAGCACTCGCGGAACTCAACGGGGCGATACCCAAGGTCGCGGACTTCGGCATCGCCAAGCAGGTGGGCGCCGATCTGAACCTGACGGCTACGGGAACCGTGGCCGGCACCCCGAGCGACATGGCACCGGAGCAGGGCCGTGGTGAAAAAGCAGGGGCCGAGCCGGCGGCCGACATCTACGCCCTGGGGGCCATCCTCTACG
>Ga0116223_10002386_pt1 | contig 17850 bp, 15 predicted proteins | sample Sb_taG_3_FD_90092 | JGI IMG/M metagenome (GOLD analysis project Ga0116223, IMG submission 90092) | Peat soil microbial communities from Weissenstadt, Germany - Sb_50d_a_PC metaG | ecosystem: Environmental > Terrestrial > Soil > Wetlands > Peat | place: Germany: Weissenstadt | collected 2010-09-21 | reverse complement strand
TGCCGCGCTGAAGGCCGCGGCGCTACATTCAAATCTAGGAGCCGTGCCGCGCTGAAGACCGCGGCGCTACGTTCAATTCTAGGAGCCCTGCCGCGCTGAAGACCGCGGCGCTACGTTCAATTCCGGGAGCCCTGCCGCGCTGAAGACCGCGGCGCTACATTCAAATCTAGGAGCCCTGCCGCGCTGAAGACCGCGGCGCTACATTCAAATCTAGGAGCCGTGCCGCGCTGAAGACCGCGGCGCTACGTTCAATTCTGGGAGCCCTGCCGCGCTGAAGGCCGCGGCGCTACGTTCAATTCCGGGAGCCCTGCCGCGCTGAAGGCCGCGGCGCTACGTTCAATTCTAGGAGCCCTGCCGCGCTGAAGGCCGCGGCGCTACGTTCAATTCTGGGAGCCCTGCCGCGCTGAAGGCCGCGGCGCTACGTTCAATTCTAGGAGCCCTGCCGCGCTGAAGACCGCGGCGCTACGTTCAATTCTAGGAGCCGTGCCGCGCTGAAGACCGCGGCGCTGCGTTCAATTCCAGGAGCCGTGCCGCGCTGAAGACCGCGGCGCTGCGTTCAATTCTAGGAGCCTGCCGCGCTGAAGACCGCGGCGCTACATTCAAATCTAGGAGCCGTGCCGCGCTGAAGACCGCGGCGCTACATTCAAATCTAGGAGCCGTGCCGCGCTGAAGACCGCGGCGCTACATTCAAATCTAGGAGCCGTGCCGCGCTGAAGACCGCGGCGCTACGTTCAATTCTGGGAGCCCTGCCGCGCTGAGGACCGCGGCGCTACGTTCAAATCTAGGGGTCCCCAGCTACCACTTTGGGTTAGCCACTCAGTTTTCAGGCACGCGCAGCGCCCCCGTCCATATACAATGGCAGTTCGTGCCAAAACGGTTTGGCACGCCAGACATGGTCACACTCGACGCAATCAAAGCCGCCGTCGACCGCATCCGCGAGTCGATCTACATCTCTCCCTTCGTCCGCTCGGAGACGTTTTCCAAGCTCGCGGGCAACTCCATCTTCTTCAAGCTCGAAAACTTGCAGATGACCGGCTCCTATAAGGAGCGCGGCGCGCTGAACAAAATCCTTCTCCTCACCGAAGCCGAGCGCCGGCGCGGCGTGATCGCCGCATCCGCTGGAAATCATGCACAGGCGGTTTCGTATCACGCGACGAAGCGCGGAATCGCGGCGCAAATCTGCATGCCGCTGACGACTCCGCTCGTGAAAGTCTCCGCCACGCGCGATTACGGCGCGGAAGTGATTCTCGCCGGCACGAACTACGACGAAACGTGCCAGGAAGCGCTCCGCCGCTGCGCGGAAAAGCATTTGACGTTCATTCATCCCTTCGACGACGAAGCCGTGATCGCCGGCCAGGGCACGCTGGGCGTCGAAGTGCTCGAGCAGCATCCCGAAATCGAAATTCTCGTCGTGCCGGTGGGCGGGGGCGGCTTGATCGGCGGCGTCGCCTGCGCGGTGAAAGAAACGAATCCGAAGATCCGCGTGATCGGCGTGCAGACTTCGAAGCTGCCGTCGATGAAGGTCGCGCTCGAAGCGAATCACCCGGTGCTTCTGCCGCCCAAGGTCACGATCGCAGACGGCATCGCCGTCCGCTGCGCGGGCGAGATCACGTTTCCTCTGGTGAAGAAATACGTGGACGAGATCCTCACGGTGGACGATGAAGAAATCGCCAACGCGATTCTAGTCCTGCTCGAAAAGGAAAAAACGCTCACCGAGGGCGCGGGCGCTGTCGCGGCCGCCGTCATCCTGCAGCACAAGATTCCGCGGCAGGGAAAGAACGTCGGAGTCTTCGTCACCGGCGGGAACATCGATGTTTCGCTGCTCTCGCGGATCATCGAGCGCGGTTTGGTAAAGGACGGGCGCCTCGTCCGCCTGCGGATTCACCTGCCCGACCATCCGGGCGCATTGCAGCGGCTCGCGGGCGTGATCGCGGAAAAGAAAGCCAACATCGTCGAGACGAACTACGACCGCGCGTACTACGGCGTGCTTCTCGGCGACACCGTCATCGAAATCACCATGGAAATGCGGGGTCCCGAGCACATCGCGGAACTGGTCACGGCGCTGAACGCCGCGGGCTACTCTCACGAGCGCGTGATTTGACCCCTCCCAAATGTTCTCAAAGCGGACCGATTGGAAGCTCGAAGAAAACGAGTACACGCGCGCGCTGCGCCGTCATCGCGAAAGCGGCAAGAAACTTTTCGATCTGACCGCATCGAATCCGACGACGTGCGGATTCGTGTACGACGAAGCCGCGATCCTTTCCGCTCTGAGTTCTCCCGCCGGACTGCGTTACGATCCCGAGCCGAAGGGATTGCCCGCGGCTCGCGCAGCCGTCGTTGCATACTACGAGCGGAAATCGACCGGCGCGAATCTCGATTCCGAGCGGTTGATTCTCACGACGGGAACGAGCGAAGCGTACTCGTTTCTCTTCCGGTTGCTGTGCGAGCCGGGCGATGAAATCTTGATCGCGCATCCCAGCTATCCGCTCTTCGATTTTCTCGGCACGATTCAGGACGTGCGGCTCCGCCCGTTTTTCCTGATCTACGACCACGGCTGGCAAATCGACTTCCCTTCCCTGCAAAAAGCGATTGGCCCGCGAACGCGCGCGATTTTGTTGGTCCATCCCAACAATCCCACGGGCAATTTTGTTTCCGTGAACGAAGCCGAACATCTCAACGAGATTTGTGCGAAGCACAACCTCGCGCTGGTTGTTGACGAGGTATTTCTGGACTACGAGTTCGCAGGTGCCTCCAAGAGCAAGGAAAAACACGGGAGCTTTGTGGCGAATGATCGTGCGCTTACTTTCGTTCTGAGCGGCCTGAGCAAAATTGCGGCGCTTCCGCAAATGAAAGTCGGCTGGATCGCGGCGAGCGGACCCGACGCGCTCGCGCGCGACGCGGTCGCCCGCCTCGAATTGATCGCCGATACATATCTCTCATTGAACGGACCGGTGCAACATGCGCTGCCGGTGCTGCTCGCGCAGCGAGAAAAGATGCAGCCGCAGCTCATCGCACGCATCGAAGCGAATTTGCACGAGCTCGACGATCAGCTGGCGCGGCAGAAGCCGGTGGCGCGACTCGAGGTCGAAGGCGGATGGTACGCGGTGCTGCGCGTTCCAGCAGTGCAATCCGACGAAGCGCTCGCGGTCCGCTTGATCGAAAAGCACTCCGTGCTGGTCCAGCCGGGGCACTTCTACGAGTTCCCGGACGACGGATATCTGATTGTCAGCCTGCTCACGCCGGTAGAGGAGTTCAGCGAAGGGATGCGGCGTTTGCTCGATTGCGTCGGCGGATCATGAACGCAGGAAAGTTGGTACGTGGAGGAAGGAATTTGGAAGCAGGAGCAGATGGGCTGCGCTGCAGCCAGCAATCCCATCTGCGCCCGCTTCACGCGAATCAGGGCTTACTTTTTCTTGCCGAACGTGGCGCGTATGTAGGCTGTGAGACTCTGAATCTGTTCCTTGGTCAGAGTGCTCTTGAACGGAGGCATATTGTTCTTGCCGTCCGTAATCTGCGTGGCGATTTGTGCGTCGGTCAGTTTCTGGACTTCCGAATTCAGATCGGGCGCCTTCAGGGCCTTGCCGGTAGCGGTTCCCGTGCCGTCCGCGCCATGGCAAACGACGCAATTCGACTTGAACGCCTGCGCGCCGGCGTCGTCGGCAGGATTCGCGCTGGCGCTCGAAGCGACTCCGAGAATCACCAAGGCCAAAGCCACCATCGCGAAAGTGCCGAGCCTCACTGTCCGCCGAAACGAGGAGCTTCCCATGGAGCGTGAACTAGAATTGCTTGCCGACGTGCACTTTTCGTTGTCGAGCATCGATCCTCCCGTTTGATTGCTTTTTCCCAGGCAGCGCAGGAGCGCGGCCCAAGGTTTATGATGTCCACCCGCCAAAAGCAGATATATTTTGCACCAGCACTCGGCCGTCTGCAAACAGAAACATATTCCGCCCGCCGGCCGAAAGCATTGAGCTCTCGATGACTTGTCCGGCGATTCCGTCTCACTGGATACCCATATAAATAGATGCGAACCGCCCGATTCGCGATGTTCCAGATTGGAGCATGTTTCCTTCCTGGAAGCGGCCACAGAACGAAGTCTCGAATCAGATGAAGATCATTGTCGAAAAATGGGGCAGAGGAAGCAAGGTTGCCGTCGAACACATTCCCAAGTAAACTGTTACGCAGTGTAGCGCACGTTCGGGGCGTAGCGCAGCCTGGCTAGCGCGCCTGGTTCGGGACCAGGAGGCCGGTGGTTCAAATCCACTCGCCCCGACCACTTAATTCCCTCTCGCCAAACGCACTTACGCCGCTACATTGCACTCGGGCGTTACGGAAGTCGTAGCGCACGTAGCGCAATTAACGTTCGACTCCGAAAGCTCGGGCAGTTCGAAGCCGAGTCCGACTTTCTCTGCCCACTGCTGACGGAATTCCTCATCCTCGGTTAACTGCTTTCCGTACCGCGATGACATGTCGGCATTCTCATGCCCCATCCAGTAATCGATCAGGAGTTGGCGCACTTCGCTTCGTTGCAAAGTCGCCGCTCGGAATCGGCGAAATGCGTGGAAGCGTACGCGGTCTCGTCCCATCTTTTTCAGGATTGGCCCGAGGCCATCGCGATACACGGTGCTGGGCCACAGCATGTTGCCATCTTTCGATTCGAACAGGAAACCCGATTCCCGTCCTCCGATATACGAACGCAACATGCTGGCCAGCGCAGGATGCAAGTCAACATCACGGAAGCCTGCCTCAGTCTTCGGAGTCTCCTGAATCTCTCCCCAACGGTTGCGCTGTTGACGGATATGCAGCACCGAGCAATCCGCGGAAACGTGCTTTCCGATTTCAAGCGCGAGCAATTCTCCGATTCGAAGTCCACTGCCCGCGAGCAAAGCGAACAGGGTTCGATAGACCGATCGCCTCGCGTTGGCCACGATAAAGGAAACTTCCTTCGCCGTGAACGTGGGGCGGTGTTGCTCCCGCTTGTTGACTCTCGGCAGGCCCATGTACGCCAAGTCCCACTCCCTTGGGTGCACCTCTCGGAGCCGTTCATCCCTCGCTGACGCGATGACTCTTCGAAAGACCCTGAAGAACTCAACTATGGTCTTGTCGTTAAATCGTCGTTCGTCCCCGACCTTCTCGGCCTTCATCCTGGCAACCAGTTCTCGGGCTTCCGGGTTGTCAAGTGAAGCGAGGGCCGTGCTGCCGACGACTCCGTTCAGGTATGCAATTGCAGTGGAGTAGGCGTCAACCGTGTTGGCGCGTATTGGCTTCCGCGTTTTGGAATTGACGATGCGCCCTGCTCTGATTTCCCCAAGCCACCAAGCAGCCTGCGCTTCGAATGTGGTCACAGCCGTGATGCGTTCGCGAACCCTTTCCACATCGAGCACACCCGCTTTGCGCATGGCCTGGTGGAGTCTAAGCATGGCGCTCATTCTGTCCCGGCAAAGAGCAAGCGGGATTCGAACTTCGGCCTGCTTGGTTTGGCCGGGCACATCCATTCGGAAGAAGCCATAGGCCCGTTGCGTAGGAACCCAAGGGTCCGATTTCTTCCGTCCTTTCTGATATACGTGCCCACGTTGCCGGATTTCCGGGTCCGTGTTTCCTGCTGAGACGATGATTCGACGCGACATGGATTTTCTCCGTGTAGCTGTCGAATTGGCATCCCCTGTGCATGGTGCGAGTGTATGAGCGGACGCTGGCGAATGCAACGGCGGAGCCAGTTGCGTAACGTCAATGGGCTCGAATTCTGTTAGCGCGACTTGTGACCTGCTGCTCATCGCTAGGCGTAGCTTTGTTCCGGTCCCCGACGATTCGCCTCGCTCAGATGGAATAGCAGCAGCACGGCAGCAATGATTGCTGCCGCGATTGCGAGGAATCCAAGCACTGTGATCCTCATGGCTTCCCTTCCCATGGAACGATTTCTCTGCACTGTGGGCATCGAAAACCCTTCAGGCTCCCATCAAAACTGCTCGTCTTGACCAGGTTCCGCTCGATCCAAAACCGGCAGCCACAGTCCGGACAGAACAGCCGATAATGTCGCTCCATCTGTTCCAGTCGATCCAAAAGCCCCGCGCTGCTTCCCTGCTGGATGAGCCGCTTGAATCCCTCGATTCCTTCAGGTCCACGAATGAATAACTGAACGCCGCACGGATCGCACGTAACGTATGGCTTGTTCTTCTTCGTCAATCGAACCTCCAGAGCGTGCGTGCAAACCGGGCAAGGGAATTTGTGGTCTGTCCTGGTCGGCATTCTCGGCCTCACCCTGACGAGCCGCTTCAAGACGGTGTGGCCGCATTCCGGGCGAGTACAGGATAGGCCTCGGTTTTGAGAATCACTCGTCTGCCGGCATGGCGGAGTCAATGTGCGGGAAGAAGTTCCCGTGAAATTAAGCGCCGTTTTGCGGGAAACTCCCGTAAAATTCAGGGCGGATTTGCAGGGAATTCACGCAATAATGGCGAAACGCAAGAAAGCAACAAACAATCCCTCGAAATCCCTTGACACGCTTTCGCCAGAACGCGGCAGAGGGCGACCGTCAAAGATTCCAGTGTCTTGGGTGATAGGGCGGGCTGGGAACCACAGAACGCGCCTGACTCAGGTCTGGCCGAAACTGGAAGCTCCGCTCCTGGCCTCGCGAACGGGACCGGACATCGCAAACGCATTTGAGAATTATGGCCAGCCGTATACCAGCCACTTTGTGCCCGCATTGGTAGGCGACATACTGGCTCTGATTCGCGATCCGAGATTTCCGAAGAGGCGGGAGCAGCGGATCAATTTTCTAGCCGACTCCCTCGGTGGAAGGCCCAATATAGCCTTGCGCACCTCCCGCGACATCTGCGAGCAGGAGCGGGCGAAGCAGCGACGCAGGTCACCCCACAAGATTCTTCACCACGAGTATTACGTCGAATGCTCCTGCGGTTACAAAGGACCGGCTCGCGACAACGCCTGCCGAAAATGCAACGCTGAAATTGCATTCTCGCTCGACGAATTGATGGGACGAGGGCTGCTTTGAACCCGGTGGGCCGCTTCCTAACGTACGTAACGTTACGAACCTGCGCTGGGTGGCTTAACTCCTCAGTCTTCGGGCATGTCATGGCAAGTTGAAGGACGTTCATGGCGTCGTTGAAGACGGGCTGCGGATTTTCTTCCTCTCTGTGGTTTCCTGAGTCTGGGCATCTATAGGTGGCGTGGTATTGCGGGATTCGGTTGTCAATTCTACAGAGACATTTGAGCGTGCTATTCAACGAGCGCTCTACGGTCGCGTAGATAGGCTGTCCTCGTAGACAAGAAGCCATATGAAAGACGCGATGGGATACGATCCTTTACCCCGGGGCGTTCGTTATGGAGACGCGGAAGTCCGGAGCCTGGGTCTTAATCGATGACATCGCCGAAGCACTCGCAGCGGTTAGAGATTCTGGAAATGCCGCAATGAATTCACCATCAGCGTTCTTAACGATCCCGTATTGCTCAGTCCCGTGGAACCGGTTTTGCCAAACATATCCGATAGCACCGGGAGTGCGCCGAACGAACCCCGCCGTTCCTTCGGCGCCCTTATAGATGTTGCTAGCCACAGGCCAGTTACCGGACGGGTCAGTGAGTACCTTTTTGAAGGCTGGCGACACCTTTGATAGATAGTCTGCCATGACATACGTGTCGAGGGTTCCACTCAGGCTTGCACTAGGAAAGTCGTGCTTGACCTTGATGTCCATTCTGGGCAGATCGACTCCAGGATTGTCCATGGCGATCGCCGGATCATTCCATTTCGTGATTGTGCCAAGGAAAATTCCAGCCAACGTGCTACCAGTGAAACGCAACTGCGGAACCTGTGGTAGGTTGTAGACCGGAACGACGGCATTTACAGCTATGGGAAGTTGCAGGATTCGACCCTTTACTTTCGCAAGCTGATCATCGGACATTGGCACGTCGGTCGCGGCAAAGGAGGACGTTCTGTCAGCAAGCTGGCGGCTACCGCCCCGCGAGCCAATCGCTTGATAGGATATCCGAATTCCAGCGTGCAGACGGCTGTACTCGTTGATCCATGCCGAGAGAACCGGGTAAATAGTTGTCGAGCCTGCTCCTTCAACGCGAGTCTCTGTTGCTTCACTATTCAACCGTGCTGGGTCGCCCGTATCCGATTGCGGCTCAGATAGCGCCCGTTGCGGACAGATCACAAGTGGCATGAGCAGTATCGCGAATACTCCTCGGGTTTTGGATGCCTCCAGCATATTTCCTTCTTTTCGGATCACGGATTTGGACAACTCCAACACGTCGTTCGAACTTTTCCTTTCGGCGGATACACTTTCTTGTAGTAGTCAATGGGAGCGCCCGGGATGTCAACGACTGGTGGGTCGTCTCCGTTCTTGCTCGTCCAGAGACCATTGCATTGTTGGAGCATTGTAGAACGAAATGTCGACGGCCAATCCGAGATGGTGATAACTGTGCTTACTGTGTCCAGACTGCTCGGCACCACCCGTCACTAGCAGGTTCAGATTTGGGTTGTTCGTCACACATTGTAGGCAGTGCTCAAGGCACTGCAGTGCCTGAAGCGTCTTACCGGTCACCGGGACGGTAATCGGAGGTGGCTTGTTATAGTCAATCTCCCCTGATGGATCTAAATAGTTAATGGGATCGTCAGCTACATAATCGTAGAAGTTGACGCCACCGTCAAAACCGATTGGATCTTCGGAGATGAATCTTCCTGTTGCTGGATCCAGATAGCGCGCCCTGTTGTAGTAGAGATTGGTTTCGGTGTCGAACTCGCGAGCGGTGTAACGGAAGAAGTTTGTGAGCGAACCGGAGGACGCTGTCTGATTTCCGAACGAGTCGTAAGTATAGGTTTGTGCCAGCGCACCGGAAGTGTTGCTCAGGGAAGTGATCAAGCCAAGGCCATCGGCTTCGTAAAAGCTGGTTGTCGTGCCCCGCTGCATCGCAAGCGGCTCGTCGATATTTTCTCCCTGCGTGTAGCGGGCGACCACGCCGCCGCTAGAATTTACCGTCTCAACGAGATTATCGCCGTCATAGGCGAAGACGCTTGTGGCTGTGGAGGAAGATTTCTCGATGCGCCTCCCGAAGGGATCGTACTTGGAGGTAACGCTGGTGCTGTCCACTTCGAAGCGAATGTCAAGACTTTGAGTTCTCAACTTTGATCCGAAGCTCTAACCCGTCGATCTGATAGCTACCGTTCGAGATTGGACTAACCACCGCGTTTGACACCGTTATCTGCAGTATGAGCCCGAGGTCCTTGAGACGCACTGTTCTCTTCTCGCCGAACGCCGACTTCTGTACCCCCTGCGCGAGGTCGCTCGCGGCAAAGTCGTAAGCTTGTAAGCCGTGCCGAGTACCCGTCGGATCGAGCAAGTTCGGGGCATCTGTCTTATCCGATGGGCGTCGAAGCAGAAGTTCCAGTGTCACAACATGGTGTCCAACATCAAAGTCGGGTTCAAGCGAGAGAGTGTAGGCCGTGCTTCCATCAATCGATTTGATTGGAACGGACCAGCGATTCTCGGGAACCTGAGTCGAGAACGTTGCACTCGTTTGCAGTGGCACAATCCGTGGTTTCGCTGCTGCATCGGGAAGCAACGCGATAGTCACAAAGAATGTTGCCAAAATATGTTGGCAAAAGCGATTAGTCATCACAAACCTCCACTGGAACGTGATGGTGGACTCCCCAGTTATCTGCTGCCTGTGTCGTCGAGAACCAAACATCGATGTGGGTCCCCGCGATGGTTTTCTTTCCCCCGCGATCCGAAACCGTACCGCATCCGTATCCAGGAACGAACATGCCAGTTCCAAACGGGATGTTCCTCGGTGCGGCAATCGTGCCTGGTCCAGCTTTCTGTCCGCTCTTCGTAATTCCGTAGCCAGGGTCGCCAGGATTCTTTCCGGTGCTTTGATATGAGTTGTCGTAGCCAGTGATAAGCATTTTTACGATGTGACATTTAGTACATCCACAGTGACACTTCGGATCCTGCGGACACAAACCAAAGGGATCGTCAAAGTTGGCCACGCTATTGTTCGCGTAGGAATAAAAGTTCTGCTCGCCAGCAAATCCGATCGGGTCTTCACTGATGAACCGACCGATTTGTGGGTCGTAGTATCTGGCGCGGTAGTAACGCAGGTTGCTTTCGGAATCAAAGTCTCTCCCAGTGTATTGGAACGGGTTTGTGACGCTGCCGGCAGAAGCGGTCAGTTTCCCGAAGGAATCGTAGGTGTAGCTGTTGGCAATTGCTCCCGAGCTGTTCGTAAGCGACGTAACGGAGCCCAGACCATCCGCTTCGTAGAAAGTGTTCGTGCTCGAACGAGATTCTGCCAGGGGTTCGTCGATGTTCTGTCCCTGCGTGTAGCGCGCGAGGATGGTGCCACTTGCATTGAGTTCCTCGATGTCGTTGTCCCCGTCGTAGAGATAGTTCGTGGTCGTCGTTGTGCCCGTGGTGAAGACCTTTTGAATCCGTCGTCCGAAGGGATCATACTTGAAGCTAGATGTGTTCAGCAGACGGATACTGATCGATTGTGTCTATTCATTTGGGTTTGTCCATAGGAACACCACAGCTGGTGCCAACCGTGGAAAGGAAGATCAGTTCCTTCAATTCTTTCCGCGGCACACTGCGACCGACTGAGTCATGGAATGCATCAGTGTTAAAAACCCGCGTAGAGGGATCGCCTTGCATGGCATCTGGATGTTCTTCCGGGCTCGGTTGATCAGCCAGCGGGGCCAATTCTATCACCAAATTCTTGCTGGCATCTTTCCATGTTCCCCCCGGCAAAGCGCCTTTTAGAGACACCGGCCCATACAGTTCCGTAACAGCATCTGTCAATGCTTCCATAGAAACGTTCTTGTCATACAATGCGATGATACCGTTGGGGCACGGGTCATTTCCCAATCGTTCGATGGTCACGCGCCATGGAGTAACGGCACCGGGTTTTACTCCGACGGTGGACCACATCTGTGCGCACTCTTCGAAATGGCAATTAAGCAATTCCGCATTGGGCAGAACAACTCTGCTCTGCCGCGCATGATGAGAAGGCTGATGACACCCGATCTGCATTCCGCTCAAAAACAACACAATCAGCACTAAAATGCGTCCCGTCATTGACATGGGATTTTCCCATCCTTACTTCGGTGATTTATTCGGAAGACCCTTACACAATGCGTCACACGTCGCCTTGTTATCTCCTATCAGAGCGCATGCACATTGGCACGCAGCAGCAGGCGACTGTTGCGCTCCAAAGCACTTTGTACATTGATTCATCCATTTCGGATCGGAATCGGCGCCAAATGGATATCCAATGCAATGGCATATTTTGTCAGTATCACCTTTATAGACGCATGGGCATGTGACTACATATGCAGTTACGGAATCAAACAGCGGTGGCGAAGGGCATGGCTCGCCGGGGGGGCAAGTCCCGTCGGGATCACGCAGAAGCAATGGCCGATTCTTCACATAGGAGTAAAAATCAATGCCGCCTTTGAAACCGATCGGATCTTCCGAGATAAACCTTCCGATACTCGGGTCGAGATAGCGCGCCCTAAGAAAGTAGAGGCCGGTTTCTGTGTCGAACTCGCGGCCCGCCAAGCGGAAAAAGTTCGTGAGTGAACCAGAGGAGCCAATTGTGTTGCCGAAGGAGTCGTAAGTGTAAGTTTGCGCGAGTGTCGCTGTTGAGCTGCTCAGCGATGTGACCGAGTCGAGACCGTCCTGCTCGTAGTAACTGGTCGTGGTCCCTCGTTGCATCGCCAAGAGCTCGTCAATGTTCTGCGTCGGGGTGTAGTGGGCGACCAGGCCACCCGACGAATTCACAGTCTGAATCAAGTTGTCGCCATCGTAGGCGAAGATGCTGGTCGTGGTGGGCGAGATTTTATCGATGCGTCTGCCGAAGGGATCGTATTTGAAGCTGACGGTTCCTCCAGAACTTGGGAGAGTGACACCCGCCAGCCGGTTCTCATAGTCCCACGTGTAGCTTGTAGTTCCCGTCGAATCTGTTTTGCTCGCGGTGTTCCCATTGTAGTCGTACGTGTAGCTCGCGTTGGAAGTCGCCGTCAGCTCATTCGAGGAGTTATTTGTGTAGGACGACACCCCTAGCGACGCCGTGCGATTGCCCACCGCGTCGTAGGAGTAAGACTCTGTCGTTGTGCTGGCTTGCGTCACCTGCGTTAGCTCGTAGATCGGGTCATAGGTGTAGTTCGATGTCACGCTCGCATACTGATCTGTCTTCGCTGTCCGGTTCCCCGCAGAATCCAACGTGTAGCTTGCCCCGTCAATAGTACTCCCGGATACCTGGTGCAACACCGAGAGCAACCGCGACAGGCTATCGTAGGTGTAATTGGTAGTCACGCTGTTGGGACGCGTCATCTGCGTGCGGCGGCTCAGCGCGTCGTAGCTGAACCCAAAAGAGCCAGCCCAGGAGTTCGCGAGCGTGGTCAGGCGGTTCAGCGTGTCGTAGCTATAGGTGTTGGTGCTGCTATCCGGCGCCGTGTATCCCGTCCGGTTCGAAGCCGCATCGTAGGTGTACGCGTTCGTGAACGTCCCCGTCAGGAACGAATATTGGGTCGAGGTCCCAATCAGCCGCCCCATGTTGTCGTAGGAGAATCCGTACGTCCCAGTTGGATCGTTCACCTGCAAGACCTTGCCCACGAGATCGTAGGTATATTCCACGTTCGTTGAATCGGGATAGGTCTTCTCGGTCAAACGATTCAAAGCGTCATACACATACTGGATCGTCTGGCTCTTGCGGTCGGTCTTGCTCGTCAGATTGTTGTCTGCGTCGTAGCTGTAGGTTTCGACGTGACCGGATGGGAAGGTGGTCTGCGTCACGCGGCCAAAGGCGTCGTAGCTGAACGAGGTCGTGTGGCTGTTCGCATCCACGATGCTCAGCAAATTGTTTTCCGTGTCGTAGGTATAGCTCGTGACGTTGCTCGCCGGGTCGGTGACGCTGGTCAGCCGGTCGGCATCGTCATAGGCATACGTCGTCGTCTTGCCGTTCTGGTCGGTCGCGGTGATCCGCCGTCCGCGGTAATCGTAGGTGAAAGTTGAGGTGGAGCTGTCCGGATAGATGATCGTCGTGAGCCGGTTGCCCGAGTCGTAGGCGAAGCTGGTGACGTGCGAGAGCGCATCGGTGATGCTCGTCCGGTTTCCGCGAGAATCGTACGCGTAGGTAGTCACGTGACTCTGCGGGTCAGTGATCGTTGCGATCAGCCCCGCCGACGTGTATGTCATCGTCGTGACATGGCTCAGCGGATCGGTGATCTGCGTCAACTCACCCAGCGAATTGTAAGCAAATTGCGTGACGCTCGCGGATATGCCGCTGCCAGGCACAGGCGTTGTGACGGAAGTCAGATTTCCGTGGGAATCATAGGCATTCGTGGTGACGTGCCCGAGCGGGTCAGTCATTGTCAGCACTTCGCCGAAACTGTTGTAGGTGTACGTCGTCGTTGGAGTTCCGGCCGACACTGTTGGCTGCGTGGTCTGAGTCAAGTTGTTATTCGAGTCGTACGTATTCGACGTTGTGTTACCCAGTTCGTCCGTCGTCGATAGAGTGTTACCCAGACTGTCGAATTGGGTCGTAATGTTGCCTCGAATGTCGCAACTGGAGCATCCCGACCCCTGCGAAGTCGAAACGTACCACTTTCCGCCTGCGATCTCGGACGTGTAGCTCGACTGATTGCCAAGCGAATCGGTCAGCGTTACTGTCGCGTTCACCTGGAATGTCGGCCCATATGCCGTAACGCTAGCTACAGTGGCTCCAACGGGTCCCGTAGAGGCTCCCGACGGCACAACTGCCACAATATGCGTATCGCTCCAACTGGTCACAGCCGCGTTTGTGCCGCCGAAGGCCACAGTACTGTTGCTTTGCGTCGCGCCGAAACCCGTGCCGGTCACCGTTACAGAAGTACCTACTGGCCCTGAGGTAGGGGAGATGGCCGTGACGGACAGTGGACCCGTCACCGTGAATTGCACTCCGTTGCTTGTCACGCCATCCTCGATAACGGTCACGGGGCCGCTCGTCGCGTTGTTCGGCGCATAGACCGTGATGCTCGTGTCGCTCCAGGAAACGACGCCCGCCGCAACACCGTTAAATTGAACTTGGCTGCTAGCCTGATTCGCGCCGAATCCGGAGCCGTTCACAATCACCTCACCGCCAGCTTCACCGTTGGGAGGCTCCAAGTTGCTGATGACAGGATTGATTAAGGTGAATGTGGGATTACCAATGCTCTGGACGGAGCTTACAGTGACGACTACAGGTCCTGTGGTTGTTCCTGAAGGCACAACGGCGACAATATAAGCCGCGCTCCAACTCGTAATTGACGACGCAGTCGTGCCATTAAAGCTGACGGTGCTGCCGCTCCCTTGGCTCGCACCAAAGTTTGACCCTGTTATCGTCACGGATGCGCCGGTTCCTCCCAGGTGCGGGGAAAGCCCCGATATGAATGGCGTCGCCCCGATGGTGACAACGACGTTATCGAAAGTGGAGGTCGCATAGGTCGTGGGGTCGTCACCGCTCAACGCGAGTCCCACGTATACGTTTTGCGCCATCGTGATCGTCTCGGTTGATCCGAGCTGCGTCCAAGTTGATCCGTCGGAGGACGTATAGGCGCTGAAGGTGTTTCCACTGCGCACCAGCTTCACCCAATAGGGCAGGCTCGAATAGGAGGCTTGGCCCTCATTCGACGTGGTCGATCCTGCGCTGGAGCGCGTATAGAACGTCAAATAACTAGAAATGAATACGAACGCATTCACCGCACCGGGGTCAAGTGTTTCGCGAATCATCACGCCTGTCTGTCCACCCGAGCTTGAACCCGTGAAGCTCGGCACTCGCGCCGTGATCGTCCCGTCGCCCGACAGCGGCTGGTACACAAAGTGCATCCCGTCAGCGGTACCCGTAATACCTTGGCCTGAGCCAACCACCGAGAATACTCCGCTCGAATACGTCGCGCTCCCGACCACGCCTGCTACGCCCACATCTTGATCCAGCCACGGGGTTGGCAGCGGATTGGAAGTCACCGTAAACGCAACAGGATTGCTGTCGTTCATGCTCGGTCCGACCGACACCACCAAGTAACCCGAGCTGGCTCCCGAGGGGATCGTGATAATGACGGACGTACCACTCCAAGAGTTGACTGTCACAGGCGCGCCATTGAGAAGCACCAGGCTATTGCCTTCGGATGCTCCAAATCCGGAGCCTGAAATCAGCACCTGAGCTCCGATTGGTCCGGTTGTTGCAGAAATGCTAGTAATCGCCGGAGCGGGTGACGCAGTCGAGCTAATCGAAACGTTGTCGAAGCTTGCCGTGGAGGAGCCACCCTCTGCACTCACGGCGAGGCCGACATAGGCGTTTTGCGACATCGAGATTGTCTGAGTCGATCCGAGCTGCGTCCAATACAGCCCCTCCTGCGACGTGTAGGCGCTGAAGCTACTACCGCTCCGCACCAGCTTAATCCAGTATGGGGGCGTCCCACTGGCCTGTGCCTGATTGGCAGTGCTTCCGCCTGTGGTCGAACGCGTGTAAAGCACCAGATACCCGTCGTAGAATAGATACGCGTTCGTTGCATTTGCCTCCAAGGTCTCGCGGATCATTACTCCGGCCTGCACACCATAACTGCCCGTCGCGCTGACGATTCGGGCCACAATCGTCCCGTCGCCCGAGAGTGGCTGGTACACGAAGTGCATTCCGTCAGCGGTTCCCGCAATCCCTTGGCCCGATCCCACCACCGTGAATTTCCCGCTTGAATACGTCGCTCTCCCTGGCGTTGCCACCGTGCCTACGTCCTGATCCAGCCACGATGTGGGAAGAGGCTGGGACGTGACCTCAAAAGCAACGGGGTTGCTGTCGTTCATACCCGGACCGAGCGAGACCACCAAGTTCCCCGACGTGGCTCCCGAGGGGATCGTGACGATGATGGACGTATCACTCCAGAAATCGATTCCGACCGGCGCATCGTTTAACATCACCACACTACCGTCCTCGGACGGCCCGAATCCGGAGCCAGATACCAAAACTTGGCTTCCGACCGAGGCGGTAGTCGCAGAGAGACCACTAATGACTGGTGGCGTTGTAGAAGCCGAAGCGATCGAGACGTTATCAAACGTGGCCGTAGCCAATGATGATTGGTTGCCGCTGAGCGATACGAGGCCCACGTAGACGTTCTGCGCCATACTGATCGTGACGCTTGATCCGATCTGCGCCCAATTGACTCCATCGGTTGATTGGTACGCGCTGAACGAGCTTCCACTTCGAACTACCTTCATCCAACGAGGTAGGCTTGCACTCGCATATTGGTATGAGGTACCTCCTCCCGTGCTCGTACGGTCGAGGAAATACACGTCTCCCTGAGCGTAAACAGGCGTGGCGTGCGTCGATCCGTCGTTCAACGTTTCTCTGATCGTGACGCCAGCTTCCGAGCCCGAGCCCGTCAAGCTGACGAGCCGAGCCACGATGGTGCCGTCGCCAGATAGCGACTGATACGCAAAATTCATTTCGTCTGCGCCGTAGTAAATCCACTGACCGGAACCCTTCACGATGAACTCACCATTCGAATAGGTTGCACTCCCGGCGGGACCGACCGATCCGACATCTTGATCAGACCAACCAGAAGGCAGCGCCAGAACCGTGAATGACGCGCTGTTTGCGGTCTGACTGTTCACCGTCACAGACAATGAACCGGAGGATGCGCCAGAAGGAACAATCGCGGTGATGACCTCGCTATTCCAACTCGTGATTACAGGATAGCTTCCGTTAAGCGAAACCGTGCTGCTCCCCTGGTTCGGCCCAAAATTCGTTCCTGTGATCGTAACCGCGCTCCCGACCACGCCGGACGCAGGTGAGATACTCGAAATGGTGGGGGCCTGCGCCTGAGCCTGGCCGCACCGCAAGACCAAAAGTGAAAATGCGAGGATGAGAACCGGCTTCCAGCTTCTCAGGCACATCGAGGTAACCTCCGATGCTCGACCGTCGGGATTCTTCAGTCGATGATCGTAACCGTTAGTAGGAGATCGAGACGGCATCGACCCCGTTTGCGCGCGTCGAGGTCAATCCCCGCCCGCTGCTGTCGTAGGTATGAGCTTCGAGGACTTTATTGTTCGAATCCAACACGGACGAAACGAAGGAATTGCTGTTGTAATTGAACGACAGCGTCGATGAGTCAGGTTCCGTAACCTGGGTCAGGCGACCCTGGCTATCATAGGAATACGACACCGACTCGCCAAAATCGGACGTAACGCTCGTCACCAGATACGTGCCGCTTCCGTAGCCGAAATAGAGATGACGAGAAGCTGGATCTGTGACAGTGACAAGACGCCCCAACGAATCATAGGACAATTGAGTCGCGTTGCCGTTCCGGTCGATAATCGTAATCAGATTCCCGCTCGTATTGTCAAAAAGCCGCTGCTCTCCATTTTGGAAGGTGAGCGTCCAGTGTGAGTTGCCCGTGCTCAGCGTAGCAACGACATTGGCGGGAGCCGCTACGCTCCAAACGCCCCCGTTGTATCCGAACGACCAGAAAGTGCCATCGCCCCGTCCGTACTTTATGTAGTGGTCGCTGCCTACGAACACTCGCTCTTCGAAATTCGACCTCCAATTGGGTCCAAACAGCCCAATCTGAAGCGCACTTTCCAGGGCAGGCCATAGGCTGTTCCATCTTCTTTCAAGCACCAGCCCGCCGGATAGGCCGGGAATCTTGACGTCCACTTGATCGATGTAGGTGTCGCCGTCGGCTAACCTTATCGGCCCACCGGCAATACCACAGTGACCTGATGGAGTTTTTGTACCACGGCGTGTGAGAGAGTTTACATCACAGCCTCAGGTCTTGAAACTGAACCCGGTGAAACCAGGGGGCTATAGGCCGCCGGCGCCGGCGGCCTATAGCCC
>Ga0116223_10002385_pt1 | contig 17851 bp, 31 predicted proteins | sample Sb_taG_3_FD_90092 | JGI IMG/M metagenome (GOLD analysis project Ga0116223, IMG submission 90092) | Peat soil microbial communities from Weissenstadt, Germany - Sb_50d_a_PC metaG | ecosystem: Environmental > Terrestrial > Soil > Wetlands > Peat | place: Germany: Weissenstadt | collected 2010-09-21 | reverse complement strand
GGTTGAACCGGCGACGGTGAAGGTTCCGCCCGCCGCGAATTGCGCTGTCCAGTTCCCGGCAATGACAAAGAAATTGGTTCCAGCACCGCCCGCCTGGCTGAGTTCCACGATGGGGAAAGTAAGGTCTTGGGCCACCGCCGCAACCGTCCACATCAGCCAGGGATTGGCCGGCGTTTGTCCGCGCTCGTCGGTCGCCAGCGCCGACAGCGGCGGGCCGTCAAAGTATCCGAAGTCAAACGAAAGCAGCTTCAGGTAGCCCGGAACCAGGTCGCGGAACTTCGGCAAGTACAGCGCGCTCTTGATGACGCGCTGCGGCTGCCATCGCGCCGGGTCGAAGATGTCTTGGATTCTCATGCTCACTTTCTCGTGTCAGAGAAAACCGGGCGCGTGTTCCGTTTCGCGCTTCCGCCCCAGGAACGCTCCGAGAGCCCGCGCCCGTTTTGCCGGCTGGTAAGACGGCAACTCGATTACAAGGTGCTCTTGGCTGCCTTCGCGGCGCTGATGATGGCCTTGATATCGGCGACCAGCTTCTGGTCGAGGCTCACCGTGAGCCCGTTCGCGCCAGCCGCCGTGCCCGCATCCTCAACCGCCTGGGCTACCACATCGAGCAGGCTGTTGGCTACCCCGATGGCTACGGTCGAGCCCGGCACGAAGGCTTCAATGACCGGCGCAATCGCCTGTTCATCCTTGACCACATCGGCCACGATGGTAGGAGCTTCGCCAGCCGCTTTCTGTAGGAACGCCTTCACCGCTTCCGCGCCCTTCTTGAAATCGCTCACCAGTGTGTCAAGTTTCGCCATCGCTAGGCTCCTTTTTCCGTCGCACCGCGCTGTGGCAAATACACGTGCGGCACCAGCTTGCGCACCGTGGCCCGCATCAATTCTAGGCAGGCATCGGCCTCCGCCTCTCCCGCACGCTGCTTGTGTGCAGTTTCGCCTGGGTGCGTCATTTTTCCAGCAGCTCGATTGCAGCCAGCACTTTTACCAGCCGCTGGGCCACTTCGCGGCATGACCTTCTTGCCTTCTCTAGTTCTCCCACTTCCAGCCAGCCCGCCAGGGCTGCCATCTCGTTGCGCAGGTTATGCACTCGGTCACGTACCTCCTGCATGCGAGCCTTGCCTTTCTCCTCGCTGGACTCGCCTGCCATGCAGCGCGCCTATTCTTTAAGCAGGTCAATCACCCGCTGCTGCTTGCTTTCGTTGTCGGCCACCGTTGCGTGGAGCGCCGCTTCCAGCCGGCTCATGCGCGCGTGATCTTGGTCCCGCTCCCGCTTCCCGCGCGCCGCGTATCCGTTCAGGTCGCGCTTGGTGGCAAACCGCGCCACCGCCCCGCCCGCCGCGAACGCCAGCAGCGCGACATCGATCAGCGTCCGCGAGTCCACAGCTGCTAGTCGTTAAGCTCTTCCCCGATGAAGGCCAGCCGCACCGTGTTCCCCGCCCCCGAAAGGTCGGTGATGTTGATGAGAATCTGGCCCCGCTTCTCGAAGATGAATGGGCTCAGCAGCAGGGTCGGCGATTCCGCCGTGCCCCACAAGTTGCTGCTGTGCACTTGTTGGTTGGAGAACGGTCGCTGGCTGCTGCCGTCGATGATCTGCGCCGCGAAAGCCCCGGTGGAGACCGCCGCCGCGAAGCGCCAGCGGAAGGTGTAATTCAGAATCTGCACGCTGTAGGAATTGATCGCTTGCAGGCCGGTCAGCACGATGGGGCCGGCTTCGTAGATGTAATAGCGCCCCGGATCGTACTCGCTGCCGGTGCCATCGCACATTCCGCAGCGTTGCGGGCCTTGCTGCGTCTGGACTCGCCCTGCTCCCCGGCAGGATGTACATTGCATGGAGGTTCCCTCCGGCGGAACAACACGCCTCGCCCGCGCGCGCGCGCGGGCGCATCACAAAAAATGTAGGGAGTGGGTTCCGGGTTGAAAAGCCAGCGCCTTACTGCACGCCGCGGTACAGTTCGCCATCCAGGCCCACGTAGATTGTGGTCCCGACGCCAAGCAGGATAGTCGTCGCCATGTTGAAGGCGTGCTCCGGGGTGAGCACCACGGAGAAGGCTTCCGTCGACTCGACGGTGAGCACCTGTGTCAGCGAGTACACCGAACGCTGGTCCGGTACACCCACCGAAGTGCTGCTCGCCCCGTAGCCGGCTCCGGCCAAGCCCAGGCCTGACGTGGAGAACGCCGCCGAGGGTTGGAGGATGCCGCAGCCTGCGGTCAAAAACAGGCACGGCCCCTGCCACATGGGCTTCGTTCCGATGTAGAACTGGAACGAAACATTCTGCAGGATGTTTTGCACATCCACCTGAGCCGTGGTGTTCGAGACGTAGAACCGCAGCGCCAGGATGTCCAGCTTCTGCGGCGACTGGAGCTGTCCAGCCTGCGTCATGTTGGTGTCGGCGAGGGTCTTTCCGGCCTGCCCGATGGGGGTCTGGAACAGCGTGGTTTTGGCGAACGCGGCCGACTGGCCGAAGCTCACCGAGTCATACTGGATCCAGTTCACCACTTCGAGGATGTTGCCGACCATGGGATTTTTGCACCGGCGGTTGAGGTTTTCCTCCGACCGTCCGAAGCGCTGTATTCCCAGCGGCCGCACCGAGCGCCCGAGGGCGGCTTCGATGCGGCTGCGGTTGAACCGCTCAACTTCGTTGGAATTGATCCGCTCGATCATGATTCTGTCCTCCTTTCCGGAGAAATCTCGTCATTCCCTTGCCCCGCGCCCACTCTGCCTGCGTCGCGGCGCGGGGGTGAGGAAAAACCTGTTAATAGCGGCTGTAGCGCCCGACCGGCCGCGAAACCGGCGGTGCGCCCGTCGTCATAGCTGCCGATGCCCCGGCGCCGCCCGCGCTGGAGGTGACACCCGCGTTCGGGGGAACGAACAGATAATTCCCCTGCCGCCCGCTGACTGTGGGAACCGGGAAGCCGGAACTGATGTATGCGCCCAGATGGTCGCACACGTCCGGATCGCCCAGTCCGCTCATTACGCTGGCCGGCGAGGTCTGCGCGATCTGCTCCTGCCAAATGCGCAGGAAGATCGCCGCAATGCCGCCTGCGGCTACGCCCTTGGCGATGTCGGTGCCGGCGAACTTGCTGGCGGCCCACGCCAAAATCGCGGTGGCTACGCCTTGCGCCCCGTACCCCATCACGCCGGTGTTGCCGGAGCCGAGCACGAGCTGGGTGAGGAATTTGCTCCCCATCGAGCCCACCACGGCGCCGCCTCCCAGCTTCAGGAAGTCGCTTCCGCTCATGCCGCCGATGGACGGGTTACGCCGCCGGTGGTAATTGCGCCGCGAACTGCGCCGATGCCCGGAGAAACTCATCACTGGATTTTTCCGTTTGCGCCGGTAATTCCGGCGGTGGTGGCTGCTGGTGCGATTGCGCTTTCTGCGATGTTTTGCCATAGTGTCACCCCCTCTCTTTCGTGGATTGGTAAGGATCAAAAGATCGGCGGGGTTGGAGCGGCGGCGATGTCGCGCGCGCCGTTTCTTGTGCGGGTTGACCAAGCGGATGGTCCGGATGTGCGGCACGGTTTCCGATTCCTCCCCCTGAAAATGAAAACTCCCCGTCTGGAAACGGATTTTCCAGAGCAGGGAGCAGGTTCCGCAAAACTCGATGGGCGCGAAGGCTCAGCGCCGGAGATGGATGTTGGTTAGCTCACAGATTGCGCGTCCTCTCAGTTAGACCCGCGCGAAGGGGGTGAGGTTTCATTTTGGCTGCGATTTTTTCCGAGGGGCGAAGGCCCACGGGACAGGATGACGAGTCGAAGCCCATGTTCTCCTTCGCCCATTCGGAAACTCGTTGGTTCACCGCTTCTCCGCCCGGCTCAGCGGGTTCAGAATCCCGCCCATCAAATACACCGCGCTCCCCGGCTCTGGTTTCTCCAGGATGAAGCATAACCGGTTGCCTTCCGCATCTGGCAGCACTTCGTAGACCTTGGCCGGCTCGCCCTTGCCGCCGGTCGATCCGATCACGAAGCGGGAGATCGGCGCCAGCACGATGTAGTTCCCCAGCCGTCCGTGGATGAATTGGTGCCAGTCCTGCTTGACATCGCTTCCCGCCCGCAGGGTGCCGTGGCAGGATAGGCAGGGCGCCGCCGTGGGCACTTCGATCTTCCCGTGCCGCTTGATCTGGTATCCGCTCGGTTTCTTCCCGGTGGCTCGGCAGGTTGCGCATGGGGCTTTTCCTTTGCCGTCGCAGGCCATGCAATCTTGCACCTGTCCGCCAATGCGCAGCTTTCCGCCTCCCGCGCAGGCGCTGCACGTCCGGTCTTTTTCACCCTTGCACTCGTCGCACGTCACCAGACAGTCCGGGCAGAATTCCTCGCTGGGGGTGCGCAGCATGGGCAATTCTTCCCACGGCGAGAGTACAACCAGGTCTCCGGATTCCAGGCGCGCGATAATCGGCCCCTGCTTCTTGAAATCCATGCTGCCGCGTGAAGTCTGGGCTACGGTCATGCGCCCCAGCAGGGTGTACTTCGCCTGCCGGACCAGGGTGTTGCGTTCGGAGAAGAGCTTTTCGAGGTTAAGGGTTGCGGTTGGCGGCATCAGGGATTTTTACTCGTTTCTAGCAGCCAGTCGTAAATTTGTTCTGGCGTCTGGTGGGTGTGGCCGGGCGTGGTTCCGAGAAGAACGATGGCAATAGCAAGCATGTTGCGCTCGGAGCCGCGCGGTGCCTCAGCCAGCATGTGGAACATGTGCATCAGGTGTTCCTCCCAAGAGCGCGGAGCACACCGACACTGCCAAGCCCGGGGTGGTGATGGCGGCGCACAGCAGAAAAGCGTAGGCCAGCAGAAGGTGTCTCATGTGCGGCTAATTGATGATCCCCGGCGCTTCCACCTTGTACTCTCCCCCGGCCAGGAACATGTGCCGGTTGGGGCGGTCATACACCAGTCGCGGCCGGACTCCAGTCTCCTCTCCGAGCGAATGGTAGTAGACCACTGGCCGGAAGTCATCGAATTTCTTCTTGGCGTGGTACTCGATGCGGGTGCATTCCCCGAGATCGATCAGGTCTTTCGACTTATCCACACCGAGGCGCGCCAGTTCCGCGTCCAGGTTCTGCGCCCCCCCGATGAAGAAGATTTGCCGTCCTGTGGGTTCGGCGGCGACCGAGACCGGCTTTTCGTTCTTGTCCCACATGATCGCATGGGCGCCGCGCTTGTTGCGCACCTGGAGTAACACCAGTTTGCCCAGTTCGGCCAGTTCGGGATGGTCGGCCCAATCACGTACCGTCATCACGTTGGTTGGCCCTTTGCCGTGGAAGTCGCGGAAGAGTTTGGCGGCGCCGTTCTGGTTGCGCTTCCGCTTCGGGTTCCCCTTGACCGGATACGCCGCTGTGACATCGCCCCTGACGGTGACCCTCCCCTGGCCGGGCACCAGCAGAATCCAGTGCTGCGGGTCCACCATCTTCAGGACTTTGCCGGTCGTTCCGTCCTTCGCTTTAACCCACAGGTTTTTCCGGCGCAACGGTTTCCCGGCTTTCTTGGATGCCTTCCTTTTCTTTGTTCCACGTGGAACATTGCGCCGCTTCCGCTTCGGATTGAATAGTCTCGCTTGTTGCGGCTTCAGCTTCGCCGTCGCCTTCTTCTCCTGTTGCGCCTCCCGTTGCAGGGCTTTGAAGATTCCTTCCTGGGTGCCGATGTGGCGGACCCGGAAGCTGTAGCGTGGCGACTTCCCCGGAGGGTTGCCGCGATAGGGCGTCATCACGATGTAGCGCGCGCCCTGCTGGCCCACGAAGTACCGTTTGCGGATGAACGCGCCCGGAGTGCTGCGCTCCTTCGCTACAGCCGAAGCCTTGTCACCGAAGGCTCCGTGAAACCTGAAATACTGTCCTTCGCCCGCGTTCCGCTTCTTCCTCGGATGCCACTTCCGCGGCAGTCGGGACTTCGGTCGCAGCGTCGCACCTTTCGGCAGATGCGGTCCCCTGTGGCCTTTCTTGCGGGTGCAGCGGTGGCCGCGTCCGACTGGATGGTTGCACGTTTGGTTGCGGGTAGGCGGGTTCCGCCCCTTCCGCTTCTTCTTCTTGTTCCGCACCATCGCCCGCCGCCGCGCCATCTCCAGATCGGACTCGCCGCCCATCAGCTTCGCCAGCCGCTTCTCCATGGAGGGACGGAACTGCGGCGGTAGCCTCGGCGAAGCCAGGGCTTTGCGGAGCCCTTTGATGGTCTGTTCGCGGCTTAGCTTGTGGCGTGCCATAAAAGACGTTCATCCATACACCGGCACCACCTCTCCCTTTTCTCCCGCCTTCAAACTCCTTGCTACTCGTAGCGCGTCCGCCACTCGCGACAGGGGCCGCCAGCGCCCCGCCCGCCGGTCGTACGCGCGCGCGATCTCCCGTTTCCGCCCGTCCGCTCCGGTGACTTCCACCTTGTACCCGACGATGGTGCGCCCCGACCACGGTAGCGAGACATAGGGCATCGTCTCAGCGCCGCATGCCATGCACAGGACGTTCGCGCAGCGGTGAGTCAGCAACCGGATTCGCGGCCCGCGCCTGCTCGAACGCCTCCACCATGGCCGCGGCGGATTGGATCTGCTCCCGCTGCATCTGGTTGGCTTCCGCCAGTTGCGCCGCGATCTCGCACAGGAACACATTCACAAGCTCTGCGGTAGGCCGGTCGGAAATCAGCATCGCTCGGATTTTCTCTGCCGTCATCTTTTCAGTACTCGCGTTCTATGCTCGGGCTGCCGATTGGCCCGGTCACCAGACCGCCGCCGCCGATGACATCGCTGCCGACAAAATCATCGGGAAAAACGATTTGCGGATGTAGGCTGAAGGTTGGGGTATTGGCCAATGGGTTGACGGGTGTTGTGGGTCTCACGGGCGGAATCGCCACGGCTCCTCCGCTCGGCGTGGCCACCGCTTGCGCATAGGGTGTCGTCACCGTCGGAGCCGTTGCATTCGGCACCGCGATGATCGGCGCGGCTGCCGTGCTCGGTGCCGCCGTGCTGCTCTGGCTGTAGTACCACCAGGCAGCCAATCCGGCCAGCAAGAGCACCAGCCACGTGTTGTCGCTACCGGAGTTCCGCGCCATCACCGCACCGCGATCTGGTCCCCGACTTCGGTGTTGCTCTGCGCCAGCGTGCCGGCGGGAAGCTCCAGCACGGTGTAGGTTCTCGCCCGCACCGCCGTTCTGCAGGTTCCCGCAGGCGGGTGCCAGTTCGGCGGTACCGCGTGCAGCGCCAGCACCACATGCTGCCACTTGTCCAGGTGCAGCACGTCGATGGGGTACGTCATGCCCACCGTGTGTACTCCCGAGCAGGGTACGATCCAAAGCCCTTCGCCGGGTTCGAGCGCTGGCCGGCCCAACAATCCGCGAACCCGATCCGGCAGGGCCGTGGACAGGATTACCCGCCTTGCCAGCACCGTGCCCTTGCTCTGGTTCTCCGCTCTCACTGCGGCAAGTCTTCCCCGCCTTGCGAGTTGAAACAATTCTTCTTCGGCGCTCAACACACCATCTTCTCGAACTCTGCCGCGATGTTAATCCGCTCCTCCCGGTCCCACCACCAGAAACGGCGGAAGGTTGCCGAACGGTACCAGTTGTACAAATCGCGCAACATGGCTCACTTCCGCAGCTTGCCGGTGATGATCTTGGCCCGATAGCCCAGCTTCTTCAGCGCCTTCTTCACCTGGGCTGCCACGTTGGGGTTGGAGATGCGGAGTTCCTTCGGGCGGCGCGCGCTGCGCTTCTTTCTCCGTGGCGAGCTCCGGCGTCGGTTGGCCTTGCGCGCTGGCTTCCCCCGATTCTTCTTCTTCCGCTGCTTTTTCTTCAGCGCCGCGATCATCTTGCGGAAGGCCCGCTTCTGGGCCGGAGTGCGCCGTTTGCGTCTGCTGTTTTTCTTTTTGCTCACCTTGGCCACCTTGGTAACATGCCACGATTGCACATTGTTTCCGCCGTCGGGCATGACCCAGAGCGTCGTACCGTGGCGCCGCCGCACCACACCGGTTGATCCGTCAAACGCCCGCACCCGATCACCACGTTTGATTACTTTCGCCATTCGCGGATTCCTCCCCAACTGATTCAATGCCGCTCTGAAACGCGCATCGAAACTGCTCCCGCTTGCTCCCCGTGCTGCTCTCTGCGCTACGCCCTTCGGATATCCCAGGTTGCGCAGCGCGGAAACGATATCATCATCTGGAATAATTTTTATTCCAGACGGACTTGAACTCCGTGCTGCCCGCCGCTCCCTACGCCCTCTCCGCTCCAGCGTGCTCTTGGGGTACCGTCGTGTAATCGCGGGATGGGCGGAGAACAGGGCATTGCGCCGACGCCGCTTCATTATTTCAATCCTGCGTCACATCGCCCGCCGACTCGTGCTCTGGAAGGGGCAAGTTTTCTAAAGCCAATCCCTAATGCGCCATCACGCATGGCGGTTTCCTCAATGGCGCGACAGCACTTGGGTGAGAGTTTGGCATGCTCCAACAAAATAACCATAATGTTCATGCTGGGATCATCATCAAGCATGACACCTTCAGGGATCGGGTCTTCGAGCATGTTGCGATTGCAGGCGTATAATAGCGTCTCGCACGTCTTACAGACTAGTCCCGGAAAAACATCATCATCGCCGCAGCTTAGCAACACATCCAACACCTTCTGACCCGCCATCACATCCTCCCCAGTCCATACCCGAGCAGGATGCTGCCGCCATCGGAATAGACGAGCACTCCGTTCGCAAGCTGCATCTCAGAACGCTCCCCCTCCGCCCTGTAGCGCTGCGGCTGGTGTCGCGGTTCCGCCGGTCACACTCTGCCAAAGGTATGTCAGGTCATCAGTAAAACTCGGATCACTCGGCGGATGATTTTGAATGTAAGCGTTCTGCTCTGCGATTGCCGCCGCCGCATCCGCTGCGCTTCCGCCCGCAGCCAGCACCGAACTGCCGAGTTGTGAATTGAGCGCCGCGATCTGCGCCGGGCTCAGTTGCCCGGTGGCTGCGTTATAGAGCGTGCTCAGCGAGCTTGGCGCGTTACCCGTTCCCAGCCCCGGCAAATTCTTCAGCAGATAGTACAAGGCCAGTCCGGCCATGCCGACCAGCAGCACCATGGTCAGCGTATCCTCCATCGGGTTCTGTTGCGTTTCCTCGCCGAATGTCGGCGCGCTCCGTCTGCCGCCGAAAACCGCACGCTTCATTCCCGCGATCTTTGGCCGCAGATAGTACCCAGCCGCCCCGCCCCCGGCCAGCGCCATCAGGAGCGTGGTCCCGCTGTACCCCGCCGGCGTGGGAGGCGGCGCGGTGCTGATGTAGCTCTGCCCCAGCGCTCCCAGGCGGCGGTATCGCGGGTTGTGGCGGGCGACGTACATTTCACAGCATCCGGTCCAGCACCTCTTCGATGGTTACCGCCACCAGCGCACGTTTGCTCTGCGGGATGGTTGGTGCCAGCTTGTACAGCGCCGTCGTGATGCGCTCTGCGATTTCATGCGCGCTCACAGTAATCTCGCTTTTCTCTACCGTGGCTTTCGTAAGCCGGATGTCGGCCATCAGATGACTCCGGCCTTTACGGCCAGCACTCCCGCCAATCCGCCGACCACCACGCCACCCACTCCGATGGTGCCAAACACTCCAGGATGACTGGTCACGGTACGCTTGGCCTTTCGCCCTGCCCTCTGTGCCGCCGGACGCCCTACGTAGCCCGCCAGCGACCCAACCAGCAGCAGTCCGCCGCCGATCAGCAGAATAGTCGTCAAGCTCAATCCCGTTCCCAGCACGTTGCTGGTATCAAGCGTATCCGTCTGTCCCAGGTCTCCCAGCGTGCGTGGCGGCCCCGGCTGTCCCTTGGGCAACGCCGGCACGCCCCACATCAGATAATTCCCCACCCGCGCACTGACGGTGGGAACCGGGAAGCCGCTGGTGATGTAGCTTCCCAGTCTGCGGTACCGCCGGGTTGGATACGCTCTCATTGCGCCCATGGTGTTCGCGCCTCCAGTCGCGCGCGCAGCCGTCGCTTGCCGCGATACGCCGCCATTTTGAACGCGCTCACGGTGGCGCCCGCGATCCGCGCCCCGGTGCGATAATCCGCGCCGACGAAGTAGAACAACACCAGCGGAACGCGCAGCTTGACCGGCAATTCCTCGAGCAGCCGCAGCAGCGTCAACCGTTCCGCCGTGCTCATCAACCGGTGATCGTGACGGGCGAGTGCTGGATGTACCATCCCCTTTCGCGCGTAAGCGTCCGGCTCGAAGCCGTCGTGCCCGTACACGCTTTCCAGCGACACCGTAACCGCGCGCCCGCGGATCGGCGCCGAACGCATCCGCAGCAGTCGCAGGATTTCATTCTCCGCCACCCGGTACAGCCAGGTCTCAAAGCTGCACTCCCCACGGAACTGCTCCTGCGTTTCTAGCAGCCGCAGGAACACGCTTTGTGCGGCATCCTCCGCATCGTCCGGATGCTTCAGCATGCGCAGCGCCATGCGCCGCACCGTCGGCAGGCGTTTTTCGTAGAGCGCGGTCACTTCCGCGGCCGTCATCACCGCTTCTTTCCGCCCATCGCAACCAGCAACAGCAGGAACGCCGCCGTGCCCGCGATCAGGCCATTCGATATCCCGTTGATGATGCTCTGCTGGGAAAACCACGAGGTTGACGTAGAGCCTTCACTGCTGAGCAGTGACGTGTAGCTACTCGCATCTGCGACCGGCCCCACGCCCACCGGCTGTTGCGATTCGAGAATCGCGCCGTAGATATCGGGGTTGGCGACCGGACCCAATCCGCTATCCTGCCCCAGCCGTCCCAGGCCTCGGTTGCCGAAGCGCAACACCTGGCGCCGTCCAGCCAGGTTCGCCCCTAGCGGAATCGCTCGTGTCTGCGGGGCTGTGCTCGCAAAGTAGCCCGCCAGCAAGGCTCCCAGCCTGGCTTGCCGGCGCGGCTTGCGGGCGTAGCCGCCCGATAGCGGCCCCAGGGGAATCTGCCGGTTGGACGGCGCCGGACTGGAGATATAGCTCATTTGCGCATCAGCAAAGGTAGGCCATGCGGGCACGTGCAATGCTCGGTGATAATTTTCGTTTCCATTTCCGCCATCAGATGATCCCCGCTCCCCTTGACAATATCGTGCGCACGTTTTAAGGTTCCCTTAGAGGACGATTCCATGAAACGTGAAACTGTTAAATTCATTCGCATCCCCAAAAGCTGGGGCATCACGCCAGCCGAGCTACATGCCATGCTCCCAGAAGTTTTGGCTGCTCTCAAACAGAAGTTCCCGAAATTGCCATTTGCGCGCATTGGAACTATTACAGCACAATCGCCACGCGAAAAGCGGACCCTCAAAAAGCTAAACCGTGCCAGCGCTTTTGCATCAACTAGCTCCCTTGCTGCTGCTACTCTTGCGAGAATTCGCTGGGCGCGCATTCCCAAACCAGAGCGTGCCAAGCAAGTGCCACATACCGGCGGTCGGCCACGAAAAACTCGGTGATGTTCATGAGCCATGTTATCCCGATGCGTATCCGCGCATCAGATGACTCCGGCCTTTACGGCTTTTTCACTTTCGCATCGTCAGAAACAACATCAGCCCGCCGCCCAGCAGCCAGTACAGGATCGGAATGCCGGCGATGGTGCTGGTTGCGCTGCTGCTGGTTGCGCTGCTGCTGGTGCCGGTCGCTACCCAGGTGCTGCCAGTCCACAGGTAGGCTCCGGTCGGATCCGTGCCGGTTTGGTAATCCGTGGTCCCGTCCCAGTCCGGCGGTGGCGGAATGGTTGTGGGTGCGGCAGCCGCGGCAGCGCTGGTTTGCGGCACCCAGCCGGAAGCCGTCCACACGTAAATCTGCCCGCTGACGCTCTGGGTTTGGCCGAGGTACGAGCCCGGCGTGCTCAGCGGCGTTGTGGTCGCCGGTGCCACGGCAGCCACCGGGGGCAGCCAGGATGGTGCAACGCCGCCAGGCATAAGCGGGTTGCCGCCAGAGTAGCTCTGCCAGAACCGTCCGCCTTGCTGCCCGGTGCCTGGCCCGCTGCCTCCGGGGCTCAGCGTGGTGCCATTGCTGGGCGCGGGTTGGCCAGGAATCGGATCAGTCGGCCAGAGGCGGCGCGGGCTGGGAAACTGAAGCGGATTGGTTGCCTGCCCCAGCCGTCCCATCCTCCGCCGCGGCGGTGCGTGTCGATAAAAGTACGCCATCTTAGTTTCCTCCCTGCGCCCCCCGCGTCATCAGGTGCGCGTTGCCGGGAACGATCACGTTTCCCCGCATCGCCGCCGCGCACTCCAAAAGCTGCTGCCCGATCTGCTCCGCCTGCTCCGGCGTCAAAACGTAGTTCACCACGATGACCGGCGGATCTTCGCAGCGCAGGATGACCTGGCTCGCGTCTTCCGGCTTGACCGCCTTCATGCCGATGGCCTGAATCTTGATGCTCACCGTTTTCCTCCGCTCATTCCTAAAACCAGAATCAGCACCACGCCGCCAATCAGCCAGGTCGGGATGCCGCCGATGGTTGCCGGCAGGCCCAGTGCGCTGGCTGCCGCCGCTGCGGTTGCGGGAAGCACGTTGACGGTGACCGGCGGAGAGGTCTTGCCGCCGCCGCCGCCGCCGCTGGACCCTCCGCCGCTGGCAGCCGCCGCCCGGGTTGCCGCCGCCTTCGCCGCCGCTTGCTGTGCCGGTGTGGCCGTTCCTTCCGCGAGCGCCGTCAGTTGATCCTGGGTCCAGCCCTGCTCGCTCAGCGTGTTGATGGCCGAGGCATCAAGGCCGGTGCGCGTCATGGTGTCGGCGATGTCGGCGGTGGTCCAGCCGGAATTGAGCAGCGATTGCAGCGCGTCCGTCTGCCCCACGATCTGGTCAGGGGTTTGTGAAGTGTTAAGTCCGGCGCTCTCGTCGCCGGTAGAGACGATGCCGCCCCCGTCCCCGTACTGACCCATGCGGTTGAGTGCTCCCAGTCCGATCCGGGAGGGCTTGCGCCGGTACGGCCTGCGCTGCATGGCGAGATAGGTCACGGCACCAGCCTCAATCCGAAGTTCCACAGCTTCGGCGCCAGATTCTTGTCGCGCAAGAGTTCGCCCAGTCCCGCCGCGTGCATCGCCTGCTGCACCCGCAGCTTTCGCCGGACATCGCTCACCAGCGCCACGTGGATTGGCGGGTCATCCGCGCTTTCGTATACCGCCCTCGTAGCCTGGTTGCTGGCTGGGTTGGCCAGGTACACCAGCACGAAGCCAGCCCGCCGCAGCCGCGCCCGCGCCTCCGCCGAATCCGTCGCCAGGCAGTCAATATCCGAATCCGGCCGCGCGGTTCCGAAATAGTGCGAGCCGAACAGGAACGCCGGCAACGGCGCCACTCGCCGCGCCCGCCGCTGATAAGTGTGCGCGCTCATCTTTTCCCCATCACAAAAACCAACACCAGCGCACTCGCGCCCAGCAACAGTAGCAGCGTGGTGCTGGTGGTGCCCACCGGCTGCCAGCCCGATGCCGTGTACTGGTAAAGCTGGCCGTTGATCATCTGCTGCGTGCCGATGGCTGGGCTGCCGGAGATGGCGGAGGTGAGGGCTTTTGTGCCCGTGCCGGCAATCGAACCAAAGATGCTGTTCCAGAGCGAGGAGGTGCTGGATGCCGCCGATCCTTGCGGTGCTCCCGGATCGGCAGCCAGAAAATCCGACAGGCTGGCTGAGGCCACGTTGCCGGAAAGAATCTGGTTCAGCCCAGCCGCGCTCAGCGCCCCGCTGTTGTAGGCGCTCTGCGCCGTGGAGAGATCGCCGGAGGTAAGATCGCCGGGGATATCCTGCCCCAGCCGGCCCAGCCGTCGCCGCGCGCGCGGCAGGAAAATCTTGCGCGCCCCCGACAGATGTCCGTGCCGCGCTCCGGTGTACTGCCGCAGGTAGGGCATCAGCGCCTCCCTCCCAGTAGCCAGAGTGCGGCTACTCCCAAGCCGAGCAACACCAATCCAGTCGAAGAATTTACGGGCGGAGTCATGACGGCAGGACCGCCCGTATCATTCGCCTGCCCGAGTCCGTACCAGTCGCGCTCCCGCGTGACCTTCGATGGGCGCCAGCCGGGATAACTCCGCCGCACCGTGGTATCGAGCGCCATCCACTCCCCGCTGTTGCGGTCAAAGACTTCGGGAAAGACGTGGGTGAATTCGCCGTCCGCCACCGTGGAGACGGTATTGAAACGGACCTTGTGTCCGAGCGAGCGCAACAACGCCGCCAGTAGCACCGAGTGATCGTCGCAGTCGCCGGCTCCAAGTTGGAGCGTGACCAGCGGGCTCTGCAGGGTCTCGCCGTACTCGCCGCGGAAGGCGACTTTTTTTTTACGAAATCAAAAACCGCCTGGATCTCGCCCTGCCCATCCCGGTTGGGAACCTTGCGCACGATGTCGAGCGCGGTGCTGCGCACCGTGGGATGCCCCACCCCTTCGCCGCCTTGCGCCAGGCCGTTCATGTAGGCGACGGTGCGGGCGATTCCGCTGTCCCCGTCCGCCAGGCTGTACCGCCGCATGGTGAGGTTGCCGCGCATAAGGTCCGAGACTGAAAGGTTGCCCGCTCCCGGCGCGGAATTGTGCGGCGCGAAAAATGGTGGGAAGCTCTGGAACCCACTCCCATGAGAACCAAGAGAGGCCATCATTCACACGCCGGCCACAACTCATCGTCGGGAGCGGGTTTCCTGGGCGGATTCACGCGAAATGAATTTTGAGGGGCAGAACTCAAGGCTGTACGCCGAATTCCGCCCCGGAAAATCGCGCCGTGAAGCGCGATTCGCGCATGCAAAGTGAAACAAAAACGCGCCAGGATGCGCAAGGGAAAAAGCGCGCTACGGTAGGGTATAGTACAGTACGGTGTCGCCGGAGTGCCGTGGGAGTGCCACACCCCGATGGCACCCCATGGCACCCCGTTGCATTTTCTCGCTTGCCTTCCGTTCCGCTCTGCCCCATTCTTGCAGCATGAGCGGCCAGGGGCGGAGCGTTCAGATTCCGATTCGAGAACTGGAGTGTGCTCTGCTGGCAGCCGCGCTCGAAGGCTTCCATGGCAGCGTGCGCTTCGCTTTCTTTCTTCCCCACGAGCTCGCCCGCCAGGTGCGTTTCACCGTGGAGCGCAATCGCACCGTCCGCCCCGAGCAGAAAGTGACCGCCGCCCAGGTCGGCTTCCGCGCCGCCGCCATTGATTCCGTTGAACGGGATTGCCGCCAGCGTCGGGTGCGTGAGATGCTATGCGCCGCGGTCGGGGAACGGCTGAGCGTGCGGTTGGACGTGTTCGCTGTAACCGGCCACTTCGCGGACGGCATGTTGGAGAAGGTGAACGTGGAGGATGGGGCGTAATGGCGCCGCTTTTCGCACAAGAGATGATTGAGTTACGGATTACAGTTGAGGCGTGTCAGCCAATGACGAGCAGCGGTGGGTTGCGCGTGTCCGAAACGCTAATCCTGAAGCCGTCCAGCTTCATTGATCTCTGCAAAATCCTCGGACAGTTTCACGATCTCGCGGAGAACATTCGCAAGGATGAACCGTGATCTGCGCGACACCAGATGCACACCAGTGGGAGCCGGGTGAATTCGCTTTAGGTAAGCGTTTGCCTGCTGGCGGTGCCTTTGTGCTAGTGCCATTGAAGGTCTGCGCCAAGTGCGGCCTGCTGCGCATGGCGGAACGCGAGGCCACGCCGCCGCCTGAGTGCCGCCCGCTCTTTGACCGGCTCTATCGCTGGCACCCGAAGCCAGGCGAATTCCCGCGCGCATTTGAATGCCGCATGGGTCCGGCCGGCTACGAATGCAGAGCCTTACTTGGGAACACCGTTGCGCTCGAAACGCACATGATTGAGGTGCATGGTGTCAGCGAGACCTTGGCACGCGAATGCTGGTGCGGCAGCACGGACTGACGGAAGATGAGGCACGTGCTGTTTTCCGCGATGGTTTCGATGGCTATCAACCCTGAAGGATTCGGTGAGGAAAGGAGGTCGCGGAGAATCGCCAGAGCAGCAGGGCTGGCATCCGGGAAAATCGCCCATGCGCGAGAATCCAGAGCACGGGAGCTAGCCATTCTAATACCGTCCTGAAAATTTCAGCGGCCAGGGTCCAACACAACACAGTGCGGCCCGGAGAACGCCTTTTGAGCGAGGCGGGAATTCTCCGGGCCGTTTTCTATTCACAACTTTTTCCAAGGGGAAAGGAACCCAGTCATGCCTACTGCCAGCGCCGCGCGCCGCCGCAAACCCGACACCGTTCCACCCAACGTCACCATCATTGATGCCCAGCCCGAAGAAGAATCGCTATCCTTTTTCGACCGCTTGCAGCTTCTCACCGACGCCGACCGGGAATTGGCGTTGCTCTACCTCTACCGCCTGGAGCCCAAGGTCAACAAGGGCGACCGCGACCATTACATCGCTCTCTATCCCGTGCCCGATCCCAGCGACCGCCTGAATTCCTTTCAGGAACTGGTGCGTCGCAACCATGGCGGAGGCAAGTACCAGGTCTATCTGAAGTGGCCGAAGGACTGTGACACTCCCGCCGAGAAGCACATTTTCTCCATCGAGGGCAAACCCAGGTTTGGCATCGACGAGAAACCCGACGCTGCCGCTGGCAGCCCGCAGCCAGCCAACGGCGCCACCGTATCTTCCGATCAATCCATGGCCGGCGTGGTGCGCGAGATCGTCGCCGCCGTGCAGAACAAACCTCCCGACGAGGCTTTCAAAATCGGCATGGAGACCATGCGCTCCGCGCAGACAGCCAGTATCGACATCATGAAGGCGGGCCTGCTCGGCCAAGTAAACTCCGAAACCGGCAACAAGCTGGGCGACGAGCTGGTGCGCGCCCTGATTCAGAAGGTCACCAAGGACGAAGCCAAACCCGACCGCCTCAGCGATGCCGTCGAACTCATCAAAACCATCCGCTCGCTGGAGCCGCGCGAGCCGCGCAAGGAAACCAACCCAGAACCCGCGGCCGATCCCCTCGCCTCGCTCGCCACCCTCAAAGACTTGTTCGACCTGGACATCAAAGAATTACTCAAGGGCGGAGGCAAAAACGCCACCGCTCCTTGGTATGCCCAGCCGGTGGTGACCCTTATCGGCAATCTGCCCAGCATCTTGGACAAGGCCATGCAGATGCAGCAGGCCGCATTCGTGCGCGCCGTCCAGTCGATACAAATCCAGACCGAGCAGCAACGCATCCGCGCCGCCATGCCCCAGCCTGCCGCCGCTCCGGTCCAGCCGGCGCGCGCAACTCAGTCGCAAGCTACCGCCGCCGCCGCTGCTTCTCCCATGTCGGTCATGGTGGACCCCGCACAGCAGATCCAGGCACTCACCGGCAAAATCGCCGAGTGCTACGAGAAGGGCTACGATGGCGTAGTGACGGCAATTCTGGCCAAGGAAATGTTTCCCGAGCTGGTGCAAGTGCTGGCCCAGGTGCTAACTGACGAGCAGGCGATCGGCAGCTTCGTGACTCAGGATCCCATCTTGGGCGCAATCGCCAAAGACGGAGAGTGGCCGGAGTTCGAGAAGGAATTCCTGGCCGAGATGAACGGGCGCACCGTGGAAGATCAGGACAAGCCCGACCAGTCGCCGGAGGTACCGACCGCAGCCTTGGCCTAGGGAGGCACGCAGACCGTGAGTATGAAGTTGACACACAGAGGATGCGATGAAACGATTATCGCGCCGTGACAGGCAACTGGCTACAAGTCGTGCCATCGAAGCACGGCAGGGGTCGTCCCGGCGCTCTGTTCGACAAGGGCAAAAAACGGCTTTAGATCATCGTCCGTCGCAAGGCCGCGACTCTTCAAAATCTCGAACAGCGTCATCGAAAGCTGGAACTGGGAAGTAATCACCGACGTCGTGGACAAAATGCTCGTGAGTATGAAGTTGAGACACAGAGTACGGGAAGGCGACCATGAAACGCCGTGACAGGGCAACCCCTACGCATCCGGCTCAGCAGAGCCCTTGCGCAATAGATGTTTCAAACCTTCAAACACCAGAGCAATGTTTTCTTG
>Ga0116223_10002380_pt1 | contig 17875 bp, 26 predicted proteins | sample Sb_taG_3_FD_90092 | JGI IMG/M metagenome (GOLD analysis project Ga0116223, IMG submission 90092) | Peat soil microbial communities from Weissenstadt, Germany - Sb_50d_a_PC metaG | ecosystem: Environmental > Terrestrial > Soil > Wetlands > Peat | place: Germany: Weissenstadt | collected 2010-09-21 | reverse complement strand
GCGTGTTCCGCTCATAGGTACAGATGAAGAAGCTAAAACCACACGCCGCTGACTGGGCACAGATCGAACGCTTCCTCACGAGCGCGGACAAGAAGCTCACCTCAGCCGACAGAATTCTCGCTTTTGACGAGGAGGCTTGTCTTCAACAAGCCTACGAAGCAATGCTCAAGGCTTCTATCGGGTTCATGTTCAGCCACGGATTCCGTGCGAGAAGTCAGCCTGGGCACCATATCGCAATCATCGATTTTGTCCGGTCGCACATCGAGAAAAAACATGCTGGTCTGCTGACGGTGTTTGATCGTCTTCGCAGGAAGCGCAATCTGGCCCTCTATGACGACACTGGGTTTGTTTCTCAGCACGATGCCGAACAAGCTCTCGAATCCGCCCGCGACTACTTGAACGTCATCCGAGCTGATATCGTGGCCAGAAAGCCCTGAATCAGAGATCGGGCCTGAGCCAACTATGAGAGGCATGGGCCTCTCCGTGCTCAAAGAGCGTCGGGTAGGATTGTTGACGATAAGACATACCGACTCAAGTTGCGCGAAGTCACATTGGCCCGTTTTCTCAGTTCCAGGGTTGTGATCGCGACGCGCGCCAGATTCCATCGCCGCCCATCCCCGTCGGCGTCCACCACGTTAGTCGCGCTTGCGCCTGTCTCTTAGCACGACACGCAGCGGTAGCTGTTCCAATTCATCTGCCCTGAAGCTCGCCTCCATCCGGCCTCGGTATTTGAACTCGGCGGGGTCGTTAGTTAGTTGGGTGTCGTAGAGATATCCCCAGTACGACTTTCCGTCTTCCAAGGTTTGCGCGTTCCATCTGCGACTTCCCTCTGTATCCAACTCGTTTATTGCCTCGAAAATCTTACCGGTCTTCTTGACTCTCGCAGTGAAAGACATGCGTCGCCTCTATTTGATCCCGTGTATGCTGGCGCCCTTCCAACTTAATTGCACAAACGACGTTTGAGCACCGCCTCGCCTACCGAGCGTATGAAAAAGAAGCCAATCCTCCAGGGGGCAGCCCGCAACGGACGGCACGAACCACTTGCCCACGAGCCCATACAGTTCGAGTTTTGGTCGTGTAACCCATCGACGAAAGCGGGACTAGGGCTTGAAATCTCCACAGCCAGGTATAATTCCCCGGTTCCCCAACTCCATAGCTGAAAGCGGGTGCAGCGATGAGTATCGTCATTGTGGATGGCATCGAGATCGACACAACGATATGGATTGATGCGCATATCGCTGGGTTTAAAGATCAGAATGAATATTTGGGCACTCGGCGTAAGCGCCTCTCGAAGGAGATCGCTGATTACAAAGTGGTGCTTCACAACTACGGGACAGAACGTCCGCACGATCCTCATGGAGAGGCGCACACCAAAGCCTATCTTGAGGAGCTGGAGCGCTTAGACGAGGAACTCGCGGATGAATGGCAGCAGAAGATTGAAGGATTAAAGCCCAATCGAGCTTAGGCTTTCTGGTTCCTTTCTTTGGCCAGCCTCCGCCGTGGGTCTTGCGCCGGGCCGCCATTTGGCGGTAGTGTTCGGAGCCGTGACGTTCGGCGGCTCCGCGACGCCGTCGTTGACCGGGCTGAGCACGAGTGACGCCATCTCATTGCAGTTGGACACGACCCACGATTACTGGGTCATGGGCTACAACGATTCCGGTGATTCCAGCTATTGGGTGCTCAAACCAGCGATGGCAGATAACACAGGCACGATCGGCATCATCGGCGGCTACATCACGGGTGACCATACCGCCGACACCACCATCGGTAGCGGTGGCTCCTTCAGTCCCGGTTACGGATGCCCGTGGGATGCTGTTTTAGCGGCATAACGATGCGCTAGCCAGTCGGGAGGGTATCGAAGCGGTTCACTGCACAAAGGGCAAACATCCGGCAAGTGCGAATCGTCGGTAACAATATTCTCTATGAGTTCGTTACATGCTGGGTTCTCGCACGTTTGTATGATCTTCGATTGGCAGGTCCCGCACGTGGAAGGAATTGGCGGGGCAACGCAGTAAACATTGCATTCCTGATTTGCACAGATGGCGATAATTTTCATTCGATTCTCCACAGCTAAACTGAGACTATGACGCAAGACGTAATAGTTAACAAGAGCAAAATTCGACACCCGGAGCGAATACGGAAATGCTAATTCCGATCTGTGCGGGACTTCTGGAGCAGCGGATGTATGGGCAGACCCTTAAACCTTAAAAAGCCGATGACTTTCCTCCACACAGGTCGATGGCGTGCTGAAATGCCTTGATGAATCTCGGAGCGTACTCGGGCTGCATGTAGATACCACCGCCAAGAAATACCATGTAAGTAAAATCATGTATCTTAAACGGCTTTCCTTGGGGGCCGTCCTCGGGTTTCCAGTTGTCACCCGGTTCAACGGCTGTCATCGCGTCTCTGTTGTTGTACGTGTTGAAGGTAACCCGTTGCCAGATTTCCCGCGCCTCCATGCGAACAGATGCGGGATCAATATCTTTCAAATTAAAACTTATAAAGTCATGTGTCTCGTGATCTTTTTCCAAGGGTTTTAGGTAACTTTCTCTGCGAGATATCGATGAATCGCCTACAAGGGATGCACCACATCCTGTCATGGTCAAGTAGTAATCGATACGTAGACAGTCCGCAGGATTCCAGCGATCAGTGCCAAGCAGTTCGGGTTTAATAGACTGTCCTTGGGAGTCCGAGCAATCAAAATATCCTGTTGTGTTTTCTGCTACGCCGTGTTCGAACGTGTTGTTGATCCATTCGTCAGTTTCGGACAGGGATGAGCCGGTCGTTTGCGCCGCTGTAACTGACTCCGTTTCATCCGGCTCCGCCTCGTCGGGAAGGGCACTCCCCACACCGGCACCAGCACGCACTTTTGAAATGTCGCGGATCATGGGTTTCACATCGTCAATCGGGATAGCAAAATTTAGGTTCTCCCCTCCCCTGATATGCGAAGTCGTGATGCCGACTACTTCCCCTCCCATGTTGAACAACGGGCCGCCGCTGCTACCGGGGGATATAGGCGCTGTGATCTGCACAAATTTGCCCCCTTCGTCCTCGACAGTTCGGATCGCGCTGACGATGCCGTTCGACACTGTTGATTCGAGCGAAAGGGGATTGCCTATAGCCACAACTTCCTCTCCGACTTGGAGCCGACCGGAATTTCCGAGAGTTAATGTGCGAAAGTCGTTCCCATGCCCCTTGATGATGGCCACGTCGCGATCCTTATCGGATGCAACTATCCCGTCTACAGGGAAGGATGTACCGTCAGGAAGCTTGACGACAGCTGACCTTCCGCTCTTAATGACGTGGTAGTTTGTAACGACCCAACCATCTTTGCTTATCAGGAAGCCACTGCCTTGCGCGATTGGATGCCCTTCCTTATCGGACATGACGATTGAGACCACGGCCCCGTTTGCTTCCTTGGCTATCGTCGCGATGTCTTTCCGATGTGGTTTCGATTGTACGGCAACGCCATCCGGCGCGGTATGCACTCGCTCATCGCGTCTGTCAGAATCCGCAAACAATGACGGCTTTCCGCCGCAAGCTTCCACGGCGCGCTTAAAGGCTGTCGCAAACCTAACGACATAATCGTTGTCGCTGCCGAAAGCTTCCACTGCGAAGATTACAAACGTATCGTCGGCCTTCGCGCCGACTTCGGGCTCCCAAGAGTACCTACTTGTTATCTTCTTCTCGTCATTTCGTGTACGTATGGTAATAAAAGAGGGCACCTCGGTGCCGGAATCCTGTCCCTTTGAGAACGTAATGTTGGCGGGGTCAATGTCGCCAAGTTCGAAGAAGTAGTCGATTCTTGTCGGTTTCTTGTCGGGAGCGGGTTCGCCGTTAGCGAACGGTTGTTGATGAGTTGACGCCGAAAAATGCACTTTGCAGCCGGCAAAATCTTCGAGTCTCACGGAACGCGTTTCATGGCCCACCCAGTAGTCCCCTGAGCCGCTTTCCAGCGAAGTCTGCATCCAACGCAGCGTGTCTTTTGCGGTGGGATTGTCCCGACGCTGCGACTGTGCAAATGCTGGCGATGCAACCAGAACCACCAAAGCCATCAGGGTTCGATAGGTCGTCATTTCATCTCCTCCTCGACTACCCACATTGGGGGCAGGCTGAGCCACAGGTGGCAGTTTTCTCCTTCTTCAGTTTGCAAATCGTCGCCCACAGGTGATTCTCGTCCTTCAGTGATAGGGATTGCAGGTAACCAAAGTCATGCTTCGCGGCTCGCGCAATTACCCTGGTCACCTTTCATGTGACTCCCCAAACCCTTGACAATTACTCATACATGGAGAGACGGACCGTCACCGGCATGGACCTAGCGGCATGGCCTGCTATGACAAAACAAATTCAACACGGAAGACGCCAGTGGTACCTAAGATCGCTTAGCAGGAAGAACCGAAAGTGACAACCAAAATGAAACGTTCTAAGTGGCAGGAGTGGTGTTTGTTTCTATGGTTGATTTCAGCAGTCCTCCACGGTGTACCTGATGCGAGAGACGGGAACTGGGCCGGTGCAGTAGGTTATGCAACTCCTGCTCTAGCTTTTTGTTTGGTCTACTTCTGGAGGCACTATAAAAATAACAAACCGTTGACTGGTTGGGACACGGTGATTGGCATCATCGCAATTTGCGGTATGCTTCGTTCCAACCAATATCACGAGACACCTACAGTGCCCGACCTCTTGCGCGAGGCGAGTGGGCAGAAGACTGTGCCTACCGATGAGACTACCAAAGAGAAAAGTATTCGTCTCCTCCTCGCACGTATTATCGACCTCCGCAAAGCGAACGATAAGTTAAACGCTGGCTTCGAGCGGTCCTTTGTGGGCTCCCACCTGCTCAAATCTGAGACGCTTTCCAGTCCGCAGGTTGCTGCTGATTCCTTGGAGTCTGTAAAGGAGTACTGCACTGCAACGGATTCCTTTGCCGGCCAGTTCCGCGACGCTTATGCACAGATCAAGGTGCTAGGTGACAATGCGGACTATACGTGGATCACAAATGAGTACGATGCAGCTCACGAGTATTGTGGTGCGACGGAAGACCTGTACCAGTACGCATCCGACCCTACGCAGGAGATACAGGTGAAGAACGGAAAGGTCCACGTGACAGGCGTAGAGAGCTACAACGCACGCATCCACACCGTCAACGCTGCCACCAAGAAACTCAACGCAGCGATTCGCACGTTCAAGGAGGAACAGAAGAAGAATCGGCAACAAACTGGTATGACGGCGGCGGACGCTAGTCTCACCGAAAACAAATAACGCAACAGGAGGACATTATGTTCGGAGCGTACTCGGTCCTTAAGCTGTAGAGTGCTCACGAACCGATCATTGGAGCTAACCCGTCCTTGCGGCCTTCAGGTCGCGGCGCGTACCTCAGGGCGCATGACTCCCGATATCATACATAAACGAATTTCGAGGAGGAGACTGAATCGGATGACTACGTCCAATAAGCCCGAACCGTTCAGAATGCTGAAGACCATCCTACGCATGCCCATTTTAACCCACTTCGCATTCGTTGCGGCCAGCCTGCTCTTGGGCGTCATGGTAGTCCTAATCCTGCCCGCACTGAGGCCCGCCAGCTTCTACATCTGGATGGCGATCTACGTCGCTTTATGCGTGTGGTATGCAAGACGGAGGACGAGGCGCTCATGAAGATCATCACAACAATCTTGGTTGTACTCATCACGACGGCGGCAGTCGGGCAGAAGTGCCTGCCGCCCCAGTTGGGCCAGAGCTACTGCGCTTCGTTTGCGACGTTGATTTCCGTCATTGCTCGGTATCTGGTGTCGTGCATGTGCCGCTGATGTTGTCCGATACCGTATAAATAACAGGCCACCCGTCCCCGCCCGTATGCGATACGGATATATCGTTTCTAATGCCACTGACAGACCCACTGCACTGACTGAGCAAGTTGTCCGTAGCCTGCGATATAGCGTCTGCGGTAGCCTGCTCGGGATTTTCGCTTTGCGCCATGCCAAAGCCCGTAATAAAGCGTGTTGCCGCGAATGCGCTAACATTTACGAGTAATAGAGTCGCAAATACAAATTTCTTCATTTTGTCCCTTCGATGCACTCAAAGACGACTGTACCTTTCGTCCACGACTGCGCATGTCGCTATTCTCTTGGGGTAGGAGCGAAATCACTGAGTTTGCCCCCGCACAGATTCACCGCATGTACAAACGCCGTGACGAACCTCTCCGCCCCGTCTTTCGACTGGAAGGCAAGCATCCCGACGGAGTATGTTCCCACTTCACTAAACACAATTGTGCCGCTGGAGGAAAGAGTGTTGCCCTCTTTTATTGTTTTTTCCTGGTTCGTCGTTGCAAAAATAACGACGGTCAAGTCAGGGTTTTTCAATGCATCCTTGTTTTCGTCAGGATGTTCTCGGGCAATGAATTCAGGGCTGAACGCACCATAAGATTTGATAGACTCCGGGTCGATCTCTGAAAGAGAAATCCACATGAAATTAGAGGGAGGGGAGTCCTGAGCTATTGTGTACTTGAACCCGTGGTGTTCAACTCCGTAAGCATCCGTGCTCTTTACGTATACTCCACTCGGCACGGCAAATTTGTAATGTTGGTTTCTCACAATTTCGAGGTCGCACCCCTGATTCTTTGATTCAGCGGAGATGTAGGTTTTCTCTGGTAGTACGGACTTGCTCATGAAAGATAACGTATCGTTCAGGTCAGGCTGTCCCGCTGTTGAGCTTTGGGTACTTCCGTGGCCATCCTCAGCTTGGTCGCTCTTATCGTCTCCGGCCTGAATCAAGTGATAGGTGCGATAAGATCGATGACCATTGATGTGGCTGGATATATCCAGTCTTAACGTGGTTCCCTGTATCTCGCCTCTGTAGTCAACTGTGCCCTCTGGAGACTTAATTGCAAACTCTATTTCCGATCCCAAGACTTTGTAGGTCCCAAACGACGTGTACGGCTTGTGAAACCACTTTGTGAGGTTGGCTATTTCAGTGGGTGTTTCAAGCCATACCGAGAACACTTCAATCACAGTACCATCAGCGTAAAACCTGACATAGGTACAACTCTTTTCACCAGCCGAATCCAGGTCTGGCTCCGACTGATATAGTCCTACGACAGTCGGCGAGACAGATCGATCTGGGGCTTGTGGCCCATGATTTTGATTGTTCTCTGATTCATCGGGCAAAGATCGAACGTCCGAGACCAAGGATGAGAGTATTGGTTTCACGTCGTTAATCGGAATAGCAAAATTCAAGTTCTCTCCACTCTTAACATACGAAGTTGTTATGCCGACCACTTCCCCTGCCATGTTGAACAACGGGCCGCCGCTGCTGCCGGGGGATATAGGCGCGGTGATCTGCAAGAATTTACCCCCTTCGTCCTCGACAGTTCGGATCGCGCTGACAATGCCGTTCGAAACCGTCGATTCGAGCGAAAGGGGATTGCCTATCGCGACAACTTCCTCTCCGACTTGGAGCCGAGCGGAATCTCCGAGAGTTAACGTGCGAAAGCCGTTCCCATGCGCCTTGATGATAGCCACGTCGCGATCCTTATCGGATGCAATCACCCCATCCACGGGGAAGAATGCACCGTCAGGGAGCTTAATCATCGCGGAGCTGCCGGTTTTAATTACGTGGTAGTTCGTCACGACCCGGCCATTTTTGCTTATCAGGAAGCCGCTGCCTTGGGCGATTGGATGCCCTTCCTTGTCCGACATGATGATTGAGACGACCGAGCCATTCGCTTCTCGCGATATCGCTGGGATATCTAGATGCCTTCCTTTGTTCGTGCTTGGCACGTTCTGTGCCGAGATCGCCGCCACCAGTAACAGAACGGCTGCTATGTACTTCATAAATGATGTCCCTTCCCACCGGGTCACACACTTGCATTTTCCCCTCGAATTTCATCATGGAATCAAGAACCAATCTAATTACGGAAGTCATCCTCGCCGGACTTCAACGCTTTGCTAGCGTTCCTCATCTTCACTTGCTTGTGGGATTGATTCAGGAGGGTGCGGGCTTGCCCGAGGAGGGGGTTTACCGTCTTGACGCCGTGCCTACTTCAATCTTCAACTTGGTTGTGCGGATCGCCCAGATTCAATTCCCAAATTTTTCCGGCGAAAGGTGGTGAGGTTGCTCGACTAGGTAACCGAGAAACGGTTATCAAGGTTATCTGGTGCCAGTTACGACGTAGTGGATAATGTAGTTAGCTTCTACGAGGAGCCCACAGCAATGAGATTCAGAATCGCTCTCACTTTGATCGCACTCAGCATTCCGGCAATGGCTCAGGGCTTCTGCATGAGGCCAACACTCCAAAACTGCACTCTTTCTGCTAATAGCTCCGATTGCCGTGCCGAAAATCAACAGAAAATTGACGAGTATAATTCCTGCCGTGAAGAGATGAGGGCCAATCAAGAGCGCCGTGACCAGCAACAACGCGAGATAGACGAAGCCCGTGAGCGTAACAGTCAATCGTATGGTCCCAATCACAATTGTGAGATGCTTCCAACCCCTGAAAGTGCCGGACGGCTGGTCCCGGCGTGTCACTAATGTTGGCGGTCGCGTAAGGAGAAAGCCTTGCCCAGTTCGATTGAGTTGTAAGTGAGATGCCCGTCCCGCGCGGAGAACAGACACTCTCCCCACGACCGGAAACCACCTTGCAGGGGGGTATCCACTATCACTTGTTGCCTTGTGTGCCGGGCGATCGCCTGATTTCCCGAGAGGGCGACCACGATCCAAAGCTAAAACCGCTGCGGTTGATCTCAGTACAACGCCCTCCCGCTGGTGCTTTCAGTGACCCGGTTACTTAGGTTCGATCACCGCTTGGCATCTGGGCATTTGATCCGAGCTTGCCCTACGCTTAGGAACACCGTGCTTATCCCTGTCCAACACGAAAACATGTCGGCCCGTCGCTGGCCGATCATCACGCTAGCGCTGATCCTCGTGAATCTGCTGATCTTTGCCAGTACTCATCGCACCGTGGACCAGCAGGACTCACAGCTCTGGAAGGTGAAAGAACATATTCTCATTCTTGCCGCCACACATCCGAATCTAGTCCTTGCCCCCAAGGCCAAAGAGTATGTGGATGGTTTTCAGAACCAGTTTCCAGACGATTGGGCCCAGCTGCAGAACCCTAATTCTGAGATAACTGACGAGTGGGATGCTCGGACACGGCTGATCGAGGATCCGGAGGAATTGCAAGGGGAAATGGATTCGATCGCAAGCCAGTATTCACAACTGATGGCCTCTTCCATTACAGAGCGCTATGCCTTTTCTCCGTCGCAGAGAAGCCCTATAACCTATCTGAGTTCGACATTCCTTCATGCCGATTGGTGGCACGTCATTGGCAACATGTGGTTCTTGTGGCTAGCAGGGTTTGTGCTGGAGGACGCTTGGGGTCGGCCGCTTTACTTGCTCGTCTATCTGGCGGCGGGTGCATTCGCATGCCAGTTTGATGCTTGGGCAAATCCCGGAAGCATTATCCCTTCGGTGGGTGCTTCGGGGGCCATTGCCGGTCTTATGGGAGCATTTCTGGTGCGCTTCCCCAAGATGAAGATCAGAATGATGTGGTTCTTCGACTTGGGCCTGTTTCCATTTTGTCGCTTCTGGATGCGGGCATATTGGCTATTGCCGATTTGGGTGCTGATGGAAATCAATTACGGGACGGGACCAAGGGACGGGATTGGACACTGGGCGCACGTCGGCGGGTTCCTCTTTGGCGGCATTGCGGCTGTGGCGCTCCGCTACTCGGGGTTGGAACAAAAAATGAATAAGGCAATCGAGGAAAAGGTCGCTTGGACGCCTGATCCCGAAATCAGTCGGGCTGGCGACCTTATGGAACATGGCAAGTTTGATGAGGCCACCGCGACTCTGAACAATTACCTGACGACCAAACCTGACTCGGTAGAGGCGTGGAGCCTGTTGCGGACAGTCCATTGGCAAAGAAGCGACGTTGCGGCGTATCGGGGAGTCACAGTCATGCTCTGCGGGTTGCATCTGCAAGCGAAGGAAAACGAAACGGCCTGGAAGGACTACGAGGAGTTCCTCCAATTGGGCGGCAACAATATGCCACCGGACATCTGGTTCGATCTTTGCCACGTGCCGGAGGAACGGCAGGACTTTGAACGCGCTGTGAGCGAGTACGGGAAGCTCGCGGCCGCCTATCCTTCCGTGCGGCAGTCTGTGCTGGCGCAGCTTAGTGCCGCCCGACTCTGCCTGAAGCGATTGAGTCGCCCGCAGGATGCATTGACGTTCTATGAGGCTGCCGCGGCCTCCGCCGTCCCGCACTTAGATTTGGAGCGAGACATCGAGTCCGGGAATCGCGAGGCCCAAATCGCGATCTCGCAGAGCGAGGCATTCTTCACCGCGGCGGCTTCCTTGAAATGAATTTCAGCGCAGTCGTGGATGAAGGTCCAGTCGTCGTTGGGCACATCGGAGGGGACAAAGTGAATAAAACATTTGTATTTGCAACTCGACTACTTGCAGGTGTTTTGGCCTCCGCCATCAGCGTATGCGCGGCAACAAGATTTATTACGGCATTTGGGATGGCGCAGAACGAAAATGCTGAGCAAGCCACTGCAGATGCCATCTCCCAGGCTACGGACAATTTGCTCAACGAGTGCAACGGGTCAGCCAGCGGCATTGAAAACGACATATCCGTATCGCATACGGGCGGGGACGGCTGGCCTGTTACTTATACGGTATCGGACAACATCAGCGGCACGTGCACGACACCAGACAACGACTAAATTCAGTGCGTTGCGTGCACAGAATATCAAAAGGGAGGGTAGCTATATTTCCCCTGGGATGAGACAACCAGTTAAGACACTGTTCGCCGCTCGCTGAAACTTCCTCGACCAGCAAGACGAGTTTACTGCACACTGCCCTCCGGTTGCTGAAGCAGAGGCAGGCGCTGCTGGAGAGCAACCCGCCCAGGAATAGCCAACTGGAAACTCATCGAGGCCGATGAGCGCTGGGCGCAGGCCACAACTCCTGCTCCCAGTGTTGCCGATCCCTACATCGGATCGAAAGATTTCCCGATCCCGCGAGTAGTGCTCCAGCATCCCCGGCTGACATGCCCGGCGAATGGACATGATGCTCTGCTCGCTGGCATCGGACGATTCCGCCAGCGTGCGACATGTCGAAGCGCCTCGCCAGCTCTATCGCTTCGCGTTTGTGCGCCATCACGTCCTCACCCCTAGCGCGGTTACGTCCGTAATCTTCGACGGAGCGAAAGGTCGAGGTATGCTCCGAATTGATCGATCATCCTCAGGTGGGGTCAAGGGCACGGGAGCTCTGGTTGGTCTGCGCCGAAAATAGGGAGCGGCTTGAAATGGGTCTGAAGCGACGTTTCAGCATGATGCTAATTGGAATTATAAAGGCAGTTGAAGGGTTCGTTATGCTTGCGCTCGTGTTTGGAGCCACGTCTTTGCCCGTTCATGCGCAGAAGGTGTCCGCCACCCTTACTGTGGGCGTTTACCCTGGCTCGGTGGCAGTGAACCCGAACACGAATGAGATCTACGTCGCGAGCGGTAACTCCAATACATATTATGGTCCCTACGTGACGGTGATCGACGGGGCGACGAACAACGCAGGAACCATCACTGTTGGCGGTACAGGTTACGCCGCCGGCATAGGATTGAATCCGAACACGAACCAGATCTACGTTGCAACCGGCTTCGGCGACACCGTGTTCGTGATCGACGGGTCAACGAACACTTACACCACGACCATCAACGTTGGAAGCAGTCCCTACGCGGTGGCGGTGAATCCGAACACGAACCAGATCTACATCGCCAACAGCAGCAGCAATAACGTGACCGTGATCGACGGAGCCACGAACACCACCACCGCGACCGTCAGCGTGGGAAGCAGTCCCGTCAGCATGGCGGTGAACACGAACACGAACCAGATCTACGTCGCCAACAGCAGCAGCAATAACGTGACCGTGATCGACGGAGCCACGAACACCACCACCGCGACCGTCAGCGTGGGAAGCAGTCCCGTCAGCGTGGCGGTGAACCCCAACACGAACCAGATCTACGTCGCCAACAACGGCAGCAACAACGTGACCGTGATTGACGGAGCCACGAACACTACCACCACCGTCGCCGTTGGAACCACTCCCGACTTCGTGGCGGTGAACACGAATACGAACAAGATCTACGTCGCCAACAACGGCAGCAACAACGTGACGGTGATTGACGGAACCACGAATAACACGACGACTGTTCCCGCCGGAACCCTTCCTTCGCCGGTGGCGGTGGACGAGACTACGAACCGGATTTACGTCCTGAACCCATTCAGCAACAACGTGACCGTGATTGACGGGGCCACGAACACCACCACGACCGTAGCCGTGTCCCAAGGGACTTGGTGGGGGTCCTATCCCATGGCGGTGGACCCGAACACGGACAAGATCTATGTGGCGAATATGGATAATGGCGGCGCCGTGACAGTGATTGATGGCCGGACGGCCACGAGCGCCAGAGTTGCGTCGAACCTCAATCCATCGCCATTGAATGCCAAGGTGACATTCACCGCATCGGTCACTCCGAATCTCGGTACCGGTATACCGACCGGCACGGTCAGTTTTGAGGACGGCTCTACCCTGCTGGGCACGGGCACGCTGAACGCTTCGGGCGTAGCGAAGTTTACGGTTTCAAACTTGACGGTGGGGCAGCATTCGATCACCGCTGTGTATGGTGGTGATGGGAACAACATCGGAAGCACTTCGTCGGTGCTGGCCCAGACTGTGAATCAGCAGGCTGACTTTGCGCTCACTGCCATCACCACCAGCTTGACTGTAGCTGCCGGATCATCGGGGAAATTCGCCCTGGCAGTGACGCCGCAGGGTTCTTTTACCACCGCGATCAGCTTCTCATGCAGTGGGCTGCCAGCTCTCGCAGGATGCACGTTTAATCCTGCCTCGGTCACCCCGAATTCCAGCACCGTTAACACGACACTGACTATCACCACAGCGGCCAACACTGCGTCCCTCGCGCGCCCGTTTGGTCGTCGTTCGAGTCCGCTGTACGCAATCTGGCTGGTGCTGCCAGCCATGCTGCTTGGCACGGTGGGGCTGGCTCCGCCTAAGCGCAGAAAACTGCTGGGCTACTGCATCGTGTTCCTACTGGTCAGCGGTTGCTTGTTGCAGGTGGCTTGCGGTGGCACGAGCAACAGTGGCGGTGGAGGCGGCGGCACGAGTGGCACCCCGGCTGGCACCTACACAATAACTGCTACTGGCACGGCGGGCTCGACCCAGCACGCAACCACGGTGAAATTGACGGTGCAGTGATGCCCTAGCCGATCTGGCACCGTCAGGATGAAAGCATCAAGAAATGGGCGGGAATTCCTGTTGCACGGCACTTGAAGACGGCAGAACCTACTCGCGGTCAGCGAAGACCGCACGAACCGAAGTGAACCGTGGGGTAGAATCTGGGAATGATACCACTCAAGGAAGGCCAGCAGGTCCTCATCAAGAATGCCCGCGCCCTCGTCGGAACTGTCGTAGCTGCCCGTCCAGAACAACCCGGTGTGGCGGAGGAAGACAGGCTTTACAAAGTTCGCATTGACGACACTTGTGTTTGCCGGAACGCGGACCTACAAGCGGTTGAGGAGAGCACCGAGATGGATCTCTACAGTCGGGAAGGGAGTGCGGAACTGCAACGCATGCGCGAGGCACTCGAAAAGTGGCTTGCGAACAATAGCGACCGTGCAGCGTGGGACCAGTTCGCGGAATCGGGCAGAAAGCTGGGGATTATCCTACCCCTAAGGCAGGACGCCAAGGCCGGGAAGTGAAATCAGCGTCGCGTGGCGCGAAGTAGGAAGGGGATTTTATGTCACTTGGCGACAATGTACGCAGCAGAATCAATACGATTGAAGTGGCTCTGAAGGATGCAGGTACGGAGAACGCGGTCAGGGCGATTGTGGACGCGCTCAAGGAAATTGCCAACGCGCTGGACGAGGTAGAACGCCGAGCCGAGCGCGCGGGGAAATGAATCGCCGAGATGTTCACCCACGAAGTCATCGAAGAAACAAGTGGCCATCACCTTGGCGAACTAAGAGTTCGAACGCGAGGTTCAGAACGATGAATGCGTAGAGTCATGGGTGCCTATGTTCCCAATGATGACGGTTCGCTAAGTCAATATCGTCTCAGCAGCGAGCTAGCAGTCGGGCACATAATGCGCCTGTACGTGAAATATGGTAAATGACCATCCCGAGACTGAACAAAAGACTTCTGCCGAGATACTGGTCATTGCTTTGTTAAACGAACAATTTGGCCAAAATCGTGCCATTCAAAAAGCCGCTGATACCCGACAGGAACTAACATGAAGGCAATGCCGCCGCCTAAAGCAGACTCGCAACTGACAGCCAGTGCTCGCGAATCTCTCGCACACGGTTTCGGTTATCAAGAAAAAGTCGAGGATGTCGGCTCAAAACTGTTGGCCAGTTGAGGAGACCTGAGCAACACGGGCTCCACACACTTACCGCATTGGACCCGAATGGACTCAAAGAAGATCAATGTGGGATTTCAACATCAAGGGAAAAAGCTGCTGGGCCTTGAGTTGAAGATTACCCCAAATGCCAACATCTACATGTTGGTGTTTGAGCGGGGTCATAGACGGATGCACATTTCGTATCATGCGGATGGGCGGTTGCATTTCAAGGCTGACCGCCCGAAAGCCGATAGTGTCCTCATCGAGAGTGATTTTCCAACCGGGAGAATGGAGCCTTTGGTCAATCGCTTGATTCGTCCCTCAGAGGTTGTTGACCGCCAAGAGTTCGGGGTTACTGGATGGGGCATGGCAGATGTGGAAAAAGCTGGCCTAAATCTGTTTGCTCCAAATGCAGAGGATGTATTGATTATTCAGCCTGAGGCCTTGAGCCTCGGATTCTGCGTCAGTGTTGTCGGCCCCCAAGCGTCTCCTCGTGCTGCTAGAGGTGGCGACCCCATTCTCGAACGGCGATACGTTCAGGGGGTTGTGGCGCTTGAAATAGAAGTATTTGACTGGCTTAGGCAGTAGTTGTCTAAGAAACCTCCCAAAGTATCTTTCGGTAAAAGCGCCCGTTCATAGCCGTTTCTAGAACCTGGTCATCGGTCGCTACGCGGCTTTCGTTCCACTTCGCCTTCTTCCGCGTGGACGCCGCTTGGCCGCGGCTCGGGCAGGCGTTTCGGACTGCGCCGGTTTCGCGCCAAACAAACACCAACCCCGTTTGGCACTCGCCGCGCTTTCCCTCACGCCCTGCCACCCTCCCTCGGGCTCCGTTCTGTCCTTTTCACCGTCCCGTTTGTTTTCGTCCGCTGGCGCTTAAGTGAAGAACGAAAACAAGCCGGTAACGGCAGAAAAGGAAAAAACAATGAAATTAAAAGAGATCAAGAACAAGAGCAACGAGGCAGTCAGCTATCTGGTGGCAGCACTGGAGTCACGACAGAGTGATGTGTTGACGCAGTATCTCAACGCGATGGCCCGATTTCATCACTACAGCTTTGGCAACATCATGCTGATTGCTCGGCAGAAGCCACAAGCAACCAACGTCGCAGGCATTCGCACTTGGAACTCGCTTGGCCGCTTCGTGAAACGCGGAGAAAAAGGCATCCTCATTCTTGCCCCGATGATTGGCCACAAGAAGACTCACGGTGCAGCAGAGTCTACCGCGGACGCGAAGGAGGCCACGGCGCAACTGTACGGGTTCCGCGCTGTGTACGTGTTCGATGTCAGTCAGACTGAGGGCAAAGACCTTCCAGCATTGACAGAAGTGCAAGGCGAAGTGAGCGGCTACCGCGAACGCCTCGTGAAGTTCGTCGAGAGCCAGAACGTTACCTTGAACTACTCGGAACGGATCGCGCCTGCGAAGGGTTTGTCTTTCGGCGGGAGGATTACCCTTCTTTCCGGGATGCAGCCTGCCGAGGAGTTTTCTACTCTCGTGCATGAGATCGCCCACGAGATGCTGCATCGTGGCGAACGCCGTACCCTGACCACGAAGCAGGTACGCGAAACCGAAGCCGAGGCCGTGGCCTTCGTGGTATGCCAGTCCGTCGGACTTCAGACTGGAACCGCGTCCGCCGACTACATCCAGCTTTGGCATGGAGACGCGAAGCTACTACAAGAAAGCCTGGAAGTCGTCCAGCACACGGCTGCCGTTATCCTCGGGGGCATCGCCCCCGAGGAGGGCGCGCTTGGCCCCATAGCAGCTTAGGAGGTCCCCACATTCCCGTTCTTTATCCGCTCTTTACATCCGCTCTTTACATGCTTCCCTGATGACAGAGGAAGTAGTACGATTGCGTTAGTTTCTTCCCAAAGCTTTGAGGGGGCCAAGCCGCTATCCGCAGCCTTCAATGGTTTCGCAGTAGATAGCGGCTTGTTTCGTCTGTCGTCACGATGCCGTTGCGCCTCCGGTTCACAATGAAACATCTGTGCCCCCTCAAAAAATAGCCCCGTCGCTACCCATCTAGCAGAAACTTTTCCCGCGACTCTGGGTTCTAACCCTCCAAATGCCTTGCCAGCCGCCGCCTCCAGCCCAGTGGACTTCTGCACTTTGAATCCCGGAGAAAGCGGGGGCCAATGTTCAGGAGGTGGCTCGTGGTTAGCGTTCGGGTAGAGGCCACCCAGGAAGAGATCGCTCTCATAACCCAGGCAGCCCGGAAACTGGGCCTTACTCCGTCCCAATTCGTTACACGCGCAGCTACGAGCCCCCGCAGCAAACAGAAGTTTTGCAAGACCGCGGGTCGCAGCTACTCATCTCCCGGAAAGACGAGGTTGCCGCTTCGGAAACGGAAGTCTTGATAGATATAGGACTGTCGTATCGGCTACAATCCAATGTCGTGATTCTCGGGTTGCATCCTCAGCCCATTTACCACAGGGCAAATCGTTCTATAATCCACGCGACGAGTCAGCGCAGGAGGGGGAAATGAAGAGGCCCAAGCGCAAGATGTCCCCTGGCGTTTCACGAGCCCGGCGGCCCAAGACCGGAAACAACAAGGGGATGTTGATTCTGCTCAACGAAGAGGAAAAGATGAGCATTGAGCAAGCGGCCGCGAAAGAAGGAGTCAGTATGAGCCGCTTCATTGTCGAGCGAGCCTTGCACGCTGCCAAGCGCGTACTGTCCCAGACTGGGTAGAATTCGATGGCCCTGCTTGATCGACTGGCTAAACTTTTGGCTGAAGTCCGAGGTTTTTTCGTCTCTCACAACTCCGAACGCCAGAGATCGGTCAACCGTGAATTTCTTGGCTCTTGTCTCATGAACTCACCCAAAACGATTGCCTTTCAGCGATCCTTCGCAGCAAAACATCCCGAATTCATCCAGGCTACCGCTAGACTTCAGCAAATTGCTAATGATATTTTTGCCGACACAGCCGGGCCAGCCTTGCAAGAGCCACAAGCAATGTGTCGGTGTCTGACGCAAACAGTGTTCAATTCCTTCTATGCAATGAGTCTCCTGGCCGAGCATGGCTGCGGCGCGGATGCCCTGAAGATTGTACGCAGCATGTTTGAAACCTCTGTCGTCCTAGCCTCGTTCGATCACTTTCCCGAACTTATCAGGATTTCATCGATTTCCGTTGGATCAAGAAAATGAAATCCGTTAAAGAAGCTAAGGGCACACATCGAGAGGCGCACATCTCGCTTGAACTGGAGCAAGAAATCAAGCAGCATTATGATCTCGTACTCCCTCGCTTCGCTGACAAGAATGGCAAGCCGCTGTCCTCCTGGTATCGGGGGACCTTCAAGGACCTGTGTGAGAGACTCGACAAAGACTCCGTGAAAATGCCGTGGGCCGTCACCCACTATTCCAATCTATACACCATCTCCTCAGGCCTCATGCACGGTGACATCATCGGCCTGGAGTCTCAAGTTGACACCAGCGGGTTCAACATCGAGGCACCTCCATCCCAGCAGTACATATC
>Ga0116223_10002370_pt1 | contig 17900 bp, 14 predicted proteins | sample Sb_taG_3_FD_90092 | JGI IMG/M metagenome (GOLD analysis project Ga0116223, IMG submission 90092) | Peat soil microbial communities from Weissenstadt, Germany - Sb_50d_a_PC metaG | ecosystem: Environmental > Terrestrial > Soil > Wetlands > Peat | place: Germany: Weissenstadt | collected 2010-09-21 | reverse complement strand
GTGCATTGGCTGTTGCGGATGCTGGTGTTGGCGGGCAACACGAGGCCTTGGTAGGGCCCGCCGGCATCGCCCGAATCATCCACGAGGAACAGGGAGCCGGACCCAGACGGTACCCCTTCGGCGGATGGCACGAAGGCGATATAGCAGGCCCGCCGGCCGTCCAGCACATTATTGATGAGCACATCCACCAGTTTCAGATTCTGCCATCCGCCGGAATCGGAGAAGGTGAAGGTGAAGGTCTGGCTCGGGCCGTTGCCCGATGGGGGCGCCGTGGACACCGGTAATGCCGGCGGCGGGGACACCGAAAACACGTTCTGCCACAGCACCAGCGTGCCGTGACTATTGTTGGAGCCCACAACGTTGGAGCCCGCAACGGCGAGATCGGGGTGGCCGTCGCCATCCAGATCGGCGGCGGCGATTAAGCGACCGCCTGGTCCGGAAGGGAACAGGACCTCAGGCCGAAAGGTTCCGTCGCCCTTCCCTAACAGGTAGGAGGGCTCCAGGCCATCGGTGAGGACTACGTCCGGATTGCCGTCTCCGTTCAGATCGGCGACCACAATGCCGCTGGCTGACGCGACCGTGGTGTTGGCCGATGCCGCCTGAAACGTTCCGTCTCCTTTACCGAGAGCCACGGAGAGGCCGCCGCCCTGGTTGGTGAGATAGCGCGCGATCAGATCCAGCTTGCCGTCGCGGTTGAGGTCGGCGGCATTGAGCCCGATCACGTCTCCTGGCATGGCAACGGGGGCCAGCGACCGAAAGCCTCCCCGTCCATCTCCCAGCATTATGGTGACGGAACCGGCTGCGAAGCTTAGCGGATCGTAGGCCACGGCCAGATCCTGATTGCCATCGGCATTGAAGTCGCCCGCGACCAGGCTGGCGGGAGAGGTCCCGGCCGGCGGCGGAAGAGTCGGGCCGGGCGAGAATGTGCCGTTTCCGTTCCCCAGAAGAATGGAGACGTTGCCGTTGGTATCGAAGAAAGCGATGTCCGGCTTGCCGTCGGAGTTGAAATCGGCGATGGCAAAGCCGGGGCTGTTGAAGGCAGCGGCAGAGGTTTGCGCGGGGCCGAACGTGCCATCGCCCTTGCCAAGAAGCACGTCGAAGCCGTTGTTGTCCTGGGCGATCAGGTCGGGCTTGCCGTCGTCGCTCACATCGGCGATGGCTAGAGCGGCGGGAAAGCTGCCGACCGGGTATGCGGTGGGATTGGCGAATTGGGCGTTGCCGGAGTTGAGGAGGACCAGCAGGGAGCCGGCGGCGGAATCGGCGATTACGATATCGTTCTTGCCATCGTGGTTGAGGTCGGCGATCGCGATGGCGGAGGGACTGACGCCGACAGACTGCAGAAGCGGGGTGTTGCTGGTTCCGTCGGGCGAGAGGGAGTTAAAGAACACGTTACCGGTGACTCCGTCTCCGGTAAGCAACAGAGTATCTCCGTCCTCGAGGGGGACGGCCACGACATCGGCCGGCAACGCCGCCGCGACATACTCCTTGGGGCTTTGAAAAGTCCCGTCGCCGTTTCCTAACAGCACCGCAATGGCGCCGCCGTGATTGTCGGCGATGAGCAGATCCTGTTTGCCGTCGCGATTGATATCGGTGTAGGAAAGCGAGCCGATGGACGTGCCGGAGGGGCTGCCGGTAGGGGCGCGGAGCGTGCCATCGCCGTTGCCGAGAAAGATCCAGAGGATGCCGGTGGTCGTGTCCAGGACGGCAAGATCGGCTTTACCGTCTCCGTTGAAGTCTGTGGAGACCATGGAAAGCGGGGATTGTCCCAGGTTATAGCTGGCTGGGGATGAGAATGTGCCGTCGCCCTTGCCCATCAGAATGGAGACGCTGCCGGGCGTTCCGGAGCCCGAGAGATTCCCGATTGCCAGGTCCGGCTTGCCATCGCCGTTGAAATCGGCCACCGCGATGGAGATCGGAAACGGGCCGGCCTGGAAGTATGCCGGAGGGCCAAAGGTTCCGTCACCTTTGCCGAGCAGAACCGCCACGCCGCCGGCGGCCGAGGAACTGCCGTTGAACGCGATGGCCAGATCCTGGATTCCATCGCCGTTGAAGTCTCGTATGGTAAGCACTCCGGAGTTGGCGCTGACATGGTAGCGGCTGGAGGAGAGGAGGGCTCCAGCGGGACCGAAGAGGTAAACAAACACCTCGCCGTTGAAGGACGCGGAGTCGGGGATACCGTCGCCGTTGAAGTCTCCGACGACCTCTGTGCCAGCGGCGTTTCCGGCAGGAGGGAGGCCGGCGCCGGCGGGGGCCGACAGTTGCGTGGACGCTAACGGCCGGGGAGTTGCCGGCCTGGCGGCCCCTTGGACTCCGCCTGGACAGAACTTGCTGACAGCCTGATCATATGTGTAACCGGGGTCTACCCCGCCGCCCGCCCCGCCACCATCGAAAGCTCCATAACTGGGATCCTCGCTGTCGGAGAAGTGCCATTTGCCGTCGCTCCCGAGAAACAAGGCGCCCACGTACTCGCCGTGGCTGCTGAAGATCTGGATAATGTCGACGACCCACGGACTGGACGGGCCGAAGGATTTGAGAGGCATCTGCTCGCACGTGTCCTGTCCAGCCATCGCGAGCAGGCATGCCCCGAAGAACGCCGCGCACAAGGATTGCCATCGCACGTCAAGCCCCTCCGAGTACCTTTGTACCGCGGATCGCCGCGCGGCGGCAATTGACAAGCGCAAGGGGTCACCTGCGATAATTCCATCGATAGACGATGGGAAGACGCGGGGTCCAGACGCCGGCTGAAAGCCGCCCCCAGAGGGGACCCCGAGCCAGGATGGGCCGCCCCACACCAGAGGTTTCTGGAAAGCAACGGGCGGTCCGGAACCTCAAGCCACGAGGCGGGGCCGACTGCCAGTCGGCCAGCAGGCTGCCAGCCGGCTGCCAGCCTGCCCCACATCACTGCTTTTTCTTCTGGTCCTGGGGCGGACGGAAGCGCTGCGGCCGGCCCGCGGGTTTCAAACTCGCGATTTCGGTGTAGGTCTGGATGACGCGATCTTTCTGCGCCGGGTCGGCGATCAGGTAGCGGTGCTTGCCGCCGGCGGACGCGGTGAATTGCGTGCGGCCGTCGACCAGTACCGTCACGGTGCCGGGTTCCGACAGCTTGAAGTAGCCCTCCTGCGGGCGAATCGCGTAGAGCACGGCGGTCATGGCCCATGACGGCGCGTCGTACGGCATCGGCTTGTAGGCGCGGTAGGCGTCCACCACGGGGTGGGCCTGCGACCAGGCGAAATCCTTTTCGATGCTGGATGCTGGAAACGGCAGGGCAAGCCCCACTTCATTGCCGGAGACGACGATCGGCGTCGGCCACTCGGCGAAAAGTTTTCTTGCGGCGGCGATGTCGCATGTGATTGCGCTCTCCGGCGGACCGCTGGGAAAGGCGCCGCCGGCCCAGGAAAGATACCGGACCTTTTGCGAGATCAGCGCTTTGGCGCCCGGAAGATCGAGCAGCGCCGCCAGGTTGGTCGCCGGTCCGGTCAGCACCACCATGGCATTCTGATCGTACTGCGACGTCAGCGCGTTGCGGATCAGCGCCACCGGCTCCGCGGTATCGTTGAGCTTCTCGATGCTGCGCGCATATGCCGGCTTGCCCTCGGGCGTCTTTCGTGAGAGAGGCTCGACGAGCATGGGCGTGTCCTCGGGCATTTTGCCGGTGGTGGCCATACCCACGGGAAGACTCCCACCTCCGAACGGCCCCGGCTCCCCCAGATAGAAACGGTCCACCACGTCGCAGAATGCCGCCGCTTTCAGGTTGGGCTTGGTCACGCTTACGGAGAGGACGCGCGTTTCATTCTTTCCCTGGAACCCGTAGAGCATGGCCAGCGCCAAAGCGTCGTCGATGCTGTTGCCCATGTCGCAATCGAAGACCGTGCCGGCCGGCGGCTTCCCTTGTCCAAACTGCATCGCCCCTCCTCCTTAATACAGTACAGTAGAAGGCAAGAGGCCGGCGGCAAGACCGCCGGCGTTACCGTGATTGGGCACTATCGAATTGTCGCGAAGATCGGTGTACCGCTCGCGATGAGATGCTGCACCGGGACGTCGCCCTGAAGGTGGTGGCCCAACGCGCGGGAGCGGAGAAGTCCACGCGGGAGCTACTGCTGCACGAGGCGCGCTCCACATCGGCCCTCAGCCATCCCAACATCTGTACCGTCCACGAAGTCGGCGAATTCGCGGGCGAGCTGTACATCGTAATGGAGCTGGTGGAAGGCAAGCCGCTCGCCGAGTTGATCGGGACTGTGGGCGTCCAGATCGCGGCGGCCCTGGCCCATGCCCACGACCGCAACATCGTGCATCGCGACCTGAAAAGCGCCAATGTGGTGGTGACCCCGCAAGGCCTGGTCAAGGTCCTCGATTTCGGGCTGGCGCGCCGGCTCACTAGCGGCGAGGTCGGCGAAGCCACCCAAACCATCGGCCCGCTGGAACGGAGCGATGTGCTGGCAGGCACCCTGCGCTACATGGCGCCGGAAGTTTTTCGCGGCGAGCCGGCCGACCACCGAGCCGACCTGTGGGCCCTGGGAGTGGTGCTCTACGAGGCGGCCGCCGGCAAGCTGCCGTTCGACGGGCGCACAGGCTTCGAAGTCAGCTCGGCGATTTTGCACGAACCACCGCCGCCGCTGCAGGCGCGGATTCCTCCCAGCTTGTGGGGCATCATTCAACGCTGCCTGGCCAAGGAGCCGGCGCAGCGCTACCAGCGGGCCAGCGAGATTCAGGCGGCGCTCGAAGCCGTGCAGTCCGCATCGATGACGGTGACTGCCGCTCAGGCTCAGCCGGGCAGCGGCGGCTCGGTGATGCCGATCGTGGTGCATCGCGGCATGCGCCACCTACACTGACGCGCGAGGCCCATTTCCTTGCAAGCCGTGCCTGGCGGAAGTATCGGGAACAAGGAGCAAAGCGAACCAGGATTCTGGCCGACTTTCTGTTGCAATGTTACGGCCAGGATTGCCACATCAGCGCCAGCCACCATGTGCGCAGCAGCTCGAATTCTCAGCCGGATATTGGGGCCCGTCATCGCTATGCTAACGGGCGTTTCCCGCTTCCAGTTCGAAGCCAACAACATTAAAATATCTGTGTTGGCCGAGGAATACAGCCTGGCCGGCGGTGCGTGAGCGCGGCGCGTGAGCCGGCGCCATTTTGATGAGGATCAGAGAGGATTCATGTCGCGAGACCTTGCAAAACTGTGCCGTCCGATCTTCTTGACCACGGTGTTCGTCGAGATTGGTCTTCCCCAGCAAGCGCTGACTTGGAATGAGCTTCGCGATAGGTTTGAGGCGGCCAATCCAACGTTGATCGCGGGCCGGATTGGCATCAATGAATCTAAAGCGGCTGAGATCACGGCGTACCTCCGCCCCAATCCCAACGTGACCGGCGTGGCCGGCCAGATCGATCCGCCGCCCAAATGAATCTTGCCGTAGGACGCGAGGTAATCCAATGAACGCTCCGAGGTTCGCGACGGTGATCTTGAGCTTAGCGCTGGGCCTGCTGGAATCGGGCTGTAAACAACCCGAGAGCGACCAGAAAGCGGAAGCGCCGCCAGCGCTGAAGGTCCAGCGCGTAGAGGACCGCAGCGTGTTTGAAGTGGATCGTCCTGAGCGGTTTCAATTGACAACTTCGGTAGCTCACACGGCTAGAGCTGAATTGCGGGTGACCGGAGCTGTCACTCCGGACGTTTCCAGAAACGTTCCTGTGATTTCACTGGCTTCGGGCCGTGTCATAGAGATTGACGCTCGCCTTGGCGATTCCGTCACCAAAGGCCAACTCCTCATGAAAGTGCAGAGCGCCGACATCTCGGGAGCCTATTCCGACCATGAGCAGGCCATTGCCGACGAGACACTGGCTCGCAAGCAGCTCGAGCGATCGAAGCTGCTGTACGAAAGAGGAGCAATCGCCCAGAAGGACCTTGAGATCACGGAAGCCGCCGAAACTAAAGCCACCGTCACGATCAAGACCACTCTCGAGCATCTTCGCGTCCTGGGAGTTGACCCGGATCACCCTTCCCCAATCGTCGAAATCAAAGCGCCAGTCTCTGGTGTGATCAGCGACCAGCAGGTCACTAACGCCGCGGGCGTGCAGGGTCTTGCCTCGCCCAGCCCGTTCACCATCTCCGACCTTACTCGGGTATGGATTGTGTGCGACGTCTTCGAAAACGATCTCGGCGCTGTGCGTCTCGGAGAGAGTGCCGAGATCCGATTGAATGCCTACCCTAACCGTGCGATTACCGGAACCATCGGCAACATTGGTCCAGTTCTCGATCCCAACATCCGGACCGCCAAGGTGCGCATCGAAGTAGAGAATCCCGGCCTGATGCGTCCGGGAATGTTCGTGACCGCCACTTTCCACGGCCCACGAAGAGAAACGCGGGCTGCCGTCCCAGCTCCTGCAATCTTGCACCTGCATGATCGCGACTGGGTTTACGTGCCTGCGAGGGACAAGCAGTTTCGGCGCGTCGAGGTCGTCGGTGGCGATATGCTTCCTGGCAACATGCAGGAAATAGTTTCAGGTATTGCGCCCGGTCAACAGGTCGTAGCCAACGCTCTTGAGTTCCAAAACACGGTGCAACAGTAATGATTCGTTCCCTTGTTGACGCGGCGCTGAACAATCGCTTTATCGTGCTGGCTATTGCACTTCTTGTATTCGTCGCGGGCCTCATCGCTTTCAAGGTTCTCCCCATAGAAGCTTATCCCGATGTCGCCAATACTTGGGTCCAGGTGATTACGCAGTGGCCGGGCCGCGCCGCTGAAGAAGTTGAGCAACAGATCACGGTACCGATCGAGATCCAGGTGAACGGCCTCCCGCATCTGCTGCATGCGCGGTCGGCGTCGCTCGCTGGGCTCTCGGTCGTCAACTTGATTTTTGACGACGATTCCGACAACGATTGGGACCGGCAAAAAGTACTCGAACGTCTTGCCGCGGTCACGCTGCCGCCGAACGTGACCGCTCAGATTGGACCCGATTTCAGCCCGATCGGCTCGATCTACTGGTATACGATCGAGTCCACGAATCCGGCATACGACGTAATGGAGCTGAAGTCTCTCCAAGACTGGGTGATCGCCAAGTACATACGATCGGCCCCTGATGTGGTCGACGACTCTTCCTTTGGAGGTATTACTCGCGAGTACCAGGTTCGCGTCGACCCTGACAAGCTGATCTCATATGGTTTGAGTCTGGCCCAGATCGAGCAGCAACTTACCAACAGCAATGCAAATGCCGGTGGAAGCTTTATCGAGCAAGGTTCGCAGCAGGTGAATGTCCGGGCGGTGGGGCTGGCCACCAACGTGAAGGACATCGAAAGGACGGTCCTCAAGACGCAGAACGGCACTCCAGTCCGCGTAAAAGACATAGCTGTGGTGTCTCAGGGGCCAAAGATCCGCCTGGGGCAAATAGGGAAAGCCATCCATCGGAACGACGGAGTAGTCGTTGACGACAACGATGTGGTGGAAGGGATCGTATTCATGCGCAAGGGCGCGGGGACGGCAGCGACACTGGACGGGATTCATGCCATGGTTCAGCGCCTCAACGATCACATACTGCCTCCCGGGGTGAAGATCGTTCCCTACCTGGACCGCGACGACCTGGTCCACTACACCACGGACACGGTGCTGCACAACCTAAGGGAGGGCATGATCCTGGTCGTGATCGTCCTTGCCCTTTTCCTTGGCAACGCCCGCGGCGCTCTGATCGTCGCGATAACCATTCCTTTTGCGTTGCTTTTCGCTTCCATTTGCCTGGACCTGCGGCACATCTCGGCCAACCTGCTCTCCTTAGGCGCGCTGGATTTCGGGATGGTGGTGGATGGCACGGTGGTCATGGTCGAAAACATCGTTCGCCACATGAACCGGAGGGAGGAAGCCGCCAGGACCCCCTTTGAACGCATCCGCGCGGCTGCGCACGAAGTGCAGCGGCCCGTTTTCTACGCTATTGCCATCATTATCACGGCATACCTGCCGATCTTCACGCTGCAACAGGTCGAAGGGAAGTTGTTTCAGCCAATGGCCTGGACGGTGGCCTTTGCTCTGCTCGGCGCGCTGATCTTCTCAATGCTGGTTGCGCCGACTTTGGCGAGCTTCGTTTTTCGGAAGAATGCAAATCAATGGCGTAATCCGGCGATGGAGTTCATCACATCCCGATACCGGCGTATGGTCGCTTGGGCGGTGCACACACGTTGGCTGGCGGTTGGAGTAGGGGCAGTTTCATTCGCGGCTGCCATTTACCTGGCGCTCAGCGGAGTGATCGGATCGGAATTCCTGCCTCACCTCGACGAGGGGGCCATCTGGGTGCGCGGCACGTTGGCCCCGAGCACGGGACCGACCGAAGGGGCGCGGCTTATCGACCGGGCCCGCGAAGTGTTATGCTCCTTTCCCGAGGTTCCTCGTGTCGTTACCCAGTTGGGCCGCCCGGATGACGGCACGGACACCACTGGCTTCTTCAACACCGAATACTTCGTCGACCTTCTCCCGAAGGAGAAATGGCGCCCGATTTTTCATCAGGACAAAGAGCGGTTGATCGCCGCCATGAACCGTGAGCTGGATAAAATTCCCGGAGCCGCCTGGGGGTTCTCACAGCCCATCTCCGACAACCTGGAAGAGGCTGTCAGCGGGGTGAAGGGTGCGCTGGCAGTCAAGATTTACGGCGACGATCTCAAAACGCTCGAAGCGAAGGGGGATGAAATCGCCGACGTGCTCCGAGGCGTCCGGGGCGTCGAAGACCTCGGCCTGTTTCGCGTGCTCGGCCAGCCAAACCTGGACTTCGCCGTCGATCGCGATCAAGTGGCCCGGTACGGGCTCAATGTATCGGATGTCCAGGACGCCATTCAGACAGCGGTTGGAGGAAACACGCTCAGCCAGGTGCTCATCGGCGAACAACGATACGATCTCGTTCTGCGTTATCTGCCCCAATATCGAGATACGAGGGAGGCGATCGAGAAAATCCGCTTGTTGGCGCCGTCCGGCGAGCGTGTCTCATTGGCGCAGTTGACCAAGGCAAAAGTATCGGACGGCGGTTCGGAGATCTACCGCGAAGCAAATTCCCGGTATATCGCGGTCAAGTACAGTGTGCGAGGCAGAGACTTGGGCGGCACGGTGGAGGAGGCAATCAAAAAGGTGAGTGCCGCTGTAAAGCTGCCAAAGGGGTACACAATCGACTGGGCTGGTGAATATGAGAGCCAACAGCGGTCGGAGCAGCGGCTGTTGATTGTGCTGCCGGTCACGATCGTCTTGATTTTCATCATCCTCTACACGATGTTCCAATCGGTGAAGTGGGCGCTCCTGATCCTCACGAACGTGGCGATGGCCCGCGTCGGCGGGTTGCTCGCGTTGCTTATCACACACACCAACTTCAGCGTGTCATCGGGAGTAGGCTTTCTGGCGCTTTTCGGTGTGTCGGTGCAGACCGGTGTCATCATGCTGGAATACATCAATCAGCTTCGCTCCAGAGGATACACGATCGAGGAAGCTGCGGTAGAAGGAGCCGTTCTGCGCCTTCGGCCGATCATCTTGACCATGTTGGTTGCAACTTTGGGGTTACTTCCCGCCGCGACGTCGCACGGCATCGGATCGGATTCCCAGCGGCCTTTTGCGATCGTCATTGTTGGCGGATTGATTTCCGACCTGGTCATCAGTATTTTTCTTTTGCCAACCCTCTACGCCTGGTTCGCGCGAAGGGGCGACCGGCTTCCAGAGCCTGAGGCCGGAGAGCCAATATAGGGAGGATTCTGCGAGATGAAAAAAGACGATGTCTGCGCTCTCATCAAAGAAATAGCCATCATCCCCGCCATTCGGGTGTCTTCCGGCGCGGATGCGCATTTCGCGGCGGAGGCAGTCACGCGCGGCGGAATACCGATCGTGGAAATCACCATGACAGTACCCGGAGCCGTTGAGTTGATTTCCCATCTTGTTCGGCACGATCCAAACATGATAGTTGGTGCCGGAACGGTCCTCGACACTGACACGGCTCGTCGTTGCCTGGACGCTGGCGCAAGCTTCTTGACCGCGCCCGAATTCTATCTCGAAGTTATGCAATTCGCGGTGAAGGAGAATGTGGCGATTCTGCCGGGTGCCCTGACACCAACCGAAGTGGCCGCCGCGTGGAGATCTGGCGCCGACTTCGTCAAAGTCTTTCCGTGCTCGCTGGTCGGTGGGGACAAATACATCAAAGCGCTTCATACAGCGCTGCCTCAAATCCCGCTGATCGCAGCGGGAGGCGTCAATCAGCAGACGGCCGCCAACTTCATCATATCCGGGGCTACTGCCATCGGTGTCGGCACAGAATTGATCCCGACCGAGGCAATTGCGCGGCGTCAACCACAACGAATTCGAGAATTGGCACTTCGTTTTGCGGGGTTCGTGAAAGAGGCCCGCGAGCGTGTAGAAGAGATCAAACGCAATACTGTCGCTCAAAGGTACGAAGGAACCGAAAAGTGTGAGGGGCAGTAAATAGGCTGTAGCTGGCTTAGCTCGCTAGGCGTGCGGCACGTCGATCCGGCGCAAGGCTACGCCGGCGCCAATGCCTCTGCCACCGGCGCCGGGAAGCGCTGCGAAAACCAGAACGCGTAGGGTGTAGCGCCGTGCTCCTGGTAGTGGGTCAGGCGCTCGCGGCCTTCGGCCACCGTGGGCCGTTGGCCGGCCGGCGCCCACCAGAGACAGTAGTACGGTTTGCTCATTTTTTCGAACCACCGGGCGCGGTCGCGGAACACTCCGATGTGCCTGGAGCCGTAGGTGAATTCCTGCAGCGCTTCGACGGACTCCCACACCGACATGTTGACCATGATCGAAGGGTCGTGATTGTACGGAATGTTGGTTGCGTTGCCGGATTCCGATTGCAGCCGCCACACGAAACCAGGCGCGCTCTCGGCCAGCGCGTTGACCGCATCCAACTGGGCCACGAAATCCGCGATTTTCGGGTCGTCGATGGGTGCGATCAGGCGGCCGATATTGATTTGCGCGAGATGGTAAAGCATAGTCCTATGCCTCCGCGGCGCTCTCGGCAGTTGCACGAGGCCTCCGCAATCTTCCCAGGCCCACGGCACCGATGGCGACCAGCATGACGGCGCTTCCGAAATAGAGATTGCGGATTCCCGCTTTCTGCGCCACCGGGCCCGCCACGAACATCGCCAGCACCTGGGAGATCGCCATCAGGGACATCACGCTGCTGCTCACGCGTCCGAGCATGTCGTGCGGCGTCTCCCGTTGCAGCAGGGTCTGCGCGGGAATAAACACCAACGCCGCGCAGAAGCCCAACGCCAGCATTCCGAGCGCGGTCGTTGTCACCTTTCCGAACACGGCCGTCACAAAGACCGCCGCGCCCATGCCGCTGAGGCCGTAAATCACCAGGTACTGCTGGGGAATCTTGCGCGCGAACCGGTGGATGGATTGCGTCCCGGCGATCATCCCCAATCCGATCAGCGAATTCAGGATTCCGAACAGCGCCGCGGTGGAGACCAGGACGTCGCGCACATACACCGACAGCAGCGCGCCGAAACATCGGACCGCGAACATACCGGCGGTCATCGAGAGGATCACGAACGACAAAGCGGCGTGGGTGAGGATGAACCGGAACCCCTGCTGCAGAGAGGCGAGAACGGAACTCGCTGCCGCGGCCGCGGAGCGTTGCCGGTGAATCGCTACACTCATCACCATGGCGGCTGAGAAGACGAAGCTGGCGCTATCGAAGAGGAAGCAGGAGTTGGCGCCGAACCACTCGACCAACAGGCCGGAGATCGCCGGGCTGATGATCTGCGAGCCCTGTATGGCCTGCGACATCAAAGCGTTCACCGCTAGCAATCCGGCCGCGGGCGCGATGGCGCGCACGGCCACCGATTGCGCGGGGATGAAAAAGCTGGACACCGTGCTGAGCGCGAAAAAGATGCCGTAAAACGCGTTCAGGTTGGGGCGCAGGAACACCAGCGCCAGCACCAGCAGAGCGCGGATCAGGTCGCTCCCGATCATGGTCCACTTCACGTTCCACTTGTCGACGAAGACGCCGGCCAGGGGACTGATCACCGCCAGCGGCACCATGTAGGCGACCAGGATCATGCTCACCTGCGTGGGCGTGCCGTGCAGTTGAAACGTGACCACGCTGAACACCGCGAATACGGCCAGAAAATCGCCAAAGACGCTGACGATTTGCGCCATCCAGAGCCGGCGGACCTCTCGTATACGCAGAACCTCGGCGAAACTGAGTTGAGGTGCCATAGGAGTTTAGCAGGGGCGGTGTGACCATGATAGCAGCCCTAGGAGAAGCCGTAGACCGCCCCTGACTCCTGGTATGATAAGCAGCGATTTCGCGGAATCTCTATGAACCGAGTTTTGTCGTTCGGCGCACTCGCCTGCGCGCTCTTCCTCTACGGACAGGCCCGGGAGGAACGGATCTTCGTCGACTTCCAGGAAGTCATGGTCCCCATGCGCGACGGCGTCCGCCTGCAGACCGTGATCCTCGCGCCCAGAAATCCCAAGGGACCGCTGCCATTCCTCATCGACCGCTCTCCGTATGGTGTGCCCGCCAAGGAGGCCGTGGACCGTGGAATGCCCGCGGCGGCCCGCGCGCGGTACGAAAACTACTACGTGGTGACGCAGAACATCCGCGGGCGCTTCAAGTCCGAGGGCAAGTTCGTCATGGGGCGCCCGCCGCACGATCCCGCCGATCCCAAGGGCGTGGACGAAACCACCGACGCCTGGGACACCGTGGACTGGCTGATCAAGAACATCCCCAACAACAACGGGCGCGCGGGCATCGCGGGAACTTCCTACGATGGATGGACCGCCGTGATGGCCGCGCTCGATCCCCATCCCGCGCTGAAAGCGGTGATCGAGCAGGCCTCGCCCGCCGATCAGTTTCTGGGAGACGACTTCCACCACAACGGCGCGTTCCGCTTGAGTTACGGATTCGAGTACTCGGCGATGCTCGAAACCAGCTCCACCGAGAACTACCGCTTCCAGTTCGATCGCGGCGACACCTACGACTGGTATCTCGGGTTGGGCCCGCTCTCCAACGCCGACGAGCGCCACCTTCATGGGAAGATTCCTACCTGGGAAGACTTCACCCATCACCCCAGTTACGACCGCTTCTGGCAGCGCCTGGCGTTTGCTCCTTATTTGAACGCGGTGAAAGTTCCCATCGTGCACGTGGCCGGCTGGTGGGACCAGGAGGATTTCTACGGCCCGCAGAAAATCTACGAAATGCTCGAGCCGCACGACACCGAGCATCGCAACTACTTCGTCGCCGGGCCGTGGAACCATGGCCAGTGGAACGGGAACGGCAGCCGCCTGGGCGCCATCGATTTCGGTTCCGACACCTCGCAGTATTACCGCGAGAACATCTTCCAGCCGTGGTTCGACTACTGGCTGCGCGGCCAAGGCGAGCTGCGCCTGGCCGAGGCCACCACCTTCGAGACGGGCGCCAACGAGTGGCGGCAGTACGATGCGTGGCCGCCCAAGCAAGGGGTCGAGACGCGGCGCTTGTATCTCCGCGAAGGGCGGCGCCTGTCCTTCGATGCTCCCGCAAGCACCAGCGGTTTCGACGAGTACGTCAGCGACCCCGCCAACCCCGTGCCGTATCGTCCGAGGCCGGTGCCTCCGACGTATCCGGGGCCGGAGTGGAGAGTGTGGCTGGTCCAGGATCAACGCTTCGTCGATCATCGTCCCGACGTGCTTTCGTGGCAGACCGAGCCGCTCGAAGCGGACCTGCGGGTGGCCGGGGACATCGCCGCGGAGCTCTTCGCATCCACTTCCGGCACGGATAGCGACTGGGTGGTCAAGCTGATCGACGTGTACCCCGAAGATGCGCCCGACGACGCCGAGACCAAGACCAGGATGGCCGGCTTTCAACTGATGGTCGCGGACGAGATCCTGCGGGCGCGGTTCCGCGACAGCTTCGACCGTCCCGAGCCGGTGCCTGCCGGCAAGGTGCTGCGCTATGCCATCGACCTGCACACCAACGCGCACGCCTTCCGCAAGGGGCATCGCATCATGGTGCAGGTGCAGAGCACGTGGTTCCCGGTCTACGATCGCAATCCTCAAAAGTTCGTGCCCAACATATTCGAAGCGCACGCAGCGGATTATGTAAAAGTTACGCAGCGGATTTATCGCGCCGGCCAATCGCCGAGCGCGATCGTGTTGCCTGTGGTGCGATAGGGGACGGGCTACTTACTTGGGCCGCCGCCTCTTGGGATAGATTGCCCGTACCACGCTCTGCCCCTTCTTCACGCTCCCGGCGGCCGCCGCATCGGGCCGTTTGGCGCGCGTCACCGCTGCCCGCACGAACGCCCGCACTACGGGCCGCTCCAGATCCGCCAGCCCCGCAATCCGAATGTGGCGCACCCATCGGCCGCTGCCCTGGAGCAATCGCGCCGGATCGTCCAGCTCCGATCCGCGGTGGAAACCCAGATTCACCCAGTTGGCGTAAACCGGGATGTGAATGAACGCCTCGCTGGGCCGTCCCGTAAACGAGTAGCCCGCCACCACCGCGTTGTACGCGTCGTAGATCAACTCCACGGCGCCCGGCGCTTCCTCGAGCACCAGCCTGCGCGTCGCCAGTGCTAGCTCCACAATGCTGGGCGCGTAAGGCGAGAGGAACTGCAAGTACTCCGGCGAGGGCGGAGGAATGCGGGCCATGGTTCGAGTGTATCGCCTGTGCGATCCTGGGACCATGGCCAACCGGGCGCAATCCCTGCCCGAAAACGCACCCGGGTCCTTCTTCGTCGACCCCACCTGCATCGACTGCGATACCTGCCGCCAGATCGCGCCGCGCACCTTTGGCGATACCGGCGAATTCTCTTTCGTCCAGTTGCAGCCGCGCGATGCCGCCGAGACCCGCGCCGCATTGCGCGCGCTGGTGGCGTGCCCAACCGGGTCGATTGGCACCGCCGACAAGCGCGGAATCGCCGAGGCTGTGGACGATTTCCCCTTCCCGCTCGCGCCGCGCGTCTCGTACTGCGGCTTCAACTCGCGCAAGTCATTCGGCGGCAACAGCTACTTCGTGGAGCATCCCGACGGCAACTGGCTGATCGATGCGCCGCGATTTGTCGAGCGCCTGGCGCGGCGTTTCGAGGAAAAAGGCGGCATCCGGTACATCTTTCTCACCCACCGCGACGATGTCGCCGACGCCGCTCTGTACGCGGAACGCTTCGGCTCGACGCGCATTATCCACCGGCTGGAGCTCGCCGCGCAGCCCGATGCCGAGCGCGTGATCGACGGCTTCGACCCGGTGGAGCTGGCGCCCGGCTTCCTGGCGATTCCCACGCCCGGCCACACCCGCGGCCACACGGTGCTGCTGCACGCGACCGAATTCCTTTTCAGCGGCGATCATATCTGGTGGAGCCGGATGCGTGGCCGTCTCACCGCATCGCGTGACGTCTGCTGGTATTCCTGGCGACGGCAGGTGGAATCGGTGACGCGGATCGAGCCTTACTCGTTCGAATGGGTGCTCCCCGGCCACGGCGAGCGCGCCCATTTCCCGCGCGAAGAAATGCGGCGCGAGATGGCGCGGCTGGTGGCGGCGGTGGGAGAGGGCTAGCGAATGGCCAGCTACAGTGCCAGGGTCGTCCGCAATGCGTCGTCGAGTTCCGTCATTTCCGGGAAGGTCCCGATCACGCGGTCGATCTGGTGGCGTCGTTGTCCGATTGTGCTACTGGAGCACATTGGAAATCCTGAACGGCTCGACCACCTTCAGTTCAGGAAAGTCCTTCTCCCGCAGGCTCCGGATGTTTTCAAAAAACTCGGAATCGCTCGGGCATACGGCATCCGGGACGAAGAGTACCTGCGGCTAAAAGTCCTCACCTGCATGTTGCCCGAGATCTAGCCGATCCCATCAGCGATGCCGGCTGACACTGGCAGCTCCAATCCGCAACGAATTTCCACCAGCAAGGTGTCGATGGTAAGGAGGCATTCCAGAATCATGCCATTTCTGGCGGGGTCTCAGGTTGCGGTCAGGACCCTTGCCAGGGGCCGTTGGGAGGCGTGTTCCGGGCTCAAAATCTGCATTTTTCACCCACACGATTCCACGAAGACCCTCCTGCCAGATGGCCTTGGCATTGCGGCCTTTGGAGAGTCCTAACTCGATGGCTTCGCGGAAGAGTTCGCAGGCACTGCGGCCGGCGAACGAGGTCTGGGGAGCCAGCTTCCGAGGCGCTGATGCCGTGTCAAAGTCGGGGGTCACTTCATCGGCTCGACTGGCCGGTTTTGGGTGACCCCCAAGGCGGCTGACCATCCCTATCCCGCCGGAAAAACTGCGGAAAGGTTAGATGCTTTCGCCAAAGGGAACACGGCGCGTTTCTGCACTACACCCGGCGTACTTGTCGGTGTCGCTGCCGCATTCATCTTACGAAGGATGTGCGCGCCGGATTCTCCCCGACCTGTACCAGCGGGCCGTGAGCGTATGCGGGTGCCACGTGCTAAATTTATCGTTGGAAAAACTCGTTGAAGATCTGGTTATCTGAGATCTATAATGAGGATAGATAGCACCTGTTGAAGGTGGGGCTATCTGGCGCATGTGGAGCTAACGCCATGACAACAAACGGTAAACCCGACCGCGGCCTGGTTCGGATGAACTCCGAGGAATGCAAGGGGTGCGGCCTCTGCGTGGAGGCCTGCCCGCCGAAAGTCCTGCGCCTGGCCGACCATTTGAACCGTTACGGCTACCATCCAGCCGAATACCTGGGCTCCGGCTGCACCGGGTGCGGCATCTGTTTCTTCGTGTGTCCCGAGCCCGGCGGAATCATCGTGTTGCGGCTGGCCGTCGCGGCCTGACGCCCCAAGGAGACGAGGCATGCAGAAACAACTGACCAAAGGCAATGAAGCCATCGTCAAAGCCGCGGTCCTGGCGGGCTGTCGGGCATTCTACGGGTATCCCATCACGCCGGCGAGCGAAATCGCCGAGGCCGCCGCGCTCTACCTGCCGCAGGCCGGCGGTGTTTTCCTCCAGGCCGAGAGCGAAGTGGCCGCCGTCAACATGCTGTACGGCGCCGCCGCCGCCGGAGTAAGGTGCATGAGCGCCTCCAGCGGCCCCGGCATCAGCCTGATGCAGGAAGGCTTCAGCTATATCGCCGGCGCGGAGTTGCCCTGCGTGGTCGCGGATATCATGCGCGGCGGACCGGGCTTGGGCAACATCGCCCCCGAGCAGGGCGACTACAACCAGATCGTCAAAGGCGGCGGGCACGGCAACTACCGTACGCTGGTCCTCGCTCCCGATTCCGTGCAGGAGATGGCCAGCCTCACTACGTGGGCGTTCGACTTGGCCGACCAGTACCGCAATCCCGTGGTGCTCCTTGCGGATGGCTACATCGGCCAGATGATGGAGCCGGTGGAATTCGCCCCGCCCGTCGCCGTTCCCCTGCCGCCGGAGTGGGCCGTGACTGGCTCCGCCGAAACACGCCGCAATCTCCTCACTTCCCTTTACCTGGAGCCCGACGTGCTCGAGCGCCACATCCGCAAGCTCGAGGCCAAGTACCGCCAGGCCGAGCGCCAGGATGCGCGCGCCGAATGCTGGCGCACCGCCGATGCCGATATCGTCCTGGTGGGCTACGGCATCGTCGGCCGCGTTCTGAAGGCCGTGGTGGAAATGGCTCGATCCCGCGGCCTGGCCGTCGGACTGCTCCGCCCAATCACTTTATATCCGTTCCCGGTCGCGCAAGTCCGCGATCTGAGCCGCCGCGCCAGGGCGTTCGCCGTCGTGGAGATGAGCACGGGCCAGTTGGTCGACGACGTGCGACTGGCGCTCGATGGCCGCGTCCCGGTGGAGTTCTTCAGCCGCGTCGGCGGCAATGTGCCTTCGGCCGAAGAGGTGCTGGCGTTTCTGGAGCACAAGTTCGCGCCTCTTCTACAGCCAGAGGAGGTCCTGATCCATGGCTAGCTACAACGTCATCCACGAGAAGGCCGAGTGCTTCTACGATTGCTATGAGCGCAAGGCCGAGT
>Ga0116223_10002368_pt1 | contig 17904 bp, 18 predicted proteins | sample Sb_taG_3_FD_90092 | JGI IMG/M metagenome (GOLD analysis project Ga0116223, IMG submission 90092) | Peat soil microbial communities from Weissenstadt, Germany - Sb_50d_a_PC metaG | ecosystem: Environmental > Terrestrial > Soil > Wetlands > Peat | place: Germany: Weissenstadt | collected 2010-09-21 | reverse complement strand
GGGACCGCCGCCGCCGGGGGAACGACTCACTGCGGATGCACGGGGGCCGGGGCGCCGTGACTACAACCGCCGCCGCAGCCCCCCTGGCACATGTCGAGGAACCACATGTAGTTCGGCTGAATGCAGTTGGAGATCACGCAGCAATGGCAGGCGCAGTGGTCCGACGGCGGCTTGTACAGCAGCCAGTCCCAGAACCGGCCCGAATGCCCGCCGCCGTCCGAGTGTCCGCCGCAGTGCTCCCCACCGGCGGAGGCCCCGCCGCCCGGCGGCGCCGCCGGGACAGGGGCGAACTGCAACGTCCCCACCGTGCCACCCGCCTCGCCCGCCCAAACCGCCGACCCGCCCAGCAGCAACAGCCCCGTCGCCAGCAGGATACTGACGCTCTTCATGACGACCCTCTCTCTTTCGATTTTCCCGTTCTCTCCAGGAGGACCCGCACAGGGCGCTCATCCTACGAATCGGCACGGGGCTGGCGCCGCCCGGCACAGATCGGGAAAACCGTCAGGCCGCATTTTCGATTCGGCAGGTAAATCCGTCAAAGTTTGCGTCTCTTGCCACGGCGCCGTCGGACGAAAGGCGGAACCTACTCCTATTGCGCCAGCCGCTTGCGGCTTCGCAATCCTTCCTGCGAAGCCGCAAGCGGCTTCCGGACAGACTCTCAGTCCAACGATCGTCCCGTCAGGCGCTCGAAGGCTTCGAGGTACTTGGCGCGCGTCCGCTCGACCACGTCCGGCGGCAGTTGCGGTGGCGGGCTGTTCTTGTCCCAGGCGGTCGTCTCCAGCCAATCGCGCACGAACTGCTTGTCGAATGACGGCGGGCTGAGGCCCACGCGGTAGCCGTCCTCCGGCCAGAAGCGCGAGCTGTCCGGCGTCAGCACCTCGTCAATCAAGATCAGCTCCCCGCCCGGCAACTCGCCCCACTCGAACTTCGTGTCGGCGATGAGGATGCCGCGCGTCCGGGCATAGTCGGCCGCCCGGCGGTACACCTCCAGGCTGCGCCGCCGCAGTTCCTCCGCGACGACGGGACCGGTGATCTGTGACATGCGCTCGAACGAGACGTTCTCGTCGTGGCCGAGTTCCTCCTTGGTGGCCGGCGTGAAGATCGGCGCGGGCAGCTGCTGGCTCAGCTGCATGCCCGGCGGCAGGGCAATGCCGCAAACGGCGCCGCCCGCCCGGTATTCCTTCCACCCCGAGCCGGCGAGGTAGCCGCGCACCACGCACTCGATCGGCACCACACGGGTCTTGCGCACCAGGACCGTCCGCCCGGCCAGCTCTCCGGCCCGGTGGGCGAACTCCGGCCCCATGTCCTTCGGCTCGGTGCCCAGGACGTGATTCGGCACGCCGAGGAAGTCGAACCAGAACAGCGACAGCGCCGTGAGAACGCGGCCCTTATCGGGGATGCCGCTCGGCAGCACCCAGTCGAAGGCGCTGATGCGATCGGTGGCGACGATGACGAGGCGGTCGCCGAGGTCGTAGACGTCGCGGACCTTGCCGCGGCGGCAGGGGTGTCCGGGGACGTGACTTTCCAGCAGCGGCACCGGCATGAGAGCGGGTTCCTTGTGTAATGGTCGCCGGGGCGTAGTGTCGTTATAGCCGCTTGCGGTTTGGCACGGCCGGCGAAGGCGCAAGCGGCTAGAAATCCCGTCCTCTGCGGTTGTCTGGCACGCTTGGCACAGCATAGAATAGAACAAATGGGGGAACGGATCCGAGAAGCGCCTGGACGGCTGTACCCCCTGAATCATCTCCCTCTACTGCGGAATGGACTCCCTACGTCCTCGCCCAGGCCCCTGCTACCGGTGCCCAGGGCGGTCGCCGGCGGAGTGAACTTCCTTCATTCCCGGGGAATCCCTACACTCTCGCGCCTCCAGTGCGCGCCGTGCGGTCCCTCCGAGACCGACCTCGAGACCGCACGCAGCCCGGACAGAGGCGGTCTCGGCACTGCATCGAAGAGGACGTCTCATGGACCTTCGGACGATCGCCGCACCCGTCCCGGATGCGGCGGCTCCCTGGCAGCGCGCCTGGGAAACCGCCTATCCTTGCGAAACCGGGCTGTCACTCCCCTACCCGCGGGGGTCGGTCGCGGTGCTGCTGGAGCACGCCGCCCGCCGCTTTCCCGGCCGGGCCGCGTGTACCCTCTACCGCCGGGCCACGTCCTACGCCCGCCTGGAGGAACAGGCCCGCCGCCTCGCCCGCTCCTTGCAGACCCTGGGGGCCGGGCCCGGGCGGCACGTCGCCGTCCTCCTGCCGAACATGCCGGAACACGCCATCGCCTTGCAAGCCGTCTGGCTGACCGGGGCCACGGTGCTGCAGTTGAGCCCGCTGATGGTGGCCGAGGAGGTCAGCCACTGGCTGCAGGCGACCGGCTGCACGATCATCATCACGCTCGACCTCCTGGCCCCGCTGGTCATCGGGTCGCTGGGGCGCGGGCCGCTGGAGCACGTCCTGTTCACGACGCTGCGTCACCGGGTGCCGATGTGGCGCGGCTGGCTGTACCGCCTGGAGCATTACCGCCGCAACCACACGCTCAGCTTCCGCGAGGACGCCCACAAGCACACGTTCGATCACCTGCTCGACGCCGCCCCGTTGACCGACTCCCCGCCGGTTCGGCCCGAGGAAGACGTCGCGGTGATGGTGCCGACGGGGGGCACCACGGCCTCGCCGAAAGCCGTCCTGCTGACGCACCGTAACCTCATCGCCAACGCCTTCCAGCTGCGCGAGCTGACCGGCGGCATCGACGGGGCCGAAAGTATCCTGAGCGTGCTGCCGTTCTTCCACTCCTACGGCCTGAGCGCCTGCCTGCTCGGCGCCTGGGTGAAGGCCAGCACGGTCCACATGCTGCCGCGCTACGAAACGAGGGCGGTGCTGAACCTGGTGGCGCGCGAGCGCATCGACCTGCTGCCGCTGGTGCCGACGATGATCACCGCGCTGAACGCGGAACTGAAGAAGCACCCGATCGACCTGTCGTTCATTCGTGCCGTGACCTCCGGGGCGTCGGCCCTGCCGGCGGCCGCGCGGGCCGAATTCGAGAGTCACGGCATCCGCGACCTGCTCGAGGGCTACGGCCTGTCCGAGGCGAGCCCGGTGACGCACACCAACCGCCTCGGGGCACTGAACCGGCCGGGCACCGTCGGTCCGCCGCTGGTGGACACCGAGGCGAAGGTCGTCGATCAGGAGACTGGCCGCCGCGAAATGCCGGACGGCGAGCCGGGCGAATTGATCGTGCGCGGGCCGCAGGTGATGAAGGGGTACTACAACAACCCGGAGGCGACGGCGGCGGCGCTGCGCGACGGCTGGCTGTACACCGGCGACGTGGCGACGCGCGACCGCGACGGCTATTACCGGATCGTGGACCGCAAGAAGGACATCATCAAGACGTCCGGCTTCCTGGTGTTCCCCGCGGAGGTGGAGGAGGTGATTTCGCGCTTTCCCGCCGTCGCCGAGGCCGCGGTCTTCGGCGTGCCGGACGAGGAGCGCGGCGAGCTGATCCGGGCGCTGGTGGTGCCGCGCGATGACCACCTCGACGTGGCGGCGCTGGAGCGCTTCTGCGGTGAGCACCTCGGCAAGCACAAGCGGCCGCGCCAGTTCGAGGTGGTGCAGGAATTGCCGAAGAACTTCCTCGGCAAGGTGCTGCGCCGCAAGCTGCGCGAGGCGGCGCGCTGATTTCTCCTCCGTTTAGCGGCCGCCCTCGGGGCGACGCTCCACGGAGCGCCGCCCCGAGGGCGGCCGCTAAACCGTTTCCTACGGGGTGATCCCATGCTCGACATCGCCATCCTCGACGGGGTTCGGACCCCGTTCGCCAGGGCCTTCGGCCCATTAGCGGGCGTCCCGGCCCAGGAGCTCGGCCGCCTCGCCGCCACCACGGCGCTGCAGCGCGCCGGCCTCCACCCCGACCAGGTCGATCAGGTGGTCTTCGGCAACGTGGCCACGCCGCCCGACTGCGCCAACATCGCCCGCGTCATCGCCCTGCGCGCCGGCGTGCCGCAGGACCGCATCGCCCACACCGTGCAGCGCAATTGCGCCTCCGGTATGGAGGCGATTAGCACGGCGGCCGGCCTGATTCAGCTCGGAGAGGCGACGACGGTCCTCGCCGGCGGCACCGAATCGATGAGTCAGATCCCGTTTCTCTACAACCGTCAGGCGACCGAGCAGTACCTGCGCCTCGGCCGGGCGAAGTCGTTCTGGCAGAGGACCAGCGCGATGCTCGGCTTTCGGCCGCGGCACTTCAAGCCGGTCATCGCCGTCAAGCTCGGGTTGACCGACCCCGTCTCGGGACTCCTCATGGGCGAAACCGCCGAAGTTCTCGTCGAGGAGTTCGGGATCTCGCGGCAGGCGCAAGACGAGTTCGCCTTGCTGAGCCACCAGCGCGCCGTCGCCTCCCAGGAGCGCGGCGTCCTGGCCGAGGAGATTGTGCCGGTCGGCGAAGTGAAGGAAGACGTCGGCCCGCGCAAGGGGCAGAGCCTCGAAGCACTGGCGAAACTGAAGCCGTTCTTCAAGGAGAACGGCACGGTGACGGTCGGCAACTCGTGCCAGATCACCGACGGCGCCGCGGCGGTGGTGCTGATGCCGGGCGAGGCGGCGCGGGCGGCGGGGCGGCAACCCCTCGGCTACCTGCGCGGCTTCGCTTACGCCGGCTGCGACCCGCGCCGCATGGGCCTCGGCCCGGCGTTCGCTGTGAGCAAGCTGCTGGAGAAGACCGGCCTGAGCCTGCGCGACATCGACCTGATCGAGCTGAACGAGGCATTCGCCGCGCAGGTGATCGCCAATGAGAAAGCCTTCGCGTCGGAGAAGTTCGCCAAGGAGCAACTTGGCCGGGCGCAGGCGCTGGGTGAGATCGACCGGGCCAGGTTGAACGTCAACGGCGGGGCGATCGCGCTGGGGCACCCGGTCGGGGCGACGGGGACGCGGCTGGTGCTGACGCTGCTGAAGGAGTTGAAGCGGCGGGGCGGACGCTACGGCCTGGCGACGCTGTGCATCGGCGGCGGACAGGGCGGGGCGATGCTGGTGGAAGCGGCGTAACCACCCAACCGTGGTCGTCAGAAGAACCAGAAGCGGCGCGGGGTGCGCGCGTTGGTGCGCAGCTTCCTGTGATCGATACACACTTCCAGCCCCGACGCGAGGAACGCCTGCGGGCCGAGTAACGGCAGTCGCGGGTAGTCGTCCGGGTCGTCGCAGATGCCGATGCCGCTGTCGATCTCGAGTAGGAACGGCGCCGCCCCGGAGAATTCATCACGCTCGCCGCGCTGGTTCGGGTGTAGCCAGAGGTTCGCGGCGCGGACGGGAACGTGGCGGCCGTGGGGGTGCATCGCGGTGTGGAGTGCGGAGAGGTAACGCGGGTCCAAGCCGGCGAAGCGGCGTAGCTGGTCCCGGTGGATGATGAAGGCGCGGGTGAAGCCGCTGTCGTAAATCGCGGGAAAGCGCGGCATCCCCGGACTCGGCTCGCGCAGCCCCTGATGACTGATGCTGACCCAGACGACGTGTTGCCGGGCGAAGACCCGGTATCGCCGTCCGCGGATCTCGACTGTCGTGTCGCGGTCGAAGAACGGCAGATCGCGAAGAACGACGGCCATTGGGGCATCCTGCCGGAACAAGGGTCGAACGCGGGGCTGGGGCTACTCCGGGTCGAATTTGTACCTCTCGAAGTCTACCGTCATCCACCCTAGCTCGTCCGTATCGTCCAGCGCCCCCTCGGAGATGAAGCGGACTGTAAACTCGCCGGGCTTCAGGCCGCGGCCCGTGCAGCGCTCCCACAACTCGGTCTGGGTGGGGGCGATGCCGAGGCACTCGTCGCCGTGGTAGGCGGCCCATTTCCGGTGGTGTCGCTTCAACAGTTCCGGCAGGGCCCGGCGGAACGCCTGCTCCGATTGGACGTAGATCGGGTTCTTGGCCCAGTCCGCCAAGGCGGGAAGGCCGTTTTCGGGAGCCGGCGGTGATGTGGCCTCGGGCTGCTGGTTTGGCGTCACGGCGTTGCTCCCGGAAGGGCGGGGATACGACGGCGATGATATTCATCGTCGCAACCCGGGCAACGAAGTGCAAGAGGGAAAACGGCAGAGCGAAGGTGCCCCGCGCCAAGCGGCACGGTCTGGCGACGCTGTGCGTCGGCGGCGGACAGGGCGCGGCGATGCTGGTGGAAGCCGGGTGAGGAGTCCTGCGGTTCGTGCCGTGACACGGGCCGGCGCTCGTGGTAGACTCATCTCCAACCTAAGATGAAACCGGGGGGAGGGAAACGAACCATGACCCTTACGATTGACTTTCCCGCTGAGACGGAACGGAAGCTCCTGGCCCGGGCTGCCGCTACCGGCAAGGACGTGGTCGCCCTCGTGCATGAGGCGGTCGAAGAGAAACTTCGGACACCCCTCCCGACCTTCGCGGCGGTACTGGCCCCGGTCCACGAAGACTTCCGCAAGAGCGGCATGAGCGAGGGGGAACTGGACCTTCTCCTTGAAGGGACGTTGGCCGAGGTTCGCAAGGAGCGCCGCGAGCGTCAGGGCCAGGGCTCATGAGTGACCGCGCCGTCTTCGACTGTATGGTCTACCTGCAAGCCGTCGCCAACGAAAGCAGCCCCGCCTTCGCCTGCTTCCGTCTGGTCGATGACGGTCGCGTGACGCTGTGCGTCAGCGCCGAAGTGCTGGCCGAGGCCCGAGACGTGCTCGCCCGGCCGGCCCTCCGAGCCAAGTTCCCCCGCCTGACGGCCGAGCGCGTGGAGGCCTTCCTCAAGAATGTCGAGGCGAAGGCGGTCCTGATCGCTGCAATGCTGGTGAAAGCCGCTAATAATGGGGGATAGGAGCGGATGAGTACGGACCCCGCGCCGGTACGGACCCTGCCGGCGCCGCCCCCCAAACCAGCACCGACGATCCACGAAGCCGAGCGCGCTTCGGGCGCATCGGGTGCCGTGCTCCGCGGGGTCGAGATCGACTTCACGGCCGCCGTGGTCCGGCGGCGGGCGGGAGAGGACGTGGTGGTCTGCGGCAGCGATCTCGACGCGAATCGGCGACTGGCTTACAAGATCGAATCCGGGGTAGGGCCGGCCTCACGCCCGCAAACGCCTCATCGCCGAGCCGGCCCCCTGTCGCTGCCGCATTTCCACCAGGTGACTCGGTCGCCGGACGGCCATACCTTCTACGAGACGGAGAACCGCAAGACGAGGAAGAAACCATGAACTACTTCACACGCGACCTGGTCCGGCGGTTGAGTTCCGACGACGACTCCGTCGTCAACGCCGCCCACCGGGAGTGGGAGGAGGCGAATGAGCGCTACGAGAGGCATCTGCGCACCATCGAGCCGGAGCTGCCGCCTCATGTCCGCGAGTTCAACGACCTCTTGCTGCACGACGCGGTTGTGTCGAATATTGCCCGCGAGGGAGACAAGCTCATCATGGTGCTCCAGAAGGACATTCCCCCTCGGGACACCGTGATCCTCACGTACAGCCTCATCGAGGACCCGGTGATCGACCCGGAAGCCCTTCCCGCCGAGGACCGGCTGAAAGTGATGGACTTTCAGTACGACGAATTTGACCTGGTCCGGGCCGGGGAGAACAAGGTCTACGCGCAGGGCATTGTGTTCGGCAACGGCTGGGAGATGACGCTCCGTTTCACCGACGTCCGCGTGACCCTGGCCCAGGCTCTCTACCCGTTCCCGGGGACCATGCTGGTCCCCACCGCCACCTCCGTCCTCGCGCAATCCGCTTGAGAGGTACTCATCGGGCTACTCCCGATAGAACGTCATCCCGTCGAGGTCCATCGTCACCCAGGACCCTATGTCCTTATGTGCAAGCGCGCCGGTACAGACGAAGCCGACGACAAACTCATCGGGTTTCAGGCCGCGGCTCAAGCAGCGCTCCCACAACTCGGTTTCGGTGCGGGCGATGCCGATGCACTCGTCGCCGTGGTAGGCGGCCCACTTCCTTTCGTAGCGCTTCAGCAACTCCGGCAGATTACGGTGGAACGCCTGTTGCGAGCGGACGTAGACCGGGTTGTTGGCCCAGTTCGCCAGGGCGGGGAGGATGTCTTCGCGAGCCGGCGGTGATGTGGCCTCGTGTTGCTGTTTTGGCGTCACGGCGTTGCTCCCGGAAGGGCGCGGTTACGCGGGCGATGATATTCATCGTCGCAACCCGGGCAACGAAGTGCAAGGGGGAAAGCGGTAGAGGGAAGGTACCCCGGGCGCCAAGCGGCACGGTCTGGGGACGCTGTGCGTCGGCGGCGGCCAGGGGGGGCGATGCTGGTGGAAGTGGCGTGACGGCAGGAGGAGGACATCGGGGACCGCCCTGGGCGATGGGCGGTCCCCGATGAGTGGCTTCTCATATCTCGCACGGTTTCCGGCGCCGATACCAGCCGCCGACGGCCAAGACGACAGCCCCGGTTCCCAGGAGGGCGAGGCTTGACGGCTCTGGGACGCTCGTCGTGGTTGAACCCGCCGCCGGCGTCACCGTCAGGTTGTCGATGGCGAACTCCACGGGCGCTCCGCCCGTGGCGAAGGCGGTGAGTTGGACCGTGCTGAACGGGCTAGCGCTGCTAAAGGTAAACATCCCGCCGGGGAACGTCCCGCCGATGTTCAAACTTGGCTGCATCTGAGTCCCGAACGGGGTCGTTACATCGATCTGGCCGAGGCCGTTAGTGGCAAATGCGAAGCTGACCGAGTCGATCGGCGAATGGAAGTCGATGGTCAGCGTATTGCCGGTCGTCCCCCGCGGCTCGAATAGGTTCTGGCCGCTGAACTGGGGGGTCGGCTGAAAGTTGAAGATCTCGAAGGCGCCGGTGCTCGGCGTCGCGAGGAAGTCGGTAAGGAATGTCGGTGGCCCCACGTTCGGAGCCTGGTTGAGGATCGGGGTCGGTTCGTTGACCGAGAACTTAGGCTCAGGCTGTCGTAGGTAATGACCCTCGCACCGGGTGCAAAGTCGCCGGGTTCGAGCGGCCCCGCCGCAGCCGAGGCGGGAGACAAAGCGAGGGCCGGCAGGCCAAGCAGCAAACAGGTTTTCATCGCGTTCCTCCGATGCGCCGCACGGTCGTGCCGCGCCGCTGCCATAGGGAAAGAGAATGGCGTACCCGCCGCCCGCGACCTCATTTACCTTGGCTTAGGCCGGTAGAAGTACCGAACCCACGCGGCGGCGTATTTCGGGTGTTCGGGGTCGTCGTAGGAAGTCACCGTCACCGGGCGGAACCCGTCGGCCTTGCGGCGCCTCACCTCGGCCCCGTACTCGGCCGTCGTCATCTCGTCCTTGTACTCCCAGTCGCGCCCGTCTGGGTTCTCCCAGGCGATGGCACCGAACCGGATGTTCCCGGCGGGATCCCGGTACGCGGTGACGAGGGTGAGGTACAGGTCGTTCGCCTTCGCCTCCTCCGCGAACTTCGCCAGCTGGCCGCGCGTCAGCCCCGTCTCCAACCGCCACTTCTTCCGGCCGTAGTCGCTGTACCAATGTGACACAGTGAAGTTCGGGTTGGGTCGGTTGCAGGGAATGAGCAGGTAAGGCTTGATCCCCTCTTGCCTCCTGTCGGCGACGAATTTCGGAAGGAGGTCGTTGGGCACCCCCCAGAGAAAGATGGCGATCCCGTCGTCGGCCGTATGGTGCAAATCGTGCATGCCACGCTTAGGGATATCGACCCACAGCCTCTGGATGTCGCGGTGCCCCGGCACGAACTGCGCCTTCCCGGCCTCTTCGACGTCGAGCCGGACCAGTACACTCTCTGCCCTCGGAGCGTTGGTGAGCTTCACCGCAATGGTGTGGACCTGGGGCGGGCTGGCCGTGGCGTGGTCTCCCAGAGCGACCGGGACGTAACCCGTGCCGAGACCGTTGGCCCACCGGACGACGTCCTCCGGCGATTTCGCGTGGACCTCGGCGAAGTCGGTCACCTCGCGCCGGTTGTGCTCGCCGAGCGGCAAGTAGGCCGTCGCGTCCAGAAACACCGGGCGTGCCTCGTCCGGGGCGGGCGCCTCCTCGCCCTCCTTCCCGGTGGAGGGCCCACCCGCCGTCGGCACACGGAACACGCCCGACGCCCACAAGGCCGCCAACCCCAGCAGCATCGCCGCGCCGACCCCGGCCCCCAACACCCGCCGTCGCGGGGCGGCCCCAGGCTTGCCGGCCCGGGCCCACTTCTCGCCGTCGCCGGTCTTGACGAACGGGGCCAGCGCCGCCGCCGCCTCGGCCGGCGTCCGGTAGCGGCGCGCCGAATCCTTGGCCATCATCTTCGCCACGACGGCCGCCAGTTCCCCCGGCACGTCCTGCCGCACCTGGTCCAGGGCCACCGCTTCCAGCGACACGTGACCCCGTAGAACCTCGAACAGGCTCTTCCCCCTGAATGGCGGGGCGCCGCTCAGCAGGTAATAGAGCGTACACCCCAGGCTGTAGATGTCGGCCCGGATGTCGGCGCCGGCCGCGTCCAGCGCCTGCTCCGGGGCGATAAAGTCCGGAGTGCCCAGCAGGTTCCCCACCGGCGTCAGCCCCGTGTCGGCGTCTCCCTCCCGGGTCGCCTTGGCGAGGCCAAAATCGAGTACCTTGACGATCTCCTTTGCGCCGACCCGGGCCAGGATCAGGTTGTGCGGCTTGACGTCGCGGTGGACCAGGCCGTGCTCGTGAGCGTGCTGCAAGCCGAGCGCCGCCTGCCGGACGTAGTCGCACGCTCGGGCCACCGGCAGTGGTCCTTGCCGCCGCACCACCCGGGCCAGGTCCTCCCCATCGACGTACTCCATTACCAACACGAGCAACTCGCCCCGTGAGAGGGCGTTGTGTACCCGGACCACGTTGTCGTGGCTCAGCCGGGCGGCCGCGCGAATCTCTCGGAGAAAGCGCTCGGCCGCCCCGGGCCTGTCCAGGAGTGCCTGAGTCACCACCTTGAGCACTTCCACCCGTCGCGTTAGCACGTTCCTCGCCAGGTAGACGACCCCCATGCCACCCCGACCCAGCTCGCGGAGGATTTCGTACTCCCGGCTGTTGACCAACTCCGGCGGTAGGGCCGGGACCGCCGACCGCGGGCCGGCGGCCGTGCCGGCGCCCCCGACGCTCTCGGCCAAGCCGGAGAGCGATGCGCCGGGCATGGGGGTGGCGGAGCCGCCGTGGGCCTCGCGGAGGCGCGCGAGGAAGTCGTCGGGGGGCAGCCCCGCCGCGACCTCGCAACAGTGCGGGCAGCCCTCCAGGTGGGACACGATCTCCTCGGCCAGGCGGTCCTCCAACCTCCCGGCCTCGAACGCTCGCAGGGCGTCGGCCGAGGGATGGCTGGCGTGTCCGGCGGTCATCGGCAAGCCCTTCCGCGGGCCCGGCGTGCGGGCCTCTATAAAAGAAATGGCAGAACTCGAGATGACATTACGCGAAAGCGCGCTCAGCTCATGAAATCGCCTAGTTCCTCGCGCAAGCGCTTGAGGACGCGTGAGCCGGCCCCCCGGACGGCGCCGACCGTCATTCCCAAATCACGAGCCACTTGTTCGGCCGGGAGGCATTCCAGCTTGATCCATATGAATGCTTGTACAGACTTCGTGCCGAAGTCCCGCTCGACGACGGCCAGGTGCTTGTGAAGGAGGTCCCGGGCGTGTTCCTGTTCCAGCCACCGGTCCAACTCGTTCGTCGGGTCTTCCAGTTGAGCAAGGACGTGTTCCCCCTCCAGTTGGTGGCCATGCTCCTTCAACGAGTCCAGCACACATCTGCGCGTGATCTCGCGCAGCCAGCCCCGGAAGGAGCCTTTTCCCTTCCAGTCGAACTCGGGTATCCTGCGCACGACGACGAGGAAGACTTCCTGAACCACGTCCTCGGCGTTGGCCTCGTCGCGCAGCCCGTGGACGTGGGACAGCCAACGACGAATCATCGGCTGGTAGAAGTGCTTCAGCCTCTCCTGGTCCTCGGCCTTGGTTATGCCGTGCTTGAGTCGGTAGAGAAAGCCTGCGGGGGTCGTGCCCGCCATGATCTCATCCCCGGAACGGGAGGGGAACACACGGCGACGATTATCCCGCCCTCCCTCCTCGCCGTCAAACACAATGTTATGCCTTCTCGAATGCGTGCCCCGTCCGGCGGCCGGGGCACGCCGCTGTCGAGGTCCGAGCCCCTTTCCCGTCCTGCGAGGCTGGTCATATTGTTAACCGCGGGGCGGCGCGAACGCGAGGCGACGAGCGAGGAAGTGACAGTAGGAGTCACACGGCATGGCGTTCTTTCAGGCGGACAACCTCTGGGTGGAGATTCAGGACGGCACCGCCTTCCTCCGGCTCGACGTCGCCGGCAAAAGTCTGAACGTCCTCAACCGGCAGGCCCTCGCCGACCTGGACGCCGCTCTTGACCGCATTGCCGCCGAGCGTACCGTCCGCCGCCTCATCGTCACCAGCGCCAAGCCGACCGGCTTCCTCGCCGGCGCCGACGTCCACGAATTCGCCCACGTCGCCGGGCCGCACGACGCTGCCGAACTCTCCGCGACCGGACAGCAGCTCTTCGACAAGCTGGAAGCGCTGCCCATCCCATCGGTGGCGCTGGTGTCCGGCCCCTGCCTCGGCGGCGGACTGGAGCTGGCCCTCGCCTGCGATTATCGCTGGGTCGTCGATCAACCGAAGACGCAACTCGGGCTGCCCGAGATCAAGCTCGGCCTGCTGCCCGGCTGGGGCGGCACGCAGCGGCTGCCGCGCGTCGTCGGCCTGGAGCGCGCCCTGCACGTCATCCTGGCCCAGCATCAGCTCGGCGCGAAGGATGCCCTCCGCTGGGGACTCGCCGACGCGATCGTCGCCGGCGCCGGCGGGCCGAAGGAGTGGCTCGCCCGGTTGCCGCCATTGCCGCTCGAGAAACGGCCGAAGAAGGGCCTCCCTTTGCGCACCTGGCGCCAGAAGCTTCTCGAATCAACACGCCTGGGGCGATCCATCCTGTTCCGCGGGGCCGAGTCGATCCTCAAGAAGAAGACGCCCGACGACATGCCGGCACCCCATGAAGCCTTCGAGGCCGTCCGCATCGGTGTCACGCAGGGCATGGCCGCCGGGCTGGCCCACGAGCGCGAGGCCATCGGCCGCCTGGTGACGACGCCGGCCTGCCGCAACCTCGTCGCGCTCTTCTTCGAGAGGGAGCTGGCGAAGCAGATGCCGCCCGAACTGGCGGACGTGCCGGCGCGGGAGATCAAGCGCGTCGGCGTCGTCGGCGCCGGCACGATGGGCGCCGGCATCGCACAACTGGCCGCGGTGCGCGGCTGTGAGGTGGTCATTCGTGAAGTCAACGAGATGGCCCTGGCCGCCGGGACGATCAAGATCGCCGCCCTGTTCTCGCGGGCCGTCGCTCGCGGCGTGCTGACGCAGGCCGAGGCCCAGCGCGGCCTGGCCGCCGTCAAGGGGACGGTCGCCTGGGACGGCTTCGGAGACGTCGATCTCGTCATCGAAGCGGTTATTGAAGATCTGGAGTTGAAGCGGAAGGTCTTCCGCGACCTGGAGGCACACACCCGGCCCGACACGCTGCTGGCGACGAACACCTCTTCGCTGGGCGTGGCCAACCTTCAGGAGGGGTTAGCGCACCCCGGGCGCGTCGCCGCCCTGCACTTCTTCAACCCCGTTCACAAGATGCCGCTGGTCGAGGTGGCCCACGCCCCGGCCACGACGCGCGAGGCCGTCGCCACCCTCACGCGCTGGGCGATCGACCTCGGCAAGACGCCGGTGGTCGTCAAGGACAGCCCCGGCTTCGTCGTCAATCGCATCCTCATCCCCTACTTGAACGAGGCGGTCCTGCTCGTCGCCGAGGGCATGGCTCCGCAGCGCGTGGACGAGGCCATGAGGCGCTTCGGCATGGTCGGCGGCGGCCCCCTGGAGGTGATCGACCTGGTGGGGCTCGACGTGGCGGCGCACGTCGCGCACACCGTGCAGCCGGCCTTTGCGGACCGCTTTCCGCCGAATCCCGCCTTCGAGGCGCTGGCGCGGCGCGGCTGGCTCGGCCAGAAGAGCGGTCGCGGCTTTTACACCTACGCCGGCAAGAAGAAGCGCGTCAACGCCGAGGCCATTGCGGCGGTGCGCCAGGGGCCAGCGGAACGCGGCTCGCTGCTGGCGTCGCTGCCGCCGGCGACGCAGCAGCGCGAGGCGACCGAGCGCATGGTCCTGCTGATGGTCAACGAGGCGGCTTGCGCGGTCGGCGAGGGACTCGTCGCGTCGCCCGACCTGATCGACCGGGCGATGGTCTTCGGCAGCGGCTGGGCGCCGCACCGCGGCGGGCCGCTGCGCTACGCCGACGACCGCGGCCTGGCCGACGTGGTGCGCGCCCTGGCCGACCTGTCGCGTCGTCTCGGGCCGCGCTTCGCGGCCTGCGCCGAGCTGACCCGGCGCGGCCAATCGGGGTCGCGTTTCCGCAGCCACCTACCTCACTAATCATTTTCTGCTTTTTCGCGGAACTTGTTTGCCTTCGCGCGATCGACTCCTTATGCTGGCGACGAGTTCACATCCTTCGCCCGGGACCGCGCCCCTCGGAGGGGATCGTTCATGTGCCGCACCACCTGGCTTCGCCCCTTCGCCGCGGCCGGCCTGCTCACGCTTCTCGTGACGGCCGTGCCGGCAGCCGACACGACAAAGGATCCGCCGGGTACCGGCCCCATCATGGGTCAGCTCCGGGCCACCTTCGCCGCCTGGGACCTCAACGGCGACGGCTTCCTCGACAAGAAAGAGCTGGCCAAGGCCTTCCGCGGCGCCGACGCCAGGCCTTACGACTACAAGCCCGAGAGCAAAGCCGACAAGCCCAAGGACGGCGACAAGAAGGACGGCGACCCGAACAAGGGCCCGGGGAACAGCTCGACCAAGCCCGACTACTCCAAGTATCCCGATTACGAGTTTCTCGTGACCCTCGACAAGGACGGCGACGACAAGATCAGCAAGGACGAGTTCAACTCGTGGGCGCGCGACTCCGCGGTGTCGCTGAAGCAGCAGCTCGACTCGCTGCTCCGCGTCGCGGCGGTCGAGCAGCAACTCGCCGCCCTTCAGAACTCGACCAACAAACTAGCCGCGAAGGAGTTGGCCAAGGAAATCAAGGCCATCGAGTCCGAACTGAAGAAGGAACAGCAGGCCTACAACAAGATGACCAAGAATGCGAAGAACTACGAGAAGCACCTGCTGCAGGCCCTGAAGCAGCACGGGCTGAAGCACCACAAGTAGCGAACGGACCTCCCCGCGCGCGGCAAACCGAATCCCCGCCAGCGGGACGCGGCGCGGGTATGACCCCGGCCAGGAAGCCCCTCACACAAGCCTGACGCGCCAGCGAAGGAGAACTGGCTGCCCTTCGCTGGCGCGTCAGGCTTGTGTGTGCGGCTTTTGCTTGCCGGGGTAATATCAGGTTACGCCGGCGCGAAACGACAAGCCAGGCTTCTCCCCTTCACCCTCTCCAGCGGCTTCGGTATGGTGACGACAGTCACCGCCCTCCCACCGAACCGCAGGAGTGCCGCCGATGCCCGCCGTGTTGCTGTCGCAGGTCGCCGTCCACCTCCGCCCCGAGGACAACGTCGCCGTCGCCGCCCGCCCCCTCCCCGCCGGGCTGGAAGTCCAGGCCGACGGCCGCACCTTCGCCGTCGATCGCCGCATCGGCCTCGGCCACAAGGTCGCCCTGAAGCCGATCAAGAAGGGCGCGGCGATCTGTAAATACGGCCAGGTGATCGGCTTCGCCGGCGAGGACATCGCCCCGGGCGAGCACGTCCACGTTCACAACGTCCGTGCCGACGCCTTCGAGCGCGACTACGCCTTCTGCCGCGACTGTCCGCCGCCGCCGCCACGCCCCGCCGAGCTGCGCACCTGGCAGGGCTACGACCGCGGCCCGGAACGCCCCGACCACCTGCGCTACGGCACGCGCAACTACGTCGCCATCATCAGCACGGTCAACTGCTCCGCCAGCACGAACAAGTACATTTCCGAGCGGTTGCGGATGAGCGGCATCCTGAAGCAGTTCCCGAACGTCGATGGCGTGGTGCCGATCACGCACAAGGCCGGCTGCGCCATGCAGTACGACGGCCCCGACCACCGCCAGCTCGACCGCACCCTGGCCGGCTTCGCCAAGCACCCCAACGTCGCCGCCTACATCCTGATCGGCCTTGGCTGCGAAACGGGGCAGGCGTCGCACCTGATCGAGGGCGAGGGACTCATCCAACTCAACGGCTCGAAGAAGAAGCCGCTGGTGCTGTCGATCCAGGAGTGCGGCGGCATCGGCAAGACGGTGGAGGCCGGCGTGCGGGCGGTGGCCGAGCTGCTGCCGCGGGTCAACGACGTGCGGCGGACGACGCTGACGGCGGACAAGCTGATGCTGGGCACCAACTGCGGCGGCTCGGACGGCAACAGCGGCGTGACGGCCAACCCGGCGGTAGGCGTGGCGTCGGACCTGCTCGTGGCGCAGGGCGGCACGAGCATCATCGGCGAGACGCCCGAGATCTACGGGGCGGAGCATCTGCTGACGCGCCGCGCCGTTAGCCGGGCGGTCGGCGAGAAGCTGGTCGAGCGCATCAAGTGGTGGGAGTGGTACGCGGGCCTGTTCGGCGCCGAGATCAACAACAACCCCTCGGTCGGCAACAAGGAGGGGGGGTTGACGACGATCTACGAGAAGTCGCTGGGCGCCATCGCCAAGGGCGGCAGCACGGCGATGGTGGACGTCGTCCACTATGCGGAGCCGGTGCGGGCGAAGGGCTTCGTGGTGATGGACACGCCCGGCTACGACCCGGTGAGCATGACCGGCATCGTGGCCGGCGGGGCCAACGTGTGCGTGTTCACGACCGGTCGCGGCTCGGTGTTCGGCTGCAAGCCGGCGCCGTCGATCAAGGTGGCGACCAACACGCCGCTGTATGAGCATATGATCGATGACATGGACGTCAACGCCGGCGTGATCCTCGACGGGACGCCGGTCGAGGAGGTCGGCCGGCAGATCTTCGAGGAGGTGCTGGCGGTGGCGAGCGGCAAGAAGACCAAGAGCGAGATCAACGGGGTGGGCGAGGAGGAGTTCGCGCCATGGAGCATTGGGCCGACGCTATAATGGGGGTAAGGTCAACAACAACGGGGAGGCGAACCATGCCGATACGGATGCGAGCAACGGTCAGGGTCCAATCCCGAAAAGGGGTGAAGGTAAGCGGGCTTCCGGGTATCCTGAGCGATGAGCGCCCGCGGTTCATTCCCACACGGAGGCTGCGCCATGCAAGTCTGTACGGATCCCGCACGCAACTCGCCGGTCCCGCCGCTCCCTGCCATCCTGGGCGCGGTGCAGGACAAGCTGAACGCCCTGAAGGACCGCTGGTCGGCGCAACTCGGCCAGGACCCGTCGCGCTTCGGACAGGTCGAAGTCGAAGTGCATCGCGCCTTCCAGGAATCGGGTAGAAGTACGTGGATTTCGGCGGCATCTTCTCCAGGTTGCCCGCAATCTCCTCGACGTGCCCCATCGTCGCCGGTGGCACCAGCGCCACCAGCTGGCACTGCCTCGCCGTGGTCGCCTCCGTCACCTCGCGCAGCAGGTGGATGTAGCGGCACTGCGGCGCCGCGTTCAGCCCCTTCGTCAGTAGCTGATTCAGGACACCGACGTGCAAGATGCTCACCGCCAGGCCGCGCCAGGCCGGGCCGTGGTCCGCGGCCAACTGCTCCATCACCTGCGGCGCCCGGAAGCGCGCCGTTTGCCACACGCCGTCCGCGACAGTGCCGAAGCCGAGTAGGTCCTGGCCGGGAAAATCAAAGGGGTCGGGAAAATGGTGGTGTCGGTCTAGCATTGCCAAGATTTCAGACGGCAATGCTAGACCGACACCACCCCTTCGTGGGTGGTGTCGGGCGATCATTGCCAGGGGCCGTTTTCCCAAGGAATTGCCAGGGGCTGCTACGCAAAAACGCCGATATTTCGGCACTTGGCAATGATCGCCCGACACCACCGGATGTTCGGCATCAGCGTCGAGATGTAGTCTCGGGAATAGGCGATTTGAAAGCGGCCGCGTGGCCGGTCGGCGAGCTTGCGCGCCTCCTGGATGGC
>Ga0116223_10002363_pt1 | contig 17926 bp, 7 predicted proteins | sample Sb_taG_3_FD_90092 | JGI IMG/M metagenome (GOLD analysis project Ga0116223, IMG submission 90092) | Peat soil microbial communities from Weissenstadt, Germany - Sb_50d_a_PC metaG | ecosystem: Environmental > Terrestrial > Soil > Wetlands > Peat | place: Germany: Weissenstadt | collected 2010-09-21 | reverse complement strand
GCGGCTTCTACCAGTCGCTGCTCGCCCGTCTCAACGTGCTGCCCGGAGTCGTCTCCGCTTCCCTCGCCAACGGCCTTCCACCCAGCCGGCCAATCAATGCCAACGATACGGCGATCGAAAATTTTGTACCCGTGCCCAATGGACCGATTCAGAATATCGACTATTGGAATAACGTGGGCGCGCGGTATTTCGAGACCATGGGCGCCCGCCTGCTCGAAGGCCGCTTGTTGAACGAAGGCGACGGCGCCCAATCCACCCCGGTCGTGGTGATCAACCAGACCATGGCCAAGATCTACTGGCCGCACGAGAGCGCGCTGGGGCACCGCGTACGCCTGGACAGTCCACCCGACCCGTGGCGCATGATCGTGGGAGTGGTCGCCGACATCAAGAATGCGGGCATCGACCGGCCCACCGGCACGGAGCTTTACATCCCCGCCGCGCAGGTCCCGGTCCGCACGGCCTACCTGGTGATCCGAACCCAAGGCGACCCGATGGCCATCGCCGGCGCCGTGCGCGGCGAAATCCGATCGCTCGACCGCGCGCTGCCCATCTCGCAGCTCCGCTCGATGGAAGATGTGATGTCCTCGGCGCGGTCGCGCCCGCGGTTTCTCACCCTGCTGCTGACGCTGTTCTCGTCGGTGTCTTTGCTGCTGGCCGCGCTCGGTATCTACGGAGTGATCTCGTACTCGGTGGCGCAACGCACCAGCGAAATCGGCATCCGCATGGCGCTGGGTGCGCAATCGCTCGACGTCTTGAGGCTGGTAGGGATTACCGGGCTCCGCCTGGCGTTGGCGGGAATCCTGATCGGCGCGGTGGGGGCGCTGTTCCTTACGCGCACTCTGAGCGGGCTGCTGTTCGGCGTGAGCAGCATCGACGCCGCCACGTTTCTGGGGATGGCGGCGATGCTGTTCGCGGTGACGCTGCTGGCGTGCTACATTCCGGCGCGGCGCGCCAGCAGAGTGGATCCGCTGATCGCGCTGCGGTACGAGTGAGAAGCAAGTGAAAGGCAACACAGGCAGGAATGCCTGTGCCACTGTGGCACAATAACCAGGGATGCTACAGGATTTCCGCTACGCTCTCCGCAACCTCGGCCGGACGCCGCTCTTTACGCTGGTGGCCCTGCTTTCGCTGGCCCTCGGAATCGGCGCCAACAGCGCGGTGTTTACCATCGCGGACCAGGTGCTGCTCCGTCTCATGCCCGTCAAACACGCACGCGAGCTGGTCTTCTTCACCAGTCCGGGTCCGCAAAGCGGACGTATCGAGGGCAACAACATGTTCTCGTACCCGATGTACAAGGACCTCCGCGACCACAATCCGGTCTTCACGGGAATCGCCGCGCGGTTTGGCACGCCGCTCAATCTCTCCTACAACAACCACAGCGAGCAGATCCAGGCGGAGATCGTTTCCGGGACGTACTTCGACACCCTGGGCATCGATACCGTCAGCGGGCGCGGCATCGCGCCGTATGACGACCTCGTCCCCGGCGGCCACTCCGTCGCGGTTCTCACCTACGACTTCTGGAAATCGCACTTTGGCGGCGATTCCTCGGTCCTGAACAAGATCCTTCTGCTGAACGGCCATCCCATGACCGTGATCGGCGTGGCCGCGCCGGGGTACCGCGGCTTCGACGTGGGCACGCGCACCGATGTCCTGGTGCCAACGATGATGAAGGCGCAGATGACGCCTACATGGAACGGGCTGAACGACCGCCGCACCATCTGGCTCCAACTCTTCGGCCGCCTCAAGCCCGGCGTGACCGCGCAGCAGGCGCAGGCGAGCCTGCGGCCCTACTACAGGTCCTTGCTCGAGATGGAGCTGCAATCGATGACGCTACCGCCGTTGAGGCGAGAGCGATTTGCGGCCAAACCCCTGATCTTCGTGCCTGCCGCGCAAGGCGTCAGCGATTTTCGCGACGAGCATGCCGCGCCGATCCTCATTCTTCTGGCGATCGCCGCACTGCTGCTGCTGATTGCCTGCGCCAACGTAGCGAACCTGTTGCTCGCGCGTGCCATGGGCCGGCAGAAGGAGATCGCCGTACGGCTCGCGGTGGGCGCCGGCAGAGGCCGCCTGGTGCGCCAGTTCGTGGTGGAGAGCGTGGTGTTATCGTTGGGCGGCGGCGTGTTGGGCCTGATCTTCGCATCGTGGACCAGCGGCACGCTGCTGGGGCTGCTTTCGAGCGCATCGGACCTGGGGCTCACCGCCAGCCTGGACCCGCGCGTCTTCGCGTTCACCTTCGTGCTCGCACTCGCCACCGGCGTGATCTTCGGACTGGTGCCTGCGTGGCAGACCACTTCACCAGAGCTTGCCAGCACGCTCAAGGACCAGGGAGGAAGCGTATCCGCAGGCGCCGGCCATGTCCGTCTGCGGAAGGCCCTGGTGGTATCGCAAGTCGCTCTGTCGCTGCTGATGCTGATCGGCGCGACGCTCTTCGCGCGCTCGCTGCACAACCTGAAGAACGTGGACCTCGGGTTCCGGCGCGAGAGCCTGGTAGAGTTTGCCGTGGATCCTTCGCTGAACGGCTACCCCGCGGAGCGCATCCGCCAGTTCGCGGAGAATGTTCAGCAGCGTTTGGCTGCGGTTCCCGGGGTGCGCTCGGCGGCTATCGGAGTCAACCCGCTGATCGGCGGCGACGATTGGATGAGGAGCATCAAAGTGGAGGGATACCAGGCGAAGGACGACGAGAGCATGAGCCAGTACGTGGACACGGTGAGCCCCGGCTATTTTTCCACGATGGGGATTCCACTGTTGCTGGGCCGCGAATTCAACGCCGGCGACCGGGCGGGCGCTCCGCAGGTTGCCATCGTGAACGACGTCTTTGCGAAGTACTACTTCGGGAACCAAAGCGCGCTCGGCAGACGAATGGGTTTCGGGCTGAACAAGAGCACCAACGTCCAGATTGTGGGCGTGGTGCGCGGTTCGAATTACGGGTCGGTCAATGAACCGGCTCGGCGCGTGGTCTATACTCCGTTCGTACAGCAGGACAACCCGAGCGCGGTGATGGTCTATGCGCGCACGTCGGCAGATCCGAAGACGCTGTTTGGGCAAATCCGCCGCGAAGTGACCGCGCTCGATTCGGCGCTGCCCATCACCGGCATGCGCACGATGGAAGAACAGGTGGACCAATCTCTCGCGACCGAGCGGCTGATCTCGATGCTCTCTGCATTCTTCGGCATCCTGGCGACGCTGCTGGCTGCCATCGGGCTGTACGGCGTGATGGCCTACACGGTTTCGCGGCGGACGCGGGAGATCGGGATTCGGGTGGCACTCGGCGCCGGACGCGGCAGCCTGCTGGGGCTGGTGATGCGCGAAGTGGCGGTGCTCACGGGCGCGGGGGTGGGGATCGCGATTCCGATCGCGCTGGTGGTGACGCGGCTGGTGCGCGCGCAACTCTACGGAGTGCTGCCCACGGATGCGTTGAGCATCGCGCTGGCCGCGGGGACGCTGATCGCGGTGGCGCTGGCGGCCGGGTACATTCCGGCGGAGCGGGCCTCGCGAGTGAATCCGATCACGGCGTTGCGGTCCGAGTAGGGCGCGCCGACTTCCCAGACCGACGGTTACTCCAGAATCAGGCAATCGGCGCCTCGGTTGGCGAGCGCGCGGTCGAAGGTGACGAGCGTGGCCTCGCTGTGGATCGCGAAGGCGACGAGATATGCGTCGGCCCATACTTTGGGCGAAGCCGTTTTGAAGGAAGACCGTTTGCGGAACTCCGCCTCTAGACGGTCGGGCTCGGGGAGGAAGGCTACTCGGTCGTCTTCAAACAGCCGGTCATATGCGTTCCACGCCTGGCGCATTCCCAGGGGCTTGCCGTTCATCGCGGCGGCGGTAGTCAGCAGCCGGAGTACGCTGATTTGCGTCAGCCGCGCAAAAACGATCTGGCCGGATTGGTCGGACTCCCACCAGGCTTTGGCGGAGGGGCGATGCGTGTGATCGGCCAGCAGCAGCGCGAGCCAGACGTTGACGTCAGGGAAACTCAATGAGGTCATGGATCTGTTCGCTGGTCAAATCGAACGGCTTGCCCCTGGAAGGTACGATGGGACGATCGAGACTCAGGCGTTTGCGGCGCCGGGGCGGCTCGTGTTCCTGCACCGCGCTTTCGATGCTGCGCAGGATGAGCTGGCGTGCGGAACAGCCTTTGCGGGCGGCAAGCTCATGCAGACGCCGATGCAGGGACCGCGGGATATCAAGAGAGGTGCGAACGGTCTGCTCGGGCATAAGACCAGGATAGGGCTGGCGACTTAAATAAGTCAAGTTGGCAGGCGAAAGCGCCTGCCCACCTTGGGCCGACTGCCAGTCGGCCCGCAGGCTACCAGCCTGCCCCACAGGCAGCTCAAAAGCAGTCGGTTGCCCAGGGTTCCGGGTGTGTCGGTCACCCCGCGACGCGTTCGAGGCACTCGGCGCCGCAGATGGCTTCGACGGCCACGCGGAATTCGCGGTCGGGGCGGACTTTCGCGGGGACATCCAGGAGGACCGAGAAATCGCGGGGCGATTCCAGGCGGAGGCGCACGGCGGTCTCTCCGGGTTTGCGGCGGAACAACTCTTCGAGCGCCTGGGCGCGATCCACGCTGCCGTTCTTTCCCAGCCACACGCGAATCGCGATCACCGAGGGCAGATCCACACGGGCGTTATCCAGGGGCACGATGTCCTGGACCGAGAGCTTGGGCTGCGCGTTCTCTTCCGGCAGGATCAGGCCGCGGACCATCACTGCCTGGTCCTCCATCACCTGGGGCGCGAGACGCTCGTAACTCGAGGCGAAGACCATGCCTTCAACGGCTCCGATGCGGTCCTCGACGACCATGGCGGCCCAGGGCTTGCCTTCCTTATTGCGCTTGCGCGTGATGCCCGTCAGCACTCCGCAGAGCACGACCTCGGCGCCTTTGCCGAGGCCTTCGAGGGTCGACGTGTCGTGCGTGGCCAGCTCTGAAATCTTGTCGGTATAGACGTCGAGCGGATGGCCGGTCACCCAGAAGCCCAGCAGCTCCTTTTCGCCGGCGAGTTTTTCTTTATCCGTCCAGTCGGGCACGTTGGGCAGCGGCAGCCACTCGGTCGCCTCAGCCGCCAGCATTTCGCCGAACAGTCCCTCCTGGCCGCATTCGCGATCGCGCCAGGCGCGCTGGCCGGCTTCCATGGCGCCATCGAGCGCCGCCATCTTCTGGGAGCGGGTACCCTCGAGCGAATCCATGGCGCCCGCGCGGATGAGGCTCTCGATCATGCGCTTGTTGACCGCGCTCAGATCGACCTTCTCGCAGAACTCGTGCAATGCCTTGAAGCGCCCGACTTCGGCGCGAGCCTTGACGATCGCTTCTACCGCCGATTGGCCGAGGTTCTTGATGGCGCCCAGGCCGAAGCGGATGGCTTGGCCATCGGGCGTAAAGCTCCAGTCGGAATGGTTGACGTCGGCGGGCAGAATCGTGATGCCCATTTCGCGGCATTCGTTGATGTACTTGACGACCTTGGCGGTGTTGCCGGTTTCCGAGGTGAGCAAGGCGGCCAGGAAATCGATGGGGTAGTGCGCCTTGAGGTACGCGGTGACGAACGCCAGGTAGGCATACGCCGCGGAGTGAGACTTGTTGAAGCCGTAGCCCGCGAACTGCTCCATGAGGTCGAAGATCTTCTCGACCTTCTTCTGCTGGAAGCCGCGCTCGACAGCGCCCTGGATGAAGCGCTCGCGCTGCTGGGCCATCTCCTCGATCTTCTTCTTGCCCATGGCGCGGCGCAGCAGGTCGGCATCGCCCAGCGAGTAGCCGGCGATGCGATTGGAGATCTGCATCACCTGCTCCTGATAGACGATGACGCCGTAGGTTTCTTCGAGCAGCTCCTTCAACTCGGGGAAATCGTACTGCACGGCGCGGCGGCCCCACTTGCGCTCGATGAAATCGTCCACCATGCCGCCCTGGATGGGGCCGGGCCGGTACAAGGCGTTCAACGCCGTGAGGTCTTCGAGGCGGCTCGGCTGGTAGCGGCGCAGGATGTCGCGCATGCCGGGCGATTCGAACTGGAACACGCCGCTGGTGAAGCCCTTGGAAAAGATCTCGTAGGTGGCCTTGTCGTCGAGCGGCAGATCCTCAGGGATCAACTCCACGCCGTGACGCTTTTGGATGAGGCGGAGCGCATCCTGGATCAGGGTCAAGGTGGTGAGACCCAGGAAATCCATCTTGAGGAGCGCGAGCTTGTCGAGGCCGTTCATGTCGAACTGCGTCACAATTTCGTCGCGGTTCGTCTTGTAGAGCGGCACCAGTTCTTTGAGGGGCTGGGGTGAGATTACGACGCCCGCGGCGTGCACGGAACAGTTGCGCGCGAGGCCCTCGAGACGCAGCGCAACTTTCAGGACGTCATCGACGCGCGGATCTTTCTTGGCGGCTTCGCCGAAGCCGGGCTCCTGCTGCATGGCCTCGGTGAGCGAAATGTTGAGGACGTTGGGGACCATCTTGGTGATGCGCTCGACGTCTGCAAAGGGGATTTCGAGGACGCGTCCGACGTCCTTGATGGCGGCGCGCGCGCCGAGCGTGTTGAAGGTGATGATCTGCGCCACCTGCTCGCGCCCATATTTTTCGGTGACGTATTGAATGACCTCGCCGCGGCGGTTCATGCAGAAATCGACATCGATATCGGGCATGCTGACGCGCTCGGGATTGAGGAAGCGTTCGAAGAGCAGGCCATATTGCAGCGGGTCGATATCGGTGATCGCCATGGCGTAGCCGACCAGGCTGCCGGCGGCCGATCCGCGGCCGGGCCCGACGGGAATGCCGAGGCTTTTGGCGTAGCGGATGAAGTCCCAGACGATCAGAAAATAGCCCGAGAATTTCATTTTCTGAATCATCCGGATTTCGCTATCGAGGCGCTCGCCGTAGTCCGCGAGGTCGTGCTTCAGCAGACCTTTTTCGCGGAGGGCTTCCAGGCGCGGGCGGCGTTTCTCAAACCCCTGGCGGGCGACGTATTCGAAATAGGTGTCGGCGGAGTGGGCCTCGGGAACGTCGAATTTCGGAAAGGGCTCCTTCACTTTTTCGAGCTTGACGTTGCAGCGCTGGGCGATTTCCCAGGTGCGGTCGACAGCGTCTTCCAGCTCGCCGAAGAGCTCCATCATTTCGTCGCGCGATTTCAGATAGAAGTCGGGCGTGTTCCAGTGCATGCGGGTGGGATCGTTCATCCCCTTGCCCGTCTGGATGCACATGAGGATTTCGTGGGCGCGCGCGTCCTCCTTGCGCAGGTAGTGGGAATCGTTGGTGGCGACGAGCGGAAGGCCGGTCTCCTGGGAGAGGCGGTTCAACTGGGGGGTGAGGCGCTTGTCCTGTTCGAGGTGATGGTCCTGCACCTCGAGGAAGAAGTTGCTGCGGCCGAAGATGTCGGAATAAGTGTGGGCGAGGCGCCGTGCGTCTTCGTACTTGTCGGAGAGAATGGTCTCCGCGATGTGGCCGCGCAGGCAGGCGGACATGGCGATCAGGCCTTTGGAGTGGCCGGCCAGAAGGTCCATATCGATGCGGGGCTTGTAGTAGAAGCCGTCGAGGTAGGCGGTGGAGACGAGGCGGATGAGGTTGCGATACCCTTCCTGGTTTTCGCAGAGGAGCACGAGGTGGTTGTAGCGGTCGGAATCCGAGCGGGTCTTGTGCCCCTTCTGCGAAACGTACACTTCGCAGCCGATCACGGGGTGGACGCCGGCGGCCTTGGCGGCATTGTAGAACTTGACCGCCCCGAAGAGGTTGCCGTGATCGGTCATGGCGACCGCGGGCATTTTCTGTTCGACCGTGATCTTCATCAACTGGTCGATATCACAGGCGCCGTCCAGCAGCGAGTAATCGGTATGGCAGTGCAGGTGGACGAAGGACATCGTTTGGGTCAGCTCCTAGCCCGGGGGAGGCGGCTGTGAAAGGATAACGTTATTTTACCTCGGTCGACGGCCGGCTGGTTGACGGGGACTTCCGGCAAGATCGGTCGGTTTTTGGAGACCGCTTTGTTGAAAATGCTGGAGTTACGCGAATTCTTCCGACGGATTCTTCCGGAATGCCTGGTGCGGGTTGACAGGCGGAAGCGCCTGTCCCACAATGCGCGGCGACACAAGTTGTGTCGCGGAAAGATATTTCTTCACTGAAAACAAATGACTTGTTGGAATTCGGCGACACAAGTTGTGTCGCCCAGGGGCCGATGGGGGCTGGCTGCCGGTGCTTTGGCCGGATGAATGTTATCGCCGTTTCCATAGTGTGTTGGTAGGGCCGGAGCGCAAATCCCTTCCTGATTTAAAGCTAGCAGACAGGTATGCGGCAACCCGGCTGCTCGGCGCGGCGAGGTGCGCGTAAGCGGTTTAGAATGAGTGAAAGTGTCCTGAAAAATAAATGTCGTTCCTTTGTGACCGTGTTTCGGGCGGACCAACGAAGCTCACGTACCAGGCGTCATGTGCTTCGCTAAATATCTTGGAGTCAATAACTTCGACGGATTTCCGCTTGACGGGCCACTGGTGGTTCCCCTATAATTCGGCCTGCGCGCCATTCGGCGGAAAACGTGCGCTAACGGCCAAGTTCAGGAGGAAACGAAATGGATTTCGGAATTCGAGGTGCAGCATTGTTGGTTCTAGTCCTGGCCCCGGGACTCGCCTCCGCGCAACAGGGGGTCACCATGAGCCAGGTGAACCCGGGTGGCTCGGTTACCCAAAACAGTTTTACGTATGGTTCAGCCGGCGGTCCGGCGGCGGTTGCGCCGTCACCCGGCCCGAACGGCACTTTCAAATATTGGGACGTGCTCAGCACTCCCGGCACCCCAACGAACTATTACAGCCAGCCGCCGTATGTGACGGCTCCCCGGCAGCCGCAAGTCGCCGTGGGGCCGAACGACATTTTCGTTGTGGTCAATAAGAGCATTGCGCGTTATGCCAACCCGAACGGGTCGGGGAATACCGGCGCAGCGAATCCCCTGAACTACCCCGCGATGGAAACGGCTTGGATGGACACATGGCTGGGAATAGCGAATCTTGCGCCTCTCTGCCCGTCGGGACCCAGCTACCAGTGCACGATCGACAACCTATCGATCCGCTACGACCAGTTGCAGGGCCGGTTCGTGGTCCTGTTTACCGTCACCAATATTCCCGGCCACCGCTCAAACTTCGTCCTGATCGTGTCAAAACTGTCCCAGTTCGCGGCGGGTCCGCTGTTTACGCCCACGACGATCGCGCAGATCGGGGGCAGCAACCAACCGAGCTTCGCTGTGGCGAACTGGTTCTATTACACGATACCGGTCAACCTCTCCTACAGCACCGCACCAACCGCATTGGGGAATGGCGTGGTGGGCACGGCGGGGATGGTCACCACCGGCGGCCAATCCGGAATCCCGTTTGTGTCGGCGCCATTCTGCCCGAACGGCGGGCCTGCCGTCCCCTATACCACCGGTGCCGGCGGTACCGAACGAAGCTGCACCAACTATTTCCCGACCGCCGCGCGCATGGGGATCGACCACGACAACATCACGCTGGTTGCCCCGGTTGTGGACCAGATGAACAACAATGCCCCCGAAGGAACTCTGCCTTCGTTTTCCGGAACCGGAGCGGACAACCTGCCTTTTTCCCTGGGACCGTACGCCGGAACGCGCGTGGTTACGGTGCCCAAGCTGTACCTTTATAACGCGATTGCGCCGCCCACGACGCAACCGCCCGCGTGCGAGCCGGGGGGTTGCGGGGCGGTCAATCTGTCCGACAATATCGCCACCGGAACGCTTACGGAAGTAGCGGGCTGCAACGTCGCCGCGCCGGTGGGTCCCTGCGCTCCGAGCGGACCGGCGAACGCCCGGACGCAGCCCATCCGAGCGATTTACTGGGAGCCGGGCAACCTCCGCGGCCGTGCGCTGGCCAGCTTCGATGCGCAGGTTGCCCCGAAGGCCGACGGGCCGGCCGCCGGTGTCTTCACGCCGATTGATTACCTGGTAGGGCACCAGGTCTTCAGCAACACCGGGGCGGTGGTCAACTCCAACCAGATCCTGCTGCAGCCCATAGTCTTCTCCTGTCCATCGTCGGCGATCAATGCCGGCGTGGAAGGTCTCTTCTACTGCGGCGCTTCGGGTGGGGGCCAGGTTCCCGATGTGCCGGTTTTGGGACCGTTACAGAGCAGCGCGGCAACCGTCGCGGCCCAGGTGACCAACCCCAACCCGGTAGGCCAGGGGAACGCAGACGACGGTACTCCCGAAACCAACAACCGGTTGTTTGTGGGCGACTCACGGCCGGCACAGGTCATCTATCGGGAAGGCCTTCTGTACGAGGACCGTTCGGTGCGTCCCTTCGACCACTCGGGAAATCCCCTCGGCACCAGTACGGTTCTGTACGACGTTCTTCGCAACTGTCCCACGAATTCCGGGCCGTCGTGCGCGTACAGCGCCGGCGGCAGCGCGCTGACCGCGGCAATCCTGGCTCAGGAATATGGTTGGTTCAACGGGCCGAACGAACCCGACCCGAGCGGGGACCCCAGCGGCTTCGGCTTCTACGCGCCGATGTTCGACAGCCCGGCGGACGTGGCCGGCAGCGGAGGGGTGTCCCCCCTCAACGTTTTCGCATGGCTGGAGAAACTGTTCGTGGGTATGACCACCGGAGGGCCGGGCAACCAGACAGGCGTCTTCTCAAATAACTTTCCGTCGCTGTGGGGTTTCCGACCAGGCGACGATGCCTACGACACGGTCGAGCCGTATGTCGATCCGTACGTGGGCACGATCTTCACCACGGTCCCGTGCTCGGGAAGCATCAACGTGTATGGGAATTTGACGACGGGCAGCAGGACCATCACGAACATAGTCAATACGAACGGGATTCAGCCCGGGATGTTCATCAATGGATTCGGAGTTCCGCCGGGTTCGGTGGTGTCCCAGGTGACGCCGAATACCAGTGTCACCTGGAGCACGGCCACGGGCGCGGCCACGAGCAACTTCAATAACGACTCTCTTTCGTTCACGACGCAGGGGCCTGCCACGAGCGAACTCGCAAGCCTGCTGACGAACGGGTCCAACCAGATCACGGTAGGGAATGCTCCGCCTGCCGGAGTAAATGTGGGGGCCCAGGTTACCGGAGCCAATGTTACGGCGACCACCGCCGGCCTGCAGAACGCGTACGGCTGCCCGCACGGCGTTCCCTGCGCGGGCGCGGGTTTCATAGGACTCATCGGGGTCACGAGCCTGGCCAATCTGGCTCCCGGAATGACGGTGACTGCCGCGTCGGCAACGGTGGCGATCAACGTGTCGTTTCAAGCCGGAAGCACCACCGCGACGGTTCCCGCTCCTACCTCCAGCGGCGGCTACATTTTCGCCGGCGATACAGTGGACTGTGCCTCTACCGCGGGGACGGCGCCGAACGCATGTCAGGGAGGCACAATCGTCACGGCCGGTAACGGCGCTAACGGAACCACCATCACGCTGAGCCATCCCGCTGCAGTAACCGGAGCCCTCCTAATGATCTTCAGCACCGACGTGCTGCCGGACGGGGCGACCATCGTCAGAACGGTGACCAACGGAACGACATTCCAGATCCAGCTTGACAGGGCCTTGGCCGGGCCCATGCCGATTGGCCGGACGATCTCCTTTACATCCACAGGTCTGATCCCGGAGAACACCACCGTGAGCGGCTTCGGCAGCAACGGCGCAATCACTCTAAGCAACAAGATCACTCTCTCGGGGATTGTTTCGACCTGTCCGGGGATGGGCCTGTGCACCGGCTCCACTGCCAAGGCCGCAGGCAGCGGCGTCCCCCTCACGTTTACCGACAACAGCGGCCTCACGCCGCCGGGCGGTATGTGCCCGTTGATTCCATGGGGCGACAGGGGCGGCGCCTCCACCGACCCGAACGACGGTAGCTTGTGGGCCTATGGCGCATTTGCGAAGCAGCGGCTGGCGACGATTCCCGGCCCAGGGCAGTGGGGAACCGCGATCGCCAACTTCGGCCTCAACTTCCTGACGGATTCTCCGGACAACGGCGACGGCGGCCGCGACCATCGTTTCTTCGGCGATGTGCAGCAAGGGAGCAGCGCCTTCCCGTGGATTCAGATCGCGGAGAATCTGAATCTCGCGCCAGCCGCGGGTGATGCGGACGATTCCATCACTCGTGCGGAGGCGGCCTATTGGCTGGTGCGGGGGCAAATGGACGAGACGGCGGTTACCAACTTCCTGTGCGCCACGAGCGGCGATCCATCGGGGTTGGCGACTTGCCCCGGAATTCCGCCGGGGACGGCGGCCAGCATCTTCGGCGACCTGGGATCGGGGGGGTCCAAGATCGACAACCCGTTCGCGCCAGGGGATTTTCACGGATTCCCGTGGGTGACCAACGCAATGCTGATGCGCTACATCGAAGTGATGGGGCGGCGCGGCTACGCCAAGCCCGTAAGCGGCCCCTGCCAGGCTCACGGGGACAACGCCGTGGTCCGGTTTTGCCCGAACGACCTGGTGACGCGCGGGCAGATTGCTGAATTCCTCATTCGGGCCAAGATGGGCAACCTCTTCGCGACGTCACTGCTGGGCGCCGGCGCGGGCGGCGACAACTTCCAGAGCTTGCTGCCGAGCGCGCCGTTCTTCACGGACGTGAATGGGGGCAACGAATTCTTCATTTACGTCCAGGAGATGCGGGAGTTGGGCCTGGCGACCGGGACGACTTACGGTCCCAATAATCCGGTTTCGCGTGGGGACGTTGCGATGTTCGTCGTGAAGGCGTTCCATTTGTAGGCTGGGTGCTCGATTATGGGCGCACTCAGTTCCGGCAACGCCGTGGCAGAGAAGCGTCGACACGAGCCGGGGACGATCGCTTCTCTGGCCGCAGGAACCTTTGGGGCCCGAGGGCACCGGCTGAAAGCCGGCGGCAGGCTGAAGCCTGCCCCACCAAGGCATTCAGAATCAGTGGGTTGTCCAGGGGTTCCTGGAAAGTGTCCGGCCCCGAGGGCACTCCGGCACGCTGGCGCACGACCGATCCGATCGCTTAACGCTGCGCGCCGCCGTGGAGTTCGAACTGGTCGATGGTTTTGCCTTCGGCGTCGTTGGCCTCGACGCGGGCGACCTTGCCATCGACGTTGAAGGTTACGAAGTTCTCGGTGCTCATCACCTTCACGGTGATCCCGGGGGCCGGGATGTCCACGTCGTATAGGGGCGCTCCGCCGCCACCGGTGCCGATGTAGTGGATGCCGTTCTTCAAATAGTGCTGATAGTTGTGGTCGTGTCCGAAGAGGCCCGCGGTGACGTGGTACTTCTCGAGCAGCGGCACGAGGGCGGTCATTTTGGGCTGGCTGTCCTGGCGGCGCTTCACGGCGCTGAATGGCGGATGATGCGCGACCACGAAGCGAAAATCGGCGGCCTGGTTCTTGCCGAGATCTTCCTCCATCCAGCGGGTCTGCTCGGCCCAGAACGACTCCTGGACGCCGGGGCTGGCGGACACGTTGGCGACATCGCTATTGATCATGAGGAAGTGCGCAGTGCCCCAATTGAAGGAATAGTAGGGCGTTTCGACCTGGAAGAACTCGTAGTAGTTGCGGCTGTTGCGTTCATGATTGCCCAATACGGGAAAGAATGCGGTCTGACGCAGGAGCTCCCCTTCGATATCGAAGAAGATGGGCCACTGGGCGGAGTCGTTGCCGTTTTCCACGAGGTCGCCGGTGTGCACGACGAAGTCGGGAATGCCGTGCTTCAGGAGAGTTGCCATTACGCGGCGGTGTACGTCGTGGCGCGTGCGCGTGTCGCCGTAGACGACGAAGTAGTATGGCTTGGCGGCTGTTGGCGCCGGCGCGGTGGCGGCCGGCGTTTGCGCGGGGGTGGCTGGCGGGGTTAGAAAAGAGCCTTTGCCCGCTTCCTGTCCGGAGACGTTGTATTCGTACCGCGTGGCCGGCTGCAATCCGGTGAAGGTGGTCTTCTCCATGTGGAGCGAGGGGGCTGTTTTTGCGGCACCGCCCGTGGCGGGACGAAGGGTCGCCTCGTCGGTCTGTACGATCCAGACTACGGTGGCGGTGCGGGCCGTGACGTTGACTGCGACGGGCCCGCCGACGATCTTCTGGCCGGCAGCGAAGGCCGCGGCGGAGGTGAAAAGGAGGAGAAGAAGTCTGCGCATGATGAGGCTATTCTACATGGGGGTGATCACGTGGAGGTTAACAGACGGCTACGGAAGTGTGACAGCTGATCTTACGCCCTTCTCACGCCATCGGCAGGGCCGGGCTAAAAGCCCCGGCCCAAGACAGGCGGAAGGCCTGTCCCACCTAAGACCCGCAGGCGCGGCGGAGGGCTTCGCCCAGGATCTGCTGTTTGTCGGGGGGCAGTTTGCGGCCTTCGGCGGTGACGTAGAAGACGTCGATGGCCTTGTGCGCCTGGGTGTCGATCAGGACCACCTCGATGTTGCCTCCGTTCGACGAGATGGCGGAGGCCAAGTCGTAGAGGAGGCCGGGGCGGTCCTCGGCTACGATTTCCACCAGGGTCGCGGTGTTGCTGGCCTCGGAGTTGAACGATACCGCGGCGGGGATACGGGCTTTGCGGCTGGGGAGCGTGGGCTTGGGGCGGCTGCGCAGCAACTCCTTCACGTCGGTCTTGGCGGCGATCACGCGCTCGGCGGTAGTGCGCAGGCGGTCGAGCTCCGTGGGGTTCAGGTCGAGCGTGCGCAGCGGGTCGGCGAAGGTGAACGTGTCGAGCACCAAGCCGCGGCGGTTGGAGAAGGCTTCGGCTTTGAGGATGTTCATGCCGAATGCGGCGAGCGTTCCGGCAACCGCGGCGAACAGGCCGGGACGGTCGGCTGCCACGAGCGTCATCTGCCAGGCCGATTCCAGGCCGCGAATCTCCACCGCCACGCCGCGCTTGCGGCTCTTCTCCTCGAGCGCCATATGCTCGCGGATTTCGGCTTCGGTGTGGGTGCGCAGGTAACGCGTGGGGAAGCCGCGCAGAAATTCGAGCTGCTCGGGCGGGCCCGTGGGAACGGACTCGATGCGGTCGCTCTCGAGCTCGCGGGTCAGCTCGTTGTAGACCATCAAGTAGAGCTGCCACAACTGCTCGGCGCGCCAGGGCGTCATGGCGCTGGGATTGACGGCGCTGATATCGGCATAGGTCAGCAGCGTGAGCGCCTTGAGACGCTCGACGGTCTCGATCTCGTGCGCCACGTCGCGGATGGTCTGCGGATCGAAGACATCGCGCGACTGGAGGGCGGCGGAGAGATCCAGGTGCTTGCGGATCAGAAAGAGGACGGTCTCGCGGTCCTGTTGCGGCATCGCGATGCGCGACATGGCGCCGCGCGCGAGCCGCATGGAGGCGTCGACATGCCCTTCGCCGCGCGATCCCTTGCCGGAATCGTGGAACAGCACGGCGAACATCAGCACGGCCGGCTGGCGCACCTCGGCCAAGAGCGAGGCATAGGAGTTGCGGGCGCCGCACAGGCGCTCGAGAGCTACGAGCGTGTGCTCGTCCACGGTATAGCGATGGTAGAAATCGCGCACCACCAGGCACTCGATCTGCTCCATCTCGGGGAAGAGGACGGAGAGCACGCCGGTTTCGTGCATGGCACGCACGGCCAGGGGCGCGTGCGGGAGCGTGAGGATCTGGCTCAACGCCTGCCAGATGGGCCGCGGCTCGGCGAAATGCGCGCGCAGGGCGCCGATGCGCGCTTCGATGCGCTGCGCGGCCTCGATCGAGATGCGGAAGCCGTGCCGCGCCACGAACTCGAAGAGGCGCAGCGCCAGCTCGGGCTCCACATCGAGGGCTTGCGGAGCGCGGAAATGGGCGCGCTCGCGATGCACGCTGAAGTCGGCATTGGAGAGGCGCGCGCGCCAGTCGCGAAACTGGGCGAAGAGGGCGCTCGACTGGGCCTCGTTGGATTCCAGCGTATGGATGGCGGCGCGGAAAATGGAGCGGGAGTAGCGGTAATACTCGCGCATGAGGCCGGCGGAATCGCCCTCGCGCCACTGTTCGGCGATGGTATCCTGCGCGTCGAAAGAGAGCACGTTGTTGTCGCGGCCCGACTGCGTATGCAGAAGACAGCGGAGCCGGGCGAAGTGCTGGAAGGCTTCCTGCAGCTCGGGGCCGGGCTCTTCGCCGGTCTGGTGCAGCTTCTCGAGCCAGCAGATGAGCTGGTAGTCGCGCAGGCCGCCGGGAGTTTCCTTGACGTTCGGCTCCAGATGATAGAACGTGCCGGCGTACTTGGCGTGGCGTTCGCGGGTGAGCTGCGCGAGGTTGCGGATGAGCGGCTCGCGGCTGGCGTGGATGAAGCGCGGAAGGCGGCGGGCCAGCTCGGCATAGAGGCCGCGGTCGCCGGCCAGGTAGCGCTGGTCGAGCAGGCTGACGTCCAGCTCGATGTTGTGATCGTGCACTTCGCTCAATTCCGCGGGAGTGCGCACGGAGTGGCTGACGCGCAGGCCGGAATCCCAGAGGCGTTGAAGGAAGGCGGAAATGGCTTCTTTGTGGGCTTGCGCGAGGCGCTCGGATTCGAAGAGGAGCAGGAGGTCGACGTCGGAGTAGGGAAACAACTGGCGGCGGCCGTAACCGCCGACCGCGAGGATGGCAAGGCCGGAAGGCACACAGGCAAGAATGCCTGTCGCTCCGTGCAACGGAGTGCTACCAGCCACGCAGGCAGGAATGCCTGTCGCTCCGTGCAACGGAGTGCCACTTTCGATGACGAGGCGATCCACCTGCGCGGTGCGCTCGGCGAGTGAGATCACCGAATCGCTAAAGGGCAGATTCGCCGCGGTCGTCATTGCGAATCCGGATGGCTTCGGCTACGTCGTAGACGAAGATTTTGCCGTCGCCGATTTTGCCGGTGCGGGCGGCGGCGGTAAGGGTTTTGACGACCTCGTCGAAGCGGCCGGAAGGAACCACGAGCTCAAGCTTGACTTTGGGCAGCAGGTCGACGTTGTACTCCTGGCCGCGGTAGACCTCCTTGTGGCCTTTCTGGCGGCCGTGGCCGCGGACCTCGGTGATGGTCATGCCGTCGATGCCGATGGCTTTCAGCGCCTCTTTCACTTCGTCGAGCTTGAACGGCTGGATGATTGCTTCGATTTTTTTCATGAGGGGTTCCTACGACTCGAATATATACCCTTCTTCACCGTGCATACTGAGGTCGAGACCTTCGCTCTCCTGTTCCTTGCCGACACGCAGGCCGAGAGTCATGTCGCAAATTTTCAGAATGATCAGCGTTCCGACGATGGCCAGGACCCAGGCGATGAGGCAGCCCATCAACTGGTTCAGGACCTGGCCGCCGTTGCCATCCACGACGCCCAAGGGCAGCACTTTGCCGGCGGCGTCCTTGAAGCCGTCGTTCACCGCACTGGTGGCGAAGACGCCGGTGAGGAGGGCGCCCAAGGTTCCGCCGGCACCGTGCACGCCGAAGGCGTCGAGGGCATCGTCATAGCCGAACTTCGCTTTGACGCGCGTGACCATCAGGTAGCAGACCACGCCGGCGCAGAGCCCGATGAGCAGTGCGGGGAAGGGCTTGACGAATCCCGAGGCGGGAGTGATGGCCACCAGGCCCGCCACACAGCCGGAGATTCCGCCCAGGACGCTGGGCTTGCCGTTTTCGATCCATTCGGCGAAGATCCAGCCGAGAGTCGCGGCGGCCGCGCCGAAGTGGGTGGCGACGAAGGCGCTGGTGGCCAGGCTGGATGCGGCCAGGGCGCTGCCGGCGTTGAATCCGAACCATCCCACCCACAGCAGGCAGGCGCCGGTAAAGCTGATGACCAGGTTGTGCGGCTTGATGGCGGGGCCGGGAAAGCCCAGGCGCTTCCCCAGGTACAGCGCGCAGACCAGCGCGGAAACGCCGGAGGTGATATGCACTACGGTGCCGCCCGCGAAATCGAAGCAGGGAAACTTGCCGCCCAGGGAAGCGTTGAGCAGGCCGCCCTTGCCCCACACCATGTGGGCCATGGGGAAGTACACGATCAGGCTCCAGAGAACGGTGAAGAGCAGCATGGCGCTGAACTTCATGCGCTCGGCGAACGCTCCCGCGATCAACGCCGGTGTGATG
>Ga0116223_10002358_pt1 | contig 17948 bp, 8 predicted proteins | sample Sb_taG_3_FD_90092 | JGI IMG/M metagenome (GOLD analysis project Ga0116223, IMG submission 90092) | Peat soil microbial communities from Weissenstadt, Germany - Sb_50d_a_PC metaG | ecosystem: Environmental > Terrestrial > Soil > Wetlands > Peat | place: Germany: Weissenstadt | collected 2010-09-21 | reverse complement strand
GCGGCCTGCGTGATCTGCGCTCTCGACGTTCCGCCAAAGCGTAAGGCCCGGTGCGCCGGCATGGGTCACGGCAATATCCATCCAGCCATCCTTGTTGAAGTCGAGCACAGCGATGCCCACGGTGGGCGGCAGCTTCGCATCGGCATAGAGCGGCTGCGTAGGATATTTTCCTTCGCGTGGATTCACGTAGATCAGCGGTGAAGGCTGATCGCCGGTCGCGACGAGATCGACAGCTCGGTCATTGTTGAAGTCGGTAAGAATAGCCGCCGCAGTTTGTCCGCTACCGTTCAGCCCGATCGCCTCGGTCTGCTCGGTGAAAGTTCCGTTCCCGTCGTTGCGCCAAAGCACGTTGGGTGCATCGCCCGGTTTGAGAGGGGCTCCCGTCAGCAGAAGATCGAGGTCGCCATCGTGGTCGTAATCCACGAATGTGACACCCGAGGGCCGGTTGCGCGGCACAATGCCCGACGCGGCCGTGACATCTTTGAATTGCCCGTGACCCAGGTTGCGAAACAACAGCACACGATCATCCAGGGCCACAGCCAGGTCATTCAGCCCGTCCCCGTCATAATCGCCAACTGCGCACGCCATGGCTTGTCCGCTCGCCTTCAATCCGGAGGCGCCTGCGTCCCAATCCTCAAATTTTCCGCCGCTGAGATTGCGCAGGATGCGAATGGCTTGCACCCCCGACTGCATCAACACCAGGTCCATTTGCCCATCGCCTGTCGCGTCCATCATGCATGCGCCGCCAGTGGTGGTGAACGCGGGCGCAGAAGCACCAGTAACCATCGATTGGGCCACAAGCCCGACCGGGATCATCGCTCGCTGGACCGCCTGCGGCATCTCGACGGGAGTAGCTGTTGAGTAGTGGCCCTGCTCGCCATAGCTCAGGCCAATCGGCGTCGAGATCTTGGTGCTCGACAGGTGCTGAAAGATTTTGAAGTGCTCTCGCGCCTCAGCAATTTGTCCCATGCGTTGCAGCGACCGTGCCAGCACGAACTGCGCCGACGCGTGCTGAGGATTGATTTTGAGAGCCTTTTCAAGGACTGCGATGGCCTTTTCGAACTGCTTCATCTCCTCGTAGCAGACACCCTCGAAATAGAGAGAATCGACATCCCTCGGATCAATCGCCGCAGCACGCTGAAAGCTGGCCAGCGCGGCCTCCAATTCGTTGTTCGATCGCTGGCCCAGCCCGAGGTTGTACCACGCCTGCGCACTGGCTGGGTCGATCGCAATCGCCTGTTGGAGTACCTTCTTCGCCGCATCCAAACGCTGCAGTGTAAGCAGCGCAATTCCTTCATTGATGGCCGCCTGGGCCATCCTGGGATCCCGCTTCAATGCCTCGGAAAAGGTGTCTGCAGCTCGCTCGGTAAATTGCTGGCCCATCAGTGCCACGCCGCGATTGTTCAGGCGAACGGCCTCCGCATCGTAGAGTGCCTGCGCTGCACACGCAGCCGCCAGCACGAAAATCACTACGGGACCGATCGTGCGCAATGCCTTTGTCAACATGGTCGCTGCGTGCATCTCACGGAACCCCTCAGTGTATACTCGCCGCCACTAATCACGGCAGAAACGGCGTCGAAACTCATCCAATACTCGAGGATGAGATAAGCTTTCAACAAAACGCACAGGATCAGTTCAAAGAAGGAATTCTTCCGTTTCTGTTTGATCTGGAAGCTGCGCGCGCAGCGACCTGCCGCGCCGCTTCTGCCCAGTCGCAGAGTCGCGCGTCATGCCATCGGATTCGATTCGGCAATTCATTCCCGCGCAAATTCGTCGCGCACTATTGACCAATTCGGTGCCGCCCAAGTGATGCAAATCACATCTCGTTCGCGTAACACTGCTCACAACTCGTGGTTCAACCAAGCGCCAATAAGTGGGCATTGTTCTTAATCTAAAGGATGAGAACGTTTTCCCGGCTTCACTGGGACGCGGGTGCGCCGTTTATCCCAACTTAATCGTTTAATCAGGACAAAGAAAGGTCTTGACAATCGTTTGGGAGGGGGTTAACTTGTTGGCCACAATCATCGTAGACAAACCGGATCGCCTGTAATAAATCAATTTACCCTGGCAGGCGCTATTCCGCAATGATTGGACGCCGGTCGCGATCGGCGTCGGGCCGTCGTCCGGTTGCACGCGAGCGTCAAGAGCGAGTCTCGATGTAAACGTGCCGCCGATGAACATAACCCATCGAACTTCGAGGTGTGAAAACTGCAATTCGGATTCTGATGATGGCGGGAATCATCCCGCACAGTTTTTGCTCCGCAGTTCGAACGTAACCTGAGGAGGAAAACAATGACGCATTTGGGTCTATTCAAAGAGCGCCCAGGCAGAAGCGGCAAGAATCGATTTTGTCGCTGGTTTTTCGTAGCTTGCGCACTTTTTCTGTTCTTAACTTCTCGCGCAATCGCGCAGCAAGGAACAATCCTTGGCACCGTGACCGATCCAAGCGGCGCGGTGGTGTCAAACGCTTCAATCACTCTCACAAATCTCGACACGGGGTTGAGCACCACAGCCAAGACAGCCGCGGATGGGCAGTTTGCAGTTCCAGAGCTGGCCATCGGCCACTACACCGTGAAGGCAGCAGCCACCGGTTTCAAGGTTTCTGAGAAAACCGGCGTGGTTCTGAATGTTGCCGATCGTCTCCGGCTGGACTTCGAACTACAAGTGGGCGCTCAGGCTCAGACGGTCACCGTCGCGGCAGATGCGATCCACCTGCAAACCGATACCGGAGAAGTCAGCGATGTGATTAGCGCCGAGCAAGTGGAAAAACTGGAGACCAACGGCAGAAGCATCTACACGCTGGTCAATCTCACTCCTGGCGCAACAAGCATTCAACCTGACTACCAGGCGCCGACCCCGGTGGGAGGCAACGCCAACGTCAGCTTCAACGGCCAGCGCATGTCGCACAACATCTACCTGATGGATGGCGGCGAAAACCTGGACCGCGGCGGCGCGGGCACCTTCAGCGTCATGCCGTCGCTCGAGGCGATTCAGGAATTCACAATTCTCACCTCAAACTACAGCCCCGAATACGGACTTTCTTCGGCGGCGACCATGACCACGGTTCTCAAGTCGGGTACCAAGGCGTTCCATGGCGAGGGCTGGGAAGTTGATCGCAACGACGCGCTGGATGCCCGGAATTACTTCAATCGTCCGCCGGCAAAGGTGGCTGAACTGCGCTCCAACATCTTCGGGGCCAACGTTGGCGGCCCGGTGAGCTTCCATCCCAACAAGTCCGAGCCCAAGACGTTCTTCTTCTATAACCAGGAATGGAGAAGAATCATCCAGGGTGGAAACATCAACCAGAAGGTGCCGCTGACCAGCACCTATCAGGGCAATTTCGCTGGATCCGGCGTTACCGCGGCGGTGCCTTGCGCCAGTTCTCTCTCCGCAGCTCAGCAGGCTAAGTTCACGAATGCGGGGATTACGAAGTTCAGCACCGTGACGGCCGGCACCTGCAACTACGATGTCGCATTCGCGAACAACACCATCCCGTCGGCGCTCCTTGACGCCAACGCCCAGGCGCTGCTGACACAGGGAAAAATCTTTCCTGCGCCAACAAGCGGCCAGCAATTCCAGGGCGGCGCCAACTCGCCTACCTATGTCACGGAAGAGATCGCCCGCGTCGACCGTAAATTTGGCGACAAGTTCACGGTCTTCGGTCACTGGGTTTCAGAACAGATCACGCAGACCTACGGAACCACAATGTGGAGCGGCGACAATGTGCCCACCATCGGCAATACGTTCGGCAACCCGTCGTACAGTGCCGTGGTTCACACCGCTTACACCATCAATCCGAATCTACTGAACGAAGCCGCGTTTAACTTCAACGGCAACCGTATTCACATTCTGCCCAAGTCGGCGTTCAGCGCTCCGGTGGCGGCTCCGTCGGGCTTTACCTTCAACCGCATCTTCAATGGCCCGAACCCGACAAACGTGATGCCGACCATCAACCTCTCGACCACCGGCACGCAATACAGCGCCAACTGGACGCCGTGGAACAACGATGCCAATGACTACCAGTTACGCGACGATATTTCCTGGGTGAAGGGCGCGCACCAGTTCAAGTTTGGGGCAAGCTGGGCGCTCTACTCCAAGATTCAGGACGCATTCGCCGCGCCGCAGGGTAACTTCGGCTTCAACGGCTTCTACACGAACAACGATTTTGCCGACTTCCTGTTGGGTTATGCAAACTCGTACTCTGAGGATGCCGTTCACGACAGTGGCCACTGGAATAACATCTCCTGGGCGGCCTACTTCGCCGACAACTGGCACGCAACTCCGCGCCTGACCCTCAACCTGGGCCTGCGCTGGGACGGTGTACCGCATACCTACGAAATCAATGAACGGGCTTCGGACTTCTATCCGAATCTTTATAGCTCGTCCAACAAGGCCACATTCGATACCGCCGGAAATCTCTGCAGCGGCGCTTCGGATCCTGGCTGCTCGGGTGCAAGTCCGGGATTAGGACCCAGCCCCAATGCCACACTCAAGGCCGCCAACGTCCAGTTCTATCAGAACGGTGTCGGTATCGGCGGTGTGACAGGCGGGGTACCGAGAGGATTGGTACCCAATCAATGGAACGCTTGGGGTCCGCGGCTCGGGCTCTCCTATGACATCAGTGGACACGGGAAGACGGTGGTTCGTGCCGGCACGGGCTTGATGTACGAGCGCATCCAGGGCAATGACATGTACGACGACGCCACCAACGTTCCTTTCGATGCCACGGTTAACTTCAACAACGTGATGCTGGCCAATCCGCACACTAGTGTGGCCACCGGAAGCACGCTGACGGTGCCGGTTGTTGTGGCGAACATGACGGGGCTTGACATCAACAACTACAAGCTACCGGTTGTCTACCAGTACAGCGGTGGTATCGAGCAATCGATCAATGGCAGTACGCTGCTTGAAGTGTCCTACGTGGGTAGCCAAAGCCGACACCAGAGCGACTTCAGGGAAAACAACCTCCCGCCGGCCTCTGCTCTGGCCACGCTGATTAACAACGGCGGCTCCACTTACAACCAATTGGTGCCGTACTTGGGGTTCAAGTCCATCAAGCAGGCTGAGAACGTGGGCAACGGCCATTACAACTCTCTTCAGATGGACTTCCACACTGTCATTCACAAGGACTTGCAGGCGCAGTTCGGTTACACGCTGTCGGCTTCGACCGATCCGACCACGGGGAACGGCGGGAACGGGTGGGACCTGGATACCGTTTCGAACCCCTATGCCGGTTGGAAGTTCGATGTGGGACCGTCGGTCTTCGACCGCAAGAGCGTCGCATTCGTCAACTACATCTATGACATTCCGCTGTTCCGCAATTCTCCCAACGCCGCCGCGAAGACGCTGCTGGGAGGCTGGGAACTCGCGGGAATCACAACCTTCCAGACGGGAGCGCCTTTGGACATCGGCCTCGGTGGCAACCAGGGCTCAAACGGCGTGCAGAACGGGAGCAACCGGCCCAACCTGTCCGGGAGCATCGCTTATCCGAAGAACCTTATTTCCTCCGGTGTGCAATGGTTCAGCCCGTCAGCCTTCTCGGCGCCGGCAATCGGATCGTGGGGCAACCTGAAACACGATGCGCTGCGCGGACCGGGACGCGACGAGTGGAACCTGGCTCTGCACAAGACCTTCAAGTTCACCGAGACCAGCAACTTTGAGTTCCGGGCGGAAACCTTCAACCTTTGGAACCACACACAATTCCAAGGCGACCAGGGTGTAGGCGGCGCCAACACCAACTGCGGTTGGAATGGCACCACCTGCGCCGGAGGCAACTTCGGCGCGATCACCTCGGCGTATGATCCCAGGGAGTTCCAACTCATGGGAAAGATTTCCTTCTAACCGCGGTTTTGAGACTGCATTCTTGAGGCCCCGCTCCCGTAAGGGAGCGGGGCTTCTTTTTCATGGCGAGTCCAAGGTTGTATTACCCAGGCCTGCGTCTCTTCTACGTTGTCATCCTGAGCGACCGGACACTTCGTCTGCTACGGCTGATGAAGTGGGAGGGAGTCGAAGGATCTGTGGTTGCTTTTCCATCTCAAAATGGGTACACCGCCCCTGGGACCTGCTTTAGGTGTGCGCGCTCACAACTGCCGGCGCGAATCGGAGATAACATTGAAGCAACTTTTCCGGCCGAATCTGTGGTGCTCGAATGAAGCATAGGACTCTCGCTCTTCTGGCCTTGGCAATTCCGTTCGTGCCTTGCGCAACTGCGCAAACGCCCAGTCCTGCCGCCGCGGCCCAACTGGAGAACGAAGGCCGCCTGCCCGAGGCCGAGCAGGCCTGGCGCGCGATCATTGCTGCTCACCCCCGCGAAGCCGGAGTCTACGCCAGCCTTGGCGTTGTCCTTTCAAAAGAAGCAAAGTATCAAGACGCCGCAGCGGCTTACCGGAGAGCTCTTGCGTTCGATCCCGGCCTTCCCGGAATCGAGCTCAACCTTGGCTTGGCAGAGTTCAAGCAGGGGCACTTCAAGCAGGCCGTCGGCCCGCTCACTGCAGCCCTTAAGGCAGATCCGGCCAGTGTGCAGGCGAAGACTCTCCTCGCCATGGCTCATTACGGCGCGTCTCAATATCTGCAGGCAATCCCTTATTTGCGATCGGTCGTATCGGCAGACCCGCAAAATCAAGAGTTGCGCTGGGTGCTGGCGCAAAGCTGCCTCTACACGAAGGACTACAAATGCGCGCTGGAACAGTTTCAGCAGATCACCAAAGCAAACCCGGACTCCGCGCAGGCGCACATGTTGGCAGGCGAGGCGCTCGATGCAGACCGGCGCACGGGAGAGGCCGTCACGGAGTTTCAAGCCGCCGAGAAAATTGCGCCGGCAGAGCCAAACGTCCACTTTGGCCTTGGATATCTGCAATGGGAGCAACACAATTACCAGGATGCCAGCCAGGAATTCGCGAAAGAACTGGCCAATGATCCCAAACACGCCCAGGCGATGACTTATCTGGCGGACTGCGATTTGCAGCAGGGAAAACGCGACGACGCAGTTCCACTGCTCAACAAGGCGATCCAGATTGAGCCCACCATCGCGCTCGCACACATTGACCTGGGAACCATCGAAGCTGATTCGGGCCATCGCGACGATGCCTTGCGCGAACTGACGACTGCCGCGAAATTAACGCCTAACGACGTCAATGTCCACTGGCGCCTCGGCCGGCTCTACCGCGCGATGGGAAATCAAGCGCAGGCAACGGCGGAGTTCAACAAGGCAAAGAACCTGACCCAGGCCGCCGATGACACGCTCATGAAGAAGTTGACCGCGCCCACCCTCAAAGATCAGGGCCCACCATCATTTCCGGCCGGCAAGTAGCGAGTCCAATCCATGGGGTCGCTACTCAAGCGACTGGGCCCGCATGCCGGTGGAAGATACCCTCTTCCACTACCGCTGCTAACGGCTAAAGACGATATACCTGCGTCCCGCGTAGATCCGGAATCCTCCGCTGGGATCAGCGACAATTTGCAGCGGTCTGGGCAGTTTAAGGTTTGCGTCGGTTGCTGAATCCACCGCGAACACCTCGTGCGCGCCCACATCGGTGACCACGAACTTGTTGTCCGCGATGAATCCGATGCCATAGACACCGGTGCCAAGCTTCTTGCCGCCGACCTGGATTGGAACCTCGGTGATGAAATAGGCCTGATACTTCGTAGCGATTGCGCTCGAATATCCGGAAGTGTCCACGTCGCTGGCCAGAATGAAGAACCCGTCGGCGAACTTCACTCCGCCCGAGTTCCTGAGTTGCGTCGTCGCCGTTTGCCCACGATAAAAAACAGTTGCCGGCATCAGCTTTTCCATCTCCGCCGGTTTCAGAACGGTCGCATTGCCTTGCGCTCGGACTGCTGCGGGCACGGTTGCCACGACTGCAGCCAGCAAGACACTGATCGCGATACTCACAGTCAAACCTTTTCGCATCTTCATTCTCCCTGTAATGGATTTGCCATGAAGTATAGCGCGTAGCGAGCGCAGGAGTCAGATGAACTGAACCCGAATTTCGATCTAAGTTGAGGTGGGAAAGCCCTGCGCAAAGGAAGGTAAGTTACTGAAAGATTGGCTCCTCAGGTAGGACTCGTTCTCCGAAAGCATCTTCCAAACTATTGCAAACACATATATTGTTGAAAATATACGCTGAGAGATTTCGCATATTTCGCAGATTTCGCATGTTTCATATTTCCTTGGGACAGTTTTTAGGACAGCGAAATTCAACCCCGGCGCTGCCCTAACGCCGCCTGAAGTCGGCGACGATGGCGACCCGGTATCTGATAGGTGAGAAGTCAGCCCCAATGCCCAGGCAGAGGCGGACGGGCACACACGAAACTCTCCGGCTGTGGACTTGGCCAATGGAATTACGGCATCAAGGAAGGCACACCCTAATCTTTCGTTTTACTTCTGAGGAAGGTCAGCAGATTCTTGCCGCTGATTCGCAGCTTCTTCTTGCCCCGATTGTATCGGCGCGTCGGCGTTCCCAGATCGACCACGCCCTTCATCTTCAGCATCGCTCGTAATGCGGCATCGTAGCTGATATTCAGTATCGCTGCTACCTCGCTTGGAGAGTAGTTCCGCTCGGGCTCAATCTTGACGGTCTGCCTGCGTGCCAGTTGTTTGTATCCATGACTGCCCGTGCCAGTCAGCACTTCATAGATGTCCTTCCCTACCTTGCGAAGGTCAGGTTTGTTGCCATGTGAGGGAACGGTGCTGATAGGCACCCCAATCCCATTTATGTTCTTCATGGGTTCATCTTCAGATTTCGGCACGAGTTCCAAATGGATAAGACACAACCACGCTCGCTACATTCGGTGGCCGGTTAGCGACTCCGTTTAACGCAAGCCTGATTTGCCACCGAAATGCAAACGAATTCGACATGGAGAAGGGTTTCCTCAAAAGTGTTGAGCGACCTGCGATGGGTTGTCGTGCCCACTGGGAAGATAGTGATGCAAATCTCGCTCAATGTAATGCCTCACTCCAATTCTGGCACACAGGTCTATCATCCGGAGGGTGTAATCCTGCCAATCAAGGCCCTTGCTGTACTCGCCGAGATAGTTGGCCTTACCCACCTTGAAGAGGTCTACGAATCCGTGCGTGGCCACTACGATTGCCAAGCTGGACTCCACATCAAGGGTGGGCTCCAACGAAACCCAGGTGAATATGCCCTTCTCGTGAAACGCCTTCAATGCTGCCAGACGATCATCAGGAAAAACGGCATGCACTCCCATTTGCGGGAAAACGATTCATCAGGGCTGGTCAGCATAGACGCAAAACAATCACTGTCATCCCGGTTCAGGTCAACGTCAGCCGGCGCCCGAGTACCGCATTCGGTCAGCACGCAGATACCCAGGCCGTACTTCTGCACGACCTCCAATGATGGCCTTGTCAAAGAGTCAGCTCTTGTGCAACTTGCCGCTGCTCCTAATATGCCCTGATTATGCCATATGTGTTTGTATTCTCAAGGGCATCGGCGATCCATATATGCATCCGACCTCCTGGTCCCGAACCCGATTAAACGACTTGTTGAAGCTTGTTGAAATTGAGTGAAAATAACTGCTTTCGATTGAATATGGTGCGGCCATACTGTTGAGAGCTGTGGTTCTGAATGGTTCCGGAGTGCTTTGACCGCTACGATTTCGACTACATCGGCTTGGGGTGAACCCCTTCGTTGAGACAGTTTTCAATTGCTAAACCTGCAGCACTTTCCACTCGGAATCCTTCACGTGATACAGATCGGGGTTCATACGGGTTGAGACAAGGTTCGGTCGTGGAGGCCATCTCATTGATTCTCCAAGCCGGGTAGGGGTGCGGGAAAGGGACGGCGCCATTGGCAAGTAAGCGAGCTGGGTCTATCGGACGATTACCTGTGGAAATTCAGATATTTGCCATTGTAAGTCTGGTGACCGCAGCGGTCATTGACCTGATAGGTTCCATTGAGTAGGTTGCCGTCGGCGGAGATCTCAGCGCGCACAGTGTAGTCTCGGCAATTGGCTACGTTGAGGTTCTCCCAGGTCAGCACGTTGCCGGTCCGCCGTCCGTTCACGATGGGCGTCCCGTTATCGTCGCCTGTGATCGTGCCGTTCTGCTCATTCAGGTTCATTATTAAATTTTGCCCAGAAGCGCCGTGACTGTTCGTCCAGTTTCCCGACCAGCGACCGGTAACGGTTCCGTTGGTCGCGGCCGCGCTGGAAGCAGGTGCAGCCGGCGATGTTGGCGTGCGACTCAAGGTGGACTTATTGCTCAACTTTATTGCAACGGCGTGCCCGGCGGAATCGAGAACAGCCATGCCCGTTGTCGTCCCGGTCCCGTTCGCCGACCCGCCGTTCCCGGGCGGCCCGTGAAATTGTGCGCTAAATGTAGAGCCCGAGCTATCGATCATCCCGTCTGCGCTCTCGGGCGGGGTACGCTCCCAATGAAACTGGTTCCCGTTCTGCGTTATTTTGTAAACGCAACAGCCGCTCTGGCTGTACCACGTGCCGCTCAAGTCCACCGGGCCGCTCCGCGAGACGGAGGCGCTCGTGGGCATTGCCGCAGGCGCGCCGGGGCCGGCCAGCGAATTCACAGCGCTCGCAAACAAGGCTGGACTGTAGCTGCCGTAGTGCTCAACGCCGCTTTGGGTGTTCACACCTGCATAGGTAATCACGATGTAGTGCGGAGCGGCAAAATACTCCACCGCGTGTTGCCCGGTGTTTCCCTGCGCCGCGGCTTTGGCCGGTAGATTTGGTTGCCTCGCGGCCGCCGTCGAATGGTTCAAATCCGTCAATGCATCCGCGCGGCTGATGGGCTTGGCCAGCATCAGCTCCAATCGCTCCACGATTGGCGAATTGTCTCGATACTGCACATACATTTTCGCAATATTCTTGTCCCAGGTCTTGGGATCAAACTCCTGCGGTTGATACTCCACCAGCGTCTGGCTGTCAAACTTGACGGGCTTGCCCGCCACTTTTTCCACGTCCGCGCGCTGGCTCTGCCCGGAAATCAGTCCATGAAGGGGTGTTTGAGCCACGCATGCGGTGCTCGACAACAGCATCAGGAAGCAAAATATAACTCTTGCTGCCATGAGACTTGCTCCTTTCGATGCGGATCTCATTATTACCCTATTACCCTTATCCAGTTAGGGATATTGAAATGCCGTTTTCCGCTTGCTTTCAGTAAGGTTGATACGAGTAGGTATAGTTCACTGCCCCCCACGCCAAGCTGACTTTGACATCGAAGCTGCCAAAATCCGGCGGAGGCATAAATTTCACGGCTTGGTTTGCAGTCTTGGCCGCCCCATTCTGCGCCACGGCTTGTGCGCAAGTGTTCGAGGTTGACGCTTGCGGTCCTGACACACAGATCATCTGTGACAACGTATTCTTTTGAGTAGGCTCTGAAACGACGGTGATATTCACGGTGAATCCATCGCTGGTCACCTGCGCCGGCGGAGGGGCCCAGCTGAAGTCACTTTGGTCTCCGTTGTAAACCTTCAAGTGCGCCGAAGCCGAATTAGCATTGTAGGTCCATCCTTGATTTGTTTGGGGGCTCGCCGACACCGATACGAGCTTCCATCGCGAGCCGGGCGCTGCAGTGGTGGGCGAGGGCGCGGTCTGTGCAGGAGTGGGCTGCGTTGCCGGCTGCCGCTGGGGAATAGATCCGTTGTTCGCCGGCGGCACGTTCGCCGGATTGTCTTCCGGAATTGTCTCCAGCGTGGGCGGTCTGGATGGTGGTGCTGTCACGACTGCGGTTGCAAGCGTTGTCGCAAGCGTCGGGTTATCTTCAGGCAGGCCTTCAACCTTCACACCGCTTGGCGTGCCCGGCCCAGGCGGCGTCTTGAACGTTCGCTTGTAAGTGCTCCAGAGTCCTTCGAAATTCTTCAACGTGACAAAAATGCATGGGTAGGGTGCGGCCAGTCCATCTGCCCGCGCCAGGTAACCGTCCCCTTCCGCGAACGACGTGGAGGTAGTCGCCTGGTGCATCAAGGCTTCCACCTGCTGCTCGACCGCCTTTGGCTCGCAGTCAGACCCGGCTCGAGGAGGTGAGTTTCCTGGAGGAGGCGCCGTCGCCTTGGTCTCGGAAGGGGGCGGAATGGTCGGCTCATCCTCAGGCAGCGTGACTGCCGTAGGCGTTCCCTGCGCAGGCGTAGCCGCAGCGGCAACGGCCTTCTTCGCGCAGTCGTCCGCCTGCTTCAGCAAATCGGCGGCCAACCCAATCTCAAATGTCTCGTTAGTGAACGTTGTGCTTATTTCGTCTGCCGCAGCGCCCATTGTGTCCACGGTCGATGACTGCTGCTGCATTAACTTCATCAACTGATTGGCCTGCTCTTCGACTCCCACGATGTAGCCCGGCGCATCTGTAATAACATATGGGACGGAGAGGGATTGATCGGATGAGGCTGAGCTGTTCCAGCTCCCTAATATTCCTTGCATAACAGTCAGCCGTTGAATCAAATCGGCGGGTAGTGGTAGGGCCCCCGGCGTGCTGGGTGAGTTCTTGTCTAGGATGGCTTGCAACTCTCCCTGCAGCGACGTTTGACGGCCTGCGAGACCGTCACTGGCGGCCTGCTTCTGTTTGTAGTAAGCCGTAAGGTTTGCCGCGTTTTCCTGCGCTGTCTTTTGCTGGTTTTGGATCTCTGTCAAATATGGCTGCAGCGAGGTAATCACGTCCTGGTTCGCCATGGTTTGCTGCGCGATCTGCAACAGTTCTTCGTGGTCCTGCGCCGCTGACTGGTTTATCGATCCGATTTCTCCGATGAGTTTGATGGCCTGTTGATACTTGCCACGGATGACATCGGCATCTGCGGCGGTCGTACACGCGGCCACCGCCTTCTGCGCGTCGCTGAGCTGGCTTTCCAGATCACCCGAATCGCCCAGCACCAACTCTGCTTTTGCCCCAAGGTCCACTTGCAGCTGAGAAATACGTGTGCTTGGCGCCTGTGGAGAAACGGTTTTCATGGCTGCCTGCGCCGCCTGGATTTGAGCGAACGCCAGGTCGGCGGCCTGCTTTGCGCTGTCCGTCTGGGAAACATACGTCTGCGTCTGATCCGCAGCTACACTTTTTACATCGTTGTTCCACGCATTCACCCTTGCTTCCAGCCCGGCAATCTGGTTGGTCAAGTCGGTCCAGTCCTTATTCATCACCACCAGGTAGGTGGCCGGGCGCGGAGAAGGTTGCAGCAGGTCCGGAGAAATAAATTGGTTGACGATCGGCTGAAAGCCCGTGGCGCTTACATTGACGAGAACGCCGGATTTGCGCAGATCTGCGGCAGCGGCAATCCCCTTCAGCACGCTGCTGTCGAAGTCTGCAAATCCTTTGCTCGCGGAAACAAGGTTGCCGTAGAGACGCTGTCCAGCCGCCGTATAGTAATCCACACCCGCGCCCGGGATGCTGTCCCCCCGCGTGTTCTGCACCTGCACATACACGTGGAACGGACTGTCGACGGAATTGTCCGGCACCAGCGTGAACGTCGCAGAACCAGTTCCTGCCGATAGCGTCATTCCCTTATTGATGCGAACGCTCTTGACCTGCGATTTGTAGCCGGACGCGGAAACGGTAATGTCCTGTGTCACATCGTAATTCCTGGTCAGCGCAGCCTGCCCGGAGGCGTCTGTCGTCGCGCTGATTTGTCCATCGGTCACGGTCGCGCCCGGCAGAGGCTGTGGGTCGCCTCCAGAGTCGTCCGTATGAAGCACCGTGATGTTAATCGTGTCCGGTGAGGGCAGTGAACTGTCCTTCAGCGTCAGGGAGTACTCAAGCGGCTTTGTCGGCGCGGCATCCGATGTAATCAGCTGCGACGTGCTAAACGCCTGATAGTACTGCTGGTTGATCGTGATGTCGAAATTCCCTTCCTCACTAAGGGAAAACGTCGCCATCCCGTCACTGCCGGTGGTCTGCGAATACAACTGGGTACGGTTGAGAGTGACCACCGCATCCGGAACGGGAAGGTTCTTCTGGTCATCTGTCACATGCACCTGCACCGCGAGAGAGCCGGGGAATCCAGGCTTCTTCTTCACGTACAGAATGCCCTCATCGAACGTCTTGCCAATATCGCTTTCGTTGAGCGTGATGGCCTGATGGGGCGAATCTGTATAGCCCATCTTCGACGCGTACGCTTCCACGTCTACACTCAGATAGACCGCGGTATGCGGCACAGGAACATCGACCGTTGCATTGCCGTCGTCTCCAGTTGTCGCGGTAAACGGTTTCGAAACAAATTTCTCCCTCATCAGGATGGCCACATTCGCCTGTCCTACCGGACCGTCCTCATCTTCGACGGCAAATTTGAGCTTGATGGAGCCAATCGCTCCCGGCACAGAATTCTGAGTATCGGGAGTAACGGGGACAAGCGTGATCTTTTGAAGTGGTGGACGATCGGGAAAATTTGTTCCAAAATTCACATCCTGCCGCGCGGTTTTCATATCGTCGCGTGAAACTTCCAAGGTGACACCCAAATTGCTGCCCGATTTGGCCGAAATCTGAATTTGAACGATTCCGCTCGGATTGGTATCTCCTTGACCGTCGTTGGGACGCACAACGGAGTCGGATCCCCAGGTCGCAATGCCCGTATAGCCTACATAAACATTCACGTGAGCACCGCTGAGCGGCGACCCGGCGCCGTCCATTACTTGAACAGTTAAAAAGACATTTCTTGTCTGGCTTGACTGAGCTGCCGCCAGCGTGATTGTGCCTGCGTCGACGGTTGTCTCCGTTTGCTGCGCAGAGATAGTAATGGAGGGCGCTGAGGCTCCGTTGTAGCCCTGCATCGCGGCATTAATGCTGACCACCTTACCCGGCAGGATGGGGATTTGGATGATTACCGTTCCGTCATGCTCAGTGGCTTGCTGTACGATTGTAGGGCCGGATGTTGAGACGGTGACCGTGGCGCCTTCCAGAGCGATTTGTTGCTGGTCCTGCACCATGACGCGGATTCTCACCCAGTGCTTATTCTGGGTAGCAGGGGTTGCCTGTGGGGCCGCAGCCAGCGGATGCGAAAACAGGAGCGCGACCAGTAAAGCCACCAGCACAGGCCAAGTCGGGGCCCTGTCCGGCCTGGCCTGGGAAGGGGCTGCGAGAACATTGACTGGCCGGCTAGCCAATGCAGCCGGCGACGCGAAAGGCGCCAATCCTGGATGAGCCAGACGTACCGACTGCGTTTTCACGACATCCTCCTGGGAGCGGAGGTCGGGGAACGGAATGCCTGCTATCTTAGCGTTGCTCCTTTGAGCGCGCAACAGGGAAATAATAGCCCTCACGCTCTTTAGCGAACAAAGGTAAACGCGCCGAGCGTGGGATACGTCCCGTTGTTGTCGCTTAGGCTGGTGACTCCATTTCTCATGCTGCCAACAAGCTGCGAGGGCCCGGGCCGCATCACTTGCACCGTGACGGTTCCACCTCCAGCAAAGCCGATCAACCCGGCATGCACCGCCGCCACGCAAATCGGCGAATCATCCGAGTAGACGTCGGTGCCCGTGATACGCCCACTCGTATTGGCTATTCTGGGATCCCCTCCAGGAGGGCACGTGAATGTAGACCGCTGCCCATTCACGTCATGCCCACGGGCCGCCGCCAAAGGGTAATCGGTCCATTTGATCAGCGTGCCGGTGGCAACGGCTCCGCCGCCGCCGTTTCCGCCGCCGTATCCACCGCTGCCGTATCCACTGCCGACTGACGCTGCGGCGGCCGCCAATGCTTCCGCAAACGTCGCGTAGTCGCGACCCCCGATGGCCTGGGCCCAGTTGGGCGGGCGAATCGCTCGGAACCCCGGCCGATTCAGGTATTGGTAAATGTAGAATTGCTGCCCGCTGCAGATCACCACATCAATGGCCGCAGCTTCCACGGTAAGTCGCCCGTAGGCATCGCGGGATTCAGCCTGATTGAAGGTTTGTCCCATTTGGCAGCCCTGCCCGCCGTTTCCTGCGCCGGCCCCGCTCACGCCGGCAGAGTCTCCAGGACTGACAACAAAGGTATATGCGCCCAGCGTGGGATTGGGACGATTATCCCAGTTGGAACTGTTCACGCCGTTGCGCGTACTTCCCGTGTAGTATGCGAGTCCAGGCCTTTGCACTTGAACAGTGACGGTGCCGCCTGCAGCAAAGCTGATCAAGCCAGCATGAACCGCCGCAACGCAAACCGGCGAATCGTCTGTGTAGACGTCGGTGCCGTAGATGCGCGAGTCGAATGTTCTGGGATCTCCTCCCGGAGGGCATGTGTATGAAGAACGCTGCCCATTCTGGTCATGGCCGCGCGCTGCTACCAAGGGCACATCCCTCCAGGCAATCGGAGCAGCGTATCCCTGCGCGCCAGCAAAGGGCGCAATTTGGGCAACGCTGGCAATCGCCAGCGCAAAACTGAGAAGATTACGTTTCACTTGCAACCTCCTGCCCGGGCAACAAGGGAGAGGGAAGACCGTCCGGGGACGCTAAACTCAACCGGCGAGGTCCTGATCGCGGGAGCGATTCATTCGCCGCTGCCATCTTCCAATGCAACACTCCCTTCGGGCGCCTATCTATCGATGGGCGCGAAGCTTCCCATTCAATGGGGAGCCACGAACGATATGTGCTCGTATTATGAGAACGAAGCGGGGGTTGTCAAGCGAAAATCTTCGCGCCAAGACTGTTCCGTCAACCACTCAGGGACTTCGAAGCGTTTTCTGCCACGCGGCAGGCGTTTTAGAATCTCAATGCGGTTTTTCACTCCGGAAACGGTCGGCTTGACCTCGTCGTCAATACGGCCGTCCCTCTGTTCGATGTTTTCAATTTCGCGAAATTTAGCCGGATTTTTGCAGAATTCTTTCCGGAGAATCCGCCGGCCCAATTGACGAAGCAGATGCCGCTCCTCAAGGGACTCCAGGCATCCGTGAGATGAGTCGCGACGCTGGAGGAAGAGTAAAATGCCGAATCCTCGATGGAAGAACTCTCCGGATTGATCAGTTCGCTTCTGTTTACTGAACGTCATCAATACACGACTTGAACTGGCAACAACAAGGTAACGCACTCGTTGAACCCGGTATTGAGTTTCCAGCGTGAGGATCGGTCCTGATAGATGCTCCACATCCAGGTGCTAAGAACGATCCAGAAAGCAGCCGGTATTGCGCAAACCAATTGTGGCGTTGTGAAGGCCCATCGTTGTTGGCTGATACGGGAACTCGCTAGCCGAAGTGGGATGTCAGCTGAAGAGAAGAATGTAGCTGTCGCTGTATCCAGGATTCACCAAGAGTTCAGTATTGACACGCCGTCAAGGCGTAAAGCACCTGGGCCAACACCAGAGGGTTGGGTCCAACGGCTTTCAAGGTATTGATTTTATTGGTCGGCGCTAGAGGACGATTTTAGAACGTATCTCGCTTTGACCGCTTAGCCTTCACAGACTCTGGGTTGTTGAGTCGGGCTCCCTAACCGGGAAATGCACCAGAATCGGGTTACTTCCGGGTGGACGGTCAACCGCCCAGAATCCGAAACCGTCCAGGTTGGTGAACGTTATCGCTTGGTTTCAGAAGTTATCGTGCCCCCCTGCCTTCCAACATCATGCAAAGGAGAAGCCGCCCAGACATCGGGCGGCAGGCCGTCGTGACAACGGGATTGGTAGATCGCCCATCCGCGGGCAACCGGTTCTAGTGTGATCCTGGCGGGAGAAACTCCAGTCCGCAGTTGGGAGCAGCCGCAAGCATCCGCGCCAGCAACTCCTCGGTGAGAGGCGGCGGACCCACGGAGCGATCCCCGGCCGGATAAAACCCTTCCTCAAAGAACTTCTCCATCCCCGCCGGTGTAAACGTGACCAACATCTTCGCGTGTGTGTTCCCTGTGTTCTTGAAGCAATGCACGGTTCCGCGAGGGACGTGAACGTAGTCCCCAGTCGATGCGTTCACCGTTCTGTCGCCCACGCGAATCGCCAGTGTCCCTTCCCGAACGTAGAACGACTCGTCCTCGCGATGGTGAATGTGTGGCGGTGGGCCTCCTGCTGGCGGGACTGAGAGTTCGGACATAAAGACGGCCCCATC